>Ga0079224_100002884_pt1 | contig 21286 bp, 17 predicted proteins | sample Stecom2015_FD_80414 | JGI IMG/M metagenome (GOLD analysis project Ga0079224, IMG submission 80414) | Agricultural soil microbial communities from Utah to study Nitrogen management - Steer compost 2015 | ecosystem: Environmental > Terrestrial > Soil > Agricultural land | place: USA: Utah...
CTTGTGCTGCCGGCGGTGTGGCGCTTCTGCGCGTGGCGGAAGGCGTTGCGCTATACCGCGATCAGTCTTGGGCTCGTCGGGCTGATGCTGGGGATGCTGGTCGTGTGGGGTGGGGAGCTTGGCGTAGCATCGCTGACCGCCCAATACCAGAAGGCGTCATATCAGTCCGTATGGGCCCTGATCGATGGAAACTGGCGCACCGGGAGCTTCGCCGGACTTGACGCGCATTTTGACCCGGAGGCCGCTGCCGCCCCGTTGGGAAACCCGTCTGTGTTCCCCGGATGGGCGCGCCTGGTTGTGTTCGGCGGGCTCGGCTTGTGGATCTACGCTCGCTTGCGGCGGCGTGACGCACAGGGCATGGTCGCTTTCGTTACCGTCACCTTTGTACTGTTCTTCTTGTGGGCGCAGGGGTGGAGCCCACAGTGGACGGTGACTCTAGCGCCGCTCATTCTGTTGAACTTCCCGACGCGTGAGGGCGTGCTGGCATGCGTGTTGCTGTGCGCATTGGCGTTTGTCGAGTATCCCGTGCTGTTTATGCGCACAGGCGCGACGGGTGGCGAGATCAGCGGGGCGCTGGTGCTACCATACGCTGCGGTGATCGTGGCGCGCACCGGGTTGCTGGCGGCTTTGGCCGTCGCGCTGTACCGGGAATTGCGAAAGACGGGCGGCGATGCGGAGATTTGACCACAACCCCTCTCGCTGGCTGGCCGCGTTTCTCCTTTTAGCGCTCGCGCTTCGCGTAGTCAATATCCAAGCACGCACACTCTGGTACGACGAAGCATTCGCGATTCTATTCGCAAAATCCGGATGGGCTGCAATGGTAAACGGAACCTTGACACCCGTTGAAAGTGGTGCAGCAGATGTTCATCCACTCCTGTACTATGAGCTACTTCACATCTGGATACGTATCTTCGGCTCAAGCGTAGCGGCTGTTCGGCTCTTAAGCGCCGTTCTCGGCACGCTGACGGTCCTCGCTGCGTACACCCTGGCGCGTGATTGGTTCGGCGTGCACGGGGGACTCGCCGCCGCGCTCATCACCGCGATTGCGCCATTTCATGTGCAATACTCGCAGGAAACGCGGATGTATGCGCTATTGGCGCTGCTGCTCATCCTGACGACGTGGCTCTACTGGCGCGCGTGGACGCGAAACAGGTGGAGCTACTGGGCTGGCTTCGCGTTGCTTGCCGCGGCTAGCATGTACACCCAACAACTCGCAGCCTTCTACCTTGCCCCGCTCGGGCTGCTTCCTCTCTTGCTGCGCGAATGGCGCCAACTTAGGCGCACGGCTCTCGCCGCGAGTGCGGCATTTGCGCTGTATCTGCCGTGGCTTGTTCACCTGCCGGATCAGCTTGGTAAGCTCCAGCAGTACTGGGTTGATCGTCCCAATATCTTGCACATTTGGCTCGCGCTGCGCTCGTTCTTCTCTGTGAGTCTCGATTTCGACGCCGCGTGGTGGTTGCCGACGTTCTTCCTCGCGGCGCTGCTGCCCGCGCTGCTGTTCTTTCAGGCATGGCACGCGCTGCGCCATCGAACGTCGGAATCACGCGAGCGACAAGCGCTGATCTGGGCATTGTGGCTCGGATTCGCCCCAATCGTGCTGATGTGGCTGGCATCGGTGACGTTTCAGCCGGTCTTCTTGCCGCGTGCACTTCTGCCTTCGGCGGTGATTGTCTACGTAGCGATGGGGTGGTTGCTGGCGCGCGGTGGCATGCCACTCGCGATCACAACCCTTGTCGCGGCGAGCTGGCTTGGTATTGCTGTTTTCGGACTGGTCACGCACTATCGCTGGGACACATTCCCCAACCCGCCTTTTGACCAGGCTGCGGATTATCTGCGCGAATCGATTGCTGGGACAGACGCTATCGTGCATGGCAACAAGATCACCGCGCTGCCGCTAAGAATCTACGCGCCCGAGTTGCCACAACGCTATGTGCGTGACATTCCGGGCACCGGCTCGGATACTCTCGCTGCGCCAACGCAACGTGCGATCGATTGGCTGGCGAGCGCTTGCCCGGCGGAGGCCGCGAATGGCGCCGGGCGGGTATGGTATGTGGCATTCGAGCAGTTCGACGACGAAATGGCTGAGGCGGCTGCGGACGACCCGGCAGCGCGCGCGTATGACAGCGGTGCGTGGCTGCGCGCGCATTACACCGAGCAGGAGATCGCGCGCTTCAATGATCTGGTCGTGACACTGTTTATCGATCCGGATGAAACTGCCCGCCGCGCGATCTGCGAGGAGCAGATGGGGTGAACGCGCCAAGCAGGTCTGCGGTTTCCCCGCGTGTCTATGCCCTGGTGTTTGCGCTGGCGCTTGTGGCCGGTGGTGCCCTCGCTGCCATGATCGAGCAACCCGGCTACACGGACGCTTATTACTACTACAACGCAGCACACCGGCTGGTAAACGGTGAAGGGCTGACCGATCCCTATGTGTGGCACTATCTGGGTGCGCCAGACACGCTCCCCACACCCAGCCACACCTACTGGATGCCGCTGCAGTCGCTGCTGTCGGCGGGTGCGATGGCGCTCGGCGGGGCGTCGTTTGGCGCGGCACAGATTCCATCTGTCCTATGCTACGCAGGATTGGTGACACTGGCATTCTGGGCTGGGAATGCGCTCGGCGGCAACATACGGACGGCGTGGCTGAGCGGATTGCTGGTGTTGTTCGGCGGCTTGTTCACCCCTTTCTGGGCGACGACCGATACCTTTGCCTGTTTTGGACTGGCTGGTGCGTTGGCTGTGGCGGCAACAGCCACGGGGCGCGCGCACGGAGCAGGGAGAGGGTATGCGGCGGCGGGGGCATTTGCGGCGCTAGCACATTTGGCGCGGGCGGACGGTTTGCTGCTGATTGGTGTAGCGGCGCTGATCGCGCTGTGGCCGGACGTTCGGACATCTTGGCGCGTGCGTGCTGGACATGCCGGGCTGGCGCTGGCGGCATACTTCGTTGTGATGGCACCGTGGTTTGCGCGCAACTTGAGCGTGATCGGTCGCCCACTGCCCACCGGCGGAACCGCGACGATCTGGTTGCGCGGCTATGATGAGCTGGTGAGCTATCCTCCGAGCGCAAGCATCGATCGCTTCCTGGACTGGGGATGGGACAACATCCTCTCGTCTCGTTGGGAGGCGCTGCAAAGCAATTTCGGCACCTTCGTTGCGGTCGAAACGTGGGTGGTGTTGGGGCCGTTTGTGCTGCTCGGGTTGTGGCGGCTGCGGCGCCATCCACTCGCGCAGAGTGCAGCGCTCTATGCGCTTGGCCTCCATCTGGCAATGACATTCGTCTTTTCGTATCCCGGCTACCGGGGCGGGCTGTTCCATTCATCATCAGCGCTGCTGCCGTATTGGGCCGCGTGTGGAGTCGTCGGCCTTGACCAGGCGACCGAATGGGCGGGTAAGCAGCGCGGTTGGCGCATCCGGCAAGCGAAAACTGTGTTCGGCGCGGGGATCGTCGTGCTGGCTGCGGGGTTATCGATCTATGCGCTGGCGGCGCGGCTGCCGTCTTTGAACGCGAACGCCGCAATCTATCGCACCCTTGCACAAGACCTGCCACACGACACACGGCTGATCCTGAACGATCCCCCGGCGCTGTATTACCACACCGGCCTGAGCGGAGTTGTGCTGCCAGACGCGCCGCCGGAGATTGTGCCGGAGCTTGCTACTCGCTATGATGCAAGCCATCTCGTGCTAGATCGCAACCGCACCGTACCATTTGATGCACTCTATCGGGGCGAAGCGGATTACCCGTTTCTCCGCCTGGAGCGTGTATATGAACAAGCCACACCCGATGACGTTATCCAGGTGTACTCCATCCGACTTGAGGGAGCGGATACGCCATGAAGGGCGACCGCAGCGCGTGGTGGCGTGATGGGCTGATCGCGCTTGTTGCCTTCATCAGCGTAGTGGCGTACGTCCTGGCTGCGCGCTCGCTGGATGCAACTGGGTTCCCACTGGATGACGCGTGGATTCACCAGACATACGCGCGCAACCTGGCGGAACGTGGCGAATGGGCGTTTCTGCCGGGCGAGCCGAGCGCAGCATCGACCTCACCCCTGTACACCGCGCTGCTTGCCACCGGCTACGCGCTAGACGTTCCGTTCTTCGCATGGTCCTTCACGCTGGGCGCGCTGACATTGGCGTGCGCGGGATGGGTGAATGCGCATCTCGCGGCGATGTTGTGTCCGCACGTACGCAGCGCGCCGCTTTGGACGGGCCTGTTCACCGTCCTGGCGTGGCACATGATCTGGGCGGCGACTTCCGGCATGGAGACGATGCTCTTTTCGCTGCTCGCGCTGGTGGTGGTGTGGCGGGTATGGCACGACCATCTTGGTGGAGACACTGATTCCACTGACAGCACGGCGCTGCGGCGCGGGGCGATCACGGGATTGGCGGGCGCGATGCTGACGCTGGCGCGTCCTGAAGGAATCGCGCTCGTCGGGTTGGCGGGGATATTTAGCGTCTTCACAGTCACGCAACGCGACCGCAGAGATGTCCGTGGCGCGGTGGCCTGGAGCGCCGGTATGGTGCTTGGCTGGCTGATCGGAGTCGCGCCCTATGCTGCGCTGAACTATGACCTGACGGGGCATTTGCTGCCGAACACCGCTTCGGCTAAACAAGCGGAATACGCCAGTGCGCTGGTGCTGCCGCTCCTCGACCGGATCTGGGCGATGCTTAAGCCGCTGGCGGCGGGTGGGCACGTGGTCCTGCTGCCCGGCGCGGCAGCCGCGGCATACGCGCTGGTGCGGCGCACTCACTGGCAGCGACTCGTGATCTTGGGACTGCCGCTTGTGTGGGCTGCCGCGCACGTGCTCCTCTACGCACTGCGACTTCCTGCGCCGTATCAACATGGACGCTATGCTCAGCCCGTGCTCCCTGTTGCCATCCTCTATGGAGTAGGGGGGACGCTCTGGCTGGTGCAGCGAAACGCTGATCGCCTCGTCCCGCGCGTGTTGGCACGGACCCTCGCGCTGTCGTCGCTGGCGGTGACGCTCGGATTTTGGGCGATGGGCGCACAGGCCTATGCGCGGGATGTGCGCATCATCAATACCGAGATGGTCGCAACTGCGCAGTGGATCGACGCGAATTTGCCGGATGACGCGCTGCTGGCGGTGCACGATATCGGCGCGCTGGGCTACTACGCGCCGCGCCCTATCCTGGATCTGGCGGGGTTGGTAACGCCCGAGGTCGTGCCAATCATCCGCGACCGCGACGCGCTGATGAGCCTGATGTGCGAGCGCGGTGCGCGCTACTTGATGGTGCTGCCCGATCAACGCCCCACCGAACCCGACGATCCGCGCTTGGGAGGTGAGCCAGTCTTCACGACCGGCGCGCCCTACGCCCCAGCGGCAGGCAGTGGGAACATGGCGGTCTATGCACTCGACTGGACCGGTGGCTGCGCGGCGCAATAAGCGCGCGGCACCGGCTGGCAGATTTACGACGTTAGGTTTATACTGCGCACGCAATCGGTATGCGATCATACCGCTTCGCACTGTGCTCGATGATTATTACGGAGCGTTGAGTAGTGCACGACGTCTCGGAGCCTATTCGAATCGCGTTAATTGACGATCATCCTGTGTTCCGCCAGGGGCTGCGCAACCTGTTGGCGAGCGAGGATGATATGGTAGTCGTGGGCGAAGGCGCTAGCGGCGAAGAAGCCCTGACGCTCGTATTGACCACGCAGCCGGATGTGCTGGTCCTGGACATCAACCTGCCAGGGATTAATGGTCTGCAGGTTGCAACCCGGCTCAGGGCAGAGCATCTCGACACCTCGGTGGTTTTTCTGACGGCGTACGATGACGTCGAGCAGGTGCTGCATGCCATGCGGTCGGGCGGCGCAGCGTATTGCCCGAAAGACATCGAGCCCGAACGCTTGATTGATACGATCCGTCAGGTGGCGCAGGGCTATTTCATTGTCGGCGAGCACACTTTTGACGGCGAAACATTGCAGGCATGGCTCGATGCCGGCGTCGAGGCGGCGACCGGCCCCTATATGGTTGACCCCGGCGAGTATTTTGTGCCGCTCAGCCCGCGCGAGATGGAGATTCTCCAGTTCGTCACGCATGGCAAAAGCAACAAAGAGATTGCGCAGTCGCTTGCGATCAGCCACCAAACGGTCAAGAACCACATGACGTCGATTCTCAAGAAGCTTGACGTCCGAGATCGGACGCAGGCCGCGGTGTACGCGCTGCGTCGCGGCTGGGTGAGACCGCGCACGCCTGACGGCGAGTAGCCGGAGCAGCGCTCGCTCGAAACCAAAAAGGGGAGCAGAACAACGCATGGCGCACGATATGACATCTGCCAGAGACGAGGCACTGCGCAATTTCCAGACCGAGTACGAGCGGCTGCGCACACGCTTGCGCGAGAACCAGCAGCTCATCGACCAGAGCCAGCATGAGGTCGAGCGGCTGCGGGAACGCAACGTCTCCATTGGGGCCCAGATCCGGCGCATTGAGGCGAACTTCGATACGATCCCGCGCGCGGATATCAAGGCTGCCTACGATGACGCGCGCGACGCGCAGACGCGTCTGCTGACCATGCAGGGGCAGCTTGAGAAGCTCAAAAGTATTCAGGAAGAGCTAGAGTATTTCGAGCGGTTGGTTGGGAGCCTTCTCAACTTCGCGCAAGGGATTGTGCCCGAGCGGTTGCCGATGCCATCGAGCGTGGACCTTGTGGGAGCGGACGGCGCCAGCCTGTCCACGCAGGCGATTGTGCGCATTGTCGAGGCGCAGGAAGTCGAGCGGCAGCGGCTGGCGCGGCAATTGCACGATGGCCCGGCGCAGTCGCTGACAAATTTCATTTTGCAGGCCGAGATCTGCCAGCGGCTGTTTGATCGGAATCCGGACCGCGCGGGGGAAGAACTCAAAAACCTGAAATCTGCCGCCGGGACGACTTTCCAAAAAGTGCGCGACTTCATCTTTGACCTGCGCCCGATGATGCTCGATGACCTCGGTCTGATCCCGACTATGCGGCGCTATGTCGAGGCCTTCGAAGAGAAGACCGGGATCGCAAGCCAGCTTCGTGTGTTAGGAGACGAGCGGCGGTTGCCCAGTCATATCGAGGTGATGATGTTTCGGACTATCCAAAGCATCATGGGTGGCGCGCGGGATCATCTCGGCGCGAAGAACATCACTATTGTCCTCGATGTTGGGCCGGAGCGCCTGAAGGCAACGGTAGAGCACGATGGACGGGGCTTCGACCCCGACGACGTGCTGGAAGGCGATCCACACCAGGAAGACGCGCTCGGCTATCGCACGTTGCGCGAGCGAATTGGCCTGGTGGGTGGCGGATTCGAAATCACGAGCGGCGACGACGAGCTAAGCCACTATTCGATTATCCTGCCGGTCACGGAGTAATCCTCTGTAAGACTCTCATTACGCTATTGCGTGAAGTTTCTGATGGACAGCATTAGTTTTTTGATTGCTGTCCTCAGTTATTTTTCCCTAAAAGGTGGGACTAACGGCCTGTTTGCGCGAATTGCGCATCCGAATACACTACAGTGTGAGCTGCATTCGATACGGCGGTTGGCACGTCGCATTCCGGCGCCAACGCTTTGGGAGGGATTGCTATGCGAGGTCGAGTCCTGATCCTGATCGGCGCGATTATCTTGCTCGTCGTGCTGGTAGTCGTGGTGTTCTTTGTGCTACCAGAGAATGAAGAAGAGGGGGACCCCGGCAGCGGTGAAACGGCGCAAGTAGACAGCGCCGATGGGGACGGGGCCGGGCAAACTGGCGATGCAACCCCCGCCGTGCGCAACATGGTCAATATCGTGATCGCCATCCAGGACCTGCCGCGCGGGCTCACAATCCCAGAGGATGGTATCGCAATCCAGCCGTGGCCGGAGGACGCGCTGCCTGAGGCAGGGAATTATTTCGTCGATATGAATGATGTTATCGGGCGAATCGCGCGGACCGATATCTTCCGTGGGTCGCCCGTGCTGGGGCGGCAGGTGGTCGATAACCTGTACGAGATCGCGCAGTCCGGTTCTGATGCGGCAGCGCTGATGGCAGGGTTGCCCGCGGACCGGTCGTGGACGGCTGTATCGGTGCCGCTCGACCCAACGGGTATCGGACAGGTCGCGTATGGCTTGCAGCCGGGTGACTATGTCGATGTCATTATGTCGTTCCTGTTCGTGGACGTCGATGAAGACTTCCAGACACGCCTGCCGAACACCATCTCGGTTATCACCCGCGCCGAGACGGGCGAGCTGGTGATTGGCGCGCCGCGCTCTGGCCGGGTTGAGCCTAGCACTCTCTCGCCGGAAGGTGTGCTCGTTGGGCCCAGCGAGAGCGCGCAGCGCCCGCGCCTTGTTACGCAGCGCACGATCACGGATGCATGGGTAGTGCATGTCGGATATTTCCCGCCGGGCGGCAACATTGTCGGCGCAACACCAACACCGATCGCGGTAGAAGCGCCGCCGGCTGCACCGGGCGACGCGCAAGGCGCCCCGCCGACCGCCGCGCCGACCGCGACGCCGTACGCGCCGACGATCATCACGCTGGCGGTGACGCCGCAGGATGCGCTGGCGCTGGTTTGGGCGATCGACTCGCAGATCCCGATCACGCTTGCGCTGCGCGCCGCGGGTGACCGGTCGGTAACCCAGACCGAAGCCGTGTCACTGCAGTACATGATCCAGAACTTCAACATCACGCAGCCCGCGTCCCTGCCGTTCTCGCTTGAGCCACCGATTCGGAGCGTTCGCCGCTATAATATCGGCTCGCTATCGACGCTACTGGCTGAAGGCGCGGACGCAGGCGCTGAGTAGTTTTGCACCACGCAAGGAACGGGAAGTGAGGGCGTGGCTCGGATTGCAGCGCGCTCTCCTTCCTGCCACCGTGGGGGAGGTGGTGTGTGATGTTCAAAACAGCGGGTGAGCCATATCCTCAGGGAGTAGAAAGCAGCACTACATGAGCAGCGGAGCTTCTAGAGAAATTATCAAGGTCCTGATCGTCGACGACATTCCCGACACGCGCGAGAACATTCGGAAACTGCTCGCGTTTGAAGCTGACATCCAGGTGGTCGGCATGGCGGGAACGGGGCAGGAAGCTGTCCGGCTGGCGACCGAGACGCGGCCCGATGTCGTCTTGATGGATATCAATATGCCGGATATGGACGGCATCACGGCGACGAAAGCGATCAGCACTGCTGTGCGCACCGCCGCTGTCGTGATTATGTCGGTCCAGAGCGAGCCGGGCTATCTGCGACAGGCGATGCTGGCCGGGGCGCGTGACTACCTGACGAAGCCGATCGCCAGCGAGGAGTTGTACAGCACCATCCGCCGCGTCTACGAGCGCAATGAGCCTGTCCGCCAGCAGGAGGCTACACTCGGCGCGACGCTGTCACGCCAGCCGGGCGCAGCGCCGAAACCAATTGCGGAGCAGACCACTGGCGCGGGACACGTAATCGTGGTTTACAGCCCGCAAGGGGGTGTCGGCGTCACGACGATCGCGACGAATCTCGCTGCGGCGCTGATGCGGCCAGAAACGCGCGTGCTGTTGGTCGACTGCGACCTGCAGTTTGGTGATGTAGACGCGTTCCTGAATCTCCAGTCACAGTCGAACGTTTCGGACCTGACGAAGGTTGTGAGCGATATCGACCGGGAGTTGATCGATAATGTGCTGGTGACGCACGGTAGCGGCTTGCGCGTGCTGACAGCGCCGAGCCGCCCAGAGCAAGCCTATGACATCTCGACCGAATCGTTGCAGCAAGTGATCGCGGCGGTGACCCCGCTGTTCGATTATGTGATAATCGACACATCGGTTCAGTATGATGATATGACGCTCAAGCTGTTCGAGCTTGCCGAGCGGGTGGTCTTGGTCGCCGTGCCGACAATCCCTTCCGTGCGTAATACGCGCAAAATGTTAGAGATTTTTGATAACATGGAGAAACCATCCAAGTTATCAGATAAAATTGTCTTTGCATTAAATCGCACCGTCAGCGAAAAGGAACGCGGCCGGGGGACGGTGCCAGCAGAATCGATTGCGGCTCACCTGAAGAAGGAAGTTGCGGTCTCCATTCCGCTCGATGAGCGGTCGATGCTCACCTCGGTTAATCAAGGTGTTCCTCTGGTCGCTAAGCAGAAGTCACGCTCTCCGGGCCGCGAGTTGGTCGAGCTGGCTGAGCTGCTGCGCAAATCAATCGAAGCGGATGAAGAACCACCAGAAGCCACCGATCAATCGCCGCAGCGGTCGAAGAGCGGCCTGCGCGCATTGTTCGGCGGGGCTGGATAGGTAACATCGAAGGAATAGGGTGGTAGGAGGTTGGGCATGTCCTTATTACGACGAATCGAACGTGGGGGACAAGCAGAAGATCCGGGCGATGGGGATACGTCTAAACTGACGAGCATGCGCCGCCGCACGCCGGTTCCGGCGCCTTCCGGGGCGCTGAATTCGGCACGCGGGGAAAACACGTATATCGACCTGAAGACGCGCGTCCAGACCAAGCTGCTGGCCGAGCTGGATACGACAGTTGATCCACGCTCGCCAGAAGTCCGCGCGACAATCGAAGAACTCTTCGCGACTATTCTGGCGGAAGAGTCCATCGTGCTGGGTCGTGCAGAACGGCAGCGGTTGTTCGAGGCGATTGTCGCGGAGATCCTCGGCTTTGGCCCGTTGGAGCCGCTGCTGGCGGAAGACAACATTACTGAGATCATGGTCAATGGCCCGAAGAACGTCTACATCGAAATCGCGGGCAACATCCAGCGCTCGAATGTGACGTTCGAGGACGAGGACCATGTGCTACGCGTGCTGGACCGGATCGTGGCGCCGCTTGGCCGCCGCATCGACGAAAGCTCTCCGACGGTGGACGCGCGCCTGCCGGACGGGTCGCGTGTGAACGCCGTAATCCGCCCGATCGCGCTGTGCGGCCCGACGATCACTATCCGTAAGTTTTCCAAGCGGCCTTTCACCGTAGATGACCTGATTCGCTTCGGGACGCTCACGCCAGAGGTGGCCGAGTTCTTGCGCGCGGCAGTGATCGGACGTCTGAACATTGTCGTTTCCGGCGGCACTGGCTCCGGTAAAACGACGCTGCTGAACGTGCTCTCCGGGTTTATTCCCAATGACGAACGCATCGTCACTATTGAGAACGCCGCCGAGCTTCAGCTCCGGCAGGAGCATGTTGTCTCACTGGAAAGTCGTCCGTCTAACATCGAGGGACGCGGCGAGGTGAGCATTCGAGACCTGGTAGTGAACTCGCTCCGAATGCGCCCTGACCGTATCGTGGTCGGAGAGTGCCGCTCGGGCGAGGCGCTGGACATGCTCCAGGCGATGAACACCGGTCATGAAGGCTCGCTGACAACCTGCCACTCCAACAGCCCGCGCGACACGCTGTCGCGTCTTGAGGTGATGTGCCTGATGGCGGGCATGGAGCTGCCGGTGCGCGCCATTCGCGAGCAGGTCGCGTCGGCGCTGGACCTGGTGGTGCACGAAGAACGCCTGCGGGACGGCACGCGCAAGGTCGTCAAGATCACCGAGATTCAGGGGATGGAAGGCGACATCATCACGATGTCGGACATCTTCGAGTTTGAGCAGGTGGGGTTAGAGGCCGGGAAGGTGATCGGCCGGATTCGCCCCACCGGGCTGCGTCCGAAATTCATCGACCGGATCGAGGAAGCGGGGATTCATCTGCCGCCATCCGTGTTCGGGATCGGCATGTCGCGCTATTAGGCGCAGGCAGAGGGTTTGCTCGCTGCGATGCCGGCACGGTGTTTCGCTGGCGGCGCCTGTTCGGCGGCGTGTTACCGTTTGCGCAGCGGGCTAGGGAGGCTGGCGCCTTATGGGAACAGAACTGATGATCGCGGGCGGGGCCGGAGTCGTGGCGATATTTATTCTGATCGCCGGCGTCGTCAGTATGCGCTCCGAGCGGCAGCAAGAAATCGAAGAGCGGCTGGAGCGCTATACGACGGAATACGACAGCACCCAGGCTTCCGGCCATCCGCAAGACCCGGACGAGGCGGCTGCCGAGGTCAGCCTGCTGACGGCGCGGCTCGATAGCGCGCTGTCCGAGCGGGAATTTGCCCAAAAATGGCGCGTGCAGCTTGCGCGGGCGGACCTCAAGCTGACCGTCGCAGAGTACTTCTCACTGCATATCATTTCTGGCCTGGGCGTGTTCCTGGTGGCGTGGTTTATTATCTTCGGCAACCCGATCGCAGGTGGAGCCGCGGGGGTCGCTGGGCTGTTCATTCCGCGCTTTTATGTCGCACGGAAGCAGGGGCAGCGTCTAAGGGCTTTTGAAGCCCAGTTGCCCGACACGATCGCGCTGTGGGTGAATGCGCTGCGCTCCGGCTATTCGGTGATGCAGGCGATGGAGGCGATCTCGAAAGAGGCGCCCGAGCCAACCGCGACCGAGTTCCGTCGCGTCGTGCAAGAGGTTCAGCTTGGTGTGCCGATGGAAGCTTCGCTCGATCACCTGTTGAACCGCATGCCGAGTGAAGACATGGACCTTGTCAACACGGCGGTCAACATCCAGCGCGAGGTCGGTGGTAACCTGGCAGAGATTCTCGAGGCGATTGCCCACACTATCCGCGAGCGTATCAAGCTCAAGGGCGAGATTCGCGTGCTGACCTCACAGGGCCGCATCACCGGCTGGCTCATTTCGCTGTTGCCGATCATCCTGACCATGTTCCTGATGGTGGTTAGCCCTGGATATATGGGCGGGCTGGTCGAAAACCGCATGTGCGGCTGGCCGATGCTCGGCATCGGGCTGGGCCTGATCGGAACCGGCGCCGCGATCATCCAGAAGATCGTGAGCATCGACTACTGATGCCAGGGACGCGAAGGTAGGGGAAACGCGATGTCAACCATTGCAATAGTCGGCCTTGTCGTCGTTGGCCTGATACTGCTGATCGGCCTGATCCGTGTCGGGATGCGCGAGGATGCGGGGGTTGACCCCCTGCAACGTCGCCTGGCGGAATACGGTGACCGCGAAACGCCTGCGTCGCTCGAAGAGATCGAGCTGTCGCTCTCGATGCAGGAACGTATCATCGTACCGATGTACAAGGCGCTGGCGCGCTTCGGCGCGCGGTTTACGCCTGAAAACCAGATCGAGAGCATCCGGCACCAGTTGGAACTGGCCGGTAAAGCGCAGTCGATGGACCCGGCGACGTTCTTCGGGCAGCGTGTCGCCTTGACGCTGGCGATGGGCGGCGGCGCGTTCGTGCTTTTCTTCCTGGTCACGAACTGGGGACCGACGAAAAGCGTGCTCGGCGTCATCGGCGGCATTCTGCTCGGCTACTATCTGCCCGTCTTGCAGCTCAAGAGCCAGATCGACCGCCGGAAGGACACCATCACCAAGGCGCTGCCGGATGCGCTTGACCTGCTGACAATCTGCGTCGAGGCCGGGCTTGGCTTCGAGCAGGCGATGGGCAAGGTCTACGAGAAATGGGATAATGATCTTGCAGTCGCGTTCGGGCGCGTGCTGCAAGAGATCCAACTTGGCAAGCGCCGCAGCGAAGCCCTGCGCGATATGTCGCGCCGCATGGAAGTGCCGGACGTGACAAGCTTTGTCGCGGCGCTGGTGCAGGCGGAGCAGTTGGGCGTGAGTATCGTTAAGATTCTGCGCATCCAGTCTGACCAGATGCGCGTCAAGCGGCGCCAACGCGCGCAGGAAAAGGCGCAGCAGGCGCCTGTGAAGATGATCATTCCGATGGTACTGTTGATTTTCCCCTCGATCTGGATCGTATTGCTAGGGCCATCGGTAATCATCTTGCTCGAAAGCGGCGTATTGGGGGGCATCTAAGCGGGCGAAACCCGAGGCGGTTCACATTTCTGACGCAACACGACGGTTGACCTGGATCGAGCGGTGGGCGGCAGTCGCCGACCAACCAACCCCGGTCAACCGTGCGCTACTCCTGACACACCAGCTTGTGGTGGGCGGGTTTGATCTTCTCTACCCGCCCCACTGCATTGGCTGCGAGCGTGTCGGGAGCTTTTTGTGTTCACATTGCCTGGCAGCGGCCAAAACGCCCGCGCCTCGTAGCGTCGATGGATTGGATGGCATCTGCGTCGCTGCCGAATATGATGGAGCTATTGGCGCGGCAATCCGCGCGCTGAAATACGATCGGCAGACTCGGTTGGCCGAGCCGCTCGGGCGGTTCCTTGCGCGGGCGGTGCGGCGTGCGGGCTGGTCGGTCGATCTGATCGTTCCGGTGCCACTACACGCCGCACGTTTGCTCGATCGAGGCTATAATCAAGCTAAGCTTGTGAGTCTCCATCTGGCTCGCACGCTGTCGCTCCCGGTCGCGTCGGATGCGGCGCGGCGCGTCCGCGATACGCCGAGCCAGGTGAACCTCAACGCGCAGGAACGGCGCCTCAATATGCACGGAGCGTTCGCCTCGCATGCCGAAAATGTCATTGGCCGGGTGGTCCTGGTGGTTGATGATGTCTTGACCACTGGTGCGACGCTTAGCGCTTGCGCGAAGGCGATTCGCCTCGCCGGAGCGGCTGAAGTGTACGGCGCAACTGTGGCCGGAGCCGTTCTTTCCCCTGAGCCCACCGCAGGTGATGTATGCCCGCCTGTGTGAGGTTTTTGCAGCCCGTTGGAAGGAGCAGGAAATGGAACTCAAAATCCACGCTCGTAACCTCGATGTCACGCCTCAACTGCAGGAACATGTCGAAAAGAAAGTGAGCAAACTTGACCGCTACATGCCGAATATTCAGGACGTGCGGGTCGATCTGGCAATTGAGCGGCGGCGGCAGGGCAACGATCAGGCGGTGGCGCAACTGACCCTGCGAAACGAGCGCGGCGTGATCCTGCGCTCTGAGGACAAGAAACAGCCCGATGTTTATGCAGCGCTGGATGTCGCGCTGGACAAGATGTATCGGCAGATTCACCGCTACAAGGGGAAGCGGAAGCGCCGTGGTAGCCGCTACGCGCCGCAAGAGGCCGAGCTGGCTGTGATGGAGCCGCTGCCGGGCGAGGCAGGGGTTGATGAGGATGAAGAAGAAGAGAAGATGGCGATCGTGCGGCGCAAAGAGGTGTCGCTCATTCCCATGACCGAGGAAGAGGCCATTGACCAGATGGAGTTGCTCGGGCACAGCTTCTTTATCTTCTATAACGCGGAAACGGCGCGCATTGGCGTACTGTACCGGCGCGAAGACGGGAATTACGGCGTGCTGGAGCCAGTGGTATAGTGGGTTAGAGGGTTAGCGGAGCGGGGCCGGAGGCAGCGAGCCTTCGGCCCCTTTGCATACAGGCAGGCGTAGCGATCTGTGATGGTGATAAAGCCGGGCGCGGCGATCTTCATCGGACGTGCGCGCTCTAACGTGCAGGAGCAACTGGTCGACCGGGCGCTCCGTGCAGCGGCGCTCGATTTGGCGGACCGGCTGCGCGTCGCAGGACTGGATGCGCCGTTAATCGCAGGGCCGGATCTCGAATGGCTCGCAGATGAAGGTGTGCAGCGCGAACCGGACGAGGAGCCGTTTCACTTTGGCGCCCGGCTGGCGCAGATCGTCACACGGTACAGCTATTCACCGTTGCTCTACTTTGGGGCAGGGAGCGCGCCTCTGCTGCGCGCTGAGACGCTTGCTGCAACGCTTGCCGCGCTGCTGGAGGCAGAGCGCGCCGGACAGCGTCTTGTCGTGACAAATAACCTCCACTCCTGCGACTGGCTGGGGCTGACGCGCGCAGCGGAGGCAGTGCGCCTGATCGCACGCGCTCATCGCGACAATGGGCTGGCGTGGTCCTTGCAGGAAGACGCGGGGTATCGCGTGGAGATCGCGCTTCCACCCGACTCGCCCGCCCAGCTGGACCTCGATACGCCTGCCGATCTGGCGCTCGTCCGCGAGCATCCGGATTGTTCGCCTGGCCTGCGGGCGGCTCTTGATGATCCGCTGCTGGATCGGCTTGCCGCGCGACAGTTGCTCGATCTGTTGGGCACAGATGGCTCGCGGATCGCGTTGATCGGGCGCGTCTCTCCTGCGGCGTGGCACGCGCTCAGCCGGGCGACGCGTTGTTGGATTCGGGCGTTCTCTGAGGAGCGAGGGATGACGGCCAGCGAACGCGTGACACGCGGCGAAGTTCGCTCGTTGATAGGTGTGCTGCTGCGCGAACTGGGGCCAGAGCAATTCTTCGCCGAGCTAGCGATGATGGCCGACGGCGCGATCATCGACACGCGCGTGCTCATGGCTTCGCGCGGCCCCTTGCCGGACACAGCGACACGTTTTGCGTCCGATTTGCTGCGCCCCGATTGGATCGCCGATCCCTGGCTGCGCGACTTCACCGCTGCTGCGCAGCACGCGCCGCTTCCGGTCTTGCTTGGCGGTCATAGTGTTGTGGCGGGCGGGCTGTTCGCGCTCGCAGAGGTGGTGCGAGCGCGGCGTAAGGGGTCTCAGGGATACCAGTAAAGTCGCTGGAGATGCCGGTACTTCTGAAGCTCGTACCAGGCCATCAGCAGGCTGAGGCGCAGGCCATGCAGCCCGTCGCGGTATCCCTTGAGCGTGATGAAGCGCCAGATGAACTGCCGCAGCGGCATGGTGATGAACTTGTGCGGGCGCGGCTTAATTCCCTGTTCCTTCAAAATCTGCGCATCGTAACGGACGTAGCGGCCTTGCTTCTCGCGGAACTGGCGCACGCTGGTGTAGTTGTAGTGCACGAACGGCTCGGTCATGAAACCCGCCTCGCCATCAAGCACGACTAGTTCGTGGACCTCGCGCGCCGGGTCATAGCGCGCGTGCCCGCGATGGAGCAGCCGCATTTGATAGTCCGGATACCATCCGGCGTGACGTGTCAGGCGGCCAAAAATATAGTTGTGACGCGGAATCCAGTAGCCGTGATGCTCCGATGCGGCCAGCAGCGCGCGTACCTCTGCCGCCTGCGCTGGGCTGGAGCGCTCGTCCGCATCCACGAACAGAATCCAATCGGTGTCGACTGCCTCAAGCGCCGCGTTGCGTTGCGATGCGTACCCATTCCACGGGTGCTGTATGACCTCAGCGCCTGCTTGCTCAGCCAGCGCGACGGTCTGATCGTCACTGAACGAGTCAAATACGATGACGCGATCTGCCCAGCGCACGCTCTCGATGCACGCGCGGATATGCACTTCTTCATTGTGCGTAAGGATGACGGCAGCCAGCGAGACGCTCATGCCAGTCACAACCTCTGAATTGTTCGATAGACTTCGACCAGCCTGTCGCGCTGCGCTGCGGTCAGCTCGCCGGTCTGGAACGCACGCTTGGCGGCAGCGATCTTGCGCGTCATCCCGGCGCGGATAATCCAGCGCGCCGCGCGGCGTACGAATGGCAACGCGTGCTTGTCATACAACCGGATCCGGCTCTGCCACAGGTTTAGCTCGCTCTGCGGGCGGACCTGCTTGGTGCTCTGCCCCGCCAGGTGTGTAACGTGCGCGGCGGGCACGCAGTAAATCTCGTATCCGGCGGCGCGAATGCGCATGCTCCAGTCGATCTCCTCGCAATACATGCGAAATTGCTCGTCAAAGATGCCGGTGTCAAGTATGGCTTCTCGGCGCAGCATCATCGTCGCGCCGAGCGTGTGATCGACCGGGAACGGTTCGCCCGCCGCGTATTGCTCGCGGGGGTAGCGGCCATTGAGCGCGGTGTCGTGCAGGCGAAGGGGCATCGGAAACAGATCGAAGACAAGCTGCGTCAGCCCAGGGAAACGAAACGCGCTGTGTTGAAACGAGCCATTCTCATACGTCAGGCGCGCGCCGACCACGCCCGCGCGGGGCAGGCTTATCAGCGCATCATAGAGGGCGCGCGTCGCGCCGGGGTGCGTGCGCGTGTCCGGGTTGAGCAGGTAAACTGCCTCGGGGCGTTCGTCTGGCACACTGGCGTTTGGCCCGAAGCCGAGCGTCCGCAGCGCACGGTTGTTGCCCTCAGCAAACCCAACATTCGTCGCGCTTTCGATCACTCGTGTCTGCGGGAACAACTTGCGAACAATATCCGCGGTGCCATCGGTTGATGCGTTATCGACCAGCCAGACATCCGCGTCGGGGCCGTGCGTGTCGAGGTCGGCGTACAGCGTGCGCAGCGCGTCCAGCGTAAGGTCGCGCGTGTTCCACGAGACGATGATAACAGCGAGATCAGCGGGCATCGAGTGACTTTCGACTCAGGGGCGATACGCCATATCCCAATGCGCATCCTCGAGCCAGTCGATCAGCGCGCGAAGCCCGGCGCGGTCTACGTCAACCACTGCTACGCTGTCGAACCACTCGGTCAGCGCGTCGGGCTGCTCGTCGAAGTACGCACGCACGGCGGCTTCCAGCTCTTGACGCACTGGACGCAGATCGCTGGCAGGCAGCGCGGACTCCGGCGCCGCCACCCACAATCCAAACGGCAACACGTATGCGGGATAGGGCACCGGTCTGTCGCTTGCGCGGTCGGGCAGAGCGGTATCTCCACCGGCGACCAGCGCATGCAGCCGGTCGGCGGGGTCTTCATCACGCACCGGCAGCGGATCGAGCAGCGCGTCCAGAGCGCCAATAGGCAGCGCAAGGGCCGCACACTCCTCCGCGAGCAGTGCTTGTAAAGCAGCTTCTTCGTCTGGATACGTCATGCTGCGCGGCATGTCGACCAGCGGATCAAGCCCCTCTGCTTGGAGCATGAGCGCAGTGACCACCCATGTGTCTGCCTGCCCTTCGACGCGGCACGCGACATGCCCGGCGAGGTCGGCTATCGCTGAAACGTCGCGTAACGTGAGCAGGTCATACGCGGTGCCGATCGCGCGCCCAGCGTTGTCTTCGTGTACAAGCGCCAGCAAAGGCTCGACTTCGCAAGCGCGCGCCGCGGCAGCATAGGTGAATCCGCTCACCCACGCGGTGACCGGAGCGCCACTGCACAGCGCTTGTAGCGCGGCGCTGTCATCCATGGGGACGACCTGCACTTCGATGTCCGTGGCGAGGTTTAGCGTCGCGCTCAGCGGTTGAAGCGCGTCTGCGACGGCCTGGGCAAGCGCGGATCGCTCGCTGGCAGAAGGCAGCGAGCCATCCGGCAGCGCGAATGCAATGGTGAGCGGGCGCTCGGCGCCGCCGAGCAGGGCTGGCGGCTGCGCCAGCGTGGGCAGCGCGGTTGAACGCGGAGTCGGTGTAGGGGGAATCGGCGTGGGTGGGCGCGGTGTGGGCGAAGCAGCGTTGTTCGCACCGCACGCTGCCAGCACTCCTAATGCGACCGGAACCAGGACGATGCGCGCTAAGCGCTGTATCAACCGGTTAATGCCACACCTCCCCCTGCGCCTGATGTGAACCACCCTCATAATAGTCGAGCGTGGCGCAGGCGGCAAGCACGCTCCGGTCCTACGCGCTGACTATTGAACGGTGATCGTTCCCTCTTCCGAAATCAGGCGTATGGGCCGGCGCCCGACCTGCGCCTGTGTGACGCGGACATCTTCGTGAATCAGGCCCGCCCAGCAGTCCTGCGGGTTTAGCGCCGGAATCAATTCTGTCATGCGCACGGCGCCCCACACCTGGGCGCGCTGCCCTGGCTCGAGATAGTAATACGTCTGCCCGGTGACGTCATCCACAACCTTCGTCAGGTCGTCCTCGGTGCCGAGTGCCCAGCGCCATGGGAAATCGCTGAGCACCGTCTCGCAGTTGATCCCGACCCGCCACGCGCCCGACTCGCGATACTCGCCCATCGTCGCCATGACCTGTTCGAAGTCGTAGACCGTGCCGGGGAAGGGGCCCGCGGTGCGGATCGGTGTTGTTCCATAATTCTCGACGGTAAAATAGAACACGAGCAGCTCGCCTTGCTGCATAGTCAGCTCGGTCAGGTCGGACGATATGCCTTCTGGCATGGGGATTGCCTCGCCCGTGGTAGTTGCATCGGTGTAGTACGCCTCATCGTAGGGCATAGTGCTGAAGACGACCGTTGCGCCGGTAGTCTGAGCCACGATCTCGACCTTTGGCAGCCCGCCATATGCCAGGGTGATCTCGCTTTCGCGAACGATGCGCTGACCTTCCTCGTCTTGCGCGACCGCGAACACTGTGTAGGTCCCGTTCGGCGGCGGCTGAAGGTTCTGGTCAACACCGCCGTCGTAGTCGTACTCGTGATTACCGGCTTCGCCCGGCGCGTGCCCACCCTCGCGCTCCGTCAAGTAAATTCGCAGACCGTCCTCGTCTTCCAGGTACACGTGCAGTGATGCTTCTTTCTCGAGGTAGACATTTACGTTCACCCGGTCGTCGATACCATCCTGGTTCGGCGTGAAGGTGTTCGGATTGATCTCAAACGAGCGGATGATCGGAAGCGCGGTGTCTGCACTGACTACTTCCAGCGAACCAGAGGTTTCCGCCGTCTCTTCGTCGTTTTTCGCGACGATCGACCACGTGTACTGCCCGTTAGGAATCAATCGCGTTTCGACCGTGCCGGGAATATCCTCATCGGGAAACGTGTAGCCGCCGACAATTCCGCTAAACGCAACTCGATAATCCCCTTTGACGCGCCGCTCGTTCTGCCGGAAGATGTAGCGCTCGCCATCCTCGCGATCGAGATAAATGCTAACCTGCGCCGGTCGGGCGAGGGAGTACGTGATGAACGTGATGTCATTCTGTCCGTCGGCGTTGGGCGAGATCGTGTCGCTCTCAAATGTGGCATCGCTCAACAGGGCAACCGGCGGACGCAACAGCACATACCCGATCCCTACGACGAGGATCGCGGCGGCGATGGCAGCGGCGATCATGAGCACTCGCGATAACTGCATGGGTTCGTCTCCTCGGAACGAGCGGATTATGCCATGCCGCTCGAATTTGGTCTAGTGAGCGCGTGCGAATGTCAGCCGATCGATGGGCGACCGGTGGTCGGTGGGGCAGCGCACGACTGGCGCGGGAAGTTAACCCTTGTATCGACGCGGGATTAGGGGTAGTATGTGGGATATGTGGGATAATTTCACATCGTTGATTCCTTTTCTCAGCCGAGCGGCACCGGTCAAGGACATAACCATTGGCTTCCGAATCACTGCACACCTACAGCGATGCGATTGACTATCTCTACAGCTTCATCAACTGGGAAGTTGAACGCCACATGCGCTACACGCCTGAGGTGATGACCCTCGAGCGGCCCCGAACCCTGCTGGCGGCGCTTGGAAATCCGCACGATCGCTACCCGATCATCCACATCACCGGCACGAAGGGGAAAGGATCGGTCGGCGCGATGTGTGCGTCCGCTTTGCAGGCATCAGGCTTGCGGACTGCTCTGTATTCATCGCCGCATTTGCAGGACTTCCGCGAGCGGTTCCGCGTGAACAACGCGCTGATTACGCCGGATGAGTTCCTGGCGCTGGTGAACCGGATGCGCCCCGCGCTCGACACGATGGCCGATGACATTACGTGGTTCGAGGTCACGACGGCGCTGGC
>Ga0079224_100002885_pt1 | contig 21284 bp, 19 predicted proteins | sample Stecom2015_FD_80414 | JGI IMG/M metagenome (GOLD analysis project Ga0079224, IMG submission 80414) | Agricultural soil microbial communities from Utah to study Nitrogen management - Steer compost 2015 | ecosystem: Environmental > Terrestrial > Soil > Agricultural land | place: USA: Utah...
ACGTTTGGCGCGAAGCCGAACTGATTCAGAAACCACGGTTTCCTTGGGAGTTTGTCCAAATCGGAAATTGCGGCTCCCCCTTGGAAACGGAAGCCGGCTGGCTGGTCATTACCCACGGCGTAGGGCCGGTACGGGAATACGTACTGGGTGCCTCGCTGCTCGACTTGGATGACCCGCGCAAGGAAGTCGGTCGGCTGCGCGATCCGCTATTGATGCCCAATAGGCGGGAGCGCGAAGGATACGTACCCAATGTGGTGTATTCCTGTGGCGCGTACATCCATGCTGGCGAAGTCGTCATCCCGTACGCCATGTCAGACCACGCATCGACCTATGCCACTATCAATCTGCAAGAATTACTGGCGAAATTGCTGGCCAGCGGCAGTGTGGAATCACCCCTCGGTGCCTAGTATGCGCTGGTATACGTGCAGGTAGCCCTCCACCATCGTGTCTATGGTGAACATGCGGTTGGCCCAGTCGGCACATGCCGTTCGTGACAACGTGTCAAGCTGCTGCACGGCGGTAGCGGCATCCGGCAGATTACTCACCAAGAATCCCGTTTTCCCGTGTCGGACGAGTTCGGGCATCGAACCCCTATTCATGGCGATGACGGGCGTCCCGCATAGCATGGCTTCGGCCACGCTTAAACCGAACGGCTCGTCAAACTCGATCAGGTGCAAGAGCGCTTTGGCGCCACCGAGCAAACGGTTTCGCGCCTCCGGTCCCACATTGCCGACATACTCGACCCGACCCGCATGCAGGTGGGGGCGTACCTGTCTTTCGAAATAAGGCCCGTCCTGCACCAAGCCGGCCATCAAAAGCGGCATCCCGGCACGGCGGGCGACTTCTATAGCCACGTGCGCACCTTTGTGGGGATGGATACGTCCAAAATAAAGCAGGTAATCACCCGGTTTTTCGACAAACGTAAACTGGGTCGTATCCAATCCGTTGTAGACGGTGGCGATATAGTCCAATTCGGGAGACCGATCGGCATCGCTGATGGCTACGTAATACGTATGTCCATTATACTTTTTATAGACGGGAAGGATTTTTGACGACGAAAACCCGTGGATGGTCGTAACCATGGGCGTGGCGATGATCCTAGAGTAGGTTAGGGGAAGAAAATCAAAGTGATTATGGATGATATCAAAGGCCGCGGCATGTTCCATCACTTCGCTGATATGAAGACACTCTTCTACTTTAGGGTCGGCGTCGGGCGATTCAGCGTAGCCGCGGGAAACGGTGTAACGGAGGTTAGCGTCGGTAACCGAGTCACCTGTCGCAAAAAGCGTCACATCCAATCCGCGGCTTACCAGCCCTTCGGTCAGGTTGGAGGCCACTTGTTCCCAAGGGCCGTACTGGCGAGGCGGGGTACGCCAGGCAATAGGTGCTAGCATGGCTATTTTCATCAGTTGGTGGGGTTGAGGATCACGTTTTTTCGAGGGCAAGGCGCGAAATCCAAAAGGCCAAGGTACTCTCCGCGCCCTGGTTTAGGTTGACGCCTTCCGCATGCAAGCCGTCGCGGCAGCCCTGCGTCTCAACGTCAAACAAGGGGATGCCGAGGTCATTTACGCCCAAAAACCATTCAAACGCCAAGTGCATCAGCTGGGCGAAACGTTGCTCGCCGGTGTGTTCGTAGGCTTCGCGGTAGAGGAGCACGAGGGTCATGGCGTCGACAGGTTGTTGGTCAAACTGTGCCGGAGCGCTCCCATGCCGATACCACCCGTCGTTTCCGATCAGGCTTATCCGGCCATTGCGTAGGGTATGCCGCTCGAGGAAAGCCATACTTTCCATGCCTATGGCGCAGAGTTCAGCATCGTGCAAGGCGCGCGACGCCCGCAACACTGCAAGAGGGATCAAACCGTTATCATAGGCAAGCAAAGGTTCATACCAATGCCAGTCGGGTGAACGATTGCACCCGTACTCCCGCTGGAGGCGCCGTGCCAACATTTTTATCTGCTCGTGGAGTAGGGGAGTAATCGGCTCGGTTTCCGTGAAGTGGCAAAGGCCAAGTAATAGGGCTGCGATGGACCGGATGGACCGAATATTTGCAAACCGGGGCAGCGACTTTTCAAATAGTTGGCGCGCCAGCAAGCGATAGGGATCGCCAATCGGCGATGAAACCGCATAGCCAAGTGCCCAAATGGCGCGACCGAACGCGTCGTCGGTCCCGTCATCGTCGAGGAATGCCCGATTAAAACCCATAAAATTCCGAAAGGTGCCATCGGGATTCTGCGCGTGATGAATATAGGACAGGTAAATTGGGATATGCCGCCGCGTGAAGTCGTCGGGTTGCTGCTTCCAGGCCATCAGCATCAGCAATAAGGCGCGGGCGTTGTCATCCAAGCAATATCCTTCGAAACGATTGGGGATTGCATAGGTGGCGTGCTGATAGATACCCGTGCTGTCGGTTAGCCGTCCAATGTGGTCAAAGCATATCGGCGGCAACGAGCGATCATCAAAAATATTTGCATTTGCATCCCTCATGCGTCCCCCTCCGTCAAATCGAGGATACGCGTCAGGATGTAGCGAACCGTGGCTTCTCGAACGGCATTGCCCCATTCGTCGGGTAGGGGCGGGCGAATGATCGTCTCGTATTGGTGATTTTTGCCACCGAGCCCGATGGATACGTAAATCTGGCCAGGTTCCTTGCCGTGCGCATGCCCCCCGGGAGGCGCGGCAGCCAAGCCCGTCACCGCCACGTGTACGGCGGCGCTGGGAAATAATTCCTTCAGGCCGTTGAGCATGGCGTCCGTTGTTTGTTGCGACTCGGCAGAGTAAGCCTCCAGTATAGCATGGGGTACCCTTAGTAGTCGTTCCTTAAACGGTGGAGTGTATACCACCACACTCCCCGCCAATACGTCCATCGTACCGGGCGCCGATGCGAGGGTGCTTGACAAGAGACCGGCCGTGACGCTTTCGGCGCAGGCCAGGGTCTTCTTGCGCCGGATCATTTCCTGATTAAATCGGAATGCGAATGTACGGTTGTCGAGTTCGTTTTCTTCCATTGCTTAAAGTTGACGATGCATAGACGCGAGCATCCAATACGCACTTTGAACAATCCAATCATTCGATGGTTTTCAGTCGCAGTCAAAAATGCTGCAAACTCCCCAAATGTCGTCAAGGAACGTACTAATACGCTTTCGCGCGGTATTAACTCGCTTTTTTCACAGGTCGCCTGTGTCGCTCACAACCTTCTCACGCGCTGGCTGTATTATTAGCAGAGCGTGTGAATGCCCTAAAATTGACTAGAAAAACAGAACGAACATGAGAGTAGCTATTATCGGAACCTACCCACCCAGACAGTGTGGTATCGCTACGTTTACCCACGACCTTTTCCGTGCGGTGGTCGGGGCATCGCACGGCGAACACGCCGTCATTGCCGTCTCCGACGGCTCGGAAGCAGCATTCCCAAAGGAGGTGGCGTATGTCATCGATTGGCAGGATCAAGCGGCCTACATCGAGGCTGCGCATTACATCAACGCGCATTTCGACGCTTGCATTATCCAACACGAGTATGGTATCTTCGGAGGCGACGACGGGGCATATATCGTGGATTTACTTACCACGTTGAAGGTGCCGGTGGCCACAAACCTGCATACCATCCTTAACGAACCATCTGCCCGTCAGCGTCACGTCACCCAACAGCTGCTGCGCCGTAGCAACCGCATCACCGTGATGACCGACCGTGCCATACGCATGCTTCAGGAGGTATACGGAGTGGAGAAGGCCCGGGTGACGAAAATTCCACACGGTACGCCCACGTTCACCTATGAGCAGAATCGAGCAAAGAAGGCCTTAGGCTTTCAGGGAAAGCGGCTGATGCTAAGCTTCGGTTTTTTGGGCAGGAACAAGGGATTTGAGACGGCCATAGACGCGATGGCAGAGATTGACCATCCGGATTTTGTCTACGTCATTCTCGGAGAAACCCATCCCAACGTAAGAAAGGTGGAGGGAGAGAGCTACCGCAACGAGTTGAAAGAACGCGTGCGGACCCTAGGCCTAGCGGATCGGGTGGTGTTTGTAGACGCTTTCGTCACCGAGGACTTGCTCGTACAGTATTTGACGGCCTGCGACATCTACGTGAGCCCGTACCCCAACAAAGACCAGATCAGCAGCGGCACGCTGACCTTCGCCCTCGGCGCGGGGGCCGTCGTCATCTCAACGCCCTATTGGTATGCCCAAGATCTGCTGGCGGAAGGTCGAGGATTGCTATTTGGCTTCCGCGATGTCGGGCGATTGGCATCCACCGTAAATGTTTTGTTGGACAACCCTTTCTTACTGGAGCATTTTCGCGAGCGGGCGAAGGCTTACGGGCAGCAGCTGGCGTGGTCCTCTATCGGTGCACGGCATTTGGCACTGCTGACCGGCCTATGTGCTCCGATTCAGCGCGACCGAGCTGAGCCCATTCCCTTGGAAACGCCTTCGGGACGACGGATCTCCACTATTTTTCCGACGAACGGCACGAGATTGTCCTCATAACGAATCGCGATTTTTTCCGACCTTGCGTCATAGCGGACAGAAACCTAGCAAACCATGGAAAGCATAAATCCGGTAGCCTCAGCCGATCCCTCGCTTCCAAAACGCGACGGGCATTTGCGCAGCTTTTGGCAAGATAGCGCCGCGGCGTTTACGCCCAAACCCTTACCTGCAGGAAGCGAAAAAAGTGTCTGGGATGCCATCGTGGTGGGCGGAGGTATTACGGGCGTAACAACGGCCTTGCGTCTGCAGGAGCAAGGCATGCGTTGCCTAATTTTAGAGGCCCATGAAATTGGTTTCGGCACCACAGGCGGCACCACGGCCCATATCAACACCATGCTTGACGTGCCCTACAGCACGCTTGTGCGGCACTTCGGCGCCTCGGGCGCGCAGTTGGTAGCTGCCGCTACCCGGGAGGGACGCGATCTGGTAGCGGCAAACGTAGCGACCTACGAGATAGACTGTGATTTTGCCTATAAGGATGGAATATTATTCGCCGAAGACGATGCCGAGGCCGACACGTTGCGCGAGATTTTGGATGCATCGATTGAATCTGGCGTAGACGTCGAAGAAGTAAGCGGCGCATCGGTACCGTTGCCCGTGCAGGCGCGCAAAGCGATATGCTACCGCAAGCAGGCGCAAATGCATCCGCTTCGTTATCTGCACGCGTTGGCCCGATCCTTCGAATCGGCGGGTGGCACCGTCATGCATACGGCAACCGTGGTCGACGCCGTGCATAGCGATGGCATCCATCAGGTAGAGCTGGAGGGAGGGACGCTGTTTCGAGGACGGCACTTAGTGTACGCCACCCATATACCCCTTGGCATTAATATTCTCCATTTTCGCTGTGCTCCGTACCGGAGTTACGTGCTTGCGGCACAAGTCGGCCCCGCACAATACCCCGATGTCCTTGCGTACGACATGAAAGAACCCTACCATTACTTCCGGACCGTGGAGGCCGACGGCAAGCGTTACCTCATTTTGGGCGGAGCCGATCACAAAACCGCGCAAGGCGACCCCCTTGCATCTTTTCGGGAGCTGGAAGCTTACCTCCGTCGGCATTTCGAGGTGACATCGGTCGACTACCGCTGGTCATCGCAATTTTTTGAATCCACGGACGGGCTGCCTTACATCGGACATCTACCCGGTGGCAGCGACGATACATATGTCGCTACCGGTTTCGGCGGAAACGGCATTTTGTTCGGCAGCTTCTCGGCCATACTGCTTAGCGACCTGATTTTGAGGAGAGCCAGCCCCTATGAACAGCTGTTTTCGCCTAAACGCGTTAAACCCGTTGCCGGCTTTGCAAGCTTCGTCAAGGAAAACGCCAACGTAGCATATCGCTTCCTAGCCGACCGATTCCGAGTCGAGGAGCTCGAAAACCTCGTCGAACTACCTGCCGGTACCGGTACGGTCGTACGGCTGGACAAACGTAAAATAGCACTTTATAAGTCTCCGTCGAACGCTATATCTGCGCTAAGTCCCGTCTGTACGCATGCCGGCTGTATCGTGGCGTGGAACGATGCCGAAAAAACGTGGGATTGCCCGTGCCACGGCGGGCGATACAGCGTATATGGGGAAGTACTAACGGGCCCGCCCCGCAAAGCGTTGGAAAAGATCTCGCTATTGGACTGAGGCCAAAAGTAGAATGGAGCTATGCAGGCACGCACGGAAATCCGAAGACAAAAACGGCGATGGAGAACTTGGCACGCCGTCGTGGCCGGTTTCATCTTGTTGCTGATCGCCCTGCGGCTGCTATTGCCTGGAATCGTGCTGCGCTATGCCAATAATACCCTCGCCAGCTTGGATGGGTATTACGGTCAAGTGTCGGACATCGATATCGCGCTATATCGAGGAGCGTACCAGCTCGACCGCTTTTACCTCAATAAGGTGGACTCGGCCTCCGGAGAGCAAACGGAATTTTTTAAGGTTAGCCACGTCGACCTGTCCGTCGAATGGCGGGCCCTATGGCGTGGTTCCTTGGTCGGGGAGCTGGTATTTGAGTCGCCTACCCTCATATTCACCAAAGACAAGGCCGATGCGGCGGCCGTCGCGAACGACACCAGCGACTTTAGGCAGCTACTTCGGGATTTTATGCCGTTGCGCGTCAACCGATTCGAGGTTTCTCGCGGCAGCATACGGTATACCGACAGCACGGTGACGCCGTTGGTCGATATTGCGCTGGAGGAGGCTCATATCTTCGCCGAAAACCTCACGAATACCATGGATGAGAGCGAGAAACTTCCCTCCACGATCCGGGCCTTCGCGAAAGCCTATGGCGGAAGTCTGATCCTGCGCGTCGATTTGGACGCCATGGCCGAATATCCCACCTTTGACCTCACCGCCGAAATCGAGAACGCCAACCTGCCCGACTTGAATGATCTTTTCGTTGCCTATGGGAAGTTTGATGTTAGCCGGGGCACGTTCGGACTGTACAGTGAGTTTGCCGCTGATGCCGGTCGCTACAAAGGCTACGTTAAGCCCATAATCAAGGACCTGGAAGTGGTCGGGATGGAAGATCGTGACGAAGGTTTCTTCCAACGGGCCAAGGAAGCCGTCATCGACCTGGTGGCCAAAGTGCTCGAAAATCCCAAGGAGGAACAAGTGGCTTCCCGCGTTCCTATTGAAGGCAATTTCGGCCAGACCGACGTAAAGGTGTGGGAAGCAATTTGGCAGGTTTTGCGCAATGCCTTTATCGAAGCCTTGATGCCAAGCGTGGATCACGCCATCGACATCCGTTCGCCCCAAGACGTCGAAGGCCGCACCGGCATATTCCGCGAATAGTCGTACCGTTTCAATCGATACTTCTAGGGTTTTCCGGTGTCCGTACGCGGCGGCACGTGGTCTGTTTCCACTTCCGTTTCCCGTTCTTCTACATGGACCGCAAACTCGGCAGGCGCTATGCGGGTGCCACGATACTCTGCATAGGCCCGTGTGAACGACGCCCCGACATACAGGATGGCAGCGATGTAATAAATCCACACAAGCAGGACGATGAACGATCCTGCCGCGCCGTAGGCAGAGCCTTGCCCCGTCGTCTGTATATAAAAACCGATTAAAAACCGCCCTAACATAAACAGCGCCGCGGTGAACAGTGCGCCTGCGCGCACGTCCTTCCAACGGATGCGTACGTCCGGCAGGAATTTGAAAATAACGCCAAACAGCAGGCTGATCACCGCGAAATTGATGATGGTATCCAGGGCCATGGAAACATACACGGCAAGATCCGACAGCAACCGATTGACGTAGTCGATAAACAGCATCAGCAACCCATTGACAATCAAGGATACCATCAGCAAAAAACCCAAGGACAAGATTAGCGATGAGGATAACAAGCGGTCTTTGATAAGCTTGAGCCAGCCCCGCCGCGGTTTGGGCTTGATTTCCCAGATTTTATTTATGGAATGCTGCATATCGGCAAACACGGTCGTGGCACCGACCAATAGCGTAGCGATGCCTACGGTCAATGCAAGGGAATTGTCACCCTCAAGCTGTACATTCGCCAGCATCTCCTGTATTTGCGCGGCGACGTTGTTCCCCACTAAGCCGTTAATCTCGGCAAAAACTTTTCCTTCGGCCGCATCCTGTCCGAAAAATAGCGCCGCGGTGGCAATGGTCAGCACGAGCAAAGGCGCTAGGGAGAATGCCGTATAATACGCGAGGGAGGCGCTGAACTTGAGTCCCCGAACGTCAATGAAAATAATGAACGTGTTCTTGAGCAAGGTGAACCAACGCGAAAATCGTGCTTTAAGCTTCATCGTTCGGTTAATGTCTGTGAGGTTAATATTCAGAGAAATAAATGGCAAATATGGCGAGCCCAGTGATGACGAGCGCCGCGCCACACACCACCAGTACCACACCTAGAGGCTCGCGAAGATAGTACCACGCAATGCGGATCAGCGCCCCGCCAACAAACAGACACGCCAGCGAGATCCAAAGCTTATTCGAGGTCCAGCGCTTGTTTCGATTTGCCATTAATACCTGAACACGGCATCAGGTGCTTTTGTTGAGGGTCCACACAAATATTACAGTGCCTTCCATCAAATTCCGTTTGACTTAGCAGCTATCCGAACGAATGCTCTTCCGAATTGTTCGTTTTCATACAGGCCTCGCTGCCTGACAGGAATGAACATTTACGTAAAACACGAGATCTATGGCAATAGTGACCGCAAAAGATTTGGACGGGCTGCTGGGACAAATTTCGGCACCGGTTTTTTCGGTGTATCTTCCCACACACCGCACACATCCCGATAACGAAGTAGACCCGCGGACGTTTAGACAACTGGTAGACGAGTTTGCGTCGTTTAGAGAAGAATACGCCCAAGACATCGGCATTCAGCAAGTTTTTAAACGATTCGATGCCCTGGCGTCGGATTACCGGTTTTGGCAACATACCCGCGACGGCTTAGCCGTATTCGCCACGCGCGATACCTTTGATATTTTCCGCCTCCCGAGGACCGTCAACCCTCTGGCCGTGGTGGCGGACAGTGCTCACACCAAGCCTTTGCTTAAGTACCTGCAAACCCAGCAGGACCGATACCATCTCCTGGTCTTATCGACTAATACTGCCCAGCTGTTTGAAGGCGACCAATACCACTTGGACGAGCTCGACATCTCGGAGGACGGAGTGCCCGAGTCGATGATTGACGCACTCGATCACGAACAACGCGACCTGCACGCCACACTGGCGGCATACCGTACGGCCACCGGAGAGGAATGGGACACGCGGCAAAATCATGGCCTGCGAAAAACCAACATCGATAATGATATAGAGCAATTCTTCCGAGAGGTGGACCGCGCGGTACTCGCCAGGTATTCGGCCCCCTCAGGATTGCCTTTGATCATTGCCGCCTTGACCGAACACCATCATCTCTTTCGTCGCGCGAGCCAAAATCCCTACCTGCACGATACGGGCATCCACGGCAATGCCGCCGCGATGGACGAGGATACCCTTCGGGAAGAAGCTTGGAAAGTATATGAACCAGTCTATGCCGCCAAGGTTGACGGTCTCGTCGAACGGTTCAACCATGCGGCGAGCAAAGGATTGGGCGTAGACCAGCTTAACCAGATTGCAAAGGACGCATACGACGGCAAAGTAGCGAGCTTGCTGGTGGAGGAACATCGCATCATTCCCGGTCGCATTGTCGATCGGGAAAACCTGTTCATCGACGCGGAACGAACGGAAGGCCTAACCGACGACGTGTTGGACGACCTGGCTGCCTTGGTCATGCAACAGGGCGGGGAAGTGTGGGTGATACCCGCCGGACGGATGCCGACAGCCACGGGCGCCGCGGCAATCAATCGATTTTGACGCCATTGCTCCAAATTAATCAAACGATTGGCTGCGACTATTTGTACTAAGCATATATTCCGAAAAAGGAGAGAGGCTAGAGTATTCACGTAAAAAAACAAACTGTCATGGAAGATAACAGAAAAACAACCGAGGTGTTAAACGACCTGATCAAGATTAACAACGACCGTATCGAAGGATACCAAAAGGCTATCGACGAATTGTCTGCAGCAGACGTGGATCTCAAGGCACTGTTCAGCAGCTTTATCGAACAAAGCGAATTGCTGAAGGCCGAGCTGCAACGACACATCGCCGACTGGGATGATCGTGTGGCGGACGAGACCACCGCATCCGGCAAGGTTTACCGCGTATGGATGGATGTTAAGCGAGCGTTTGCCACTAATGACCGGCAAGCCGTACTGGACAGCTGCGAATACGGCGAAGATGCCGCGCAGAAAGCCTACCGGCAAGCGAATGAAGAAGAGGGAGTGACGGCCGCTGCCAAGGCACTGATCGTCAATCAAAAAAACCAACTTTTGGCCTCGCACGATCAAGTGAAGCAACTGCGCGACCAGGAAAAAATTAACAATTAGACTTGCCCATACTCCATTTACAGCCCGAGCCATGCGGATCGACGCTTGGCTCGGGCTGTGTTTTTTTTCGCTATTTCTACTAGCCGATGAATATCGACGATTTTTTCGAGCGCATAGCGGATTGGTTTCTGCATCAGGCGCCGCGGATACTTTTGGGCCTCCTCATCCTGATTTTCGGGATGTGGCTCATTCGCCTAGTGGGAGCTTGGATAAAACGAAAAATCGACCAGAAGGAGTGGGACCCAACGTTGGAGATGTTCCTCTCCAATCTCATCACCATGGGGCTTCGGATATTGCTGGTTCTGTTAGTGATCCAAGTAATGGGGCTCCAGATGACGCTCTTCGCCGCGCTGGTAGGGTCCTTTGGCGTCGCGGCCGGCCTTGCGCTATCCGGAACACTGCAGAACTTTGCAAGCGGCGTGTTGATCTTGATGCTGAAACCATTTCGTGTCGGCGATCAAGTGGCGGCCCAAGGACAGGAAGGAGAAGTGACGTCCATCAGGCTTTTTTATACCGTTATTCGCACGGCCGACTACCGTACCGTCATTGTACCAAACAGCAAACTGTCCAACGAGGTGATCGTTAACATGAGCCAAGCTGGCCAGCGGAGGCTCGACGTGGAACTGAAGGTAAGTTACGATATTGATTTTCAGCACGCCAAGAAACGTTTGCTCCAAGCCCTGCGCGAGTCCTCCGATTTTCTTGTCAATACCGATTACTTGGTCGGCATCAGCTTGTTCGAGGCCGATGGATACCGCATCGCGGTGTCGGTGTGGGTCGACGAACAAGCCTATCCCGAGATCCGGTTTGCTTTGCAGGCCAGGCTGATCGATGTAGTTCGGTCCTTACGCTGAGTAATCCGCAGAAAACCATCCGCCCAACCCGATTGTTCAACTTCCAAACAAACAAACACACCGCACCATGCAATGCAATCGCCTTAACGTATATCTTCTGTGGGCCGGCCTGCTTTTCGCTAGCCTGCCGTCGACGGCCCAGACACAAGAGAACCTGACTATTGTCGTCACCGGAATCCGGGGCTCCGAGGGTCAGATCGCCATTATGGCATTCGATAGCCAACAGGGCCTTGACGAAGAGCAACCCGCCGCCCGTTTTAAATTTCCAAAGGATGATTTAGCCGGCGACTCGCTGACCGTCCGTCTGGAGCTCACGCCGGGGACCTATGGGCTGGTATTGCTGGATGACGAGAATAGCAACGAAAAGATGGACAAAAACGTGCTTAGGATACCCCGCGAAGGCTTCGCTTTTTCAGGCTTCGAATTTACTAAACCTAAAAAGCCTGCTTTCGACGATTTCAAAATGGAAGTGGGCGAGGGCCCTCAGACTATCACGCTTAAGCTTCAATACCTGTAAGAACGGTCTGTCGACAGCCCATTACAAGGAAGCGCCCGATCAACTTTTTGCACCGGGCGCTTCCATGTTGAGTATACGCAGTTTAGCCAAGCGATTCCCATGAATTATAGCGCGATGTCCCCGTGCCGTCCCTCGTCATGCTTCGTGCCCGTCAACGCGCTGAATACCGCCTTGGCGTATGCCACCATCTTATTGCTTTTGGTATCCCAGTAATGGGCGTCCGTCGGACGGACTCGAATGAGAATGACCTTCGGGTCGTCTTTGCCTTCCTGAAACCAGCCCTCCACAAAGGCATTCCAATACTGCTCGATGCGTTGCCGGTCGTATATCGCCTCGGCCATGCCGTATATCGATATATACTTGGCGTCGGAAGGCGATGCGTACAACAATTGTACGGACGGGTCCGAAAGAATGGTTTGGTAGGTGGATGTTTCCTTGCTGCCGACAAACCAGATCGTGCCGTCGGGGTCGACCGCCTGCGTGGTCATGGGCGTGGCGTCGAAGGGACGAAAGGAGAGGTTGCTGCAAAAGAAGCAAAATTTGATACCCTCCACTAACTCGTTCAGTTTTTGACGGGCTTCCGCTCCGTCATGGATGTGCTCTGTGCTCATGATACTAGGATTTTTGTTTATCAACGAATCGATGGATGTTTACCGCCGTCTTTTCCATGCGCGATAGACGAGCCAGGCCCCCACGGCCAGCCCGAGTATCGCAACCCGCCTCCGCACGTAGGGCGGGTCCAGGCGCCAGGCGGCCAAGCTGCCCCGCTCTTTCAGAAAATTAGGAAACCTGCCTTCTTTAATGTCCTGGATGATGCCTTCCCACACATTGATGCGATCGGCCAACAGCAAAGGAATCCAATGGCTGAACTCGTTTTCGCTGTAACGGTAGGCAAATCGGCGCATATGGCCGCTCAGGCCTGCCGGGGGCGTTGCCTCGCCCATGACTGCGGAGTATACCGGTCGTTCGACCGACCGTAATATTTCCACGCGAGGATTTTGGGAGGGTGGCCGTGCGCTTCGCCCCTCGTCAGGTGATGCAGTGGTTCCGACTTGTTTCATCGGATAGGTGGGATCGTTCTTCGGATCCTCGTCGATGCCCCATCCCTTTATGTCGCCGTATTTAGCATGTCTTGTGTTCATGGTATGGTCTTTTACGTGTTCCCTACCCGGGAATAAGTACGGGCTTAATGCATCCATCCAATTTTGACGAGAAAATTCGATATGCGTTCGCAACCTCTTCCAATGGGAACCGATGGGTAATGATGTCCTTTGGGCTAAGGATGCCGTCCTGAACGTGTTTGATCAAGCGCGGGAGCAACCGGGGCACCGATGCTTGGTTGGCCCGTATGGTGATTCCTTTGTTCACGACGTTGCCGATGGGTACTAAATTGCCGGTGGGGCCATACACGCCCACAATCGACACGATGCCTCCTTTCTTGACGCTATTGATCGCCCATTGCAGCGCGGTAGCCGCGCCCGCCTGCAATAGCAACCGCTTTCCCGTCACGGTATGGAAGGCGTTGCCGCTTGCATCCGCACCGACAGCGTCAATGCAGACATCCGCTCCGAGCCAATCTGTAATTTGCTTGATGAAGAGCACAGGATCCGGAATCGACTTGAAATTGTACGCTTCGCAGGGAGCATACCGGCGGACAAAGTCCAGTCGATATTCAACGTGGTCGAACACGATGACACGGCCCGCTCCAAATAGCCAGGCACACTTAGCGGCCATGATGCCCACGGGACCCGCACCGAACACCACTACCGTGTCGCCACGCTGTATGCCGCCCATTTCTGCCGCTTGGTAGCCAGTGGGCAATACATCGGTCAGCAACAGCGCATCATCGAGATCCATGTCCTGGGGGATAATCGTGGGGCCTACATTGGCGTATGGTACGCGGACATATTCGGCTTGGCCGCCGTGGTAGCCACCCGCGATATGGGCATAGCCATAAAAACCGCTCACCGCCGTAGCCATGGGATTGGACTCATGGCAGTTTCCGAAAAGCCCTTGCTTGCAAAACGTACACCGGCCGCATGCAATGTTAAAGGGAACCAATACGCGATCTCCGGGCTTGATTTTCGTTACCGCGGCGCCCACATCTTCGACTACGCCAATAAATTCATGCCCGAAGGTGGTTCCCACGCGGGTATCGGGCACCATGCCGTGGTATAGGTGCAGGTCGGACCCGCAGATACAGGAACGGAGCACCCGTAGAATGGCGTCTTCGGGATGTCTGATTTCCGGTAAAGGTTTGTCCGCGACGCGAATGCGGCGCGGTCCACGATAATCCATGGCTTTCATAGGCATTCACTTTGTTTGTTCCTACGATCAACATGCCGGCGCCGGAGACACTCGTCCCGGCTGGCCAGGCGACGTAGGGGAATAGGCCACTATTCGTCTTCGGACTCGACGTAGCCGGGCGGGTCGCTGGCTGGGAAAGTTTCTTCCAGCTGCTCGTCCAGTTTGCGGTCCTGTTCTTCTTTTTTGCGGTCTTTTTCATGGTCGTCAGCCCCTGGGGCCAAGGGCTTGTTGGGATCCAAATCGTTCATGGGTACCTCCTTATTGATATGATTAATACGATGTTCCTGCCGTGGCGAATATGCCCTGCCGTGCGGCGGGGCGTTTTCGCTATGTGGACAGTTTCGAGCACCGCTTAGTTCTATATTCCGTTAAATTAATTCGATGCGATGTCGTCAGCCAGCCCCCTTCCGGGCAAACGATTCGGCACACTGCGTGTTAATAAGGTGTAAAAAGAAAACTATGAGGGCAATCTGGACTGGAGCCATCGGCTTCGGGCTTGTAAACATTCCGGTCAAAATATACAGTGCCACGCAGGAAAGCCGACCCGATTTTGACCTATTGGAACGCAAATCGCTGGAACGTGTCCGCTATAAGCGCGTTAATGAGCGAACCGGGAAAGAGGTGGATTGGGACGACATTGTCAAAGGCCACTACCTGAAAGATCGGTACGTGGTTTTGGAGGATTCCGACTTCGAGGAGGCCAGTCCCGAAAAAACAAAAATGATCAACTTGCAGTCCTTCGTGAAGGAAGCGGATATCGACAGCGTATATTTTGAGGCGCCGTATTACCTCGGTCCCCAAAAAGGCGGGGAGAAGGCCTACTCGCTACTATACCGCGCGCTATTGAAGACCAAGAAGGCCGCGATGACGACCTTTGTCATGCGGAATGCCGAAAACCTCGCCATCATTCGCCCCCATGACGGGGTATTGCTGCTCAACCGCATGCGTTTTCAGGAACAGATCCGTCCGGCGGACGACGTGGGTGTGTCGTTGGTAACGGTCTCGAAGGCGGAGATGGATATGGCAGTGAAGCTGATTAAACAGCACAGTGGCGACTTCAACGTAGGGGATTACAAAGACGAATATAGCAAGGAGCTGCTGAAGTTAATTCGCGCCAAAGCCCGCGGTAAACGGCCTACCGTACGCAAACTTAAAAAATCTCGTACGCAGTCGGCGGATCTCCTGGAACAACTCAAAGCCAGTCTTGCTTAATCTTCCTTCGCTATGCCACTATCCACCTACAAAAAAAAACGCACACTGTCCACCACGCCCGAACCTAAGGGCGGAGAATCAAACGACGGCAAACTGCATTTCGTTGTGCAAAAGCATCACGCCTCGCGTCTCCACTATGATTTTCGGCTGGAGCTTAGTGGCGTCCTTAAAAGCTGGGCCGTTCCCAAAGGGCCCTCGCTCAACCCCCAAGACAAGCGCCTGGCAGTAGAGGTCGAGGACCATCCCTTTGACTATAAGGATTTCGAAGGGGTCATCCCCAAAGGCAATTACGGAGCCGGCACCGTCATCGTGTGGGATCAGGGCACGTATGAGCCCATAGGGATTAAAGGCGATAAGAAGACCATGGAGTCGGCAATGGCCAAACAACTGAAGACGGGCTCGCTCAAGGTATTGCTCAAAGGGAAGAAGCTTAAGGGCGAATTCGCGTTGGTACGCATGAAAACCGACGAGCAGAATGCATGGCTGCTCATCAAGCACGATGACCAATACGCCACCCGTGAAGATGTAACGCGGCTGGATAAATCGGTAATATCCAAGAAGACACTGACCGACGTGGCGGGGTCGGGAAAGAAAATGGCCTCCAGGGAGCAGGCCCGAGCAGGTCGGAAGCGAAAAACGGCGCAAAACGTTACGGGAAGCGTACAGCAACAGCTTGATCCAAACGCCGCCCAGCCCGCCAAAACCCGCCCGGCAGATGCCAAGGCCATTATGGCGGCGGCCAAGCCGGCCAAGCGCCCAGCCAGTGTGTCGCCCATGCTGGCAACGTTGGTGGACGAACCTTTTGACGATCCGGGATGGGAATTCGAGGTTAAATGGGATGGTTACCGCGCCATAGCGACGATGGACGGCGACTACATGGCGCTGGATTCCCGCAATGGAAAATCATTTGCCGAAAAGTTCCCGCCCGTGTTCGAAGCGATCCGGGAATGGGGTATTCGTGCGGTAGTCGATGGCGAAGTGGTTGCCATTGATGAGCATGGCGTGGCGAACTTCAACGCGCTTCAAAATTGGCGAGACGGCGGCGATGGACAGCTGGCCTACTACGTGTTTGACCTGCTCTGGCACGATGGCAAGGACCTGACGAAACTACCTTTGTCGGACCGAAAGGCCGTGCTGCAGCACCTTGTCCCGGACGAGGGCATCATCCGCGTCGGATACAGCGTACAGGGCGAGGGCATTGCTTTTCTCGATGCCGCGGACAAGTTGGGTCTCGAGGGCATGATTGCTAAGCGTTCCGATAGTGTCTATCGGCCTGGCGACCGTTCGAAAGATTGGTTGAAAGTGAAGTTGCAACGCCGCCAAGAGGTCGTCATTGGGGGATATACCCGCAATGAGGGCACGTCGAAAGCATTTAGTTCCTTGCTGCTTGGCGTTTACAAGGCGGACAGACTCGAATACGTAGGAAAAGTAGGCACGGGTTTTTCGGATAAGGAACAGCAGGAATTGTTGGCACGCTTCAAACCGCTGGTGCGTAAAACCAGCCCTTTTTCAGGTGAGGCCGCCTATGACAAGCGTTCCCGTTTTAATTATGGAGCGGGCAAAGCCGAGGCAATCTGGCTTAAGCCCTCTTTAGTTTGCGAAGTCCGCTATACCGAAGTGACACCCGAGGGGGTGTTCCGTCACCCGGCATTTCTGGGCATGCGCGAAGACAAGGACCCAAAAAACGTCGTGGCGGAGAAAGCGCAGCCGGCTGCAGACCTCAGGGGCGATACCCGCAAGGCGAAGGGCGCCGCCAAACTAACGTTCGCTGGCCGGGACGATAAAAAGCTCGTGCGCAAGGTGGGCGGAAAGTCACTGACGATTACCAACCTGGATAAGGTTTACTGGCCGGATGCGGGCTACACCAAAGGCGATATGCTCGACTACTATGCCGACCTATCGAAATACATCCTTCCGTACCTCAAGAACCGGCCGCAGTCGCTCAACCGCTTTCCAGACGGTATAAAAGGTAAAAGCTTCTACCAGAAGGACGTCACCGACACCGTACCAGATTGGGTGGAAAAGTATCCGTATCGTTCTAAGGGCGAGCGCCAACTCAAAAACTACATGCTCTGCAACGACCGGGCGACACTGCTGTACATGGCCAATCTGGGAACGATCGAACTGAATCCCTGGAGCAGCACGATTGCGAAGCCGGATCATCCTACCTGGTGCCTGCTCGACTTGGATCCGGACACCGGAAACACGTTCGACCAGGTCATCGAGGTTGCCAATGCCATCCACGCGTTGCTTGACGAGGCTAACGTGCCCTGTTATTGCAAAACCTCGGGCTCGACCGGATTGCACATCTATGTTCCCTTCGGAAACAAATATTCCTACGATCAGTCCCAGCTGTTTGCCAAGTGGGTGGCGACCCAAGTAGATGCCGAGTTTAGGTTTACTAGCCTCGAACGGATGACGAAACGCCGAAGAGGGAAAATCTACATCGACTATCTACAAAACCGGCCCGCGGCTACCTTGGCCGCTCCATATTCCGTTCGGCCAAAACCCGGCGCCACGGTTTCGATGCCACTGTACTGGGAAGAAGTAAAAAAAGGACTGAAAACAACGGATTTTACCATGCAGAATGCGTTGGAACGCGTGAAGTCTGAAGGAGATATTTTCAAGGCGGTGCTCGGCCGCGGAATCGATCTGAAGAAACTGCTTAAACGCATTCAGGCGGAATAGTCTGCTTGCATCCGACTACGCCATAACACTTCTTGCACGCGAAGGCCATGCTTGAATAGGTGTGTTTATGATGTTGAAACCTCAACAGGAACCGTTAACGGAGCAGGACGTGCAGCGCGGTCTGCGCATGGTGATATGGGATGGACTGGCATCCGAGACTATGGTGTCGCTCACGGGTGGCGCATTCTTGGTTGCCTTGGCGTTGTTATTGGGGGCCAGTAACATCCAGATCGGCTTACTGGCCGCACTGCCGATGTTGGCAAACCTGTTCCAGATCCTTTCGGTCATGCTCGTCCAACGCTACCAAAACCGTCGGGCTATCGCCGTATACGGTATTGTATTGGGCCGAATCCCTTTGGTCGTGTTGGGCGGATTGGTCTTGCTCAACGGCGGCACGTCGGTAGGCACCTTCATCTTTTTTCTGTTAATACACCACCTTTTCAGTTCCATTTCGGGGTTGAGCTGGAATTCCTGGATGAAAGACATGATTCCCGAACGCATTTTGGGCACTTACTTTTCGAGACGAAGCAGCTACACCCAAACCCTGAACGTGACGCTAAGTGTATTGCTTGCATTGCTACTGGATTTTATCCGGTCCCAATATCCAGAATACGAGCTGACCGCGTTCGCTTCGTTTTACATCGTGGGGGGGACGGTGGGCCTTATTGGTTCCTATTTATTATCTCGGGCGCCCGAGCCCCAATCTTATTTGTCGACCGAACGCCTCACCACGCTCTTCCGCCTTCCGCTGAAGAATGAAAACTTCCGGCGCCTGTTGGTGTTTAATTCGGCGTGGGTGTTTGCGTTGAATATTGCCACGCCGTTCTTTATGGTGTTTATGTTACAGGGCTTAGCGTTGCCGCTTTCCTACGTCATCGTGTTTACGGTCATGGGACAGCTCTCGGGTATTGCCACCCTGCGTATGTGGGGCGTTCTTTCGGATCGGTACAGCAACAAAAGTATCATATCGGTCAGCGCTCCCATCTATATTGCCTGCATTGTAGGTTGGGTGTTTGTAGGGTTATATCGTGCTGATTATCTTAACCTAGGGCTGCTCGCGCTTATCCATATATTCAGCGGTATGGCCACAGCAGGTATCAACCTCGCACTCACCAATATCGGCCTGAAATTGGCACCGAGAGCCGACGCCATCGTCTACCTTTCCGTCCGCAATATTGTCACCTCGGCGTTTTCGGCCTTGGGACCCTTGGTGGGCGGTATCTTGGCAGATTATTTTGCCGACCGGACCCTCGCCATCACGTTTGCATGGCACGGTCCCGAGGTCGACCGCGTCGTCAGGCTGGTCTCCCTGCATCAATGGAACTTTCTTTTCCTCATAGGCGCGGTGCTGGCGCTGATATCGTTGCGTTGGCTTACTGTCGTCAAGGAAACCGGCGAAGTCGAGCCCGGCGTCATGCGTCGAATCATGCGTACCCGATTTCGTAGCGGCATGAAAGACGCCATGATCGTCGGAAACCTCATCACTTGGAACAACCAGTTGCGCGCCATCATCAAGCGCCGCAAACGCGCGGAAGAGGCAAAGCGAGACGGCGCATAAAAAAACGAACGTTTAGGCTACTTGATTGTCATCAGTACGATTACATACCAAACCAAGATCCGAATATATGGCCATGACACTTGACATTCCGACTGAAAACCCGGCAACTGGCCCAATTACCGCCTGGGGCTACAAACTGGCAACGGCCCTGCGCGGGAAGAACGATGCCTTGCGTGCGGAGGCACCGTTTGCTTCGCGCCAAGCGCAACTTCTGATCACCGATGACTCCGCCGTCATTTGCCTTCGACTGGCGGGCGGAGGGATGCTGGCTTGTCGCGCAGCGTACACGCCGGCGAACGATTTCGTCGTCTTGGGTGCCGATACGGACGGCCACACGATCACCTATGTGCTGGATTCCCTCCTTGGCCGCTATCAAGTGGTCGTGACGCACGACGACACAGGTGATTTTCCAACGCTTCACTACAACGCGAAATTCACCCCAAAAAGGGAGTTGGCCATTCCCTGTGGTCCGAAGGACCTTTTGCTCGTAGACCCCGACGGAGAAATCGGACAGACGGTCGCCCATGTCCACGTGTCGCAAGTAGGCACACGGAGCGGTCTCATGCATGCCACCTTACCTGACCCGATGAAGACGTCTGTGTTTTATTTTCAGAACCTGACCGCGCTGAACGCATATTGCGAAGACACGGAAACCGCTCTGGGAAACAGCGTAGGAGGGCAGGGACCTGAATTTGGGTTCTCGTTGCCGCCATCCGGCGAAAAAATGTTGCAAGCGGACCGGGAATACACGATCTGCGATGCATACGTGGTATTGGCGGACCCCGTCCCCATGCGTCCGGCACCGTTGGCCAAGCAATTTCTGCAACTATTGGCCCATGTATACGCGCATCTTACCCAGCCCCTGACACGGTATCACGACTACCTCGGATTAGCCAAGGCGTCAGCCGAACAGCTGGCCGACCACAAGGGATGTTGGTCCTTCCGGGGTGGCCATGACTACCTGAATGCATACGTGTCGGACTACAAAACACCGCCGGAAAGCATGGTACAGCTGGCGGTGATGTTGCCGATGCGAGAATATGCGGATTGGGCATCGGCAGACATGCCGATCACCGCGAAACTCGATGAGGGCCTCGAAGGCTTTTACAATGAGGGCATCGGGACCATACAGCGCTGGCTATTAGTCGCCGAGCACCATTTGGATGGGTGCGAGGAGCAAAAGAAAACCATGGTCATGGACTCGTGGTACCTGTATCACGCCCTGCTCAACCTGTCGCGCTTGGCTCGGGCAGGGGATCCCTATGCCAGCGAACTATTTCGTAAATCACTCGATTACGCTGTTAAGGTTGGTCGTCATTTTAACTACGAATGGCCAATTTTTTACCATATGAAAACGCTCGAGACGATTAAAGCCGAAGCGAAACCCGGGGCGGGCGGCGAAAAAGACGTGGGAGGGCTGTACGCGATGGTCATGATGCAGGCGTGGGAATTGACGGACGACCGGACGTATCTGGAAGAGGCCAAGGCCGCAGTAGCCCATCTACACAATCTTGGCTTGGATCTTTTTTACCAAGGAAACAATACTGCCGTGGCTGCCGTGGCCATGTTACGCCTGTGGCACGAAACCCGCGACGAAAGCTACCTCGAGTTGAGTTACGTGTTCTTAGCCGGCCTATTCCGGAACATGGCCTTGTGGGAATGCCGCTACGGCCACGGCAAGCACTTTCCGCACTTCTTTAGCCTCTTCCCGCTGAGTGATGCGCCATACACCGCCGTCTATGAAGAAGGGGAGGTGTTTGCCGCGTTCCATGATTATTTGGCAATGGCT
>Ga0079224_100002886_pt1 | contig 21283 bp, 17 predicted proteins | sample Stecom2015_FD_80414 | JGI IMG/M metagenome (GOLD analysis project Ga0079224, IMG submission 80414) | Agricultural soil microbial communities from Utah to study Nitrogen management - Steer compost 2015 | ecosystem: Environmental > Terrestrial > Soil > Agricultural land | place: USA: Utah...
CCGGGCAGGCGGTGCAGGCGCAGGTGTTGGCCGAAGCTTTATTCTAGAGCGGCCCTGCTTCCGCGGCGGCCTTTCAGTAGATTCTCATCGAAGCGTCGATGCTCGGAATGTCCTGATTGGCGTCGAAACGATCCGCCGCGTCGGTATAGGTAATCGTAATATCCTTCGAACGGTTGATGATCAATATTTGCATGAACTTGAACGAGTTACCGTTTACTGTGGCGGTGTATTTCACCCTGGCCAGCGGCGCTCCTTCGGCGAGAAAAGATGTGTCGCTGTAATTTCCCAGATCCGGAAACGCGGATCGCAGTTGCGTCCGGATTTGCGGTAGAATCTGACTGAATTCGGAACTACCCGAATGCCCGGATACCAGTACGCTCACATTCGGTGCCAGTCCGTTCGTCGGGACGCTGGTAGCGACCAGATCCGCGGTCTGGTCTCCGATCTTCTGATCGGTCGCCAAAACCCATCCCGTTGGAAACTGCAAGGACAGGCCGATAGTCTTGTTGTCATACTTTCTATTCAATATCGTTCTGGGATCAGGGGCATCACTGACGTTGCATCCGGTGAGAAAGCACATGAAAAGCGCGATAAAGATTGACGTTGTTTTCATTCCCCACTCCCAAGCTTCCGATTCAATGCGCGTTGCCGCCCTAATCGTCCGATTAAACGGCTTTGAATAACAAGTCATTCCGAATCGCAGGCATCCCGGCCTCATTTCTTGCGCGGGAGGCATTTTCCTTCTCTCTCGACTTGTTGTAGGTTATAGCCCACGTTTATTGGGCGTGGAGGTAAAACCCAATCAGGTCGAAATTTACCGGACACCTGATGGGCGGTCTCCTTTTGTGGAGTGGGTTGACTCGCACCAGGACTTGAAGATGATCAAAATCATCCAAAAGCGCCTTGGTTTTTTGCGCCAAGGCAACATGGGAGACCTCAAGCTCTTCGATGGCATTTGCGAAATTTCTTTTCTTTCCCCGCGCGCTCCGAATCCGATGCCAATGCCGGCCGATGGACGGACGAATTCCTGGCCGTGTATCGGGACACCCAAGTCCTCATGGTCGAGCCTCAGGAGAAGATGCGGCCGCGCATCCAGGAAGTCGCGGGGAGCGGCATCCCAACGCGCGTCCGTGGATCGGCGCCGTGGGCGAGAGAAACGAAAAGCGGCTGTTTTCCCTCTGGCCGGATACGACTGGCTCCACCTTCCTCGACCAGCCTGATTCCGTCGCTCTGGCGGAAGGCCGGCAGGCCCACCTATACACCAAGACTATTCCCGCCATCCTGCAGGAGACCGGCTTCCCTTCCCCTTCCCCCAGCTCATCAAGATGGACATCCAGGTCCTCGAACTGGAGGTCCTGCGTGGAATGGAGAGAATGCTTTCTCGGGTGGAGGCGCTGATCCTCGAATGCAGCACTTTCCAATTTCTCCGGGATCAGCCCGTGGTCGAGAACATTATCGTCTGGCTTGGCAAACGCCGGTTCTCAGTTTACGACATATGCGGATTCGGCCGGCGGCTCCGGGACGGAGCTTCTCCCACCTCGACATTCTCTTCGCCAGGGATGACGGCTTCCTACGGCAATCCAAGAACTGGTGATTGGGATTTTCTTTCCCGCGCGCATTTCTTTTCTACCAGCTCTTGCACATAAAGCAGGCCCATGGAGAAGTGGGCTCTGGGGCTATCCCCGCTACAATTTCGGGTAAATTCTACCTTTAGAGAAGACCTTGGAGGACTTGTTTATGGAATACCTCAGGATTCAACCTTTTCCAAATCCGGATGATTTCAAATTTCCTGAGCTTCGTGCCCTCAGCTCAGTGTGGCTCGAAAAAAAAACAGAACTTGAAGGGAAAGGTGAGTATCAAGAGTTCATAAAAAAGCTGCAACGTGAATGGGCCGTTGAAACCGGAATTATTGAGCGCCTGTATAATTGGGACCGAGGCGTTACAGAGGTCCTTATTGAGCAAGGAATCGATTCATCCCTTATATCACATCGCAGTGGACTATCCAAAAAAGACGCGGATCATGTTCACCTACTGATAAAGGATCACCTTGAGATTGTCGAAGGGTTGTTCGGGTTCATAAAGGGAGAACTGCCCCTTTCAGAGTATTTTATCCGTGGATTGCAGGCCCAGTTTACAAAGCATCAGGACTATACCGAAGCCGTAACGGAATCGGGAGACTTAATTAATGTAACTCTTCTGAAGGGAGAGTATAAGAAACTTCCCAATAATCCGAAGCGGGAAGAGGGCCCTGTACATATTTACTGCCCACCAGAGATAACAAAAGAGGAGATGGAAAGCCTTGTTCGGATGTATCGCGAGGCTGAAGGTACTCACACAGCTGAGGTGAAGGCTGCATGGCTTCACCACCGATTCACGCAGATTCATCCCTTTCAAGATGGAAATGGGAGAGTTGCGAGAGCTTTGGCAACCCTTGTTTTTCTTCGCGAGGGCTTGTTTCCGCTTGTCGTGAGAGATTCCGATCGCCAAGAATACATTGGTGCTTTGGAGACGGCGGATTCCAATGACCTTGGTCCGCTCATTACCTTTTTTGCTAGAAGGCAACGCGAATCCATCCTTAGAGCGCTTGGACTAGAGCAGCAAGTTCAACAGAGTAAGTATTCCGATCAAATTATCAGCTCTGCTATTGCGATTCTAAAATCCAAATTTAAAAAAGAAACGGAAAAGGTATCGGCTGTTTACCTAGCCGCGGATAAACTCTTCAGGATGGCCGAGAAAAGATTTTCCGAAATTGCGCAATCCGTTGATCCTCAATTGCGTAGCGTAACGCCTCCAAATCAGTCAAAGTATCATGCAAGGAAAAATAGTGCGGATAATAAATCCGACCAAAGGCATTTTTTCCAGCAACAGATTGTATTCATCGCGGGTAAATTTGGATACTTCGCAAATCTGGACACGTATCGCTCTTGGGTTCGGATGACATTTGCCACTGAACAGGAGCTGGACTATGTGATAAGTTTCCATGGTTATGGGCCAGGTGATAGTGGGATTTTGGCAGCCTCAGCATTTACCTACGTAAAGGCGCCGAAAGAAGAGGGTGGGACGGAATCGGTAAATATTTCTCCTTCAGCTACAGATCTTTTCCAGTTCAATTATATCGAGTCTTATGAAACGACTGAAGTTCGTTTCAAGGAGTGGCTGGAGAGTTCAATAGCAATCGGTTTAGCCGAATGGCGGAAAACTATTCAATCCTGATGTCATAAGCATTCGGTGAACCCCGTATTGGGGTAACGAAAACGGAATTCTACGCTTCCCTTCCATGCGCAGGATTCTACAGAGTGGAGGCTTGATTGCGGGCGGCGAGCCATCCCACCGGAGTCAGTTCCAGGATCCGGCTATGAGGGTGGGTATCGATCCGGCCCAGCACATCCTCAAGGTATTCCAGCGGATTGACACCCGGAGGCCGCGCCCGCAACGTGCAATGAGGCGAGCTGAAAGCAAGCCGACGTAGGCGCTAAGCGAACGTCGCGCCGCTCGAAGCTCTAACCGATTTGCGAAGCTGCTTCGAAAAGCCATTTAGGCGAAGCCCCGAGCGAGCTTTGCGAGTGATGCGCCATGGTGCGTATTTGGTTGCTGTAAAACCGGCCCGCATTTTTGCGCGCGCTTGTGAACCCGGAGGTTACCACGTTCTTCTTCCGGATAGAGGCAGAGAAACCGGCCGCTATGGGCCGCCCGTTTTCCGGCGGTTATTTCCGCTTCGGTACACTCCGCACGATTTCCACCGAGCACGGCGCATGCGAGGCCGCATGGGCGGAGACGCTGCCCAGCAGGAATTTCTTCATTCCCGTAAGGCCGCGATGGCCCAGGAACAAAGTGTCGGCGCGGAATTTCGCGGCTTCGGAAACCAGCAGGTGACGGGGATCGCCGGAAAGGATGGCCGTGCGCACCTTGACTCCGGGCCGGGCGAGGGTGGCCGCGGCCTTGGCAAGCCTCTGTTCCATCCAGGGCCAGCCGCCCGTCGCAGCCTTTTTCGGAGTCTTCACTTTTTCTATGGCCATGCTGATTTGATCCAGGCGCATTTGGAAATCGCTCACCGCAAGCACTTTCACCTCGGTGCCCGCGGGCCACTCGCGGCGGGCCACCGCCGCCACCGCGTTTTGCGATTCCTTCGACCCGTCGAACGCGATGAGTATGCGGGGGGCGGCGGCTTTTCCCCGCTTGCGGGTCCTGCCGATCCTGACACTGCCTTGCGCATGCGTGAGTACTTTCTGGGCTACGCTGCCGATCACCAGTTTTTTGATAGGCCCCCATCCATGCGACCCCATCAGGATCAGGTCGGGCTTCCATGCGCCGGCGCGATCCAGAATGGCCTTCGCCGGCACCTCGATGCGCGTCTCCACGGAGATATTCCATCCCGTGAAAAGCTTTTGGAGCCGCTTGGACGCCAGAACGCCTTTGGTCCTGGCTTGGGACTCGATCTTGCGCAGATTGTCCACGGCTTCGGCGTAGGCGCCCGCGTACCATTGCACTGCGTATCCTTGCGGGGCCAGGGATTCCAGGGGGAGCAGCGGGGGAACGGCTATCAGCAAGATGGCTTCGGCTTTCGCGGGCAGTCCTGCTCCGGCCAGTCCTTGCAAAGCATTTTCGGCAGTATCAGATCCGTCGTAAGCGATCAGTATTTTCAATTGCGCCCCTTTTTCGCGTTGTGGGTTTCCGTCAATCCAATTTCGAAACGTGCGGCCGTATTTTCCCGCTCGCGATTCCGGAAATCCGGACATCGAAAAGGGCTTTTTCCACGGCCTTGGCCATGGGGAAAAGGATATTCGTCTCGATTCCAGAATGGTTCAAAAGCTGGGTCTGGAGGTCTTCAAGGAGGGGCTCCAAACGGCTTTCCAGCGATCCGGGACGGTCGCCGGCGGCTCTGGAAAAGAGCACTTCATTGAGAAAGCGCCGGATGCCGGCGAGTTGCCGCTTTTCGTTGCCGAGCATGCGCAGGGCGACGAAAACGTCCACGGAGCCGCCTGAGAAATCCGGATGGCAGGTCCTGTGCCTTAGGCAATGATCGTAGTGGAGGATTTTCGGGAACAGGAAAACTTCCTCTTCGTGCATATGATCCACCAGGGAGGCGGAGATTTCCGGCCATTCCGCTACCAATTGCCGAAGGTGCAGCAGGCTTTCGGAATCGCCGTCGGTTTCCCGGGAAAGAGTCTGCGTGATTTCCGGTATCAATCCGTTCAGGAAATCCCGATGGGCGCGGGTAAGGTAATCCACCAACTCATAGACGGGGCGGATTTTCCAATCGGTATCCTCGGCCGGTTCGGGGAGGGATTTTATTTCCGCGAAAAAGGCGTCCATGGCGAGGCTTTGCGATGCGCACAGATCCGTGATGGTCGTATAATCCGGATTCCAGGGATCCATCCCGTGCTTTTCGAATATGGAAAGGGCCATGGGTCTTTTTCGTAGCACCGTGGCGGGAGGCGTACCCAAAAACAGCCATGAATCGATGTCTTGCATATCCTCCGCCTTCTCCGGTTACGGTTGCCATGATTATAGGGAGCAAGATGCGGACCAGGCCTTACACAGTATCAGGTCCTGGAAACCTAAAGATAGCCGATCTCACCGCATGTCAATATGGCAGGAAAAATGCCAAATTGACAGAGGGATTCCGGATGGCACTTCATAATTCCCGCCAGGTCCGCCCGTTCCATCAATTGCCTATGTGGCCGAATCCCCGGAGTCGGCGGCGGAGCTTGATTTCATGCAAGGAAGGACGATTTCAAAGGTGGTCCCCCCGTTCCTGGATTCGCAGGTTAGGGTACCGCCATGCTCGATTATGATTTTCCGGCTGATGGCGAGTCCCAGTCCGGTGCCTTCCATCTCTTTTTTGGTGGTGAAGAAGGGTTCGAAAACCTTGTCCAAAAGCTTTTCCGGAATGCCGCCGGCATTGTCCCGGTATTCGATATGCAGCTTTCCCCGGGCATCCTGCCGGGCCTTGATGCGGATGTTTTTATCCCCTTTCCGGCCCTCGAATGCGTCGCGGGAATTGCTCAGCAGGTTATGCACGACCGACTCCAATTGCGTGCGGTTGCCTTGCAAAAAGATGTTGTTCTCGATATCCAGTTCAATGGCGATTCCGCGGCTGCGGAGCTGCCGATCCAGGAACAGGAAGCTGTCTTCGATGAGCTGCCCCAGGGTGAGGGTGGAATGCCTTTGGCCGACCCCGCCGTCCTTGCGGGAATACATCAACAGGTGCTCGAGCACCTTTTTCATCCTTTCCACCCCGCTGATGACCGACGTCGCGGCCGAAGAGGCCATGGGCCAATCGATGGCCGTTTCCGGGGCCGCGAAAATATCCCGGAGGTATTCGGCGTCGAGCAGGATGCTGGCCAGGGGATTGTTCAGTTCATGGGCGAGACCCGCGCCCATGGTGGCCAGTACCACCAGTTTATTGGCGTGAAAGAGCTCCCTTTCCAACATGACTTGTTGGGCGCGGTCGAGGGAAAATCCCATATATCCGACGATTTCGCCGTTTTCCCGGACCGGGGTAATGGTCAGATGCACGAAAACTTCGGAGCCGTTTCGGGCGATATTATTGAGATTGCCCCTCCAGGTATATCCTGAAAGGATGGTGGTCCACATCTCCTTGTAAATGGAATCCGGAGTATGGGGCGAGCGGATGACCTTCTGGGTTTTCCCGATCACTTCTTCTTCGGAGGAAAACTTGTACAGATCCAGGTATGCCTTGTTGACCTTGACCAGTTTGCCCTGCTTATCGGTGATATTGATGGCATAATCGGCTTGGGTAAAGGCTCTATCCAATAAGGTCGCGGTATCAAAAAGGACGTTTTGGCTGGATTTGGGCGTAACTGGGGGCATGATAACCAATGTAGCGAATTATGCCACCGCCCTAGTATTCAGGTGATTGTCAAAATGACAAACCCAGGATGAGGACAGTCCGCTATGAATAAGAGATCTTTTCCATTTCCGGCTTTTTGCGGCTAATGCGCGGTTTGTTACGAGGATATGACTTTGGCCTATCCTTTGCTTAAAGGAGAACTATGAAAAAGAAAATGCTGATTGTCGATGATGAGAAAAGCATTGTCGAATCCCTGGGCCGTGCCCTTCTGGGTCTGGAAATAGAGTTGATAACGACCCTGGATCCGGAAAAAGCCATTGAGATGGCCAAGGAATATGTTCCCCAGGTGGTGATCACCGATCTGAAAATGCCCAAAATGGACGGCCTTGAGGTTCTCGAGAAGATCAAGGAAATCAATCCCAATATCCAGGTGATCATGATAACGGGCCATGGAACCATCGACGAGGCCGTATCCGCCATGAAGAAAGGCGCCTACGACTTCATTCCCAAGCCGTTCAACAAGCAGGAAATCATCGCCGTAGTCAACCGTGCTTTCGAGAAGACGGCGCTGCTGGAGGAGAATTTCCTGCTCAAGGAGAAGCTGCGCCAGAACCAGACGCCCAATTTCGAATGGGGCAAGAACAGGACCTTCAAAAACCTCATCGAAAGGGCCGGCCAGGCCGCCACCAGCGACGCCACCATCCTGATACAGGGAGAGTCGGGCACGGGCAAAGAGGTGTTGGCCCAGTATATTTTTTCCAATTCACGCCGGTCCCTGAAGCCGTTCATCACGGTCAATTGCGCCGCCATTCCCGAAAATCTCATGGAAGCGGAGCTGTTCGGATACAAGAAAGGAGCATTCACCGGCGCGTACCATGACAAGAAGGGGAAATTCCAGGAGGCCGATGGCGGCACCATATTCCTGGACGAAATCGGGGAGATGCCCTTGAACGTGCAGCCCAAACTGCTCCGCATCCTGCAGGAGGGCGAGGTTAGCCCGGTGGGCGGGGCCCTGCAAAAGGTGGACGTGCGCATCATCGCCGCCACCAACAAAAACCTGCGCAAGCAGGTGGAGGTGAATCAGTTCCGGGAGGATCTTTTCTACCGCCTGAACGTCATCCCTTTGCAAATCCCTCCGCTCCGGCAGCGCCCGGAGGATCTGCATTCGCTCATTTCGTACTTCATTTCCAAATACTGCAAGAAGAACAAGAAGTCGAACCTGTCCTTGAGCGCCGACGCTTTGCGCCTCATGGAGGGATACGCCTGGCCGGGCAATGTGCGGGAGCTGGAGAACGCCATCGAGCGCGCCGTGATCCTGTGCCTGGGCCATCAAATCACGCCGGAGGATTTGCCCGACGAATTGAGCAATCCCGAAGGCGCCTCGATTCAGCTAAGCCTGGGTCGGGGCATGACCCTGGACGAGATCGAAATGACCGTGATCCAGAATACGCTCAAGAAGAATCACGGGGACAAGGCAAAAACCGCGGAAGAGCTGGGCATCAGCCTGCGCACCATCTACCGCAAGGTGGAGACTGTTTCGGCCCAGGAAAGCGCGGCTCGCAAGGGCGATTCCGATGACTGATGCGGCCGCGGACCCGGCCTTGACCGGGTTTCCCGATCAGGCGGGACGGAGGGAGAGGAGGATCAGCGGGCCTTGAAAACCGTAATCGTATTCCGGAACCCATCGCCGATGGCGACGCGGAAGAAATAGATGCCGGGCGGAAGCCCGTGGCCGGCCCAGACCCGGGAATGCGTTCCCGCCGGCAGCCGGCCCTGCACGGGACGAGCGACCAGGCGGCCATCGGACCCATGGATGCTCACCGCCACGACCTGCCCCGCATCGCCGTTCGCGGAGGGCACCCCGAACTCCAGAAGGGCGGTGGCGGAAAGCGGATCCGTGAACCGGACGGAGGCGAACGCGTCCTCGGGCGGGCGGAGCCGCGCCGGTACCGATACCGGGCCGCTGCACAGGGTGCCGGGCCTGTCGTTCCCCTGGTCGGTCCAATAGGAGACGGGTGTCGAGCACGGGCCCGTGAAGGGGTCCACCTCTTTACCGCTGTAATAGTTCTGACGGTTCACGTTCAGGCGGATCTCGAAGTGCAAATGCACGCCGCTGGAATTGCCGGACGTTCCGCCGCCGCCCAGGCGGTCCCCGCAGTGCAGGGTATCTCCCGCCGCGGGAATGCCGCTGCCGGCCGTCATATGCCCGTATATGGTGTTGTAGCCGCCTTGATCATGGTACAAGGCGACATGGTTGCCGAATCCGTTCCCGTCCGTGCTGCCGGTATACCCGTCCCCGAATCCGTCCGCCCGGCGCTGGACCCAGCCCGTGGCGGCCGCGAAGATGTCGCTCCCGCGGCGCACTCCGATATCATGGCCGCGATGGCCGTCATAGGTCCGGGTGCTGCATCGCCAGTCTTTTAGGACGTTGGGCGAGGCATCGTTGTCGAAGCCGTAGTTGATCCGCGTGATATCCGCCATGGTAGGCCATCGCAGGGATTTGGCCTGGGCGAAGGCTTTGCCTGCCGGGAAAAGCAGCAAAGCCGCCCCAACGACCAGCGCGCGTACCGCCCTCATGGCGTACCCGTCAGGCCATAATGGACGATCTGCGGGGACTCTTCCGGGCCCGTAACCGCCGCGATGGTTCCGTCTTCCTGGAACGCCGGCAGCCGACCCGGCCCCAGTTTCCTGGCCTTGCCCGTATCCACATCCAGCAGCCACACAGTATGGGAGCCGTAATGGGCGGTATACACCGCTTTCCGGGATCCGGGTATCCAGATCAGCTCGCGGCCGTAAACGGGCGTGAATTCCCCGTCCACTTCGGTCTTCCCGATATTGGTGAGCTGGCGGTCGGGCTTTCCGGGGGAGGCCATCCAGATGGAGGCCAGGCCGGTGCGGGCCGATAGGAAAATCACTTCCTCCGTACCGGGCACGGGAAAAGGGGAAGAGGCCGACGGGTCTTCCGTGATCACCCGGGGGGTTCCTCCCCCCATGCCCATGCCGACCAGTTTTCCGGCCAGGCCCGGTTCCAGCCGCTCGGTACCTGGCGGATATTGGGTGAATACCACCGTGGAGCCGTCCTCGGACGCGCGGGGTTCGGCCACGGAAGCGGCTACCCGCTTTTCCGATCCCGACGGGTCCCGCAGGAACAGGGAGAGATTCCGTTCCAGGAACAGCATCCGATCGCCCGGCAGGCGCTGAGCCGCGTAAAGGCCGCGGCGGTTCAACGCGCGCAGGCTCCCGTCGCTTTCAACCAGGGCGGCTTCGCAATCCGGCTGGACCGCGCCGGCATCCGAAGGGCGGGGGGAGTCCCCGCACAGCAATGCCAGGTCCCTGTGCAAGGAGGCCAAGCCCCGGAGTCGCCCCAGATTTTTCATCCCGGCCGGGGTCCGGCGGGGAAAAGGGGTTGCATCGGGGCGGAGTCCGGCTTTTTCCGGCGGGCGAAGCGGTGTGAAGGGCGGTGTGAAGAGCGATGGCTGCGGCACGAGGGTAGGCGGGGTGATGAAGGAAGCCGGCGGGGTGGGGGAAGCCAGGGGGGCGGGGGATTGCGCCCCGCTTGGGCATACGAAAAGAGCCGCGATCAGGCCGATCATTGAGATGAAGGGAGTATGGCGGGCGGTCGTCATGAGGATTTGATTCTACCACAAACTTACTGTCGACCGGGCAGGAAATGTGGACGATTCCCGGTCTCCACCGGATTCCATTTCTTGGTATTTTTCCCGGACCATGCGCCTCCAACTTCGCGAAATCGGCTTCACCTATCCCGGCGCGCCAGCCCCGGCCCTTAGGAATGTCGATTTGGAATTGGATACCGCCTTGGTCACCGTGCTTATCGGCGGCAACGGCGCCGGAAAAAGCACCTTGATACGCCTGCTCACCGGGCAATTGGCCGGATATTCCGGTTCCTATTTACTGGATGGTAAGGAGGCCGAGGTATCGCGGGGAGAATTGCTGGCCCGCCACCGGTTCGGGTATGCGCCGGACTACCCCATTCTGGAACCGCATCTATCGGGTCTGGAGATGATCCGCATGGTCGGATCGTTCAGGGGCATGGACGAGCCGGCCGTGGCCGAGGCGTTGCGGCCTTTCGAAGACGCGTTCGAAATGGGGGACTGGCTGAGGGACAAGGCATGCGAGGCCTATTCCAAAGGCATGCGCAAAAAGGTATCCCTGGTCATGGGGTTTATCGCAGATCCTGTCTACGCCTTCCTGGACGAGCCCTTCGACGGCCTGGATCCGGTTTCCATCTACAATTTCAAGAAATTGCTGCGGAGCCGCGCGGCGCGGGGCGCCGGGGTTCTGCTCTCGTCGCATATGCTGGACGCGGCCGGAAAGGTCGGGGACCACCTGATCGCCTTCAAGGATGGAACGGCCGCCCATTCGGGACCTTTCAGCGCATTGATCGAAGATGGGGGAGCCGGGGACCTGGAAGAGTTCTATTTCCGCCTGTTCAGGACATGAACGCGAAGCGGCGCGGCCATTTCCGCGACCCCGGCGCGCGCTGGGGCGGCATCGCGGCCCTGAGCGCGGGACGCTTCGCGGTCGTTTCCATCGCGGCCGGGATAATCCTGTGGCGGGCCGATATCTATTTCTGGACCACCTTGGTAAGCGTCCCCGACGGGGGATTCGCGATCCGGCTTCTGGCTTTGCTGCTAGCCTGCGGCCTGACCATCGATTTCCTGGCGGGGCTTCCGGTGCTGCGCCTTCCGCGCCGCGAGGATATCCTGTTCGTGGCGGCCGCGGATTTCGAGGCGCGCAAACGCCTCTTGCTGGCCGGCATCGTTTCTTCGGCGGCTCGCTGGCCGGGCCTGCCTTGCGCTGCCTTCGCCGTCGTAGCCGCATTGGAAGGGCTTGCCTTCGCCACCGCCGCGAAAGGCCTGGCTTTCCTGCTGGCTGAAACCCTGGCGATTTCCGGAGCCTTCCTGGTCCTGGTGAAGTTCGGGTGGATTCCGCCTTCCCGCAAGGGATATCTGGGCCGCGGCGGTTCCAAGGGCGGAAAAGCGGGAGGATCATTTATTATGCGCGTGACGGCGGCCGGGCTGCGTCCTACCGTACTCCGGCTTCCCGATCCCTATCGTTGGCTGGCTGCGCGTGAGCTGCTGGCCGCTTTGAGGCGGGAGCCGGTTTCCGCCGCGCTATATGGCGCGCTCCTGATTGCTTTGGGAACACAATTCTTGCTATGGGACAGGTTGGCTCCCCTGATCGCGTTCACGCTCACCGCCTGCATGCTTACCCTGACGCTTTTCCGGACGCTTACCGATCAAAGCCGGGCCTACGCCGATGCCTGCCCTTATCTTTTCCCTCCCCCCTGGATCCGACACCGATGCGACGCTGCCATGATGTTGTTTTTTTCGGGTGTCTTTCTGGCCTATTTCCTGGCGGCGGCGCGGCATCATCTGGATTCGGCGGCGGCATGGCAATGCGCGGCTACCTTGATCGCCTTCGCCATGCTCCAGACCGGGGACGTTACCGGCCGGGAACCGCGCCCGGGGTCCAGGATGATCAGGAACTTCTGCTACCTGGGTTTGGCAGGAGCCCTGTTCATGTTCCCCTTATGGGGAATGGCCGCGGCAATGGCGGCCGGTCTTTTCGCGGCGGGCCGCTTTTTCCGGCATGCGCTGCCGCCGGGAAGTTCCCCGGCGGCGGTGCCGAACCGTTAGGCCGCTTTCCTGCGCTGTTTCGCGGTCGGACGGGCGGACGTCGATCGGGCCGCGGCGGATCGGGCGGAAGGCGAACGCGCCGCCGCCGACCGGACGGCCACCGATTTGGCCGCCGGAGGCGTAGGCGCATGGATCACTTCGACCGTGCAGGGAGCGTGCGCGGCCACGCCGGAAGACACGCTGCCTACCAGGAAGCGCTTGGGACCGGACAATCCGCGGGAGCCTACGAATATGCAGTCGGCGCCCATTTCCAGGGCCTCCTCGACCAGGGCGTTGCGGGGGTCGGCCACCCGTATCATGGGAGTTACGATAAAGCCGCGTTTCTGGAGGCCGACGGCGGCGTTGTCCAGCGCGCGTTCCATCCAGGGCCAGGGGCCGTCGTCCGAGCCGTTCCAGCGCAGGGTTTTTTTCACGGCCTTGGCGAGATCCCCGAGTTTGAAGTTCAGGGAGGCTGCGGCCAGGATATGCACGCGCGTACCCTTCGGCCAGGTCCGGCGCGCCACCTCGGCCACGGCCGCCTCGGCATGGGCGGAGCCGTCGTACCCGATGAGCAGCTTCGGAGCGCCGGTCCGCTTGTAATCCGGCTTCCTCGAAATGCGCAGATTGCCTGTGCCGTGGCGGAGCACCTGGTCCGCCACGCTGCCGATGATCAGCCTGCTGAACCCGCTCCATCCATGGGAGCCCAGCACGGTCAGGTCGGGTTTCCAGGTTTCGGCCTGCTCCAGAATGCCATGGGCGGGGGTGTCCACGCAGGTGCCGGAGGCCACCGCCCAGCCCGGCATGATCTTGGCCAGGGCGGCGGCCCCTTTGGCGGCGACTTCGCGGGCTTTCTCCTCCTGGTCCAGCGCCGCCTGGGCGGAATCGGCGGGCCCCATGGGATGGGCCATCGAGCCCTCAAGATAAGGAACGACGGATTCCATCGGTAGCATGGGAGGTACTGCGGTCAGGACGAACGCCTGGGCCGCGTCGGGCAATCCGGCCCTGCGCAGGTCCCGCAATGCCTCGTCAGCCACCTTGGATCCGTCGTAACCTATCAGTATCTTCATTTTCCCCTCGTCGGTGAATAGTTGCGCATTGTCCACGAATTCAGGAGGCCGCAAAAGCCGGGCCGCGAATCACCTGGGCGGATCCGGGCCGCGTTCCGATGCGTTTTCGTCGGTCCCATGGACGGCCATGCGGCGGCTTTCCGCCTAAATGACGCTTCAATCGACAGAATAGCAAATTGTCGGGCCCAATCCATTTCCCGGCGCTGCGCATCAAATCCGGAATTGGTAGATTTCCCGGCCTCATGTCGCAAGCAAGCATAACTTTCCTCGTTCTGGCCGTCATGGCCCTGCTCTTCGTCACCAATCTCATACCCCATTACGTAACCGCCCTGTCCGGGGCGCTCGCCTTGGCCTTTCTGGGCATACTGCCCATGAAGTCCCTGTTCACCGGATTTTCCAATCCCACTCTCATCCTTTTCGCGGGCATGTTCGTAATCGGCGGTTCCATGTTCCAGACGGGACTGGCCAATCAGGTGGGGGAATGGGCGGTACGCATGGTCGGCCGGAACGAGCGGCTCCTGCTTTGGGGAAACATGATCGTCGCCGCCGCGCTTTCCACGGTGGCCTCGAATACCGGCACCACCGTCGCCCTCATGCCGGTGGTGATCAGCATTTGCCAGGCCGCGGGCATTCCCGCCTCGCGCCAGCTCATGCCCCTGGCATTCGCCACCGGGTTCGGCGGCTTCAGCGCGCTCATCGGCACGCCCCCCAACATGATTGTGACCGAAGCCTTGAGCGCGGCGGGCTTCCGCCCTTTCGGCTTCTTCGAATTCGCCTGGCTGGGGGTGCCCGTCGCCTTCGCGGGCATGCTTTACATGGACGTGGTCGGGCGACGGATCCTGCCCTCATCCTGCTCCATAATCCCGCCTCCGGAACCCGGCAGCCGCGTGCACGGAAACCCGGTGAAAATGTGGATATGCGCGCTCATTCTGCTTTCCGTCATCCTCGTCATGACCTTGGAGATCCCCGGCGTATCGCTGGAGTCGGTGGCGGTGACGGGCGCCGTCCTTTGCGTGCTGACGGGGTGCCTCAGCGGCGCGCAGGCCATCAAAAGCATTGAATGGGAGACCGTGCTGCTTTTCGGGAGCATGTTCGCCGTGGCCATGGCCATGGAGACCAGCGGAGCAGCCCGGATCATCGCGCGCGCCCTGCTCAGTATCCTGGGGCCGGATGCGGGCCCGCATATGATTGTCGCCCTTCCCCTGGTGTTCACCATGCTGCTGGGTACGGTGCTTTCCAACACCGCCTGCGCGGTATTGATGGCGCCGATCGGTTTGTACCTGGCCAAGGAGACCGGTGCGAATCCCCATGCCATCCTTATGGCGATAGCCCTGGCCGCCTCGTGCAGCTTCCTGACTCCCGTGGGCACGCCGCCCAACATGATCGTCTGGGGCCCCGGCGGCTATCGGTTCCAGGATTACATGAAGGCGGGCATAGGCCTGAGCCTGGTCTGCTCCGTGATCGGAACCCTGCTCATCCCGGTGGTCTGGCCGGTATTCGGCCGCTGATCCGGCGCTCCGCCGCGCCCGCGCTTGCTTCCCCGGCCGGGATTTCATATTCTCCCATGACTATGGACAGGCCGGCAATAAACGGTATTCGCGCGGCTCTCGCCCTGGGGCTGTTAGCCTCGTGCGCCGTTGCCGCCGCTAAGCCCGCTGATATGGCCGCTGCCAAGGCCCAGCCGGTCCGGCTGGGACTGGCCGTCTTTTCCACCGGAACCTGGACCACTTACGGAACTTTGGACGGTTTCTCGCCGCGCCTGTACGATAACGGCGTCAGGCGCTACGAGTTCAACAAGATCCTGGCCCTCGGCCTGTACGGCCGGATACTGGGGCGGCCGGCCTACCTTTCGGTACCCTGGCAATGGACCTCCCGGCGCCTCGCCGGAGAAAGCGACGATCGGGTGGCCCTGGGAGACGGGGAGTTCTACGCCGGCCACCGGATCGGCAAAACCGAGATCCGCGCGGGCCTGGTTTTCCCCGCGGGTTACGATCGCGGCCGCGGAAGCCCCTGGATCGGCCCTGGTAACCTGCAAGCTACTGTAGGGGCCGCCGTGAATCCCAACATCACCCGCTACTCCCGCCGCTGGGAGTTGGGCGCGGAAGGGAAATGGGCCTATGCCCTGGACGATGCCATAGCCAAGTCGGGCTCTTGGGGGTTTTATCCGAACGCGAAGATATCCTTCCGTCCGGGGCCCGGCCGGAAAACCGGGATCGAGTTCCTGGGGTATTGGAAATCCACCTATTGGGGCCGGTCGGCTTCCTTCAGCCAGTCCGTGCTCGGCAAGGACGGGCCCAGGGCCCAATGGAACGCGGGCCTGGTACCTTCCGCTTTTTTAGAGGAATATTTCAGCCGCAACATCGCCCTCGGCGTAAAAGCCGGGCACAGCCTTTGGGGCTACCGGGACGCGGTCTCCTACAACGCTTCGGTTTACCTGCTTTACTTCCCGTGACCTGCGCCTCCGGGAGAGGGCGCGCGTCCGTTAACCCGGCGGGGCCTTGAGGATGGTCCAGTACATGCCCAGCTTCTGCATGGCCTCCAGCAGCTTGAAGAACCCGATGGGTTTGCTGATCATGTAGGTGCGGGGAAGGTTCAGGCCCCGGAATTCCTGCTCGATTTGCAGCGTCTCCGCCAACACGATCAGGGGAACCGTTGCCAATGAATTCTTACGGGCCTCTATCGCCAATCCCATCCGGGCGACCCCGGTTTCGCCGATGGAAAGGATGATCAATTCCGGCAGGGAGGCCGGATCCCGAATCCCGGCGCCGGCTTCCGTGAAGTAGTTCAGCGCTTCGCGCGCGCTGCGCAGGGACGTGATCGAATTCGCGAAATGGTACTTGGTCAGGATATGGATGGCCTGGGCCTCGTCCCCATCGTCGTCCAGCGCCAGAAGTATCTCCGGCAATCCCGATGCAGACTTCACGCGGCCTCTTCCCCGGGCATTACGTCATGCGTCTGCGTACGGCCGGCCTGCCCGATTTTCGCTCTTTCGATTTCCGATTCCTTCAATTGGGCTTCCCTCCATTGCAGCGTTTCCGCCATTTCGTCGAATGCCCGGGCCAGATCCCCCAACTCCCCCTTGTCGTAGGAAAGGGAGGAACGCGCGGTCAGGTTCCCCTTGGCCAGATTCCGGGTCGCGGCAATCAGAGCCCGGACCTGCTTCAGCAGGAATATGTCCGAAAGGAACCACGCAGCCAGGATGGCCAGGACCGATACGACACCCAGGGCGAAAAGCTGGTTCATCAGGGCATTGTCGGCAGGGGCGTGGACGGCCTCCTTGCGGATGCCCACATGCACCCTCAGGTTCCCTTTTCCCGGAGCCTGGGCATGGGCATAGACCCGCTCGACCCCGTCCACGCCGGTCCCGATCCGTATTCCTTCCGGGGCGGGGTCGTCTCCGAAAATCCGGGATAGAGGATAGGCTTTGCCGACCCATTTGTCCGGATCCGGGTATCGGGCGACGGCATCGCCGCGGTTGTTCGTCACCGCCAATGCCGATCCTTGCGGCAGTCTGGCGTTTTCAGCCAGGCGGTTCAGCCAATTGAGGTCCATGACGGAGAAGATGACGGGTCCGCTTCCGTTTTCTTCCCGTTTGATGGGGAGGGCCAGATTGAGGGTGGCCTCCGGGCTCAGGATGCCTTGGAAATCAAATCCCACGGTGAAACGGTTGGTCGTTCCCACCCTGCCGAACCAATCGAGTTGCCGCAGGCTTTCGCTTCCGGGAAGCGGTGCCGCGCTGCAAAGTACGTTGCCGGCGCTGTCCGCGATCCCGAAATTCAGGTAGATGCTGGAATCACCCAGGAAAACCGATAGGTCCTCGCCGCAAATCCCAGCGCTGTCGCTGCGGGATTGCAGCAACAAGGCCGCCACTTTCAGGTAGCCCTGCCCTTCGGCCATGTCCCTCTGGAGGTTGCCGGCCAGGATGCGGCACAATCGCAAGGAGTTGGTTTCGATATCCCGGGACACCTGGAGCTTTCTCTCGGCGGCGGAATAGAAAATAAGCAGGATGGCCGGGATGATCGCGAGAAGCACTATCGCCAGGATCCGGAAGCGTATTTTGGTGAATACGGTGTTCATTGCGATTAGCCGGATCCACCGGGAAGAGCGTAAAGGCGCGGAATACGGGTCATCGGTATCGCTAACATATATTTTGCCGCGCCTGAGCCCACGGTTTTCCGGGCGCGCACTCCCTCTCCGCCTGCCGATACCGCGCCGCTCCGCAGGGCGGGGATGGCGCGGGCGGATATTACTTGCCGTTGAATAGGAAGCGCAAAAGCGCGAGACGCCGGATCAGGAAATGATGTATGGCCATGGTCGCGGCCAGCGTAACGGCCGCCATGATGGAAAACTCGACATAGATATTCCATTCCAGTCCCAGGAAGGCCGCTCCGAGAGCGACGACGCATACATGGTGGAAAAGATAAATAGAATAGGATGCTTCGGAAAAATAGGCGACCGGCCTGCTGGGCCGGTTCAGCAGGACTTTGAATAAAGACAGAAGCAGGATGCACGAGGTCCAGGCCAGGAAACCGGAAACATACAGGGCGGCCGCTTCGCCCCCGATTCCGGATTGATAGGGGGCCAGCGCCCTTCCGGCGAAAAAGGCCGCCGCGAGACAGGGGATCAGCCATAGGCGCACTCTCAGAAGCGATCCCATCAGGCGCGGCGAGGCGTAAAGCACGGCGCCGAAAGCGAAGTAGGGCAGGTACTCCAGGAGTTCCTTGAATTGCACCACCCCGCCCCATCTTACGTAGAACAGGTCCGACACGCTGGCGATCGCAAGGCCGGTCAGGTTCGCGAGGGGCAGGAGGAAAACGAGAACCGTGGCGCCGGAAAGATTGCGCAAGGCCCCGGCGCCCTTTTTCCGGAGGCCCGGAAAGGCGGAAACCAGGGCCAAAACGGCGGCCAGGCCCGCGGAATAGATGAATACGTCCAACAGGAACCACAGGTGTCCCACCCATTCCCCTTCGGCCCAATGCCGGTAAAAGGCCGCCGAAGCGAGGTAGTAGCCGTGGCCGGGATCCGCGGGAGCTTTCAGGAGATGCAGGATATAGGCCTCCAGGCTGTTCAGAAGTACCGCCGCGCTCAGCAGCGGAACCATAAGTCGCCGCAGGCGCAAATCGAGGAACTTCCCGGTTCCGCGGCGCCTCAGGATCATGACCGCGAAAAATCCCGACAGGATGAAAAATGCCGGCATGCGGAAGGTGTGGAGCGCATGCACCAAGCCCGTGAAAAACGAGGAAGCGTCCCGGGAGTTCACCTTCCAGGGTAAATCGACGGCATAAACGTAGGCGGAATGCACAAACACTCCCAAGACCATCAGAATGGCGCGCAAGGCGTCCAAATCGAAATGACGCGCCGCATCCCGGGAAAGAGGAGAAGCCTCCGGCTTCCGGGAATCCGCCGGCGGCGCCTCGCGGCTTGTTTGCGATTCGAGGACAAGGGCATCGAAGGGGTTAGGCGGATCCATATGTTCTCTTTGCTTCCCAACGGGTCCTTGGTTCCGGGGGCCGATTGAAATCAGGTTATAGGGAGAAGATAAAATCCTGGAAACCCGCCGCAAATCGCCGTATTCCGGCGAATCCGGCTACAGGGCCGACAAAACCGGCTCCAGCACCAGGACCATGGGCGCCTTGGCGCCGGGCGTGTGTACCTGCAGAATGAAAACTTCCCGGGATCGCCTGTGGGACCGGGCTTCGGAAATGTGCCGTGCCAGGCTTTCCCCCGCGCCGGCCGCCCGGAAAACCACGCGGCCGCGGGTGTCCAGCATGGAGAGCCGGTAGGGCTGCCCGGGTTCCAGGTTGAGGCGGTCCGCGCGCGACATGGCCGTGGGCGTCCGCCCTTCGACCGCCCCCCCGCGGAAACTTTCTTCTTCCAGGACGTTTTCGTTTCCGTCCTTGTCCTTCAACGAAGCCTCCCTGATCCCCAGGGAGTAACGTCCGGGAGACCTGACCTTGAATTGGACCCAGGCCAGGACGCCGGTTCCGCTGGGGCATTCCGCCGAATCGCCCGGCGCCAGGAATCCCGCGACCTTAAGCAAGCGGCCGTTGCCCGCCTCGGGAGCGGATACGGACGATTGCGGGTTCCCGCCCAGGCCGGCCAGCATGTTGATCCAATCATTGCCGGAATCCCCGGCCACGGCCCGCGAGAACTCAAGGCCGACGGTATCGTAGTACAAAGTCACTTCATAGGCGCCCAAGGCCTCTGCGTCCGCGAAGCCTATGGCGGCTCAGATATGGCTTCCCGCCCCCGCGGACTTCACCGAATCGGAGGCCGTGGTGGTGGGATCGAGGTCGACGAACAACCGCGCATCGCCGTTCGTGCCCGGGCGGATCATCGGCGGGGCCACGGTTATTTTCACGTCCGAAAAGGATTCGGCTTTCCCGTCAGCGGCTGCGAGGCGCAGGATATATTCGCCGGGAAGCGAGAACCCGGCCTTGGTCCGCAGGGAATCCTTGTGCGCGAATTCAACCTCTCCGCCGTCGGGGCCGCTCTTGAGCGACCAGGCCAGAGTCAGTTTCCCCGGGGGATTGGGCAGGCCGTCGTCGGAGACGGATCCCTTGAGGATGGCCCCCGACTCGATGGCGATATCCTGGGGGTCCCCCGCCTGCACCACCGGAGGCTGGTTGGGAGGAGCGGCCACGGTTACGACCACCCGCTGGGTATCCTGCAGACCGGTGCCGTCGGTGGCCGTGAGGGTCAATTCGTAATAATATTCGCCTTCTCCATGGTCTTCGGCCACGAAGAACCCCTCAGGGCCGGTGATGGTGCTGTAAGGATGCTCATGGTCGTTGTGATGCAGGATGACCGACCAGGACAAGGATTCCGGTTCCATGACTTCGTCGCTGTCCGAGGCGGACCCCACGTAGCGGAGGGTGTCTCCCGGAAGCACGGAGTCGCCGGGTAGCGGAGAGGTTATCACGGCCCGGGGAGGGGAACTGCCCACCGTGATCGACAGGGTGTCCGAGGCTGTCTTGCCTTGGGGATTGGCGACGGTCAGTTTCACCCGGAAGGTGGTCGTGGCCGCGGGCGAATAGGTATGGACGGGATTGGCGGCGGCGGAGGAATCGCCGTCGCCGAAACTCCATTTGTAAGTCAGAGTCTGGCCGCCGGGATCGACGGAGCCGGCGCTCGAAAAGGACACTTCCAGGGGAGAAGCGCCGGACAGGGGCGTGGCGGAAGCCTTGGCGGCCGGGACGCCTGAGAAAGGCGCTATGCGCCGCACCTCGCCCGCTTTCAGGGAGATGTAATACAGGTGGCCGTCGGGCCCGAGTTCGATCGAGGAGGGCCCTTCGGCGGCGCCGAGGAAAGGCGAGACCCCGGACATCTTTCCGTCCGCTCCGAACGCCATGCGCCTGATCACGTTGGCCGAGTAATCCGCGAAGAAAAAGTTCCCCTTGTATTTCGCGGGATAGGCGGACGAGGAGAGGAACGTTCCGCCGATGGCGGAATGTCCGTCGGGCCCCCCATAGGTATGCACCCCGAAGGTCACGGCCTCGCGGGACAGATCGCGGCAGGCCTGGAACCGGTCCTGGTATTGCTTCTGGATGGACGTACCTTCGAAGCAGGGCCAGCCGAAATTCTTGCCCTTGCCGGTGTTTATCTCCTCCATGTGGTTCCAGCCCACGTCGCCGATATAGATTTCCCCCGAAACCGGCTCGATGCCGAACCGGTACGGATTGCGCAGACCGTAGGAATAGACCTTGCTCCGGATGGATTGCGTCCCGTCGTCGAAAGGGTTGTCCCCGGGCGCGCTTCCATCC
>Ga0079224_100002887_pt1 | contig 21282 bp, 18 predicted proteins | sample Stecom2015_FD_80414 | JGI IMG/M metagenome (GOLD analysis project Ga0079224, IMG submission 80414) | Agricultural soil microbial communities from Utah to study Nitrogen management - Steer compost 2015 | ecosystem: Environmental > Terrestrial > Soil > Agricultural land | place: USA: Utah...
CTGGCGGCCAGAGAACGCGGCATCTCCGTGCGGTTATTTGGTTTTGCGAAACTGTAACTTCGCCAGCATGATTCGTCCCCTTCGTACGGATTGTGTCATCGATCACTGATTAATTCTTTATTTATTTGTTTTCTTCGTTTGCGCCAGAGCGAGCTCGCTCAGCAGGCGGGCGGTGCGCTGCGGATCAGCGCCCCGGCCCACCGCGATACCCAGCAGATAAGCGGTGAGGGGAGCTGCGGGGCGGGCCACGGAATGTGCTGCGTCCCGGGCCAAGTCCAGGATGAGGTTCACGTCGTCGGTGTCGATCTCCTCCGAGAGTTCGAGTTCTGCGCAGACCAGTCGGGCCCACTCGACGAGTGTCACGGTTTCTCCTCTCCACCTCGGGCGCTGCAGTCCACCATCATCGCGGCACAAGACCGGCTGCTGCTCCGGTTTTCCGTCATTCCCCGGGCTTCCAGTTGTCGCGCCCTTTGTGTCGACACCGACCCATCCTTCTCGATACCGGGGCAGCAGAGGAATACCGGGACCACGGAATGGACATCCGGGATGCCTCACCGACAGCAGAAAAGCCGCGACGGCCCGCTGGTCCGGCGGAATCGGGGGTACTGCGGGCAAGCCAGCCCGCCTCCGGAGGACGTCAGTGGCGGGAAGTTCGCGGGGCAGCGGGCACCTACCGGTGCCGCTCCGCGCCGAACTCCCCTGCTCCGGAGAGTCTCAAACCCCCATTGCCCGACCAGCGGGCCGTCGCGGCGGCAAAGAGCGTTACGCTGAGCCCTATGGCGCGGGGCGGGACCGTCTCCCTTCCGCTTCCGGTCAACCCTCCCCGCGCCACAGGCCCGTGGTCTTTGTCCTGGTTCAGCTTGCCATCGCAGGCACCGCGACAGCGGGCTGCTCCTGGCGCACCTCGTCGAGCACCTCGCTGATCCGGTCAAGGTGGGCCCGGATCCACGGCAGCGCAGTGGGGTCCTCTGCCGCCAGGGCGCTGTACCGCTGCGCCTCGCTCTCCCCGTACAGCAGGCTGGTTGCCACCCGCACCCGCAGCGCGTGCGTGCTCTCCCCGAACTCCACGGCGGGCAGCACCCCCATCCCGTAGCGGTCCAGTAGCATGCGGGTCAGTTCCGGGCCGGTCGTCACCCCGTGCGCCTCGCCCAGCCATTCCCGCCAGACGCCGAAGTCCGGGTACAGGTAGAACGCGGCCTGGGGGGCGATGACCGGCACTCCGGCGGCACGGAACCGCTCGGCGACCGCGCGGGCCACCAGGCCGTGCAAGCGGCGGCTGCGGGCGACCAGGTCGACGATCTCGGCGGGCTCTTGGAAAGCGTAGGCGGCGGCTCGCTGGACCGGCCCGGAAGGGCTCGACCAGATCTCGCTGGCGATCCCCAGCAAAGCAGCGTGGATATGGCGGCCCGTGTCGCTGTCTGGCAGGCGGGCTACCCCGATCCGCCAGCCGCCCAGGGCCAGGTTCTTGCTCAGCCCGGTGGTGATGACGGTGCGCTCGGGCGCGAACTCGGCCGGGCTGTGCACCACCGTGGTCGGGTCGTGCACCAGGTCGCGGTAGATCTCGTCGGAGATGATGACGAGGTCCAGCTCTTGGGCCACCTCGGTGAGCCGGCGCACGGTGCCGCGGGACGCCACGGTGCCCGTGGGGTTGTCCGGGCAGGTGGTGATGACCGCGCGGATGTCCCGGCCCGCAGCCCGGGCCTCGGTGACCGCCTGGGCCAGCGCATCCGGCTCAGGGACCCCGCCCTGTGCCGGAGCGGTCGGCACGAAGAGCGGCTGCCCGCCTGACAGGTGGCTCTGCGCCGCGTAGCTCACCCAGCTCGGGGCGGCGATCGCGACATCCCCGCCGATAGCGAGCAGCAGCGCATACAGCAAGGGCTTGCTGCCCGGCCCGGCGACGACCAGGTCCGGGTCAGTGGGCAGGCCGCGGCGCTCCCAGTAGCCTGCGGCGGCCTCCCGCAGCTCACGGATCCCCGCGACCGGCCCGTAGCCGTTCTGGTCACCCCCCGTCGACAGGGCGTCGCGCATCACGGGGTGGACGGGGAGTCCCGCTTCTCCAAAACCCAGCGGTAAGACGGGAAGTCCTTGGCTCCGACGGCGGGCGAGTGCCTCGTTGACGGCGAGCGTGGCAGAAACGGCTACGGACATGGAGATCCAGCTCCAATACGTTGATGACCAGCGGAACAGCCCGGAAAAGGGCTCGACGGGGACCCCGATTCCCCACCCTGCCTCGCCTCATCCATCAGCGCAAGCGAGTCTTTTCGATGGATAGCGTAAGCTCAACTTATGCTCGATCTGCGTCGACTCCACATCCTCCACGAATTCGCGGTGCACGGCACGATCGCGGCCACCGCCAACGCCCTCGGCTACACTCCGTCCGCGATCTCCCAGCAGTTGGCGGCCCTGGAACGCGAAGTCGGCGCCCAGCTTCTGGACCGCACCGCGCGCAGCGCAGAACTCACGGACGCCGGACGGCTGCTGCTCGGCCACGCCGAGCAGATCCTGGCAATGGTGGAAGCAGCCGAATCCGTGCTGGCCGCGCAGACCGGGGCGCCCCAAGGACGGGTCACCCTCACCGCGTTCCCCACCGCGGCCGTGGCTTTCGCCCCATCCCTAGCGCGGGAGCTGCGCACCTACGAAGGCCTGCAACTGGTGCTGCGGCAGACCACCCACGGCAGTGGCGCCCGTCAAGTGCAGACCGCTGAAGTCGACATCTCCCTTGTCGACCACTGGTCGGAACGCGCCCCGGACGATGCCGCGGGAACCTTGCGCTACTTCCTGCTGCTGCACGACCCGCTCGTCCTCGCGGTGCCGGAAGGGCACCGCCTGGCTGATCCGTCCATCCCGGTCGACTTCGCCGAGCTCCTCGACGAGTCCTGGGTGACGGCCCCGGTCGGCGAGCCGTCGCGCAGCGCGATCGACCGGCTGCTCGGCGACGTCGGCGGCTCACCCGGTGCGGTCTGGGAGTTCGAAGGCATCGGCACGATCATGAGCCTGGTCGCCCGCGGGCTCGGTATCGCCGCGGTGCCCGCGCTCGCTTTCAGCTCCTCCTACCCCGGGCTGGTGCACCGCCGGATTCCCAACGCCCCCGTGCGGCGGATCTACGCGCTCGCCCGCGCCACCAGCGTGCCGCGGCCCGCGATCGACGTCACCCTGCGTGCCCTGCGGAAAGCCGCGCAAGACATCATCAACGTCCTCAACACCGAGCGCGGGGAAGCCCTGGTGTACTGAACCACGCCAGTGCAGGCGCCACTACTCTGCCTGCCATGAACCGGTTCTTCGCCGCGGCGGTGGTGTTCTGCTCCTCGGCCGTGGTCTTAGTCCTGGAAGTCACGGTCATCCGCCTGGTGGCACCCTATGCCGGTGACACCCTCGAAACCTACACAGCGGCGATCGGGGTCACCCTCGCCGCGATCGCGCTCGGTGCGCGGCTCGGCGGGGCCGCAGCGGACCGGCGTCCGCACCGTCCCCTGCTCGCGGTCCTGCTCCTCCTCGGCGGCGGCACCACACTGCTCGCCCGGCCGGTTGTGCTGCTGCTCGGCCCGCTCTGCGCCGGGGCCGGGCCGTTCACCGCGCTCCTGCTGGTGGGCTGCGGGATCGCTGTCCCCGTCGCCCTGCTGTCCGCGGTCCCCCCGGTCGTAGTGAAAACCCAGTTGGCGGACGCGGCACGAAGCGGCAGTGTGGTAGGCCGGCTGAGCGCCTGGGGCACTGCGGGGGCGCTCGCGGGCACAGTCCTCACCGGTTACGTCCTCGTCGCGCTGTTTCCGGTGTCTACGATTCTGCTGCTCAGCGGCGGCGCGACAGTAGCGGGAGGACTGCTGTTCGCGGTCCGCGGCGCACTCTTCTCCCGGACGGGCAGGCCGCGGAACGTCCTCGTCCTGCTCGGTATCTGCCTGATCAGCGGGACTCTGCTCGTCAGCGTGCCCTCCCCCTGTACGGCGGAGACCGCCTACTACTGCGCCCGCGTGACAGCGGACCCGCACCGCCCGCACGGCCGAGTGCTGTACTTGGACGACCTGCGCCACAGCTACGTCGACCTGGCCGACCCCACCCACCTGGAGTTCGGCTACACGCAGTGGTTCGGCGCCGCGGTGGACACCCAGCTCCCCGCGGGCCCGGTGGACAGCCTGCATGTGGGCGGCGGTGCCTCCACCATGCCGCGCTGGCTGGCCGCGGTCCGTCCCGGGTCGACCAGCCTGGTCCTGGAGATCGATCCGGCCGTGGCAGAACTGGCCCGCACAGAACTAGGGCTGCGCACCGGCGCAGACCTGGCCGTCGTCACAGGCGATGCCCGCACCTCGATCGTGGCACTCCCCTCCCGCAGCTACGACCTGGTCCTCGGGGACGCGTTCAGCGGACTGAGCGTGCCCTGGCATCTCACCACCCTCGAGTTCGCCGAGCAGGTGCACCGGGTGCTCCGCCCCAGCGGGTGGTACGCCGTCAACGTCATCGACCGGGGAGACCGCGACTTCCTCGCCGCCCAAGCCGCCACCCTCAGCCAAGTCTTCTCCCACCTCGTATTGATCGTGGAACACGGCACGTGGGGCTCTCCCGCCGGCGGCAACCACGTGCTCCTCGCCAGCGACACGCCCTTCGACACCGACGCGCTGGCGGCGGCCTTGGCAGACACCCCCGTGCCGGGAAGCCTGGTCGCCCCGGGGCACCTTGCCCGCCTCAGCTCCCGAGGCCCGGTCCTCACCGACGACTACGCCCCCGTGGACCAGTTGCTCACGCCTTACCTGTAGGCGGACGGCCACGGAATTTGGCCAATATTTCCGTTCCGGAACCCTCCCTCTTCTTCTCCGCCACCCGAACACCGGATATCTGTGAGCGCAAGGGGCGTAAACCCCCAGAGCGGGGTAGGGCTGCCACTACGCCGAAGTGAGGTGTTCTCCCTATCGCCGGGGGAACACCACCGCTCGTAGCGTGGAGGCCACGCAACCCTGTGATCGCAAAACCCGGGAGAGGACTGCCGTGACCGACATCGCGGACACCTGGGCCACTGCGGGGAAGGATCCCGGGTGATCTGGGCTGTTGTTCTCGCGCTGGTGGGGGCGTTCTGCCTGGCCCTGGGCTCTGCCCTGCAGGAGCGCGATGCGATCCGCGCTCCGGGCGGCAGCGTGGCCCGGATCAGTTTCCTATGGCACCTGGTGCGCCGTCCCCGCTGGCTTCTCGGGGCGCTGGCCGCAGCGGTCGGGGTCGGCCTGCATCTCGCGGCGTTGAGCGCGGCCCCGTTGACCATCATCCAGCCGATCGGCGTCTCCGGACTGCTGTTCGCCATCGTGCTGTCCGCACTGTTCAGCCGACAGCGGGTACGGGCAAGCCAGCTCCTGGCCGGAGTGGCTGTCATGGTCGGGCTGGTCGGGATCATCACGCTGTTCCCGCACGGCGCGGACTCCCCCATGCTGCCCCTCTCCGCCGCTGTGACGCTGGCGAGCGGAGTCGTCGCCGCGGGCGGCGTGGGATACCTCGTCGCGCCCTGGCTGCCCGCGGGGGCACGCGCCATCCTGCTGGCGGCTTTCGGGGGTGCCGCGCTCGGCACGACCTCGGCTCTGGCCCGCGTCATCGCCGTGCAGGCCGTCGCCGACCTCGCCGCGGTCTTCAGCTGGCTCACCGTGCTGGCCGGGGCCGTCGCGGTCTTCGGTGGACTCCTGCAGCAGAACGCCTACCGGACCGGGCACTTTGCCGCAGCCTACGCCACGCTCCTCGTCGTCGACCCGGTCGTCGGCGCGGGAATCGGCGTACTGGTGCTTGGCGAGCACGTGCCCACCGGTCCGCTGGAACAGGCGCTCGCCGCAGGCGCGGCACTGCTAGCGATCGCCGGAACCACCGTGCTGGCCCGCGCCAAGCACCGCAATCCGGAAGCGGCACACCCCGGCACCGCTTCGTCTCCCAGCAACGTTGTTCGCACCACGCCAGGAGATTCGCCATGACATCCACGCACCAGGCTGCCCACCGCACCGGCAGTACTATGCGGCTGCGCATTCTCATCGCCACCGACACTTATCCCCCGGATGTCAACGGGGCGTCGTACTTCACCTACCGGCTGGCTACCGGACTGGCGGAGCGCGGCCACGACGTGCACGTGGTGTGCGCCTCGGCGTCCGGGCCGCCTCGGGTCGAGGTGCAGGACGGAGTGGTGCTGCACCGGATGCGCTCAGTTCCGGTGCTGGTCCATCCCACGATGCGCACCGCGCTGCCGCTCGGACTCACCGGTCACATCGCCCGGATCGTTGACCGGCTCGCCCCGCACGTCGTGCACGTGCAAAGCCACTTCACGATCAGCCGCACAGCGCTGCGCTGCGGCCGGATGGCTGGCGTGCCCGTGGTGCTGACCAACCACTTCATGCCAGACAACCTGTTCGCACACGCCCACATCCCGCCCCGCCTGCACGGGGTCGTGGGCTCCCTGGCCTGGCAGGACATGATCCGGGTGGCGCGGACCGCCGACTATGTCACCACGCCCACGCAGCGGGCCGCGGAACTCTTGGCAAGCAAAGGGTTCACCCGCACGGTGGAGGCGGTGTCCTGCGGTATCGACCTGGACCGGTTCCGGCCGCGGCCGCAGGACCGCGCCCAGGCCCGAGCCCATTTCGGACTCCCCGACCGGGAGACCATGGTGTTTGTGGGCCGACTGGACGAAGAGAAGCGGATCGACGAATCTATCCGGGCCCTGCCTGTCCTGCTGCGCCACCGTGATGTGCAGTTGGTCCTCGCGGGCACTGGTCAGCGCCGTGAAGAGCTTGAACGGCTGGCCCGTTCCCTCGGCGTGGCGGAGCGGGTCCACTTCCTCGGTTTCGTCCCGGACGACGACCTGCCACTCGTCTACGTGGCCGCGGACCTGTTCGTGATCGGCAGCGTGGCCGAACTGCAGAGCATCGCCACGCTGGAGGCCATGTCGACCGGGCTGCCGGTGGTCGCGGCCGACGCGTTGGCCCTCCCCCATCTTGTACGCCCCGGCCGCAACGGCTACCTGTATCCGCCGGGGGATGTCGCGCAGCTGGCCCAGCGGCTGCTGGACGTCCTCGAGTCGCCGGACCGCCGTACCGCCATGGGCAGGGCAAGCCGGGACATCGCCCAAACCCACGACCACCACCGTTCGCTGGATCGTTTCGAACAGATCTACACGGAGGTCCGTCCTCGCTCCTGGACACTGTCGCGGTCTGCTTCTCCGGCAGCGCGGCAGCGGGATACCACGGTTGCCGCGTAACCTTCAGCACTCCGGTGGGGCTTTTCCGCACTCTTTGCCACGCAGCCCGTTGCATGCCCCGTGGAGGCGGTTAGCCACCCACACGTGTGGTTCGTCAGGAAAAGTCGCATTCGGCGGGACGGCACGGTAGACGAGCTGCTTGCTGAGATCAGCCGCGCCGAACTCCAGGTCGAGACCTGCAACCGTGCGTTGGAGGTCCGGGCGCGCGAGCACGCTGATCTGCAGTCGCGGCTGATGCGGATGGAAGCCGAACTCGCCGAACTACGCCAAGCCCGTATCGAGGCGTATTCACGCTGGTGGGAGACACGGGAGAGCCGGGACCGCGCACTCCACGTCGCTCGTCGGCTCCGGCGGAGACTGAACCGGATGCGTCACCGGAGCGCAGACGCCTCCCCGGCCATGGACGTGGCGGACCTGCCGTCAGGGCCTGTCGTCCTGAACCGGGAGCGGGAACAGGGGGCGTGAAGCGGGGATGCGGCCAGGGGCAGCGGATTGGCCCCTGTCGTGAAGGGAAAACCGCGGTCGCGCCAGGCGATGACGTGTCGGGCCAGCGCGCACAACTGGTCTCCGGTCGGTCCGGGCTGCTCCGGGGAGAACACGACGGAAGGGTGGTGGCGCAGCGCGCAGCTTTCGTGGAAGTGGCCGGTTTCGGCCAGCGCGTAGCCGGCGGAGTAGCCGGCCAGCATGCCGGTGTCGAGTGCGGTCAGCAGCGCGTCCCGGTCTACCAGGTCCGGGCTGGCCAGGTTGATGAGGATGGCACCGGGCCGCATGCGGGGCAGGGTGTGCGCACCGATGAGGCTGCGGGTTGCAGGAGTCGCCGGCAGGTGGAGGGAGACGATGTCGGCCGTGGCGAGCAGCTCGTAGAGGTCGGTTTGGACAACGCCGTGAGGCCAGCGGCACCACTGCGCTCCGGTGCCGACCACGCGGCGGAACAGGGGCAGGGCGAGGTTGGCGAACTCGGTGGCCGCCGATTCCATGCCGATGAGCCCCAGGGTGAGGTCGCAGGCGCGCGGTGCGGGACGGAAACAGGTGAGGCGTTCCGCGGCGATCCTGCGGAGCTGCGCCAGCGCCATGCTGAGGGCCCGGGCAGCGGCCTGGGCGGCGCTCTCCCGGCGCGGGGGCAGGCAGACCCAGAGTCCACGGCGTTCCGCCTCAGCGACGTCGATCCCCGAGCCGTGCGGGTCGGTGGTGAGGATCAGGCGCAGGGTGGGGAGCGCGTCTAACAGCGCGGCGTCGACCCGAGTGTGGTGGACGATGAGGGCGACCGCCCCCACGGCTTCAGCGGCGACACGTTCGGGGTCCCGGGTTTCCAGGACCCGGGTCCGGAAGCCGGCTTCGGCGAGGAGTCGCACCGCGGGTCCCGGATCGTGGGCTCCGGTATCCGTGATGACGACGGAGGGAGTGGTCACGGCCACCTCCACTGGGCAACGGGACCAAAGAACGGTCAATATTCAAAAAATTACCTTTTGCTGCCCAGGGGTACTAGCGTGCCCTCCGGTTTTCCGCGGCACCCGTTGCGCGTGCCGTAGTGGCTCTGCCGGGCTGCGGCACGCTTAGCCGCAGACTTGATGTCCCCTTCACCCCAGAAACGCCGGACCCCCGCCTGCTCTCCGTGACGTTTCGACACCGTCTGCGGCCCTGCTGCCGTTCAAATCACGGCGGTACGGGCCCGGTGGTCACGGATCGGCGCCTCTTTTCCTGCCACACCTTTCAAATCGCTCCCCCTTCCCCCACCACAGCGAACACTTTTAGCAACTGTTCCATTGCCTTCCGTGAGAATTTAGGGGTCGGCGGTGTCTCCCATCTCCCAGACGCCCCCTTTCCTGTTGTCACCCAGTTTTCCGCTACAGCTAATCAGCGAAAGGTGCACAATGCGTCAACTCCACAGCCGGTGGAGCCTGTTTGCGGGTGCGGTTGCCGCCTCCGTAGCGGCGCTCAGCTTCCCCGCTTTAGCGGCGACCACCGACACCGAGGTTCTGGCTGCCCCGGCCATCCACCAGAGCCCCACAGCGGTCTACCTGATCGACGGCTACGAGGTGACCTACCTGCCGTCTGAACTCGCCAACTACTCTTCCCGCTGGGAGAGCTCCCGCAAAAACGAGGAGCGATCCTCCAGCGTCACGTGGGTCAACAACGACACGGTCTACGGGTCGGTCCACGTACGCCGCCCCGCCAAGCCCCTCACCCTGGCCGAGGTCCGCGACACCTACTACAGCGAGCTCACGGCGCTGCGCTGGACCACGGTCAACGGGCAGCCGGCATACCTCTCCGCCGCTGACGGCACGGTGTTCTGGGTGGACGGCCAGGATGTGATCCTCTCCGTGTTCCTGCACCCCGCGCGGTGGTCCACCGACGAACTCTTGCGGGTCGCGCGAGGAATCCGACCGCGCGAGGACGCGGAGTCCAACCTGTCCGTTCGCCACGAAGCCCGAGAGTCGGTGGCTGACTTTGTTCCGGGCTCCGCGGCGGAACGTTCCTGGCTTATGGCCTCGGCCAGCACCGCAGAGCCTGATGCCGCGCAGGAGTCCGAGGAGGGACAGCCGCGCCTTCTCCCTGCACCTGCCGACGCCCCGCTCTACCCTTCCTCCTTCGCGAACTCCCCAGAGGTGGAATTCCTCACCTGCCTGAGCGAGGAGGCGGGAAAGTCCTCTGAAGAGTTCCCCACCGAGGGCAAGGTCAGCGGCCCCTGGGGGAGTGCAAGCTGGAACTCCGGGCTGTGGGCGCTGGTGCCCACACCCGCCAACCAGGCCGCCGTCGCGCAGTGCGCCGGGCTAGCCGAAGACTCCTCGGACTCTGGTCAGCAGCGGGAGTTCGGTTCGGCCCCGGCATCTCCTTCCCCCGCTGCTTCGGAGAATTCTGTCGACCGCGCCAGCGTCGACGCAGGCCAGTCCGCTAAGGAGGGCTTGCCAATCGTGAGCTCCTTGCTGCCGCTGGTGCTCTCCTCCTGAACCTTGCGGGACCGTATCGCTGCGGGCAGGTCAGTGCGCCTGTCCGCAGCCGTGTTGTGTTCAGGCCGTCCAGCCTGCCCCTGCCGCGGGCGGGGTGACCAGGCCGAGCTGTTCGGCCTCCACCACCGGATCCCGGGTGCTGCGTGCTCCATATCCGCGGAACAGTTCCCGGATGCGGAGCGCAGTCTCCTCACCGATGGCGTAGATCCGCTCGAGTAGGCGTTGCAGATCGGTGATGACCAGGGCGCGGAGCACTTTGTTGGGGCCGCCGCCGTGTGCGGCCACCGCGGCACCAGCGAGCAGGTTGAGGTAGCCGAGGTGGACGAACCCGCTGAGCGGGTCGGTGTGTCGGACCGCGTGGTGCGGGCCGGCGCTCAACCGGAACGGAACATCGTGGTCGAAGCATCTGACGAGGAACTCGGCCACCTCTTCGGGACGCGGGAAGTCGTCCTCGGTTGCGCCACTGCAGCGGAGCCGCGCCCCCGCATGGGGCACTCCGGCTAGTCCAGCGATGCTGTCCAGCCCTTCCCTGCTCCGGTCGAACTCGATGAAGATCGGCCGGACGTGGGCTGCCTCTCCACCCGTGCGGGCCCTGCGGCCCCAGAGCCGTCGCCTGCCCGCCGTGGGGAAGGTCATCGCGCGCAGATAGCGGACGGTTTTGCCTACTTCGGACCAGGAGGCGCGGATCTCGTAGTGGGTGATGTGCACCCGCGGATCGACCGGGGCTGCGTGGGCGATCTCCTCCACCTGTTCTTCGACCAGTCCCACGGCGATCTGTTCGTCAGCGCCGAGGTGAGCATACAGCTCGGGGAGCGCTTTTCTGGGGCACAGCAGCCGCCCGGTGTGCATGGGGTGCCCGACGGTCCGATCCGCCCGGTACCTCTCCACGGCCTGGCGCATCGGCAGGGGCGCGGGCGGGAACAGGCCGCCGTCGTCGATGAGGCCGTGCAGGAGGATTGCGAGCGCCTTGCTGTTCCCGCGGGGCACGGCGGGAGCGCGGTGCGGGTGGTCCTCCCGGGCCCCGCTCTTCGTGTCTGCTGCCGCGGCAGGCGTCTGGGGTCCCCGCTCCGTTGGAGACATCCGGTCATCCTCCCTGCCTCGTCGATATCCCCGCACCGGAAAACCCCATTTTTCTATAAAAGTAGCAATGGTGATCTTGAGTCGCTTCTAATGCGCTTCTACGCGGTTACGGACGGAAACTGCCGGGATACCGCTTTCCCTTCTACCAGCTCGGGCGTCCGCAGCCCGGTGCTGCGCGGCCTGTCTCGGTTCACTCGGAGAAATTCCCGAGTATTGCCTGTGGGACACTACGGTTTCCGCTATTTTGGGATTGGTGACGGCGTTCTGTGACGCTCTTGCCAAAAGGTGATGCGCACCTTATGTTTGCGCTTGGCCTGAGCGTCACGAGCACTGTCCACACCGAAGACCACAACCAGCCAACCGCATACTTCGCAGGGACGACCTCATTGGACGCCCCCTCCCCGATGAGAGTTCCCTGCCTCCCCTCCTGCCGAGCCAGCCTTCCCCTCCCGGTTGCCTTCGGCAGGAGGACGAAGGGGACCATGCCGGCGCGGCGTGGTCCCCTTCCCCGTTTCTTGTTCGCGTCTCTTCCCGCTACTCAGCCACGTGGACGCGGACCACTCCGGCCATCTTGTCCAAACGGACGTCGGTGATCTTGACAACGTCGCCGGTCCGCGGCGCCTCCAGCATCTTCCCGTTCCCCAAGTAGATCGCTACGTGGGAGATGTAGTCGGGAGCTGTCGGGTCAGTGCGCCAGAAGAGCAGGTCACCGCGGCGGGCCTCGGAGTAGTCGAGGTGCTCACCCGTCCACCACTGGTCGTGGGTGACGCGGGGGATCTCCACCCCTGCCTGGCGGAAAGCCCACTGCACCAGGCCAGAGCAGTCAAAACCCTTCCCCGGAGTGGTGCCGCCCCACACGTAGGGCACACCCAACTGACTCTCGGCCGCAGCGATCATCCTCTCGATGACCTCTTCGCTGACCGGGACCCCTTCCGCGTCGTACCTCCGCGGTCCGGGATCCTCCTCAGCCAGCACCTGCAGGCTGATGTCCGGGCCGAGGACCTTCCTCAAATCCTCGCGGAGCTGCCACAAGTCTGCGCCGGGGGCCGATACGATCAGCCCGTTCCCCCGAGGGAATCCCAGTTCCGCGGCAGAGGCACGGGAGATGAGCGCGTCGATCCCAGCCACCCCCGAGGTGGCGTGGGTCCACACTTCCTTGTCCACCGTCCCCTGCGCACCGGCCATGGCCACCGTGCTGCCCAGTTTCAGGTCCCGCTGGGTGCCCGCGTCGTTGGAAAGCGCGATCCGCCCTTCAGCGATGCCCTGCCAGATCTCGTCGGACTTGGCGGAAGGGAGCGGAGCATAGTTGCGGAAAGTGGAGGGGTTCACGCCCAGTACGGACATGGTCACGCCGTCGACCTTGATCCGTGCGGCATCCACCACTTCGACAGACCGTACCCCGTCGATCTCTCGGACCTTGTCGATGAGTTCGCGGTCCAGAGACACAGCGGAGACCGCGAAGTACTCCCGAGAGCGCGGTTCGTCGAACGGCGCGACCCGGATCGTGCGCTCGAGCCGGTCCGCGTCGGCGACAGGAGGGGAAGGATAGGTGCCGGATCCCGAAGGAGTGGCTGCTCGGGGGGAGAACGGAGCGGTGACGGGGGGCCGGTCCGCCACATCAGGATGAGGCTCAGCCCATGCAGGGGAGCTCAAAGCACCGAGAGCTGCGACGAACACCGCGGTGGTGCTCGTACCAGCCATCAGCCGTCGCCGTGCCGACACACTTGTGCCTTTCGGATATACGGGTTGTGTCTGTTGTTCCGTACCAGGATGCGGGCAGAAGGAAATCGTTTCAAGCCATCACAACAAACGGTATGTAAACGACACATCTCGCAGAGTCAACGAAGGGGATTTCCGGGCCGCTCACCCGGAGCCCTGGGCGACCTCGTTGACGAGCGGCTCGCCTGCTGCCCAGCGCTGCAGTTGCTCATCGACGAACCTCCGGGCACGGGGGTAGAAGGCAGCGGATCCCCCCGCCACGTGCGGGGTGATGAGCACGCCCGGAGCGTCCCACAGCGGGTGGTCGGGCGGGAGCGGTTCCGGGTCGGTGACATCCAACGCGGCACGGATCCGCCCGCGCTCGGCCAGCAGCGCCTCAGTGTCGACCACCGGGCCGCGGCCCACGTTCACCACGAGAGCGTCGTCCGGCAGCGCCGCGAGTTCAGCGGCACCGATCAGTCCTTCGGTCTCCGGGGTGCGCGGGGTGACCACCACCACGATGTCCGTGGTGGGCAGGAGACGGTGGAGCTCGTCGACACCGTGCACCTGCTCGGCGGGACGGGCCCGCCGCGCCAACCGCACCACGGTCACTCCGAAAGGCCGCAGCCGCTCCTCGATGGCCGCGCCGATACTGCCGTATCCCACGATGAGCACTCGAGAGTCCGCGAGGGAGCGCGTGTAGTGCGGCTGCCACACGTGGCTCCGCTGGTCTTCCGCCCAGCGGAACAGGTCCCGCTGGGCCGCGAGGATGAGCGCCACCGCGTGTTCGGCGGTGCTCGCATCGTGGAGTCCGCGCCCGTTGTACAGCCGCACCCCGGCGGGCAGGTACGGCAGGGCGTGTTCGTAGCCCGCGGTCAGCAGTTGGACCGCGCGCAGTCGGGGCATCCGCGGGATGAGGTCCACACGCTGGTCGCGACCGTAGGGGACGACGTAGAAGACGACGTCGTCGAGGACGTCCGGCGGGGGATCGCCGTGGCCGTCGAAGACCTCCACGGTCAACGAGGCCGGGGCATTGTCCCGGTTCTGCTCCCAGGGCACCAGGATTCGCCCGTCCACCCCTGCTCCTCTATGTCGCGGTAGTCCCTGTTTGCGCCAGTCCACGGCTTATCGACACTAGCAGGGCTCCTGTCCCTGCTTGCGGTCGTTCTCGGGCGTCTACCCGCGAATCTTCCGCACCGTGGCGGCTTTCCTACTCTTTGTTACTACCCGCACGAGCAGTCCTGCTATCAGGGATACGGTGTCCCGAAAACCTGCCCTCACGCGGAACGCATCAACTCGTAGCAGGCGATCGCCGCGGCAGCGGTGACGTTGAGGGAGTCCACATCGCGGACAGCCATGGGGATACGGGCCCGGACGTCGGCTTGGTCGAGCCACCGGCTGGACAGCCCGTCCCCTTCCGAGCCGAAAAGCAAGGCGTACTTGCCGTCGCGGTGTACCGCTTCCGGCAGCGGCACCGCGTCCGCGGCCGGGGTGAGCGCCACCAGGGTGAACCCGGACCGCCGCAGGTCTTCCAGTCCGCCGGCCCAGTCGGTGAGCCGCGCATAGGGGAGGGTGAAGACCGCGCCCATCGATACTTTGACGGCCCGCCGGTACAGCGGATCCGCGCAGCGTGGGGCGAGCACCGCTGCGTCCACCCCCAATCCGGCAGCGCTGCGGAAGATAGCCCCCACATTGGTGTGGTCGACGATGTCTTCAAGGACCACGATGCGGCGCGCGGACGCAACGACCTCGGGCACCGTAGGGAGCGGCTTGCGGTGGAAAGAGGCGAGAATCCCGCGGTGGATGTGGAAACCGACCAGCTGCTCGGCGACCGCGTCGTCGACCACGTACACCGGTGCCTGGAAGGTGTCGAGCACATCGTCGAGCACCCGGCGGCGACGGCGGGTGAGCAGCAGCGACCGGGGCTGGTATCCGGCGCGCAGGGCTCGGCGCACTACTTTCTCGCCTTCGGCGAGGAACAGCCCGTGCTTCGCCTCCAGGCTGCGGCGCAGGTTCGTATCGCGCAGCCGCACATAGTCGGCTAGCCGCTCATCGGCCGGGTCGGCTACTTCGATGACGTTCACAGACCCATTGTGGTCGGCTTGCGAGGGCTTGGCGGAGACGAGAAGGTCCCGGCTTGCTATTCCTGCGGTTCCACAAGCGGTTTGAGGCGCTGCCAGCGGGCCTCTTCGCAGGAGTCGACGCGGGTCACCTCGGTGTCGATGGCCACCCCGTTCCAGACGCCGCTGATCACAGCGGTCTCCGGGCCGTAGACGGTGTCGGCGCAGATCGCTCCCGGGGCGACCTCTTCAAAAGGTCCTGCCTTGTCGTCCTCTTCACTGTTGGCGGCGAGCTGGGCGCAGGCCTCCGGGTCGGTGAGGGGGTCCCCGGAGCAGTGGAGCTGCTGCTCGTAGATCTCCTCGCCGTCGTCCACCCGGACTTCCAGGGTCGCCACGGGCGGTTCCGGAAGCTCGGAAAGCCCGCTCATCGTCTGGGCGGCCGCTTCGGTCCGGATCCCGGACTCCGCGGCGAAGGATGCTCCCACCACGGCGGTGTAGACGACCGCTCCACCCAGACAGAGCGAGCCGAGTACCGCGGTGCCGACTGTTGTGAGGGAGTTTCCACGAACGCCCAGCTTGGACATGGCCATCCTCTTAGAAGTCGAGCGATTCGATGACTGCGGTGAGCCCCAGGACCGCAGCCGTTTCGTCTCGCGACCCCCACCGCTGCTGGATCGGCGGGGCGGGGCGTGGCGCCCCCGTACCCTTCCCCGTCCGTGCGCATCCAGCGCGAACCCCAGAAATCACCTGGCGCGAGCGGTTCGTCATCCTAGCCCGCCTTGCGCACGGCGGCACCCCTGCCGTCTCCTCACCGTAGCCCGAAAACCAGAGTTCCGGCTACGGACGGTGGGCGGCCTGTGGAAGAGGCCGACGGCGGTGTTCCGCCGCGCGGCAACGGGATTCATATCCTGGCCAGAAGAGATCCTCTGCGCTCACTTCCCGTCTCGGCCGAGATCAAGGTCACAGCGAGCACGGATCGTGCTGTTTCTCCCGTCTCCCTCTCCCCAATAATCACACTTTGGCAACATTCTCGGCGCTTGCTTGCATGTCTCTGAAAAGCAACGAATTAGTTACGGATACCCGAAAACGGGTGCAAACTACCGGGATTCACGGACTTTTCCTCCCTTGTGCAACATCACTGCACCCCACTTCCCCTTTGCCCCCATCGTCACCTTGAGTACCGTTCCTCCTTAAACCTGTTGGTAACAAACCCCGTGAGGTCACCTTGGGACGCCATCGCGGAAGCAACGTAGACGACTACGCCCTCGATTCTCGCCGCCGCGCGAACCGGCGGCGGCGTCGCCGCGGCACCGGGCGTGCCCTCGCCGCGTTCGCCGCGGCACTCGCTCTCCTCATCGGCCTCGGGGTCACCGGCTACTTCGTGCTGGACGGCCGTTTCGGCTGCACCAGCTCCTCCCGTTCCCTCCACGTCGCCGCGGCTCCAGAGATCGCCCCGGTCCTCACCCGGCTAGCCGAAGACTTCAACGCCAGCGACACCGCTAAAGACCGGTGCGTCACCGTGGAAGTCCGCGGCGCCGACTCGGCCGACGTCGCCTACAGCATCACCGGCGCCGGACCGACCATGGGCGGCACCGACTCCCAGGTGTGGATTCCCGACTCCACCCTGTGGGTCAAAACCGTGCAACGCGACGCGGGAGACGACGACACCATCGTCAGCACCGGCACATCCGTGGCCCGCTCTCCCCTCGTCCTCGTGACCACCAAGGATGCCGTCAGCGACGCCGAATCCGAGGACGCACCGCTGTCCTGGAGCGACCTGGTCCCCACCGAGGCGATCTCCAGCCAGGAGACGGCTCCCTACCAGGTCCACGTGATCGACCCGGTCCACAGCTCCGCCGGGCTCGCCACGCTCGCGCTCGTCAGCAACATGGTCAACCGCGAGGAAGGCGCCCAGACCCGGTTCATCGCCGCCCTGCAGAACCTGCAGAAATCGATCGCCCCCGATGAGGAAGCCGCCTTCACCCTGCTCAGCGAAGCCGCCGACGGGGAAAGCGCAGCGCCCCTGCTGGTCCTCAGCGAACAGGCCGCCTGGCGCCACAGCACCCGCACCGGCTCCACGGTCTACGTCATCTACCCCGAGGACGGCACCTACACCCTGGACTACCCCTACGTGCTGCGCACCAACGACCCCGAAGTGCAACTGGCCGCAGAAGACTTCCGCGCCTTCCTCACCAGCAGGACCGCTCAGGAAGTCATCCGCGCTGACGGATTCCGCTCCGCGGACGACTCCATCGACCCCGCTGTCCTCACCGAGGAGCACGGTTTCCGCCCCGAACACCCCGGCGAACTCCCTGCCCCCGGCGAACAAGCCGCCAAATCCCTCATCCAAGCCTGGAACCAGCTCAAACTCGGCACCCGCCTGCTCACCGTGATCGACATCTCCGGTTCCATGGCCGAACTCGTGCCCGGCACCGGACTCACCCGGATGCAGGTCACCACCATGGCAGCCACGCAAGGCCTCACCTTGTTCCCCGGCAACGCCGAAGTGGGCCTGTGGGAGTTCTCCGTCGACCTTGACGAAGGCCGCGACTACCGGGAACTCGTCCCCATCCGCCCGCTGGACACCGACGTCAACGGCGCCACCCAGCACGAAACGCTGACCGCGGCCCTCGCCCAGTTGGCCCCCAAGCCCGACGGGGACACCGGACTGTACGACACGATCCTGGCCGCCTACCAGGAGCTGACGGAGACCTACGCACCGGACCGCGTCAACACCCTGCTGGTCCTCACCGACGGCAACAACGACGACTACGACAGCATCACCCTGGAAGAACTCCTGAAAGAACTGGGCGAGGCCTACCAGCCGGACCGTCCGGTGAGCATCATCGCCATCTCCTTCGGCCCCGACGTGGACCCCGAACCCCTTGAGCGGATCGCCGAAGTCACCCGCGGCGCCGCCTACACCACAGAGGACCCCACGGAGATCGGCGAGATCTTCCTCAGTGCCTTCGCGCTCCGCATCTCCGGCACCTCGGCCGACGAAGAGGAAGAGTAAACCTGCCGCATTCCCGTATCCGTCCGGTCACTTTCAGCAATTGAAGGTGACCGGACGGATAGACCCTGCTGTCCGGGGAGATACCTTTTCTGGACTTGTCGCACGTATTCGCATACGCAGTGATGTGGTGTGGAATACGTGGACTCACTGAGAGGCGGCCGCCATGGCCAACGCTTGGATGCCCGCAGCAGGACGAGTGACCAGCAGCTTCCGCGGAGGACGCCCCGGAGGCGGCGCACCGCGTGCCGTGTGGTGCGTGAACGAATCCGACCCCGGCCAGTGCTCCGCATCCACAGCCGCACACGACCTTGAGAAAGCCGGCCGTGCCGCGCACTTGGTGTGGAACCCGGTGAACGGCGACGTCGTGCAGCTCCTTCCCGCCACTATGGCCGCGACAGGCCAGCTCACTCCCGACAACCGGATCGACCGGGCCGCGGAAGGACGCGTCTGCATCGTCATCCAGGTCGTCGCCCGCTCCACAACACCGTTCACTGACGGACCGCTCAACGGTCTCGACGCCATCCTCACGTGGCTGGACTCTTGGGGGATTCCCCGGTTCTGGCCGGCGGGCCCTCCCCACCCCGGCACACCCCCCAACCCCGCAGTCCAGGAACACTGGTGGGCCCTCGGCGGACATTTCGGGCACTCCCAGGTTCCCGGCGCCACAGCCGAATGTCCGGGGGCGATCGACGTGAAGCGGCTGCGCGGCGACTGGCTGCCCAGCCCGCGCCACGAACACCCGCAACTGTCACCCGCCGGGCTTCCCCGCCCCTAAGCAGCAGCGTGCCCCGCCTTCGTGTGCTGATCGGACGTTTTCCCGTCTCGCGAGGAGCGGGGCCTTGTGGTCCCGTCAGGGGCGAAGAGCCCTTAGTCTGTCGCCCATGGGTGGATCGATCGAGCCAGGCTGGTACGCAGACCCTGAAGGGGCTCCGGGCCAGCTCCGTTGGTGGAACGGCAGTGAGTGGACACACCACGTCCGCCCGCTGTCCGAGTTCACCTCAGAACAGCACGCCGCCGAAGAATCGGCGGCTACTCAACACACGACCGGGGCGGACCAAGGGGCCTCGTCTGAAGAGACCATTGATCTGAGCGGCGGCGGCCCATCACCCGTTGACGCCACCGTGCGCCTCGACCCCGCGGCCGCCCCCTCCCCGGACAACGACCCCACCGCCGACCTCACCCCGAACTCTCCTGCGGGTGACAGCGCGGACCAGACCACTGTCAACCTCGGGGACTCCCCCGCAGACCAGGCCACCATCAACCTCGGGGACTCCCCCGCCGACCAGGCCACCATCAACCTCGGCAACACCCCAAGCCAGGCCGACGCCACGATGCGCCTCGACCCCGAGGAAGCGGATGATGCACCCAAGACCGCTGTCCTCGGCTCGGATAACATCCCCAAGACCGCTGTCCTCGGACCTGTAGATGCGCCCAAGACCGCGGTGCTCAACCCGGACGACCCGGCGCTGGCCCAGGAAGCGGTAGGGGACGGCGCTGAGGAGAAAGGCAGCAAGTTCAACAAGCTTCTCGGCAACCTGAAGGAAGGCATCCAGGAGTACCGCGCCGAGCTCGCCGAGGAGCGCAAGAAACGCCAAGAGGAACAGCGCCGCAAGGCAGAAGAGGAGGCCAAGCAGCGTGCCGAGCGAGCTGCCCAGGAAGCGGAAGAGCAGAAGAAGCGGGCAGCAGAAGCGCAACGGCACGCAGGGCAGGCCCAGTGGCCCCCGGTCCCTCCCGGGCCAGGGGCTCCTCCCACTCCCGCTGAGGGTTCCAGGGCCGGCTCAGGCCGTACCCCGTCGGGGGCACACCCCAGCCACTCTCCCTCTGGACCGAATCCCGGTTATGCCCCGTCTGGCCCGAACCCGGGCTACGCTCCTTCCGGGCCGAATCCCGGCTATCCGCCGGCCCAGCCCTCTCCCTACCCCGCTTCACCGCAGCAGTACCCCTACGCGCCGTCCATCGGCGCCCAGCACGGAGCAAGGGCTTACCCGCAGTCTCCCCCGGCCCCGCCCCCAGCACCCCCCGGCAAGGGCACCCCGCCGCGGAACGCTCCCAACCCTCCGGCGGTCTCCCCCAGCCAACCGCAGCGCCCTCCCTTGGCCCCCTACGCCCGCGGCACCTCGCCGACCGCGGGGGCACCGGGCACGCCTGGACGGCCTCCGCTTCCAGGGCAGCCCTCGTGGGGCCCCGGCCAGGGCAGCCCCTACCCGGCCCCTCCCCCTGCCCCGCAGAAAAAGAAGGGCGGCTGCTGCGGCTGCGGGTGCATCACCCTCATCCTCATCGTGCTGGTCAGCGGAATCTGCACCTACCTGTGGTTGCAAGAGAACCCGTTGATGGTCGCGATCTTCGGTCCGCCAAGCCTGGTAGGCCTGTGACCCGCGTCCCCGTCCGCGCTTTCCGGTCATACGGGAGCGCGGACGGGCAGTCACACCCGTCATCTGAACACTGGGGAAAAGTTCTAAGCTGTCTCTTATGAACGACAGCCTGGTGTGGATCGACTGTGAGATGACAGGTCTCGATCTGAAGAAAGACGCGTTGATCGAAGTGGCCTGCCTCATCACAGACGGCGAACTCAACCAGCTCGATGAAGGCATCAATGTAGTGATCAAACCGCCGCAGGAAGCCTTGGATCAGATGGGCGAGTTCGTCACCCAGATGCACACCACATCCGGGCTGTTGGCGGAACTCGAGAACGGGGTGACTCTGGCCGAGGCCGAGCAGCTCGTCTTGGACCACATCCGGCGCTACATCCCCGAGCCGAAAAAGGTCCCGCTGTGCGGGAACTCCATTGCGACCGACCGCGCTTTCCTCGCCCGGGACATGCCCCGCGTCGATGAGCACCTGCACTACCGCATGGTGGACGTCCCCAGCGTCAAAGAACTGCTGCGCCGCTGGTATCCCCGGGTGTACTTCGCCAGCCCGGAAAAGCACGGCGGCCACCGGGCGCTGGCCGACATCACCGAAAGCATCCGGGAACTGCGTTACTTCCGCGCGGCCGCGTTCGTGCCCCCGCCTGGACCGGACAGTGCCACGGCCAAGGCCATCGCCGCTGACATCATCGCTGGCGGCAACGGGTTCAACGTGAGTGTGGGAACCCCCACGGAACAGGAGTGAGCAGAGTACTCCAAAAACCAGGTAGTATTCTGCTGAACGCAGATGCCGACCACAGTTCGGCACCGCGCCCATGGTGGGTGTAGCTCAGCTGGCAGAGCACCTGGTTGTGGTCCAGGTTGTCGCGGGTTCAAATCCCGTCACTCACCCTGATCACGCACA
>Ga0079224_100002888_pt1 | contig 21280 bp, 16 predicted proteins | sample Stecom2015_FD_80414 | JGI IMG/M metagenome (GOLD analysis project Ga0079224, IMG submission 80414) | Agricultural soil microbial communities from Utah to study Nitrogen management - Steer compost 2015 | ecosystem: Environmental > Terrestrial > Soil > Agricultural land | place: USA: Utah...
AAAATCAATCGGGATCAATTCCTTCATCATTTCCCTGCTCTACCAGCACTCACCCGAAACCCTGCGCATGATCATGATCGACCCGAAACGCGTGGAACTCACAAACTACAATGGTATCCCCCACTTGCTCACTCCTGTCATTACCGAACCCGATAAAGCGCTGCAATCTCTCAAATGGGCCGTCTCGGAAATGAACCGGCGCTACAAAGAACTGGCCCGCCACGGCAAACGGAATATTGATGAATACAACAGCACTTTCCCCGAAAATAAGCTTCCTTTTATTGTGATCATCATCGATGAATTGGCCGACCTGATGATGGCGGCATCGAAGGAAATCGAAGCGACCATCTGTCGCATCGCTCAAATGGCCCGCGCCACGGGAATTCACTTGATCATCGCCACCCAGCGTCCTTCCGTCGATGTCATTACCGGACTCATCAAAGCAAATATCCCCACCCGCGTCGCCTACACCGTCGCCACCGGGATTGATTCCAGGACCATCATCGACTCCATCGGCGCGGAAGACCTCCTCGGCCAGGGAGACATGCTCTTCCTCGCCAGCAATATGGCCAAACCCTTACGTTTGCAAGGGGCTTTTGTTTCAACAAAAGAAATTGAAAAAATCATCCATTTCATTAAACTCAGTAGCCCCACCGGAGTCCAATACGACGAGAGCATTACCGAAGACCAAAAAGACGTCAGAATTCCCGGACTTTCCTCTTCCGGCAGCAACGAGGAAATCAATGGCGATAACGACATCGAAAAAGCCATTCAAGCCATCCGCGAAGGAAAAAAGGCTTCCGCTTCCTACCTGCAGCGCCGCTGTAGCTTCGGCTATGCCAAAGCAGCTCGTATCCTCGATCAGCTTGAAGAAATGGGGCTCATCGGTCCGGCCAACGGCGCCAAACCGCGGGCAATCTACATCAGCGACAGCGATGACGATTCCGCCCCGGTGGAATCAATGGAAAACGAACAAGTTTCAGCTTAAGAAGCAGTGATCAGTCAACCAGCTAACCAGTCAATATGTCGAAAAACCCTTCTTTCAAAACCCGACTCATCAGCCAGGTCATGAGGAAACGGAACCAAATTTCCGCGAAAACCCCTCGAGGCTGGCTGGGAAAAATCCTGATGACCCTCCTTACTTTCGGGATCATCGGCGGTCTCGCGGGGCTGATTTTCGTCATCACCGTGGTCAGCGATATCCCAGACGTCCCAACTCGCTTCAACAATGCCGAATCAACCATTATCTATGACCGGGAAGGTAATGTCCTCTACACCATCCACGGCGAAGAAAACCGCAAGGAAATCCCGCTCAGTGAGATCCCAAAGCACGTGATCGACGCCACCGTCGCCATCGAAGATGATCAATTTTTTAATCACCATGGTTTTGATGTGGGAGGGATTATCAAAGGGTTCTTTGCGGAATACCTGGGGATCGGCCAGCGACGCGGAGGATCGACCATTACCCAGCAGCTGGTGAAAAACACACTCCTCAGCAATGAAAGGACGCTGACCCGAAAACTGAAAGAATTGATCATCTCGGTTCAGCTGGAACGGACCTACAGCAAAAATGAAATCCTCTCGCTCTATTTGAACACCATTCCCTATGGTTCAAATGCCTACGGCATCGAAATGGCCTCCCGTATTTTCTTCGACAAAAATGCCAAAGACCTGACCCTGGCTGAAGCGGCCATCCTGGCCTCGCTCCCTCAAGCGCCATCGCGCTACAATCCCTACGGAAACGGAAAGGAAGTTCTGATGGGACACTTCGATGAAGAAGGAAATTATATCGCCGGACGAAAAGACGTCGTCCTGAAACGAATGGAAGACCTGGGGTACATCACTTCGGAAGAGCGCCAAAAGGCCTTCGATGAAGCCGCCCAGATTACTTTTAATAAGAAGTACAAAGAAAACATTCAACACCCTCACTTCGTTTTGTATGTCAAAGAACTCCTGGAAAACAAATTTGGAAAAGAAGCCGTGGAAACAGGAGGCATCCACGTCTACACCACCATCGACCCGAACCTGCAAAAGAAAGCCGAAGAAGTGATCGCTGAAAAAATGCAGATCTATCCCGAACGCTACGGCGCAAAGAATGCTGCCCTCCTCACGGTGGATATCGAAAAAGGCCAGATCCTGGCAATGGTCGGTTCGTCGGATTATTTCAACGAAGAAATCGACGGAAACGTCAACGTCGTTTTCCGCAGACGCCAACCTGGTTCATCCTTCAAGCCTATCGTCTATGCCGCGGCCCTTGCTAAGGGATACTCTCCCGCGACCGTGGTCTACGATCTGGAAACAGATTTCGGAAATGATTACATCCCACAAAACTACGACGGGTCCTTCCGGGGACCGATCACCATCCGCAGGGCATTGAATGCTTCGCTAAACATCCCAGCCGTAAAAATGGCCTTCCTGGCGGGAGTCGACAATGTCGTCAACCTCGCTAAAAAAATGGGATATACCGACCTGACCAACGCAGACCAATATGGAACTTCCATCGGTCTGGGCACGGGGGAAGTAACGCTCTATCAAATGGTTACCGCCTACAGCGTTTTTGCTAACGGCGGAAAAAAAATGGCCTTCACTCCCTTCTTGCGTATCGAAACCAGCGACGGCAAGATCATCGAAAACAACGAAGACATCAAACCAAAAGCGATCGAAGTCCTGGACCCTCAAATTGCCTATACCATCAATCACGTAATCTCAGATAAAACGGCCCGGCCTCCGGGATGGAACAACAACCTCCAACTCGCCGACCAAATCAACGGCGCGAAGACTGGAACATCAAACAAACGAGTAAAGCCTGGAAATGAAGCAGGCAGTATCAAACCGCTCGACAACTGGACCCTCGGCTACACCACGAAGGTTGTCACCGGCGTCTGGGTAGGCAACAACGACTCTTCACCATTGAATTTTAATGCCGATGGTCTCACTACGGCCGCGCCGATCTGGAAAGCCGTCATGACCGAAGCTACCAAAAACCACGACCTGGAAGAATTCCCCAAACCGCAAGGTATCACCTGGAAAAAAGTCTCCAAATGGAGCGGACTGCTCCCTTCAGAAAACACTCCTGAATCGGACGTCGTGGCCGAGCTCTTCACGACGTTCAACACTCCGACCGAAGTGGACCAGACCTTCTTGAAAGTCCAAATCGATAAGGTCTCCAAAAAACTTCCAACAGAATTCACTCCGAAAGAAAGCATCGTCGAAGCACTTGTCGCCAATTTCCATTCGCTGAACCCCACCGACTCCAACTGGGAAAAACCCGTGAAAGAATGGGCGAAAAAATACATTGTCGAATCTTATGGAACAGACGTGATCGTTCTGGAAAGCATGCCAACGGAAAAAGATGATGTCCACACGGCGGAATCCGAAAAGAAAAAACCTCAGATCAAAATCATTACTCCGCAGAACAATAGTCATGTGCCCGGAGGCACGATGGACATTTTCGTCGAAATCGATGCTCCCAATGGCGTTGAAAAAGTCGAATACTTCGTCGATAAACGGCTTTCACGTACTACCACGACTTATCCTTACAGTGAAAAACTCCGTATCCCGCGCAAAAACCCTGGAGAATCGATCCGCATCGGCGCGACCGTGACTGACGCCTACCAGTACCAGGGCTCCGACGTCATCACGCTAACAGCTTCCGACCTGAAGGACGCCACCCCACCGGAAACCAAAATTATTTCTCCTGAAGAAGGAGCCATCTTCCCGGCTGACACCACCTTGACCATTCGCACCGATTCCCGCGATGACATCAGCATCGATCAAGTCGCTTTTTATCTGGACGACCGACTCATCGGCGAAGTGAAAAAACCGCCGTATAACCTGAACATCACCCTACCAGACGAAATAGCTCCTCACACGATCGTGGTAATGGCCACGGATAACAATGGAAACACCGCGCGCGATGACGTCTCCATCAAGATCGAAGACTCCGACCAGCGCCGGGCCCGTACTTCATTCGTCTATCCGAAGGCGGATTCTATCTACAAAGCCAAGGCCCAACCCATCGACTTTTTCTTCCAGGTGACCTCCGTCGACCTCAAGGACGCTACCCAGATCCGCGTCCTGGGATACAACAAAGACCTGAGCAGCAGCACGACCATCTACGAAATCAATACCGCGGAAAACAGCTCGCAGAACTTCTCGTTTTCGTGGACCCCGGTTCAGGCCGGCAATTACGAATTCATCATTGAAACCATCAGCGAAGCCGAAACCAAGACTTCCAGCCCGCTCACCCTAAAAATCGAACCCTAAGAATTTGCATCTCTCCTACCAACCGTACAAACCCTTCTTCCTATTTCGGCAACGGCGCATCAATATACCCCGACCCCGTCACCACTTCGATTCCCTGTTTTTTCATCCAGTCAACAATCGGCTGCATGCCAATGGAATCAGACGCCATATGATTGGCGACCACGCAGTTCAGGCGATATTTTTCCGCTAATTCACGGTGGTGCTTGGACATATGCATGTCGATCGTAGTTCCCACTCCGGCGACATTCACAGCGAATTCGAGGATTTCCGGGTTTCCTTCGGTACCGCCCGTGAAACCTCCGACAATGACCTTCCCGGCCCGGGAATTCGATGAACCAGCCACGACATTCACAGCATTTCCAAACAAAGCAGATGCCTTTTTGTAAGCCGGAACTTTTTTCAAAGTCTCCACGATTTCTTCCACCTTGTATGGCTTAGCCTTCTCCACCACGGCCTTAATCGTCTGATAAGCGTTGTTATCCGCGACCGTATGGCAGCAAATCATTGGCAGGTCCAGGAGCCGAGCAGCGTCCATCCCGCGATGCAGATTATCAGCATCAATACTCAAGGAAACATCGCGGATACGCGAAGCCAAAACTTTTTCTGTAATGTTCACGGGTACCCCCGCCTGGCGCAGCACTTCCACCTGGATATCATCCATCACTCCCGCCAGACCTCCCAACGCGTAGCCTTCCGGATGATGGGCCATCACCAAATCAATCGGTTTCTTGCCTTCGCTCTTCCGTTTTTGATTGACGAGCGCGATCATCGCCAGGTCTTGGGTCTCCACATCGATCCCGACAAAAACGACATTCACCTTGCGTTTCAAATCTCCATATACGATCCGCGTGTCATCATAAGGATTCCAGGTCATGTCTTTGTGCAGTTCTTTTTCTTCAGCGGACTTCAATTTTTTGTACTGTTCGGTCCGGGACTTCAAAAAACGCTTCACGTCAGCCGGTGAACGGGGATCAGCCTTCATGCCGATTTCCACCACTTTTTTATAGAGTTCGCCTAAGTTCATAATACAGGGAGTTAGGAGGTTAGCTTCGTTAGCTTTCTAGCTGGGAAATTCTATCATGACATGAACCAAACAAAAAATTTGCTATCCCAGCAATAAAAATGAGAAGAGTTTGCATGACGAAAACGACAATTTAAACTATTCTAAAAATAAGGAATATCCCTAACCAGCTAACGAAGCTATAAGCTAATCTCCTGCCCATGATCTTCAAATTCCAAACGAAAACCGATCCCATTTCCGCCACCATCATTGCCTTCTTTCAGGAACAAAAACCAGATCGTGCCCTACTGGGAGTCAGTAAAATGAACCTCATCAGCACGCACCTCAAGCAAAAAACCTTCAAAGCAGAAGCTGGAGAAATCGTCTCGACTCATCTCATGGATAAAGCTCGGACTCAAAAAATCCTGCTTTTCGGACTGGGGAAAGAAGAAGACTGGAATGAAAAACAGGCAAGAAATATGGGAGCAAAATTAGTCCGTGCCGCAAAAGGATTGAAAGAAAAAGAAGTGACCTTCATCCTTTCCGAAAAAATCCAAAGCACCCTCCCTCCTTTCATCGAAGGCGTCATCCTGGGAAACTACGACCCCGTCATTTACAAAACGGGCGAAGAAAAAGAAAAGAAAGAAGCAGCGCAGATCAAAACCATCCACCTCCTCTGTTCATCCTGGACGAAGGCCCAGGAAAATGCGGTGCAAAAAGCGCAATTAGTAGCGCAGACCGTCAATGATTTGAGAAATATGGTGAACGCCGGACCGGATAAAATGGGTACCGAATCGTTCGCAGACCACGCTAAAGAAATCGCGAAAGAAAACAAATATAAATTCACGGAATTCAATAAGCGCCAGTTAGAAAAAATGGGAATGGGAGGCATCTTGGCCGTCAACAGAGGCTCTGAAGAACCCGCTCGCCTGCTCGTGCTCGAGCACGAACCTAAGCTCAAAGAAGAACCGATTGTGATCATTGGCAAAGGCATCATTTTTGACACAGGAGGCATCAGCCTTAAACCGCCGAGCAGTCTTCATGAAATGCACTTGGACATGGCCGGAGCAGCAGTGATCCTGGGCGTTTTCAAACTTCTGAAAAAACTGAATATCCAAAAAAGGATCATCGGCATCACTCCCGTTACCGATAATTCCATTGGCAATCATTCCTACCGTCCATCGGAAATCGTCACAACCTATGCTGGAAAAACCGTCGAAATTATGAACACCGATGCCGAAGGCCGCATGATCCTTTGTGACGCCCTGCACTATGGCATTACCGAATACAAACCACGATACGTCATCGACCTTGCCACCCTGACAGGGGCTTGTATGGTCGCCCTGGGCTTCCGCACCGCCGGACTCTTCGGAAACGATCAAGGACTCCTCGACCTGATCAAATCTTCCGCGGAGAAGACCGACGAACCGGTCTGCCATCTGCCGATCACCGATGCCGATGAAAAAGCCATGAAAGGAAAACTCGCCGACCTGACGAATTTGGCCATGGACCATGGCTATGCCGGAGCCAGTCGTGCCGCTGCTTTCTTGAAAAATTTCGTCGGCAATAGCAAATGGGCCCACATCGACATCGCCGGCACGGCCTACAGCAAAGACCCGAAAGACTATGAAACCCCTATGGCGACAGGGTTTGGTTTACGCCTTATGATAGATGTCTTAGAGAAACTTTAAAATACGCCATCGCTTCGAAGCCGCGGAGATCTGGACCATTAAAAACCCCTAAAAAGCCAAGAGTCTAAGCAGCTAACGAAGCTAATCAGCTAACCTCCTCACCTGCTCCGCCACACCATCCACACACCTTTCCCAGGAGAACAGATCAATACGTTTTTTCCCATCGCGAACTTTTTGAGCAGCCAGTTTTTCATCCGTCAGGAGCTGCTTCAATCCCCCAGCGATACTATCAACGGACAAGGGATCACACAGGACCACCGCTCCATCCCCTACCTCCTCCGTCGCTGAACCCTTGGAGGTCAAAACAGGAACTCCAGCATCCATTGCTTCCAAAATCGGCATCCCAAAGCCCTCAGCAATGCTAGGAAAGGCGAAAATATGTGCTTTTTCGAGCAGTGTTTGCACGATTTGTCGGTCCAGATACCCTGCTAAATAGATCCGATCTTTCACCGGAGACGCATCGATCCTTTGGTGAATCTTCTGCGCGCCATAGGCATTCGGCCCCACCAGCACGAGTTGTAGCTTGGTAAATTCCCCGGCAATCTTTTCAAAGGCTTCTACCAACCGGAGCTGATTCTTGCGTTCTTCAAGCCGTCCCACATGCAAAATATAATCCCCTTCGAGCAGGTCTTGCCGTTCTTTGAGTTCCTTCTTGCCACGTTTTTCCTTGCGATCAAAACCATTCCAAACGACGGTAATCTGTTTTTTATTGAATCCAAAGATCGCCACCAAATCCGTCTTCACCGCTTCCGACACAGCGATCAAAGCCGTATTGCTTTTCTTCGCCCACCAATCTGAAAACTTACGTTCACCCGATTGAAACCAGGTATAAGCCTTGGGAAAAAGCATCGCATCGATCCCATGCACCACCATGAGAGAACGGCGCGGGACGAGAAAAGGCAAGGTGTGCGAGGGAACAAATAAAACATCAATGGGGCGACGGACAAGTTCCCAAGTGAGCCAGAGCAAGGTCCAAAATTTCTGTCGATCAATCATCTGCACTTTCAAGACATTCTGCCCCACTTGGTCCGTAAACTTTTTGAGTTGTTCTGCCTGGTAAAGGTTTTTTACATACAATCGGATTTCTTGATATCCCAAAGAACCCGCCTGGGACAGCAAACCCTCAATCACTCGATCAGTATAAATCTCTACTCCTGTCGGTTGAGTGGCCGCGTACCGCGAACAATCGATTCCGAGAATCATGCAAAGAATAATTTCGATTCGAGTATAGAGTGATTCCGAAGACTCTCAAAATTATTCGATGCGGTAGGGCAGCTGAGAAAGTTTCAACTCCATCTTCAAGCGCTTGTTGTCGTTGAACCAGCGCACGATATCATCCACTTCCTGGATAATCTGCCGGTCCCCGCGGATTTTAGGTCGGTCCTTCCCCCACGATTCCACTATGGCCGGATTTTTCACTACCAGATACACCATTCCCGAAAAAAACCGTCGAAGGTTTACTATCAGTTGAAAAGGCTCTTGTTCCCGAGAAAGATCCAGAGCCTCCATGGAATCAAAGGTGACCTCAAACGGCTTTTGAATCTCCGGAGGAACAAACAAATCATGGTTCCATAATTGATCGGGGACAAGGCCCTTATTCGTTTTCAAAACATGCCGATGATAGTCCTGAGGACTTTCAACCCGAAACTCCATCAGGCCATCCAGCGCATCCGAAAAACAGACCCGAAAAAACTGCTGCAAACGCTTCATGTACTGTCCTTCGGGCCTTTCTACCAGATCAAACGGATACACAAGACCATCATTTTCCGGATGGATCTTCATCCCCAAAAAAGTCGTGATCTCTTCCATCGTTCCCGTACCGCCCGGATGGACGCGTCCGCGGTGTGATGCACGGATAAAGGCTTCCATTCGTTTTTCGATATCGGGGAAAACACACAAGGTATTCAAGAGCGTATTGGGCGCTTCACCAGCCAAAATCCCCTGCTCGGTGAATCCGATAAATTTTCGGTCCAGCAGGCGCTGCTTCCGATAGCCACTGCTCGCACCCACAAAAGGGGCCTTCATGATGCCGCCACCACTCCCGATGATGAGCTCCATACCTCGCAGCCCATCCCAGTATCCCACTTCTTTGGCAAACAAATATTCTGGAGCAGGGATGCTATGCCCTCCCCAAATAAAAGTGCGGACACGAGGATGATCTTCATCCACCTCAAAAATGCCGGTCCTCCCCACCATCGTGTAAATAAGTTCCGAAACTTCCTCCGGGCTTGCCTGAGGTCGAAGATCAGGCGTCAAAATCGTGTCCCGAATCACCTCGGCAATCAAATCTTGTTGGGATTTGGTGACATTTTCGCCGTCGAAGGTCACTCCCTCCGGCACACGGTCAAGTGTTAAATAAAAATCTGCCGCTCCATCTCTTTTAGTCTCTACGACCATCGGCGCAAATTTTTCACGCAAATGACGAGTATCATCTTTATTGGACTGATGCGTGTCGAGCACCGCGGCGATCATCATCTTCACGTGCCCATTTTTTTCGGTAAGAGACTTCGTAATGCGATCAGTAAGCGCACGATCAAATTGGTCAATCCCCAAGAGTGCCGGACGAAGAGGTATTTCGAAGCGCATCATCAAAAAATAATGAAGAACAGATAAAATAGGAGATACCTGTATACCAGGAAAACGAAAAAGAGCAAGTAACAGCCCTTTTCACCATGCAGCATGAAATGGATAAAAGCCACCAAAAATTTTTTGCTCGACCTGCTGTTTCCGCGGCAGTGCATCACCTGTAAAAAAGCCGATACTTGGCTTTGCAAAGCCTGTTGCAACTACATCAAGCCCAACATCCACCAAGTCTGTTATATCTGTCGAAGACCTTCGGAAAAAGGTAAAACCTGTCGCTCTCATTTTTCTGATGAAGCGTCCCGACAACTCGACCGGCTCCTAGTCGCAGCACACTATTCAGCAAACCCTGTCCTGAAAAAAGCAATCCATGCGCTGAAATACGGCAGCAAACCCGAAGACACCGCCGAAAAATTGGGACGCATCCTCAGCCAAATGCTAGCACTCCATCTTTCTCTTTTTCATTCAGCTGCCTGCGTTTTCATCCCAGTCCCTCTGCACGAAAAGCGGCTCAAATCCAGAGGCTATAACCAAGCCGAAGTATTGGTCCAGCACATGGTAAAAACATTCGACCATCCTCTGAGCATCGATCATCAGCTCCTCAGCAGAATCAAACACACCTCCTCCCAGGTCTCTTCCTCGACCCGCAAAGCCCGTCTCGAAAACCTTAAAGACGCTTTTGCGTTCAATGGAATCGTCGATCCGAATGCCGTGTACATCCTCATCGATGATGTCGTTACCACCGGGTCCACGCTGGAGGAATGCTGCAAGATACTTCGACAACACGGCGCGAAACAGGTGTGGGGGTTGGTGTTGGCGAGGAATTAAGAAAATTGCCCCCGCAACCCCCAACCCCTTACAAGGGGAGCACCCTACACAATTTTTTAGAAAGAAAAGGCTGGAGATGGTAATGCATTCTCCTCCCCTTTTAAGGGGCCGGGGTCGGAAGGGAGCCTTTTCTTGAAGAGTTTCCACGATCACATCATCCGCAACGAACACGAATCAGACCGCACTCGCAAATACATTTTCGACAATCCCACCAATTGGGAAATGGATCAAAACAATTTTTAACAGACGCGATTTATCGCGTCTCCAAATCGGCCATATGAAGGCTTACGCCACTACCAAACCCTTCAAAACATTCTCGACGCGAGCCTGCACATTCATTTCCGGCAATTCAAACGCCTTCCCCGTGATCATTTCGTAGGTTTGCAAGTATCGCATCGCGACTTCAATGCGGAAATCATCGGGCATTTCTGGTAAAGGGTCCTTGTAAGGGTCAACCTGCTTGGTGTACCACAACCGCAAAAATTCCTTATCAAAATTTTCTGGTTCTTCACCGCGCGCATGCCGCTCTTCGTAAGTGTCAGCTTTCCAGAAACGAGAAGAATCGGAAGTATGAATTTCATCGATCAAAACAAGATTTCCCGCTTCATCTTCACCGAATTCGTATTTAGTATCGACCAGGATCAATCCGCCTTTTTTGGCTAATTCCTGTCCGCGGGCGAACAACGCATAGGTTGCCTCCACGATTTTATCCCAGAGTTCAGGCCGCACCAGACCGCTCTCGCGCACGGAAAAGAAATCCAGGTTTTCATCGTGCACATCCGACTTTGTCGTCGGGGTGATCAAAGGCTTTTCAAACGGCTGATTCTTCTTCATACCATCTGGCAGCTTGTGACCGCAATAAACGCGCTCGCCTTTGTTGTACGCCGTCCAGGACGATGTCCCCGTGGAACCCGTCAAATAGCCGCGGATGACCATCTCAATCGGCACGGCCTTCACATTTTTCGCGACGACAACATTGGGATCCGGCACAGAAATAATATGATTCGGCACAATATCTTTTGTCTGCTCAAACCACCAAACCGAAAGCTGATTCAAGGCCTGGCCTTTAAGAGGAATCATCCCCAGCACCTGGTCAAAGGCACTCTGACGATCGGTCGTGACCAAAATACGCCGCTTTTTCGCTTCATCGATATAGCAATCCCGAACTTTTCCCTTATAAAACTTCCCCAGACCTTCCACCTGAGTACCTGCCAAACAATGGCTCAAATAAGGTCGAACTTGCTCCGCAGTGATCATAATATGCTTAAAAAGTGTCAAAAGCATAGCAATTTGTCTGCCAAAATCCAACCTTCATCTCCAGATTCACATTTCACAATAAAGAATAGCACCGTCAATAGGTGCAGACTCCTCAAAACAGCCATTTTAGGCTATAATATAAGGAATACTTCGGGACGATTGGGAATAAAGAGATGATTGGGATAATACTCATTCTCTCCTCACAATCGTCTCAATCGTCTCAATCGTCTCATGCTTCAATTTCTCGGCAATTTCGAAACAAACTTCTGGGGAACTCTCCTCAATTGGATCATCCTGCTCGTCGGAACGTATGTGTTTTTGAAGCTGCTTTTGTATACTGCTCGCTGGATCCATGCGGTCCTGGAAAGCCGTGAAATGGTCTTCATCAAAATCCTCACCCCCCGTTCCGAATCCAAAAAGGACAAAGAAGAACAGGTAGAAAAAGACTTCAAGGAACGCGTAGCCATCATGGACGGCCTGTATCGTTCGGTTTATGAAATCCAGGAACTGAACCTCAAAAACCGTATTCGCACCTTCTTTTGGAATAATGATTATGTGTCCTTCGAATTGGTTTATGACAAGAAACTCATTCATTTCTACATCGCCACCCATAAACGGTACAGCGAACTGCTGCAAAAACAAATCCTCACCTACTACCCGGATGCCGATGTCGCCGAAGTCGAACCCTACGAAATCGCCCCGAAAGGGAAAAAAACTAAAGGATTTTTTCTGTACTTGTCACGCCTAACCTACTTCCCCATCCGCACCTACAAACAAATGGGAAGCGATCCTCTCAATGAGATGACCAACGTCTTTTCAAAATTGGGAGACAATGATACTGCTGCTATCCAAATCCAGGTCAATCCGCGAGGAAGAAAGTGGAGTAAAGAAGCAAAAGAGGTGGCAGAACGGCTCTTCAAAAAACAATCCGTGGGATTGTATTTCACCCTGAAAAAAATTCCTCTTCTGGGGCCGGTTGCTGCCCTCTTCGGAGGACTGTTCGGAATGATCGTCAAAGGCGAAGCCCCCACCAACGCGCCTGGCGCGAGCAGCGGCGATAGCTATATCCGCATGCTGGCTTCAGAAGAAGAAATCCTCAAAAATGTGGGCGAAAAAGCCAATCAGGAAGGCTTTGATACAACCATTCGTATCATGGCCAGCAGCGATACTGAGCAAAGTGCCGGACGAATCCTCGATGCCATCGTCTTAGGATTCAACAACTTCAGCAATCAAGGCTCCAACTGGTTTGAAAACCGCCGAATTGTTCCCATTGATTGGATCAACACTCCGGCCCTGCTCTTCAATTTCCGACACCGGCTGAGAGCTTACGGCGAAAAATCGTCAATCCTCGTGCCGGATGAACTCAGCTCGCTTTATCACATCCCAACCAGCAAATATAACTACACTCCGATCATTAAATGGCTGGACTACAAAGTCCTCCCTCCTCCGACAAACCTGCCGACTGAAGGCATCTTGATTGGGAACAACGTCTACCAAAACAAAAAAACTCCTGTTTACATCCTGCCAAAGGACCGAACTCGCCATATGTACATCATCGGTAAGTCTGGTTCCGGTAAATCGGTGCTCTTAAATTACATGGCCCGCCAGGACATCCAGCAAGGGAATGGCTGTTGCGTCATCGACCCTCACGGAGACCTGATCGAAGACGTCCTCAAGTATGTGCCAAAAGAACGGGTCAAAGACGTCGTCCATTTCAATCCGGGAGATTCCGAACGGCCGATGGGACTCAACATGCTGCAAGCCAACACTCCAGCCGAAATGGATATGGCTTCTTCGCAGGCCACGGAAATCTTCATCAAGCTTTTCGGAGATGAAATCTTCGGACCGCGCATCCAGCATTATTTCCGCAACGCCTGCCTGACTCTGATGGAAGACCAGGAAGAAGGCGCCACCCTCATCGACGTCCCGCGCATTTTCGTGGATGAGGAATTCCGCAAGTACAAGGTCGCAAAAGTCAAAAACCCGGTGGTAAAGTCCTTCTGGGAACATGAATACGCGCAAACCGGAGACCGCGAACGGCAGGAAATGATCCCCTACTTCTCCGCGAAGTTCGGACCGTTCATTACGAACACCATCATGAGAAATACCATCGGTCAGCCGAAGTCGGCCTTTAACTTCCGGCAAGCGATGGACGAAGGCAAAATCCTGCTCATCAATCTCTCCAAAGGAAAAATCGGGGACCTGAATACCCAGCTCCTGGGCCTTGTCTGCGTAGCGCAACTGCAAATGGCCGCCATGAGCCGGGTGGATATGCCGGAATCCGAACGAAAGCCTTTTTACATGTACGTGGATGAATTCCAAAACTTCGCCACCGACAGCTTCACGAGCATTCTTTCTGAAGCTCGTAAGTACGGACTCGCTCTGATCATGGCCCATCAGTACATCGGACAATTAACGGTGACGAAATTTGGGAAAACCAGTACGGCCATCCGCGATGCTGTCTTCGGTAATGCGGGCACGCTCCTCTCCTTCAAGATCGGCGCGGAAGACGGTGAATACATGGCCAAAGAATTCGCGCCAGTGCTTTCCGAACAGGATGTCATCAATATTTCCAACTACAAAGCCTACTGCAAAATGAGCATCAACAGCGCACCCTCACGGCCCTTCAGCATTGAAACCATTTACGATACCAGTAATGCTAATGAAAAAGGCGCTGCCATCATCAAAGAATACTGCTCCCTCAAATACGGCCGCAAAAAGATTTTCGTTGATCAGGAGATCGAAGCACGAATCGGAATAACCTAATCAATGAACCATACTACCTTCAAAAACCGCAACCAACAATCCTCCTTTGGCAAGCTCATCGATACCTTGGTGATTGTCGCAGCCTTGTCGCAGACCATCATTTGGATGCCGCAAATTTTGAAAATTTTCATCACAAAGAACGTTGAAGGGATCTCTTTTCTCTCGATCATCATGATCTGGATAACCAGCGTAATCTGGCTCACCTACGGCATGTACCACAAAGAAAAACCGCTGATTATCTCTTCCAGCGGTGTTTCTGCTTGTACGACGATTATTTTGCTTTCACTCGTGTTATATAGCTAAGTCGAGAACTACATCAGGTATCCCAAATAGGTCATCACTGCTCCAAAAACAAGAATAATACATTCAATGATCGTCATTGCGCGCGGTTTCTTCACCCAACTGTTCCAATCAATAAATTGATCCGGTATCACTAATAAAGCAGTTCCCTTTAAGAGGGCCGCCCATCCCGTGAGGGAAATGAACCAGGTCCACCCAGACCCCCAAAGATCAGTTGAATAAAGGATCAAAAAACCAACAACAAACGCCGCCAGACCGCTCAAATAGATCATCGGTCGATTTTTGAGAATCTCATCGTACATTTTTTTGTAATGGCCCGGACTGATAAACATCCCCACGGCAATCGCCAGGTAGAGTGGCCCCATTAATTGGGCGACTAAAAGAGCATTCGACATAAAGGAAAAATAAAGAGTATTCATCCTAAGATTATGCGTTCAAAAATTTTGCTCAAGCTTCTGATCTGGACTGAGGAAAAAATTCTATTCTATTCATATTTTCTCAACCTCCTCCTCTGTATCTTCCAGTCCGGCATTTTTTGGGAAACAAGATTCCAAAAAAGGTCTGAATGATCAGCATGTTTCAAATGCGCCAGCTCATGGACACAGACATAATCCAGCAGCTTTGGCTCCACCAGCAACAGCTTGGTCGAAAGCATAATAACCCTCTCACGCTTGTCACAACTCCCCCAACGGCTCAAGGTACGCCGCAATCGCACTCGTTCACATCGTTCCGTGATCCATCCTTCCGCCAACCGATCCAAACGATCTTGCAATACCGCCAACTGGTCCTTCTCCAAAAATTTCCAAAGGGCTTCTTCGGCCTCTTCTTCATCAAATGACTTATCAACCGGTACCAGCACATTCAAAACACTCCCCACTTTTTGAATTTTTACTCTTGAATTTTGGACTTTTTTCATACGAATCTCATAGTGAATCCCTGTGCTCAACAAAATCTCGCCTTCCTGAAACACCGCACGCAAAGAAAGCGGTATTTTCCGACTTTGCTGTCTCTCCCAACTGACTTTCATTTTACCAAGCAAATGCTCGATATGCCCCTGTTGCTCCCGCCTGGAAACCAGAGAAGATATTCGCAAATAAATCGCTCCATCTCGAATCCGCGCCGTAGAACTGCGCTGGGCATGATAGCTGATATGGACAGGAATATCGCTCATAGATGGAAATACAACAGGAGTTTACAGGCGTCAAAAAAAACGGCAAACTGATGGCAGCTTTTTAGCTTCATTAGCTTTTTAGGCAGCTCGGAGAGCGATTCCTAAAAAGCTAATGAAGCTAACTCCTAATTCCTGTTCATGATCATCTCAGACATCACTCTTCGCGAATACCTCAAAAACGGCACCATCGGCATCGACCCGCTGGAAGACTACCAAATCCAACCGGCATCAGTGGATCTTCGACTTGGAAATCATTTCCTGGTCGTCGACGAACACAGCACCGAAATCATCACGATGGATAGCCCGATCCACTACCGAGAAATCAACAAAGACGAAATCATCGTCCCTCCTCAGTCCTTCGTCCTGGCCACCACCATGGAGTGTATCCGCCTCCCCGACAACATGACCGCTTTCGTGGAAGGAAGAAGCTCCATCGGCCGCATGGGCCTCTTCATCCAAAACGCCGGGTGGGTCGACCCGGGATTCGAAGGCGAAATCACCCTGGAAGTCTACAACGCCAACTCGCTTCCCATCAAAATCAGCAGTGGTCGAAGAATCTGCCAGCTCGTGTTCGCGCAAATGGACCAAACGACTCTGAATCCTTACCGTGGAAAATATCAAGGGCAGCGCAAAGCGCGTGGGAGCGATGTCCGGCAAGACTTTGAGCTAACAAATCAACCAAAGGTCCAGGCATAGAAACTCACCTTTTTTTCTTTCTTTTCTTCTTTTTACTGGAAAGAGGACTTTTCAAATTTTGTGAATCAATAAAATCTCTGATTGAACATAACTCTTTATAAAGATCTTCAATGTGAAAACGTTTTGCATAACAGCTCATTTCATCAGGGGAATAATTCTGACTTTTTAAATAAGCAATTAATTCGACGAGTCCATCGCAGAAGAATATTAGCCGATCATCGCAGCGGTACTGAAACACGAACGGAACGACACCATTTTTTATTGAAGAATAATAATTGCCAGTAAACGCGACACCATCGCATTCTGGCTGTATAAGATCATCAGGGAAGATTTCCAAAAACATTGATTCTGCAAGATCTCTTATTGGATCGTCACTATAAAAATCAGATCCCCGGATAAGTTCGAGAATCTTTTCAACAAGTACACCTCTGATAACGTTGATGACCTCAGCTTTATCTTCCATTCTATCATATTTTTTTTCAAATAAAGCCGTCTCCGCTTTTAAATCATCTTTTAAACCTGCGACAATCTTCGAAAGGTGCTTTTTATGAGGCATAAAACAATTAACAGAAGATTATTTTAATTGTTTTTTTGAGAGTGTCAATCACCCAAAAGTCCAAGCGTAAAGCTCAACCCCCTTGCCTTTGAACTTCAGTTCAACGGTGTGTTCTTCGACAGCATCATGACCCGTGAGGTAATAGAGCTGGAAAGCATTAATCACGAACTTCCCATCCTTTACCGATATCCCCGCATCCGCAGCAGGGATGAGCTGACCATCCAACCAGACTTCCACCTGAACTGGCTCTTCTTGAAATCCCATGACTAAGTTCGCGGTAGCAGCCGAATACCTAAGGCCAATCGAAGTTTTTTCACCAGTGCTCACCACCTTTTCTCCATCAAATTTCCAGTCTCCCGTCAGCCACCACTGATTCTTTTTGAATTGTTCTGGTGCAGTATAAAACACCGCTGAAGTCCCGTCAGATAAAGGCTGAGGCGAAGCAAACACCGCCTGGCGATTTCCCGGAAACATCGCCTCCATCGATCCAGCAATCACATGACGCTCGGTCCCCAAATAGGTTTCACCGGTAAGCGATCCTTCTTGTGCGCTTTCCACCATCGAAAAATCAACCTCAGATTTCACGGTCTTCCCTTCAGAGAGTAAATAAGAAATCACCTGTTCGGTTTCTTCATAAGCTCCTTCCCCGAAATGCGTGTAGCGAACATTTCCTGCTTTATCGATGATGTATTTCGCTGGCCAGTAACGGTTTTTATAAGCCCTCCAGGTCTTGAAATCATTGTCCTGGAAAATCGGATACTTCAGTCCATATTCATCCACCGCTTTCTGAACATTCGCCAACACTTTTTCAAAGGCAAACTCCGGAGCATGCACGCCGAGGATCACGAGTCCTTCCTTCGAATACATTTCATCCAGCGCCTTCAGCGCCGGCAAAGTGCGGATACAGTTGATACAAGAATAAGTCCAGAAATCGATCATCACCACCTTCCCCTTCAAGCCCGCCAGCGTCAGCGGCTCTGAATTAATCCAATTCTGAGGTTCCACCAATTCCGGCGCCGCATAATTCACATTCAAAAGCCCTCTTACTTTTCTGACTTCTTCAGTTTCTTCTTGCAACTTGGAACTTGGAACTTGCACACTCTGCCCCTTCGCCATCTCCATCACTTCTCCCTTCGTTTCCTCATCCATATCATAATCTTCCACCAATCCCTGCTCCAGCTTTGTGAAATCAAAATACCCATTGTCCAAAAGCGCCGCTTCCAGTTTTTTTTCATATCCCGTCACGATCAGAAGACCCACCACCACCAGCAACACCCCCAGTCCTTTACGGAAACCCGACTGAGGATTCGCAAACCATCGGAACCCACCGAGCACTCTTCGACCTCCATAAGCGATCAAAAAGAGCGGCACGAAAAGACCAATACAATAAGCAATCATCGCGGTAATCCCCATCGTGAAATCTTGCGGCAACACAACGGCTAATATCAGTGCGTACGTTGGCGAACAACTCGCAAACACCGGCCCCAAAGCCATTCCCAAAAAAATCATCCCTTTCTTTCCACCTGTCTGCGATGCCGACTGAATCAGCTGCTGACTTTTTTCAAACCCCAATTTTTCAGAAATCGCGAACCAGGCATTCGGAAACACCAATGTTAAACCAAACAAAAGAACGATGCCTCCAGCGATGTACGTCCACACTTCCGGCGGAATATTAATCAGAGCAGTACTCGCCTTCAACAGCAGCGTGAAAACAAAAATCGAAACAATCAGCGACCCGGTAATAATCAGCGGTCGAAATCGTTCCGTCCCTGCAAGAGATCCACTTAAAATGACGGGGAGCACCGGCAAAACGCAAGGCGTCAGCACCGTGATCATCCCGGCGAGGAAAGCAATGAGCAATAATTCCATAGAATAGATTTTAGGAGTTAGCTTCTTTAGCTTATAGCAAAAATCCTAAGAAGAAGCTAACGACCCCTCTTTCCGAAGCTCCTCAAGAGCGAAGGAAGAAGCTAATTCCTAACCTCCTACTATTGCCTCCACCGCCTCAAATGTCGTCTCCCCCGCCAGCACTTTCAAATATCCGTATTGCTGCATCGTCATCATCCCCGAGGCCACCGCCTCATGCTGGAGACGCACTTCATTCCCCTGATCACGAATAATAATATCGCGCATCGTGTCATTCATCTTCAAGATTTCCATCACCCCGACACGCCCCTTATACCCCGATCCGTCGCACTTCTGACACTCTCCACCGTTGCGTTTCGCCTTGTAAATCTTCGCCTGTGCCAACGATTTTTCCAGCTCGGCTCTCACAGCATCACAGGCTCCGGCGAACACTGGCACGATTTTTTCAGAAATCAGTTGCTGCGCTTCCGGATGAGAAATTTTACACTCGCTGCACACACGCTGAACGAGTCGTTGCGCAATAATAAAGGCCAGAGCGTTGGCCGCCATATAGTCTTTAATTCCCATTTGGATAAGACGGGAAATCGACGCCACCGCAGAATTCGTGTGCAGCGTCGACCACACCACGTGCCCCGTCAACGCCGCATCTAAAGCAGTTTCAGCTGTCTCCAGATCACGCATTTCCCCCACCATGATCACATCCGGATCTTGCCGCAGCAGCGCACGAAGTACGCGCGCGAAATCCAGTCCGATGTCATGACGAACCTGCGTTTGATTCACCCGGTCAATCTCCGCCTCAATCGGTTCCTCGATAGAACACACGTTTTTTTCTTTCCGATCTATTTCCTGAAGCACGGAATACAGCGTCGTCGTCTTCCCCGATCCCGTCGGCCCCGTCACAATGTTGAAGCCGTACGGCAGTGCAATCGCTTCGCGAAAAAACTTCAAATTGTACGGATGAATCCCCAAAATATTCAGATCGCACTTATTCACATCAGCCATCTGGCGCAGCACCACTTTTTCCAACTGCTCGTTCTTTTTCGTTACCGGATTAAAAGAAATTCGAAATTCATAATTCCTCCCCTTATGAACAAAAGGGATCCTTCCATCCTGCGGCGTGCGCGACTCATCGAGGCGGCACATAGCGAGCGTTTTCAGACGACTGACAATCCCTTCATAAATACTCTTCCGTGGATCAAGGATCATATCGCGGCAAACTCCATCAATGCGAAAACGAATTCGGGATACCAGCCGGTGGTCATGAATATCTAAATCGATATGAATATCCGACGCTCCCATATCGATGGCACCACCTAAGATGCGTTCCAGCTGCTCATTCGCATCTCCATCGATTAATTCCCATTGCACAGCCTTCCGAAATGCACCTCCAGAGTTCGTAGTTGGTAATTCGTAGTTTGGGGAATTGACATGTCCATTGACTTTTTCAATTTGGCTATTCTCCTCACCTCTCCCAATTCCGAACTCCGAACTCCGAACTACCTTCTCCACCACCCCCGCCATCTCCGGTTTCATTTCCAAAAGCACCTCAATTGCTGTTTTCTGCTTTGCTTCGGCCATCGTCTCTAATTGTTGACGGACCAAAGGCGACAAAACACCTTTCTCCTGAAAAGACGAAAGAATCCGGTCGGAAAGAGCGGCATCATAAACCATGGCTGAAAATTACGGAGAACGAAAAAAATCAGGGAGATCGACTGGTTCAGGATGAAGGTACACGCCTTTCGGCCCACGAATATACACAAAAGTTTTACCTTGGAACGGAAAAGAAAACTCATCAGCAGATTGCTTGAGAGCCGCCTCCACTATTAAAGTCCCTTCTCCGTAAAAATGTGCAAAGTCCTGAAGCGAATGAGTAAAAAAGACCGCCCCTTGTTCAGATTCTTGAAAGAGATTGCCTCTTAAAAGTCCTAAAAAATCCTGAAGCATCGCCTCCTGATCCCGAAACTGTTCCAGTATTCCCAGCTGGGCAAGCCTTCCTTTTTCCAATTCTACCTGCTCCATCCGCAGGGCTTGTGCTTGCTGCTCTAAACGCTCCAACCAGCTGCCTTTCGCTTGGATTTCCGCTTCCAAATCGATCAATTTCCGATCAGCCAGGGTGACATTTTCTCGCACCAATCCCAAATGTTCGGAAATTTTAGTGAGCAAAGAACGATGCTGCAGCCCATGATGGGGATCTTGAGACATAATCATAAGTAACGAAGCAAATCATCAGATTCCTGAGCCAGAAAAGCAGGATCATACAATTTTTCAGAAAGAACTGGTATGGTATTCATCTCTCCCAACAA
>Ga0079224_100002889_pt1 | contig 21277 bp, 16 predicted proteins | sample Stecom2015_FD_80414 | JGI IMG/M metagenome (GOLD analysis project Ga0079224, IMG submission 80414) | Agricultural soil microbial communities from Utah to study Nitrogen management - Steer compost 2015 | ecosystem: Environmental > Terrestrial > Soil > Agricultural land | place: USA: Utah...
CTCACCCTCGAGGTGGAGATCCAGGACGAGCACACCAACGTGATCTCCAACACGCCCGTGACCTTCGCGATCGCCCCGGGCACGACCGACGCCACGTTCGTCGCGAACGACGACGTCACCTTCGCGACCACGACCGACGCAAACGGCACGGCCACGGCGGACCTCTCCGTCGGCACGGTGGCCACGACCTTCCAGGTCAGCGTGACGGCGGGCGATGCCAGCGAGGTCTTCACGGTCACCGCGACGCCCGGCGCTCCGGACGAGATCCGGGTGGTTTCGGGGAACGGCCAAAGCGGCGTTCCGGGCCAGCCCCTGTCCAACCCGATCGTCGTGGTGGTCGAGGATCAGTACGACAACCCGCTCGCGGGCGAGATCGTCGCGGTGGCGCCCGAGGTTCCGGGTGAGGGCTCCTTCAACCCGGACCAGGGCCAGACGGCGGCGGACGGCACCTTCTCGACCATCTGGACGCTCCACACGGTGCCCGGCACCTACAAGGCCTACGCCACCGCGGGCAGCCTCCAGGTCGAGCTCGAGGCGACGGCCGCGGTCGGCGACCCCGACGTCATCGAACTGGTGGCTGGAAACAACCAGTCCGGCCGGGTGGGTGTCGAGCTCGACGACGACCTCGTCGTTCTGGTCAAGGACGCCAACGGCTTCCCGGTGGAGGGCGTGACGGTCACCTTCTCCTCCGCGGATGGGACGGCGAATCCCGCCCAGGTGCAGACCGCGGCCGATGGCACTGCGGCCACCCGGTTCACGCCGTCCGTGGTGGGTCCGATCAAGGTGTTCGCCTCGATCGACGAGGGAACGATCACCGAGGTCGAGTTCGACGTGACGGGCGAGGCCGCGCAGGTCACCCTGGTGGCCGTCGCGGGCGACCAGCAGCGGATCACGGGTGGCGAGACCTTCGCCAATCCCCTGGTGGTCCGTGCGCTCGACGAGAACGGCGATCCGGTGGAAGGCGTGCCCGTGACCTTCACGGCGGACGAGGGCTCGATCGCGTCCGCCGACACCGAGACGGATGCCGACGGCTATGCCACGGCGTACGTGGTCGCGGTGGACCAGCACGAGGCGGACATGACGGTGACGGCCTCGGTCGGTGCGCCCTACAACGCCCCCGACGTCCAGTTCACCCTCCACGCGTGGGACATGAACATTTGTTACGCGACGGGCAGCGTGTACTACTCGCCGCTCGGCGGAGGGGCGCTGGCCCGCCATGATTGGGTCGACGGCCCCGGCACGTACCTGATGTACTCGGTGGACGACGGCGTTCGGCAGGGCAAGGGCTGGGTCGAGTTCGCCGAGGCCGTCCCGGGCATTCCGGCCTTCGGCCTGGTCTACCCGCGGTTCTTCGTCGAGTGCGACGGCTACACCGTCGAGGTCAAGGCGGAAGAGGGTGCGATGGCCTCCGTCTACGTCGACGGTAACCCCGTGGCGTGGGACGACCCGCCGCCGAGCTCCAACATCCAGATCGCCTACGATTACGGCTACGGTCGTGGAGGGGTCTACTGCCACCTCGAGGGCGAATTCCAGGGCCTCGCGGCTTTCGACCCGCAGATCGGCCACTTCAACTGGGTGATTGGGGCCGACTCGGATGACGGCCTCTGCGCCAACCCGCCGGCGGTGGTCCCGTATCCCACGCCGTGATCGAGGCCTGACCTAGACGAGGCCCTCTGCCGCGCCGGCAGAGGGCCTTTTTCTTTGCCGGCCGACACGGGCGTCGGTCGTCGGACCGCGTGGACGGGCGGACCACCTGTTCCTGCGGCAGTCGAGATCGCCCGGACGTCCTCGCCGGCGTCCCTCAGAGGACGGCGCGGAAGCCGAGGGTGGGCAGGAGGTAGCGGATGGGCGGTGCGGACTCGCTGGTATCGAGGGGTTCGGGCGCGACCATGACGTTGATCACGTCGATGTAGAAGTCGAGCATCCACTCCCGGTAGACCACGCGCCGGTCGATGCGCAGGTCGAGCCGGGTGAAGGGGGCGAGGCGTCCGTTGCGGGTGGGAATGCCGTCCTGCACCTGAAAGCGCCAGCCGAGTTCCCAGCCGCGCGGGAGCTGGATCCCGAGGACGGCGTTCAAGACGTGGGTGCGGTCGTATTCGTAGGGTTTCCAGCCACTTTTCCCATGCCGCTCGGCGCGGGAGAGGGTGTAGGAGATCCAGCCGAAGAAAGGCCCCATGGCCTTCTTGCGCACGAGGAGCTCGATCCCCATCGAGCGGCCCTGCCGCACCGGGAGCCGATCGAGGGGCGAGCCTTCCTCTTCGTCTTCTTCGGGGTCGGGCTCGTCCTCCCCGATCACGGATTCGACCTCGAGGAAGATCGGGTCCATGTAGGTGAAGAACGCCTGCACGTCGAAGGCGAAGCCGGAGCGCGTCTCGTACTCTCCCCCGAAACTCGCCTGGGCGCTCTGCCCGAGGCCGTACTCGAGGGCGATGTCGTCGAGTCCCGGTAGAGGGATCGGGAAGCGTGGCGGCTGCGAGTACAGGCCGACGCCCCCCTTCAGCCAGGCGGAATCCTCTTCGTTTTCCCAGAGACGGTAGCGGGCGAGCAGGCGGGGGTCGAAGGAGGCCTGCCGGGCCACGGTCGCCTCGTAGGCATCCACGCGGAATCCGGGCGTGAGCAGGAGGTCCTTGCCCACCCAGGTCGGTAGATCGGTCCAGGCGCCCACGGTGAGGAGGTCGCTGACGAAACGGCGTGCGTCATCGCCTCCCTCCTCGGCGGCGATGCCGTCGAAGAACACGCGCTTGAACCCGATGTCCGCCCCGAGCCGCAGGGTGATGCGCTCGGAGAGCGGGCGCACCCATTGGGCTCGCGGGTCGACGCGCGCGGTCCACACCCCCACCTCGCCGCTGGAGCGCAGGCGATCGACACCCAAGCTGAGGCGGTAGAGGTCGAATCCCGAACCGGCCCGCTGTCGCAGACGCAGGTCGAGCCGGTGGAAATCCGAGCTCACGGTCTGGTTGCGCTCGCCCAGCTCGTCGTACGCCCCGAAGGCGAAGACGGTCCAATGGTGGCCCCCTTTGCCGCCGTCGAGCCGCGCCTGGTAATCCCAGTAATCGAGGACCACCTCGTCCGAGAACATGCCGAGGACGAACCCGGGATAGCCGTAGCGGCCGGCCAGCGTGGCGTTCGCACCGAAGACGGGCTCGCGGACGAAGAGCGAGGTGTTGGTGAGGTCGATTCCGAGGTCCAGCGCGCGCTCGTCCCGCGCTGCGGGCCGGGTCACGCCGTCGATGATCCCGCCGGTGTAGCCGCCGTAGTCCACCGGGAAGTTGCCCGGGTAGAAATCGACGCGGTCGATGAAGGAGGGGTGGATGACCGCCGGCCCACCGAGGAAGTGGAAGAGCTGCGGGACGCGGATGCCGTCGATGAGTATGCCGGTGGCGCCGGGGTTCGAGCCCCGCACGATCGGATAGGCAATCAGCGACATCGTTTGCGTCACGCCGGGCAGCGTTCCCACCACGCGGAAGGGATCGCCGAAGGTCCCGGGCACCTGGCGGATTTCCCGGTCGCGCAGGGTGGTGCGCGAGACCTCTTTGCGCTCGGCCCGCCCGATGACCACCGTCTCGTAGGGGTCGTAGCGCTCCCGCTCCACCAGGTAGCGGACCTCCACCTCCCGGCCCTCCTCCAATGGCTCCCGCACGAGGAAACGGCGGTACCCCGTCAGGATCACCTCCACCTGCGCCTCCCCGGGAGGAAGATCCAGGGAGAACCTTCCGTCGGCCTCGCTATGGGTCCGAAAGACGCGCCCTCCCACCTCGGCTTCGACGAGCGCGCCCGGGATGGGGCGGACGGTTCCCATCTCGACCAGCCGCCCGTGCAGCCGGGCGGAGGGCGCCTCGGGCTCCGGGGGAGGCGGTGGAAGGAAGCGGTGCTCGTAGGGGATCTCCACCTGCACGGCCGTCTCGCCCAGGCGAGCCGGTTCGAAGGAGAAGCCGCGCGCCGCGTCGAGCACCGCATCGTCCCAGGGTGGGCCCGCGCCCTCGAGGAGCCGTGCGTCCACCACCGCACCCGACTCGTCGATGGTCAGCAGCACGCGGACGAGGATTTCCTCGTCGGGCGGTGGGACCCCTTCGGGAAGGGGTACCGCGAGCGTCGTCAACGGCCGTGGCGGAACGAGCTCGGGCGCTTCCCGCGCGGGAAGGCCCGCGGGCGCGATCTCTCTTTCCACCGGCCCGGTCCGCGGTCGGTCCTCCCCGCCGCTTCTCCTCGGGTCCTCCCCCTCGGAGCTCGGCATGCCGTCTTCATCCTCCGTTTCGGGCGTGGAAGGCGGCACAAGCCGGGGAGCGGTCGGACCACCCTCCGGGATCGGGACGGGCCGTTCCTCGCGCGCCATCGCGATCGCGTCGGTGACGCCCGCCGCCGAGGCGGGTAGCGCGAGCCCCAGCACCAGTGGGAGGAGGCGAACCATCAGCGCCATGCGAAGGACCACGACAAGGTTCTCGACGTGAATCGGCCGGTGGTCGCACCGAAGTCGCATGCGATCGGGGACTGCGCGTCCACTTGGGCGACCGGTCCGGTGGAGAAGACCTGGCCGAGGGGGATCAGCCAGCCGGCGCGCGCCACGAGCACCAGCCCCCCACCGTTGCAGTCGGAATGCATCAGGCCCCCGTAGCCGAATCCTCCTGCGAGAAAGAAGCCGTGGAAGGGGTGCAGCGTCAGATCGAGGGTATTGGTCCACCGCAGGGCCGCTCCTGCGACCGCGCTGTACTTGAGCGTGCCCGAAATCGAGAACCAACGTCCCAGACGGATTCCGGGCTCCACACCGAAGGCGAGCGCGCCCCCTTGGCTCAGCCCCCGCGCGACGGTGGTCGTCACGTCGGAGAGCGTCTCGAGGCCGACGCGGAGCTGGATGCGAAAGCCGGATTCCCTCCAGGCCTCGGTCGCGGTCGGTTCCCACTCGGAAACGCGCTCGACGGGGCGCGTCTCCGCGGCGGCGGGCGAACTCCCAACCAACCCCGCAACGACCAGCGCGCCCAGCCAACCACGGACCGTCATCGGGCCAGCATAGCAGCAGTCGATGGAGGAACCGAATGTCAACGCCGGTTCGATGTTTCGGTCGAATTCGAACGCTCGAAGACGGGACGGCCGTTCGTGCCGAACGACGAGAGTTCGAGCGCCTGGCCGCGGCCGAGGTCGGCACGGACGAGACCGAAGAGGGGGACCGATTCCGCGACGAAGAAGCGCACGGCATTTCGTCCGGTGCCCAGGGCGAACTCCCGCGCACGGAAGCTCCCCGCGCGCGTCATCACCGCCGCGGTTTCGACCCGTGCCGGCACCTCGCCTCGGCCGCCGCTCAGCACGCTTTCGGTAGGGAGCTCCACCTCGGCCGCCGGCCCGCCGAGGAGCTTCTGCCAGGCGCGCCGCACCCGCAGGGTCCCGTCGCGGCCGAGCTCGAGCAGGAGGCGAAAGGCAAGCGCCGCGCTTCCCGGTCGCGAGGAAAACCACACCTCGAGCCACAAGCCCTGCTCGTCGCGCCCCGCCCAGACGTAGCGCAGGTAGGCACCCACCGGCTGGCCGTCGAGGGTGACCACGTACTCCGCCCAGCTCCCGGGCGGCTGCGTCACGAGCCGCGCCGCGGCGGACGGCTCGCGCAATAGCGCCCCCAGCGGACCGGCCGCTTCCGCCGGCATCTCTTGCATGGACAACGGCAGCTCGCTTCGCGCGTGGACGGGGAGGATCAGTGCGAGCCCGAGCGCGACGAAAAAGGGGATCCTCATTCCGCCTCCCAGCGTAGGGCCAGCCAGCGCTGCCCGAAGGGCCCTTGGGCGAAGTGCAGGTGGAGCCGCTCCTCGCCCCGGTGCAGCTCCACCGCGTTCCCATCGGCCGTTGCGTCGTCCGAGGTACAGTCGCCCTCCCAGCCAGCTTTACGAGCCGCATCGCAGATCGCGCGCGCCTTTGCGTCGTCGATCGCCACCGCGCCGGCCGTGACGACCCTCCGTCCTCCCACCCGGTCCTCGAGGTGCGAGACGATCTCGAGCGCATCGGGGAGATCGAAGGGAAGCCGAGCGGTGGCCGCAGCCGGCACGGCGAGGGGTGCGCGGGAGCGGATCGCCTCGGTGCGTCCGTCCTCCTTGCGACGCACCAGCAGCGTCCACCGCTCGCCGCGATGCAGGTCGAAGACGATGAGCGCCCGCCCCGCGGGCGTCTCGGTTTCGAACCATTCCACCGGCTCCCCCTCCCACTGCGCGCGGATCGTTGCGATGACGGCCTCCGGTTCCGCCTCCGCGCCGAAGACGACCACTTCGGAGGCGAGGCCGTTCCACGCGATCGTGCCATCGAGCGGTACGAGCGCGCTCGGGTTGGGCAATTGCAGCCCCTCCGGGAGGAGATCCGCCGCCCCGCCGGCGCCTGCCGGGCGGTGGGTGACGAGGAAGACGAGCGCGGCGCCGGCGAGGGCGACCGCCCCGCGACCGAGGGCCTTGGCGCGGTCACCCATCGCAACCTCCGTGCGCGCCGCAGCCCATGTAGCCCTCGCGCCGCGCGCGGAACTGCCGATAGGAGGGATCCCCCTCGTAGCCCGCACCGAGTCCGTTCGCTTCCATGGGAAGCGTGTCGAAACACTTCACCGGAGACATCCGATCTTCGGGTGTCTTCGCCTTGGTTCCGTTTCTCCATTTTCCGGTGGCGCTGAGTGGCTCGCCTTCGCATCCGAGGCGTGTGCCGTCGTCGGCGGGATCGACGTAGCGCTGGCTCACCACGCGAACCGAAGGCGGGAGGGGAAGGAGTTCGCGGACGAAGGCTGCGTCGCGGAAGGCCCGGTCGAGCCCGTCGCCGATGCCGAAGTAGGTCATGCGCTCCACCTGCCGGGTGAAGGGATGGTCGGTGTCGGCCAGCCCCACGTCGCTTCCTTCGCCCAGCGCCCACGTCTCGCTTTCCAGCAGGCTCTGCGCCTCTTCGAACGCGATTCGCCGCAGCCGCTCGGGGAAGACGAGCCCCTCGCCGACGAGGAACTCGTTGTCCACCTCGACCGCGACGCGCGTGTGGACGCCCACCTCGAGGGAAAATCCCATCGCGCGAAGCGTGTGGCCGAGACCGCCCTCCAGGCCGCGCAGCATCGAGCGGAAGGCGGGAAGGAGGGGATCGCCGGCGACGCTCCGCTCCAGCTCGCCGAGAACCTCGTGGCCGACCGCGTCCGTCGGCGCCGCCCCGAGCACGACGGGCGCGAGGTCGAGATGGCGGAGACGCGGGCGGGCGAGCCAGCGGCCCGAGCGCTCCGAGAGATTGTGCCCCTCGAGGTTGCGATAGCGCGCCGCGGTCCGGGCCAGCGCCTCGCGTCGCATGGCCTGGGAGCGGGGCGCGTGCCGGCCGGAGCCGAAATCGACCAAGGCTTGGGTGGTGGCTTCCCAGGTGAGGAAGCGCGACGCCTCCTGCTGCCGGATCCGCACGATCGAGAGCTCGGTGAAGTAGACCGCCCAGAGGGCGAGGAGGACGAAGAGCGGAAGCACGATCGCCATCTCCACGACGGCGCTCCCCTCCACTCGCCGTAGGATCCGCGCGATCACGGCGCGCCTCCTTCCGCCCGCACGGAGGGGACGGGGAGCGACGGGGAGATGCCGAGTTCGCGCGCCAGCCGGCGCACGCCGCTCTCCACCGGGGCGAGCTTCGCTCTCCAGTGCGGGTTGAAGAAGTTGGGCGGCTCCTTCCAGGCGCCGGGGCGGTGGTAGTAGGCGAGGGCGCGCGCCACCGCGAGTTGCGTTCCCTCGGAGAGGGGAGCGCTGGAGCCTGCAGCCCGCAGGATCTCCGCCTCCCTCCGCACCGCCTCGTGCTTCTCGGCCCCGAGGACCACCCAGACGTCGGGCTGGCAGAACTCGGTATTCCCCGTATCGCAGCCGGTCCGCGTCGCGTCGAAGTGCATGAAGGGCCCGATCCCCCACCACGGATGCTTCCCGCGGTGGACGTCGCAGTCGATCTTCGGTGCGTGCAGCGTGACGACGGCAAGCGGAACGCGAACGTACGGATCGTTTACGTCCCACGTGCAGGCGAAGCCGCGGGTGGGGCCACCGGTGCTGGTGACCGAGCCGAACTCCTTGCGGCCGAGGCCCAAGGGGCGTGCGATGGAAGCGGGGAGCCAGCCGTCCTCCGGGTAGAAGTTGGCGCCGATGGCGTTGCCGGTGGGATAGCGCGCGGTGGCGTAGCCGGGGCGTTCCATCTGCTCGTAGAGTTCCCGGGCGCGCTCCGGCCCCACTTGCGATGCGGACGCCGAGAGGAGCCGCGTGTGGCCGCGCAGGCTAAGGCCGGTGAGATGGCCGAGGAGCGCGTAAAGTTCGGTCACGCCGGGAGCGGAGGACGGGATGTGCGTGCCAGCGGGGAAGCGCCGGTCGTAGACCCAGCCGCCGTGGCGGCTCGCGTGGACCAGCTCGCCCATCCCGCGGCGGGCGTAGTTGCGCCGCCCCACCGCGCCGTCGTCGAGCCGCGCGTCGGCGCGATCGTCGGTGCCCCAGAGCGTCATCGCCTCGCGCAGGTGGGCGTCGAGGAAGCGACGCGCGTTCTGGACGAAGGAAAAGGCGCCTCCCGCGACGAGCCGCGCATGCGGCGCGGTGGCGCGGGCGATGCGGAGGACCTCTTCCTCCCGGAGGCCGCCGAGGGTGGCGGCGAGCATGGCGGCTTGGGCGGCGAAGAGAAAGAGGTTGGCGCCGACGAGGAGGGGGACGACGAGCGTTCCCACCAGGAGATCGAAGGCGAGGAGGAGCCTTGCCGCCTGGCGGAGGAGCGCTTCGGTGGTCTTGGCCACCTGGGACAGGGCCACCAGGATGGACCCGACGTAAGGGATCGCCGCGCAAGCGGCGGCCTTCGGCCCCTCACATGCGCTGGCGGCGGTCACGAGGAGGGCGCCGGCGATGCCCATCGTACCCACCAGGCCGAGGACGATCGCGTCGACCGAGACCACTTGGAGGATGCCCACGTACTGGGCGATCTGCGCCCGGTTGGCGTAGGCGTAGAAGTTGAAAGCGCGCGCCTGCCGGGCCGCGAGCGTGTAGGCGGTGGCGTCGGCCGCGTTCTGGAGCCGGATCTCGTCGTGGATCGTGCGGCCGAGACTGGAGACGGAGAGCACGGCCAGGGCGATGGCGAACATGAGGAGCGCGGCGAGGGCGAGCGCTTGTCCGTCCTCCTCGCGGCTCAGTCGGCGAATTGCGGACAGGACCATGGTTCATCTACCAAGCGCGGCAGTCCGCGCTGCAGCCGCTTCCCTCGAAACACGAGCAGTCGCGAACGAAGCGGGCGAAGAAGTTCGATTGCATGCGGAGGGTGGCGTGGGCGACGACGGGGACGAAGTAGCCCCGGCGGTCGGCGGCGGCGCTCTGCATCGCGGCGCGCGCGCGTGCGCTCAGCGGGACGTACCGCCCGCGGTGGATCTCCTCGTCCTCGCGCGCGTCGTGCGCGAGGAGGGCCGAGAAGGCGCGCCAGAGGATCCCGTCCGCGAAGGGGATCTTCAGCTCGAACCAGTACTGGAGCTGGACGGTGAGCAGGGTGGCGTCGCGCCGCTCGGGCTCGGGGTCGAAGCGATCGAAGTCGAGCTCCTCGGCGCCCACGTCGAAGAGGTGGGCGTGGCTCGGCCAGTGCGGGCTCAGGATGTAGACGTGGACGCCGGGAAAACCGAGGTGGGCGTCGGAGGAGAGCGCTGCGAGCGCGGAGGTGCCGCCGTCCAAGGCGTACGCGGTGCAGAGAGGGGAGGCGGCCGGAAAGCGGCTCGGACAGGCCGTGCTGCGCAGGGCGTGGATGGCCGCGCGCTGCATCCGCTCCGGGTCGCCGTTCCAGAGGATCCCCGCGCGGGCGGCGCGGTAGGCGGCGTATTCGGCGAGGAGGCGCGCGCGGCCGAGGAGGGCGAGCTGGACCGTGCAGAGAAGGAGGAGGATCCAGAGCGGAAGGACGATCGCCGCTTCGACGACCGCGTTGCCTCTGCTCTCGCGCATCCGACCCATGTCTCCAGGCTAGGCCGGTGGGGCGGGGCGGAGGCATCCTCCACCTGTCCGATGAAACGAAGCGGCAGCCGCCGGTAAAGGTCGGCGGCTGCCGGGGAGCGGGCTGCAGCTCGTGGGAGCTCGGAGCTGCAACCCGCCCCCTTCCGGTGGCGCGCGAGGCGCCGACCGTCGCGCGGTGCCGGAGCCGGAGTGCGTTCGCGGGGGGTCGGGCACGGCTCGGCACCGCAGCGAGTTCAGGGCTTTTCGACCTCGAGCAGATCGGGGCCGTGGGAGGCTTGCGCGGCGACGAGCACGGCCACGTCGGCGGTGACCATGATGCCGAGCAGGAGGATGATGAGCAGCCAGGGCCGCTTGCGAATCGCTTCTCTCATGGCTTCGTCCTCGGACCCATGAAGGTACCGGTGGAGACTCTCGTCTTCGCGGAGCTTTCGTCGGTGACGCGGAACCGCAGCTCGAAGGGCGCCTGGTAGTTCTCCCGTCGCACGCGGACGAAGACGGGCAGGCGGTAGCTCTGCAGCGATTCGAGCGAGACGGTGTCCGTGGGCAGGGTGAATTCCGCCTCGACCGGAGACTCGATCTTTACGCGGAGCTTCGTCGGGTGGGGGTTCTTGTTGACGAGGTGGAGTTCGAACTGGTTGCGGATGGTCTCCTCCTCCAGGACATAGGGGATGCCCCGGATGCGCAGCACGTTCGCCTCGAAGGGCGTGCGCGAGGTGAGCACGGTGATCAGCCCCACGATGGCCGCGAGGAGGAGAAGCCCGTAGGCCACCAGGCGCGGCCGGAGCATCCTCTTGGGCTCGCCTTCCAGGCCCGCCAGCGAGTCGTAGCGGATGAGCCCCTTCGGCTTGCCGATCTTCATCATCACCTCGTCGCACGCATCGATGCACTGGGCGCAGCCGATGCACTCCATCTGCAAGCCGTCCCGGATATCGATCCCCGTGGGGCAGACGTGGACGCATCGCAGACAGTCCACGCAGTCACCCCGCTGGGGCGCGGCCGCACCGGTGGCCTGGGGAGCGGCGCCGGTCAACGGGGCGCCGGTGACCTGGGGCAACGCCACGCGCTCGGCGCGGCGGAGTTTGCCGCGCGGTTCGCCGCGCTTGGCGTCGTAGCCGATGATGATCGAATGGCGGTCGTGCATCGCGGACTGCAGGCGACCGTAGGGGCAGACCACGACGCAGAGCTGCTCACGGAACCAGGTGAAGTTGAACATGAGCAGCCCGGTGACCACGAGCATCCAGGCGAAGGCGGTGCCGTGGGCCAGCGGACCGTCCTTCACGAACTGGACGAGCGAGGGGAGGGAGACGAAGTAGCTCAGGAAAATGTGAGACAGGATCAGCGAGATCACCAGGTAGGTGAGCAGCTTGCCGCCCCGCCGGAGGATCTTCTCCTTCGTCCAGGGGCCTTCGTGCAGCTTGAGCCGCTGATTTCTCGGTCCCTCGAAGAGGCGCTCGACGCGCCGGTAGACGCCTTCGAGAAACACCGTCTGCGGACACGCCCACCCGCACCACACCCGGCCGAGCCACGCGGTGAAGAAGAGCAGCGAGAAGCCGAGCGTGGTGAGGAGGAAGACGATCATCCACGCATCCTGCGCGTTGAAGGTCTGCCCGAAGAGGAAGAATCGACGGTGGACGATGTCCAGGTGGACGGCCGGCTTCCCGTTGATCCGGATGAACGGGAGGGTCAGGTAGATGGCGATGAGGAAGGCATAGAGGCGCCGCCTCCACCTGACGAATCGTCCCTTCACGTCGGCGGGATGGATCGCCTTGCGCGATCCATCCGCCTCGATGCTGGAGAGACGACTCTTGTCGTCTGTCAGCGCCGTGGACTGCACGCTCAATCCTCTCGCTTCTCGCCCTGCGGTTCCTTACCGGGCAGGTTCTTGCCCTTGAGGGTGAGGACGAAGGCGGTGACCTCCTCGAGCTTGCGGTCGCCGAGGACGCTCTTCCACGCGGGCATGCCGGCCGTCGCCACGCCGTCGGCGATGACGGCGTGAATCTCGAGCGGCTTGTTCCCGTGGATCCAGTACGGATCGGTCAGGTTGGCGCCGATGCCGCCCTCGCCCTGCGCGCCGTGGCAGGCGACGCAGAACTGCTGGAAGGTCTGCTGACCGGCGGCCACCTTCGTCGCGTCCTGGCTGTAGGCGAGCAGGACCTCGTCGGTGAGCTCGCCGCGGTCACCGGCCCGGGCGGCGGCCGCGGCCTCGGCCGCCGCCATTTCCATCTCGTAGGCCTCGTACTGCAGAGGCCCGGCGCGCATCACGTGATAGTAGGCCCAGTAGCCGAAGGAGAAGATGATGGTGAGGTAGAAGATGGCGAGCCACCAGTTGGGCAGACGGTGATCGAGCTCGCGGATCCCGTCGTAGTCGTGGCCCATGTCGGGCTCGGCGGCCATCGCTTCCCGGGCGGTGAGTTCCTTCTCAGGCGTCATGCTGCACCTCCGTCTCCTGCTCGAGGGGGAGCTTCGCGATCTGGTCGAAGCGCGGGTTCTTCCGCTGCACGCCGAAGAGCCAGACGACCGTTCCCACGAAGACCGCCAGGAAGAGGAGAAGGGAGAAGAGGGGGAGATCGAGGTACTGACTGGTCCGGTAGAACTCCTGGTACATCACTGCACCTCCGCAACCTGCTCGTTCTCCGCGGGGGCAGCGGGCTGCTTGCCGAGCCGCTGGAGGTAGGCGATGAGCGCCGTCAGCTCGGAATCCCAGGCGAGCTCGACGCCGTTCTGCTTCAGGTCCGCGGTGATCGCACGCGCCTGCTCCTCGTAGGAGGCGAGGGCCGACCCGACGTCTTCGTCCGTGTAGGGGACGCCGAGCTTCTGCATGACCTGCAGCTTCTTCGGCACCAGGTGGAGCGGGACGCGGCGCACCTCGAGCCAGGGGTAGGCGGGCATGTTGGAACCCGGGCTCGTGGCGCGCGGATCCAGCATGTGGGTGTAGTGCCAGAGGTTCGGGTACTTGCCGCCCACGCGCGCGAGGTCGGGGCCGGTCCGCTTGCTACCCCACTGGAAGGGGTGGTCGTAGATCGACTCCTCGGCGCGCGAGGGATCGCCGTAGCGGAGCTTCTCGGACCGGAAGGGGCGAATCTGCTGCGAGTGGCAGACGTAGCAGCCCTCCGAGACGTAGACGTCGCGGCCGACCAGCTCGAGCGGCGTGTACGGCGCCTGGGCGACGCCCGTCTTCGGCACCGCCTTGTCGACGAAGATGGTCGGGATGAGCTCGGCGATGCCACCGATGAGGATGGCGACGAGCACGAAGAGGGTGAAGGCGAAGGAGTTGCCCTCGAGCATGCTGTGCCAGCCGGGCTTGCCGGGCTCACGCTTCAGCCAGAAGATGCCGAAGATGGCGAAGGCGAGGATGAGCACGGCGGCCGCGACGGCGACGAAGATGTTGGTGACCGCGTAGACGATCACCAGCACGCTCATGATGCCGATGTAGACCATCGGCCGGGAGGCGATGAGCTTCCAGGTGGACACCGCCTTGGGCCGCTCCTCCACGACCACGGTGACCGAGCCGTCCACCGCCTTGCCGGACTTGGCCGTCTTCCAGAGGTTCCAGGCCAGGAGGAAGAAGCCGGCGAGGTAGAGGGAGCCGCCGACCAACCGGACGATGTAGAGCGGCCGGATGGCGAGCAGCGTCTCGACGAAGTTCGGATAGAGGAGAGCCCCCTCATCGGTGAAGGCGCGCCACATCAGGCCCTGGCCGATGCCGGACACCCACATGGCGACCATGTACATGAGGATGCCGACGGTGCCGGTCCAGAAGTGGACGTCCGCCATCTTGGTGGAGTGAAGCTTCGTTCCGTACAGCCTCGGAACGAGCCAGTAGAACATGCCGGCGGCCATGAAGCCGTTCCAGCCGAGCGCGCCGCCGTGGACGTGGCCGATGATCCAGTCGGTGTAGTGACCGAGGGCGGAGACGCTCTTGACCGAGAGCAGCGGGCCCTCGAAGGTGGACATGCCGTAGAAGGTCACGCCCGCGATGAGGAACTTGATGACGGGGTCCGTGCGGAGCTTGTCCCAGGCGCCGCGGAGCGTGAGCAGACCGTTGAGCATGCCGCCCCAGGAGGGAGCCCAGAGCATCACGCTGAAGAGCATGCCGAGGCTCTGCGCCCAGTCGGGGAGCGAGGTGTACAGAAGATGGTGCGGGCCCGCCCAGATGTAGATGAAGACCAGGGCCCAGAAGTGGATGACGGAAAGACGGTAGGAGTAGACCGGTCGCTCGGCCGCCTTCGGCAAAAAGTAATACATGATGCCGAGGATCGGCGTGGTGAGGAAGAACGCGACCGCGTTGTGCCCATACCACCATTGCACCAGCGCGTCCTGTACGCCGGAGAAGATGGAGTAGCTCTTGGTGGCGGTGAGGGGGATGGTGAGGTTGTTGACGATGTAGAGGACGGCGACCGTGACGATCGTGGCGATGTAGAACCAGATCGCCACGTAGATGTTCTTCTCGTTCCGCTTCGCCAGCGTCCAGAAGAAGTTGACCGCGAAGGCCACCCAGACCAGGACGACGGCGATGTCGATCGGCCACTCGAGCTCGGCGTACTCCTTCGACTGCGTGATGCCGAGGGGTAGCGTGATCGCCGCGGCGACGATGATCGCCTGCCAACCCCAGAAGTGGAAGTTGGAGAGGAAGTCCGAGGCGAGCCGCTGCTTGGTCAGCCGCTGCAGGGAGTAATAAATCCCTGCGAACAACATGTTGCCGACGAAGGCGAAGATGACGGCGTTGGTGTGCAGGGGCCGGATGCGTGAGAAGGTCAGCCAGGGGATCTCGAAATTCGTCTGCCAGAAAGCGAGCTGGACGGCCGCCAACACGCCCACGGCCATGCCGACGATTCCCCAGAAGATCGACGCGAAGGTGAACTTCCGGACGATGCCGTCGTTGTAGATGATGGTTCTCTGTTCCACCTCAGACCTCGTTGTTCGAAGGTGTCTCTTCTACTTCCAGCGGAAGGAGGGAGAGCCGATCCGCATGTTCGTGATCGCCGTGCCGGATGCTGTGTGCGAGCAGCAGGACGGCTCCCAGCACGAGCATCAGGCTCACGAAGACCTGAAGGACGAGGACGCTCATGCGGTGACCAACCCTTTCTCCCCCTGCGGTACGGCCGTCCGCTTCTCGGGGGCCGAAACCATGCTTCCCACGGCGATGGCGAGGACAAGGATCGAGCTCAGGGGCATGGCGATCGCGGCGCGCAACGGGCTCATCCATCCGGCCATCGACACCGAAATGGCTAGCAGGTTGTATGCCACCGCCACCCCGATCAGCCGTCGCACGGTTCGCTGCAGGTGCCGCGACAGATGGATCGCATCCCGGATCGCGCCGATGCCTTCGCCGAGCAGGAAGAAATCGGAGCGCGAAGGAAGCACGGGGCGGTCGGCGGCGGGCGTCCCGGCGACGTAGGCGCGTCCGAAGGCCAGGGCGTCGTTCACGCCGTCGCCGACGAAGAGCGTGTCTTCGGCGTCGAGCCGGGCCACGAGCTCCGCCTTGGCCTCCGGAGACATGGCACCGCGCACGTTCTCGGGCGGGATGCCGAGCTCCTCGGCCATGGCCTGCACCTTGGGGATGGCGTCGCCGGAGATGAGCCAGACGTCCTTGCCCTCCTCGCGGAGACGGGCGATTTCGCGGCGCGCGTCGGCGCGGATCGTCTCGCGGGTGCGGAATTCCGCCGCGGCGGATCCGTCGACCGAGAACACGGTTGCCTCGCCGGATCGCGCTCCCTCGGTGGCCCAGTCGGCCCTTCCGAGGCGGTAGATCCGGCCGGCGTGGAAAAGCTCCATGCCCTTGCCGGGGAGCTCGTGGACCTCGGCGTCGGGGAGGTAGCGGGCGCCGCGCTTCTCCAGCGGCGCCACCAGGGCGCGGCTCGTCGGGTGGTTCGAGCGCGCGGCCATGCTGTAGAGCAGGTCGCGCAGCTCGGGCGCGAGATCGTCGAGGACCTCCTCGCCGGCGAGGGCGAGCCGCCCGAGGGTGAGGGTGCCGGTCTTGTCGAAGAGGATCTTCCGGACCCGCGGGAGGCGATCGAGAAGGGTGCGGGTGCGGACGAAGAGGCCGCGGCGCCGGAGCTGCGCCTGGGCGAGTTCGTAGGCGAGGGGGATGGCGATGCCGATGGCGCAGGGGCAGGTCACCACGAGCAGGGCCACCGTGACCTGCAGCGCCTTCTCGCTTCCGTGCGGGATCCAGAGGAGGAAGCCCGCGGTGGCGATGAGGAGGACGGCGGTGACGTAGACGCGGGCGAAGCGATCCCAGAAACGCATGTGCGAGAGCCCGCCCTCGCCCTTGGTGGTGCGCAGCAGGCCCGGCAGCGGCGACGCCTCGAAGTCCGTCGTGGCGATGACGGGGATCGCGTTGCGGCTCGCGTTGAAGGCGCCGGCGGGAATCTTCTCCCCCTCGCCGACGTGGAGCAGGTCCGGCTCGCCGGTGATCCAGTCGATGCTGAAGGAGGCGGGGGCGAGCGCCTGCGCGTCCACGGGCACCAGGTCGCCCGGCGCGATGACGAGGTGGTCGCCTGCGCGAATCTCGGGTGCGGTGACGAAGGTCAGCCGATCTCCGTCGCGCCGGCGAACGGTGATCCCCTCGGTACCCACGTCCTCGAGCAGGTAGCGCTGGTTCTTCTCGATCACGCGCTGCTGCAGCCAGCGGCCGACCAGCATCAGGAGGACGAAGACGTTGAGCGTATCGAAGTAGTACAGCTCGCCCCGCCCGCCGCGCGCGTGGTAGAGCGAGGCGCCGAAGGCGAGCAGGATGCCCATGGCGATGGGCAGGTCGAGGTGGAGGATGCCGCTAGAGAGCGCCTTCCACGCCGAGCGCAAGAAGGGCCAGCCGCCCACGAAGACCACCAGCGTGGAGAACGCGACCGAAAGCCAGGTGAAGAGCTCGTAGACCTTGCCCTCCTCCGGCGTCAGGCCCGTGTAGAACGCCAGGGAGAAGAGCATCACGTTCCCGGCGAGGGCGAAGGTCGCGCCGATGCGAAGGAGCAGCGAACGGTTGCTCTCCGAGGAGACCTTCTTGCTCGGTCCGAAGAGGTAGCCGAACTCCTCCACGCGGGAGACGAAGCGCTTCGGATCGAATTCCCCCTTCTTCCAGGCGAGGCGCACCTTCCCCAGGCCGGGGTTCACCTGGATGGAGACGCCGCCCTTCTCGCGCCGGAAGAGTTCGTCCATCAGCCAGACGCAGGCGGCGCAGTGGATGCCCTGGACGTCGAGGTCCAGGCTGCACAGTTGCCCGCCCGTCGCCTCGGCGCGCTCGAGGAGCGGCTCGAGCCACGAGAGGCTGCGCGGCCCGCTCTTCTCCACGACGGGGGCGCGCTTGTCTCCCGCGAGCTCGTAGTAGCGATCGAGCCCTTCTTCGTGGAGGAGCCGGTAGACGGTCTCACACCCCCTGCAGCAGAAGTCGCTCCCCGTGAGCGTGGAGGGGATCGGGGTATGGCAGTGTAGGCAGGTCGTTCGCGCTCCCACGCCCGCCGGTCAAGCGAAAGACGTGCCACCGTGGAAACGCCGCACGGAAAGGCGCGGAAACGTCGGCACGGCCCTTGCCAGGAGAAGTGGGCGATGGACGGAATCCTCGAGGCAATCCACTCCGCGATGGGCAATCCTGCCGCAGCCACCGGCTTCGTCGCCGCGGCGGTCGTGGGGATCGCGAGCAGCTTCCACTGCTTTCTGATGTGCGGTCCCCTGGCCTGCGCGGGGCTGGGCGGGCTCACGCGCAAGTCGCGCCCCATCGTGGCCTACCACGTCGGCCGGACCGCGGCCTATGCGCTGGTCGGCGCCTTCCTCGGTGCGGTCGGCGGCGGGATCTCCGGCGCGCTGCCGTTCTCGCTCTCGCGCTTCTTCCCCTGGCTGATGGCGGCGGCCCTCGTCCTCTCCGCCTTCGATCTCGGCAAGAAGCTGCCGGCCATTCCCGGCCTCGGCCGGATCGTCGGTCGGCTCGGTCGCCTCTCCGCCGGCGCGGATCCCACCGTGCGCTCGGCGACCATCGGTGCGCTCACGCCGCTCCTTCCCTGCGGTTTGCTCTACGGCATCTACGCCGCGGCGCTGGCGTCCGGCGGAGCGGGGACGGGTGCGTTGGTGATGCTCGGCTTCGCGTTGGGCAGCGGGCCGGCGCTCCTCATCGCGCAGGGGCCGATGAAGCTGCTCGATCGCCTGCCCCGCGGCGCGGCCGTCGCCGTCCGCCGCGGCCTGCCGCTCGTGGCCGCCGCCGGCCTCGTCGTCCGCGCGATCCTCGTCACGCCCGAGCAGCCGAGCTGCCACTAGGCCGCGTGGCGGGCCGCGGGGACGCGATCAGGGCTTGGGGGGTGCGTTGATCAGCACCTCGCGCGGCTTGGCGCCGTCGGCGGGGCCGACGATCCCCTCGCGTTCCATGCGCTCGATCATGCGCGCGGAGCGGTTGTAACCGATGCGCATCTTCCGCTGCAGCATGGAGATGGAGACGCGCTTCATCTCGGAGACGATGGCGACGGCCTGGTCGTAGAGCTCGTCGGAGAGATCGTCCTCGTCGACCGCTCCATCGCCCTCCTCCTCCGGTTCCTTCAGGATGGACTCGTCGTAGACGGGTGCGCCCTGCGCTTTGAGGTGGTCGACGATCCTCTTGATCTCCGTCTCGGTCACGAGCGCGCCGTGCACGCGCTGCAGGTGGTGGCTCGACGGCGGGAGGATCAGCATGTCGCCCATGCCGAGGAGCTTCTCCGCGCCGTTCGAGTCGAGGATGGTCATCGAGTCGGTGCGCGAGCGCAGCAGGAAGGAGATGCGCGACGGGAAGTTCGCCTTGATGAGGCCGGTGACCACGTCCACCGAGGGACGCTGCGTGGCGACCATCAGGTGGATGCCTGCGGCGCGCGCCTTCTGGGCGATGCGCGCGATGTAGGTCTCCACCTCCTTGGAGGCGACCATCATCAGGTCCGCGAGCTCGTCGATGATGATGACCAGGTAGGGGAGGGGCTTGGGCGCGTCCTCCGCCGGGGCCTGGGCCTCGACGACCGCTTCCTCCTCCACCGTCTCGCCCTTCTCGACGTCGATGACGAGCACCTTCCTCGTCTCGCCCACGGCTTCGGTGGAGGGCGCGGCGCTCTTCTGCCGCTCGCGGACGAGGCGGTTGTAGCCGGCGAGATCGCGCACGCCGTTTTCGGCGAGGAGGGCGTAGCGCCGCTCCATCTCGTCCACCGCCCAGCGCAAGGCGAGCGCGGCCTTGCGCGGATCGGTGACCACCGGCAGCAGCAGATGCGGGATGCCCTCGTAGATCGAGAGCTCGAGCATCTTGGGGTCCACCATGATGAAGCGGACCTCCTCGGGCGTGGCCTTGTAGAGGAGGCTGACGATCATGGCGTTGACCGCCACGGACTTGCCGGAGCCGGTGGTGCCCGCGATGAGCAGGTGCGGCATCTTGGCGAGGTCCGCCACGTAGGGCATGCCCTCGATGTCCTTGCCGATGCCGAGCGTCAGCTTGGAGCGCGACTTGCGGAAGGCGTCGTGCTCGAGGACGTCGCGCAGGTAGACCGTCTCGCGTTTGGCATTGGGCACTTCGATGCCCACGACGCCGCGACCGGGGATGGGCGCGACGATGCGGACGCGCAGCGCCTCGAGCGCCATGGCGAGGTCGTCGGCGAGGCCCTGGATGCGGGAGATCTTCACGCCGGGCGCGGGCGCGAACTCGTACATCGTCACCACCGGGCCGGGGCGAATGCGCTCCACCTGCCCGCGGATGCCGAAGTCCTCGAGCTTCTGCCGCAGGCGCTGCGCGGTGGCGTGGAGCTGCGCCTCGTCGAGGGGTCGGGCGTCCTCCTCGCGCGGCACGTCGAGCAGCGCGAGCGGCGGAAGCGAGAACCCGTTCTCCGAGACGATGAGATCGAAGGGCGAATCGCTCCTCTTGGCCTTGGCGGCCGCGCGTGGGAGTTCGATGACGGGCGCCGGCGCTTCCTTTTCCGGGGCGGGGGGCTCGGGTGCAGGGGCGGGCGCGGGCGGCGCCGGTTCGGGCTCGGCCACGATCGCCGGCGCCTCGGGCTCGGGTGCCTCGCGGGGTGCGGGCTCGGCGGGTACCCACGGCGGGTCCGGGGGGATCGCGGCGGGATCTTCTGCGGCGGGCTCGGGCGAGACGGGGCGCGCGGGAGGCGGCTCGCGGGCCGCGGTGCGCGCCGCGGCCGGGAGCTCCACCACCGGCGCCGGGGGCGGGTTGGGCTCCTCCTCGGGGATCTCCACGCGTCCGTCCAACCCCGCCTCGAGGGTGCCTTCCTCCGCCTTCTTGCGGCGGAAGCGGACCTTTTTCTCCGGCGCGGGGGGCAGGCCGAGCTCGGCGCGCCGCTCTTCCTCTTCGAGGCGCCGGGCCTCGCGCTCGAGGCGGTGCTGGGCGATCTGCAGCGCGACGAATTCGACCACCCAGGTGCCCAGCCAGCGCAGGCCGCGGCCGATGCCGAGGAAGACCCGGCTCAGCCGCATTCCGGAAGCCACGATGAGCGAGCTGGCCATGATCGCCAGGACGAGGATCAGCGAGCCGACCGTGGAAAAGGCCGCGACGAGCAGGTCGGCCAGAACGCCGCCGACCGCGCCGCCGGGCCGCGCACCGAAGGGCTGGAGGGAGGGGAAGAGGAGTTCGAGGGCGATGCCTCCGCTCAGGACGAGCACCAGATAGGAGAGCGCCACCGGAAAACCGATGCGCCGGGTGGTGCGGCGGATGGCGCGCACGAAGCCGAGGAAGCAGGCGAAGGGAACGACGAAGGCGCCGAGGCCGAGGACCGCGAAGAGTTGCGAGGCGACGAAGGCGCCCGCGCGGCCCACGAGGTTGTCGCGGTCGGGGGCGTAGGAGACGAGGGCGAGCAGGAGGAAGGCGGAGGATGCGAGGAAGGCGACCGCGAGCAGCTCCTGGCGTTCGCCCTGGGCTGCGGCGCTGTCGTCCGTGCGGCGCCGTGCGCCTTCCATTCTCGCCTTGGCCGATCCCTGGCGGATGCGCCGGTTGGGCGCGGCCTTGACGCCCTTGGCGGCGAGGCGGCTCGCTCGAGCGCGCTCCATCCGGACCTCCTGCGTGCGTGCGGGGACGGCGCCCCCGCGGGACGTGCCGTCGCTCCTCGGTTTCGCGCCGCGAGGGCGCCGTGCAGAAGGCCAGGATCAACGGGGCCGAGGAAAGATCAACCTTTCCTCGGCCATCCGGGTGTGGACAGAAGAAGACCCGCGCGCGGGCGCGGGCCCGACGCGAACGCTCAGCCCGTGGAGCCGATCTCGATCCGCGAGTCCATGGAGGAGGCCATCTGGCGGATGGGCTCCATGCCCTGGTCGATCTGCTCCCAGAGCTTGCTCGCGGCCTGGTTCACCTGCTTCGGATCGTTGAGCGCCTGCTGCATGGGTTGCACCGACTGCAGCGCGTTGCGGATGCTGGTGGA
>Ga0079224_100002893_pt1 | contig 21268 bp, 13 predicted proteins | sample Stecom2015_FD_80414 | JGI IMG/M metagenome (GOLD analysis project Ga0079224, IMG submission 80414) | Agricultural soil microbial communities from Utah to study Nitrogen management - Steer compost 2015 | ecosystem: Environmental > Terrestrial > Soil > Agricultural land | place: USA: Utah...
CGGCGCGCGCTTCATGGATCGCTGCCTGTCTGGTATAGGATGACTCTTGCGCAGCACCCTGATGGAAGGTGATCAGATTGGAAAATCCCGCCTGTACGGATATTTTTTGATCTCTCGTGACAGGATATTTGACATAGAGGGGAATATCCACTTGAACCTGGCTTATTTCATCGGTCTTGGTTACCGTCGCTGAGGCCGCATTCATTCCCGCATAATTGTAGCTTTGGCTCTCACTTGCTTGATTGAGATAGTTCACCGCTACTCCGGAGCCCATGACCAACTTTCCGGCCACCGACATATCCACCATCACACCTAGCCCCAGGCTCGTCCCCGCGGTCGCGTACTCCGAGCTTTGGGAAGCCCCAAATCCCGGAGAAAATCCCATGGCGATGCTCGCAAATGACTTTTTCCCCAACATCTCCTCAATCTCGGCTTCGCTTAGCTGTGGTTCCTTCGGTAATTCAGCTTGTGCCAGCTCCGCTTTCAAAGCACTGGGCTGGGTTACAATTTCTTCCTCTCGTTTTTCATTCGTTGCAACCAAGGTCTCGGGCAAGGTGACCTTCAGCTCGGTTTCTTCTTTCACAGGTGGCTCAACCACTGCGAGATTTTCGGTTCTCTTCTGCTCCTGAGGTATGACTTCATGCTGTAGGCTTGGCGGCACAGGAGAGTTTGGAGTAGACTGTCGAGTGGGTTTTGACGCTAATGGATCGCTGGTGTTGGGTACAGATTCTTCCGATGCCTTAGGCGCTGCCTGAGCATCTGCCTTTGGCGACGTTTGTCCTCTTAAGCCTGGACTCTCCGTGTCTTTCCCTTCTGACGAACTTACAGCGGGGGACTTGCCCGGACCAGCCGTATCGATCTCCGGAGCCACAAAAGTCGGCTCCCGCACCGTACTTTCGGTAGGCTCTTCTTCCAAAGCAATCTGATTGGAAGACCTTGGATCTTCTGCAATGTCTTGGGCAAGCCAAAGCCCACCAGCTACCAACAGTACAGTGACCGCAGCGGCAATTCCTGAGATCCAATAGGATGTTTTTTTTCTGGCAAGCCCAGCACGCTTTGACTCGAAAGCCTCCCAGGCCCCCAATTCATAAGGAAGGTGGTTTTCTTCCTGCTGCTTTCGCAGCTCGTCAGCCAACCATTTTGATAATTTATCTTCCTGCATATTCTTTCATGTGTTGTTGTATTAGCTGACGCAGCTTGGACTTTGCCCGCGTCAGGTAAACCCGGGAGAAGCTTTCGGTGATATCCATCCGTTCAGCGACCTCCCTGTGACTATATCCTTCGACCTCGTAGAGGTTGAATACCAGTTGTTGATCCTCGGGCAGTTGGCGGAGCAGCTTGAGGATATCTTCAAAAGCCAACTGATCGGGAGCATAGACTTCATCGAATACCGGCGTATCTCCATCGACTTCCAGGTGATTTTGAAACCGCTTGTCCCGTCGGTAGTAATCAATTGCGGTATTGACGGTGATTCTTCTCAGCCAAGGCTTCAAGGAGGGGGCTTGATCCATCTTTGCAAATGATTCAAAGCACTTCATGAAGGCGTCATTGGTGATCTCCTGTGCCAAATCCCTCGTCTTGGAATAGGACAGACTGATCCCCATGACATAGCCATAGTATTTTTTGAAAAAAAATTCCTCGTGTTTTTTTGACCGACGTTTGCAACCGTCAATCAACTCTTGGTCCGACCAGTTCAAATCAACTTCCCGCTATATTTTATATCTTATCAATTTTCTGACTGTAGTCTGATGACCCTGCCCTTGGGAGCAGAAGAAGTTTGTTGTCTCATATTCTCAAATACTCAGGTCACAGTTTCCAATGCAACTGAAATCCCGAAAACTGCATTGCTCTCTGAGATAGATAGTAAACAGATCTTTCGGATCGCCCTGTACGGCCGTGGCTAAGTCGACCTTGATCACATCCAGCTCAGTCTCCGCGCTTCCTGCGCAAGCTCCGAACGCCGCCGTCAGGTATACCTGCATGCGGCGAGGTGATGTTTCTTGCCATATGCCATCCCAAACCAGTTCATATTTCCCCGTACATCCCTTTGGACGTTCTATCTCCAGAGTTAGTTCATTTCCCTGACGCTTAATTCCTTTGAGTTCAAAATCCACTTGGCATAGCGTCGGGTCTTTTCTGTTGAAATCAATGCGTTGATACTTTACTGGATCCAAGGTAAACCGATAGCCCTGGCCGCTAATCAGATAGGAATTGGCTAGCCTATCGAATGAATCCGGCTCTCCCACCGAGCAGCTACAAAGAAATAACAACAGAAGAAATCGAAAAACCGGAACCATGAATGCGTTTTTTACCATGACGTCAAAGAGACCTGCATCTGCTACATCGAGGGTGAAAAATAAATCGAACGGGAGTGTGCTGGACTGTAAAAATGAGGAGAGCGAAATAATACAAACCAAAACGGCCTTGCTGAAAGTGAATTCAACAAGGCCTAAATTATTTTTGCCAATTGTCAGTCTGCGTGACTCTCGTCTGCTACAACTGTCGGAGATTAAGAAGTCAGATTTCCCTGATCATCCCAAGTTGCCATGCTCCCTCTTCCCTCCGGAGTCAGGTAGACGCTTACATACTTTTCGTCCAGCGCCAAACCGTACTGGTCCATGACCTCTTGAGAAGGTCCATCCCACACATTCGGAGTGTTGCCCACGTATCCGATATCCTTGAATCCGATCTCTGTCGTGTAGAATCCAGAGACCGTCATGTTTCTCAGCAGGTTGAAAAACTTCACGCCGCTCATGACTTCCGGGGCGGCTTTGTCCGGCCAAGCGATCTCCTCGATGATCTCCAGACGCTGACTCTCGGAGAGTTCGGCAAAAGGTTTGGAAAAACGCTTGTCGGAGTAGTTATTGAGCCACATCAGCCCGCCTCTGAATGCCGTCTGGCCTGCAGGCTGATCCTTCATCATAAATTCGATGTAATCGGGGACCTTTGCGTCGGATGCACTGCCCGATATTCCGTCTTTGGGAATGACGATATCCACCAGGATCGTCACCAAGGCCATCTCGGAATCTGTGAAAAACTTGTCGGAAAGCAGCGCATTGTCGCGCTCAATCTCTTCGGGAATCCTTCCTCCGGGCGTCCCGGCGATCTTTGGAGACAGGTCGGCGAGCTTCTCCTCAGGACTACAAGCAGTCAGCATCATGCCAGTTCCCAGCGAACCTGCGAATAAAAGCTTTAGGTTTTCTCTTCTGTTCATGGTCTTGGTGCTTAGAGGTTTTTGCTTTTCATTTCGTTGATGATAAAATCCGACGTTCTCCAGGAAAGTGCCAAGATCGTCCAAGTCGGATTCTTGTCGGCCTGAGAGACAAACGGACCAGCATCTACCACAAAGAGGTTTTTGCAATCATGCGCCTGACAATTGGAGTTTAGGACTGAGGTGGATTCATCGTCTCCCATACGCGTAGTGCCTACTTCGTGGATGATACGTCCCGGCGCCAAAAGACCGTATTGCGTGTCTGCTCCCGGTTTGGTACCCAGCAGTCTGGCACCCGCGCTGAGCAATAGTTCCTCGAAGGTATCCTGCATGTGCTTGGCCTGCTTGATTTCATTATCTGTCCACTTGTAGTGAAATCTCAACACAGGAATACCGTACTTATCGACCGTCATTGGGTCGATTTCGCAATAGTTGTCGTACTGCGGTACGCTCTCTCCTCTGCCAGCCATACTCACTGTGCTTCCGTACAGAGTCCTGATATCTTTCTTCAACCCTTCGCCGTAGCCGCCATTTGGGCTTGGCTTACCAAACTCATCTTCCACATGCTTTCTGATCACCTCCATGTTGGATCCAAATCCATAGGTTGGCATTCCTAAGCCTCCACCATACTCGATGTGATAGCCGCGGGCAAAATCAAGTTTCTTGTTGTCAAGCCACCAAGGGGAATAGATGTGATTGCTTCCTACCCCGTCCTCGTTGTAGCGTTTGCGGTCCATCAGTTCAGGAATGATTCCTGATCTGCCAGCTCCGGTCGAATCATGAAGGTATCGACCGAGCATTCCACTGGAATTGCCAATGCCATCTGGGTGGATCTTCGACTTGGAATTAAACATGATTCGGGCTGATTCGCAAGCAGAGGCTCCCAGTACAACTACCCTGGCCTTCAACTTGTATTCCTGCATATCCCGCTTGTCCACGTAGGAGACTCCGGTAGCCTTTCCTGTATCGTCAGAAGTTACTTTTCGCACCATACAGTGAGTGAAGAGATCCACTTGGCCTGACTTCATTGCCGGCTTCACCAATACCGTGCTCGCAGAGAAATCGGCGTAGGCTTGACAGCCCCTGTTGCATTGTCTGCAAAAGAAGCACACACCACGATCCTTGTTGATAGGCTTTGTCAGGATTGACAATCGAGCCGGAATAACAGGGATGTTGAGTTTTTTACCTCCCCTCATCATAAACATCTCATGCAGTCGGGGCTTGGGAGGTGGCAGAAAAAAACCGTCCGGTTCATTTCTCATCCCCTCTCTCGAACCAAAGACGCCGATGAGCTTATCGACTTTATCGTAATAGGGCTTTACGTCATCATAGCCAATCGGCCAGTTGTCGCCAAGCCCGTCAATGCTTTTTCTCTTGAAATCATCGGGACCAAAACGGAGGGAAATCCTGCCCCAGTGGTTCGTTCGTCCTCCCAACATCCGTGACCGGAACCAGTCAAACTGGGTTCCGTCCTTATGCGTGTAGGGCTCGCCCTCCATATCCCAGCCACCGATAGCCGCATCAAAATCACCGAACGGTCGAATCTGGGTACTGGCCCCGCGACGGGGAGATTCCCACGAGGGCCTCAACTGTGTCCGATCTTCCTCCTTGGCAGGATCCCAATCTCCTCCCGCTTCGACGACCGCGACGGAAAGTCCAGCCTCGGCCAGGATTTTGGTAGCCATGCCTCCCCCCGCACCGGAGCCGACGATGATGACATCATAGGAATCTTTACTAGGCTTTATCTGAAAACTCATATTTGTTCATTAATAGGTGCACTTATTTAACTCCCGGGAGGAGTCCCCAAGGAGTACTTTCAAATTACCGAAACAGACTAACTCAATTCTCTCAAACTTCCCAACCCTTTCTATATTTCCGGCTTAAATATTTTTCGGCTTCCGGAAGATTGGAAATCTTCATCTTCTTCGAATTCCACTGCAATTCTTGTAGCGGCACTCGGATCGCAACCGTGCCAAGAATAATCGCCTCCGTCATAGGCCCGGATTGGGCAAAATGACTTTCTGTTTCTGCTTTGCCCAGACATGCATCGACAAAGTGGTGGTAATGATCCCGCTCCTCCAGGTCCGGATTGTTCACCTGTCGAAACTTGCTATCAGGCAACAGGACCGGCATCTGGGTGTGAGGGATCAACAATGCTCCCTCTGTGCCTATCAGCATGGCCGATTCGGCAGGATAGTCTTCGAGGGAAAATAAAGCCCGGACCTCCTCTGGAGGATAAAAGTCGCCATCAAACCATTCCACCGTGAAGTCTCCGGATTCAGTCATCTCATTACCAGGGAAGACCCAAGTGATGTGATTGCTTTGCGGCCAAGTATCTGCCCTTCTTTCCGGAGAATTCTCCCATGATTCCTGAACTCTTGCATGTACAGAATGTGGAGCCTGGAGCCCCATTCCTTTCCAGACCGCGTCAAAGATATGGCAGCCGATATCGCCCGACCAGCCGGTTCCGAAGTCTTGCCAAGCTCTCCATTTTGAAGGATGATAGATGGCTGGGTGATAGGGACGCATAGGAGCTGTTCCGGTCCAAAGATCCCAGTCCAATGTCTCTGGAGGCGTCTCCTCTCCTGCCGGACGAGGCCCGGGAAATCGGTAGGCTTCCGTTGCACCGGGTCTGTTAGAGCAGAGGTACACGCTTTTGATTTTACCGATATGGCCTTCCTTGATCCATTGGACAGCGGTGCGGTCGCCCTTGCCGGACGCATGCTGCGTGCCCAGCTGGCTGACTATCCCCGCTTTGACGGCAGCTTCTGTCAGTCTTCGAATCTCAGAGACGTCGTGACACATCGGCTTTTGGCAATAGACATGCTTGCCCATCTTGATTGCGCTGAAAGCGACGGCAAAATGATTGTGGTCGGGGACACTGACATTGATGGAGTCAAAGTTTTTAGACTCATCTTTCAGCAACTTCCGCCAGTCAGTGTACTGGCGAGCGTTAGGGACAAGTTCGGCTGCGGCCTTGAGCCTTTCCTTATCGACGTCGCAGATAGCGACAATTTCCACGTCTGGATGAGCGACAAAGCGCTGCAAGTCATGGCTGCCCATTCCTCCCACACCGACACAGACGTGGCGGAGTTTTTTATCGGCATCTGTGGCAAATGCCGGAATATTCATCAAGATCGGGGAAGCGAGCAAGGATGCAGTGGTCGCCAGAAACTTCCTCCTGGAGCCACTGTGGGTGTTATTTTCCAAAGGTTAGGTGGGTTTTAGTTAAAAATACTCACCTCCCGAGTGGACCTGCCAATCGGAAAGTGAGTTTTCTAGAGGGAATAGTTCAGCTTGCAAGCCGTTCGATCCTGATCAATAGCCCGGATTCTGAGGCTGTAGATTTGGATTGTTCTGCATCTCAGGGAGCGGATACGGCATCAGGAGATGTTTGGCCTGAAGCGCCTGATTGGAGCTTGGGTTGATATGGCCTACAAAGTCATCAAATCCATTGGTGGCTTCATTATAGGCTTTACGCAAACGAAGCATGTCAAACCAAGTGATCTGCTCGTAGCAGAGCTCATGCCATCTCTCTCTCAAAACCGCATCTCTGAAGCTGTCCTTAGTATAGGTCCCCATGGCAGGTGTAGTCAATTGAGCGCGGTCGCGGATTCGCTTCATGCTCTCATAAGCCAGAGCATTCGGGCCGCTCAGCTCATTTTGAGCCTCAGCATAGATCAACAGCACTTCGGCAAACCGAATCAAGGGCACGTTCAGGTCATTGTTTCTAGAACCCGGCGAATCCTTCTTGCCATTCGCTGTTTGATTGAAGTGCTTGAAAATATAGGGAGCGCCAAGGTCAAATGGAGCACCGCTGCCGTTGGTGTAGTAAGTGGTATAGAAGTAACCTAATTGATCCACAGCTCTCAAGTCGCCCGGCTCGTAAGACTCGTAAAACTCCGTAGTCGGAACAGTACTTCCCGTGCCGGAAGGACCTGCAAAAGTCACCGGTTTAAAGTTCGGATACATGTTATTCATCGGATTTCCCGCCACGACTACGTTATACTGCAGCATGAAAATGTGCTCCAGTCTATTGTCATTGGCTTCATCATGTATGCTGACATAGTCAGGAAACAGGTTCAAGGACGATGGATTTGCGATGGAATAATTGATCACCTCCTCCGACTTTTCGGCTGCCAGCTGGTAGTGGGACGCACCCTTGCTCAGCGGAAAACCGGCCATCGTTAGATATACCTGAGACATGAGGGACTTGGTAGCCGCCAAGGAAGCCCTGCCGCTGATGTCCATCCAGGGAAGACCTGCCGCCTCTGCAATCTTGAGATCCTCCACGATCAAGTCATATACGGTCTCTTTGGAAGCCGGTGCCGGTCTGAAATCCTCCGACGCAGCGGTCTGCGGCAAGGTAATCAATGGAACATCACCCCAGAGTCTGACCAAATAGAAGTAGGCCCAAGCTCTCAGGAATCTTGCTTCACCCAACACTTTCTTCTTCTGAGCTTCATCCATAGGACTGATTCCCGGCACCTTGTCCAGCACCAGGTTGGCATTGGCAACGACTCGGTACAATCCATTCCAGTAATTGATCAGGTGCTGTGTCCTGCCGTCATAAATCAGCCCGTACAGGTTGTTCAGATCCGAATTTTGGGCAGTTTCTGTGGTAGAGGTTCCCGTAGGAGCTTCTAGCAATTGCCAAGTAGAGGAAAATATCCCTCCGTCACTACCGATAAATCTAGTGTCGGCGTACACAGCAGCAAGGGCCGCCTCCGCGTGATCAGGGATCGTGTAGTAGCTCTCAGGGGTCAGGTTAGACGGATCCTGTTCTTCAAGGAAATCTGAACAGCCTGAGATTCCGGTCATAAAGGCTACTGTAAATAGCAGACTGAATGCTTTATAAAATCTGGTATATTTCATTTTTATGTCTCTTTAAGTATAACAGGATTTACAAGGTGATTTGAAGACCAAACAGGAAGGTCGTCGGCTTGGGATATCCATGCCAGATCATCCCCTGAGAGAACACATTGTCTCCATTTCCTCCTCTTATAGGTGTCTGCTCCGGGTCTCCGACTACTTCATCGTCTACCAACAAAAAGAAATTCTGGACCGTAGTATAGGCCCTTAGTCTGGAGAGTTTGATCTTGTCAGTCACTGCGGCAGGGAAAGAATAGCCCAACAACAGGTTACGACCTCTGAGGAATGACCCATCTTTCACCCAGCGCGAATCCACGTTGGTCACGTATCCCGCTCGAGTGTCACGGATCTCCGCAATCGGCGAGTTCTGATTTGTAGGTGTCCAAGCATTCAACACCGACTTATAGCTGTTTGCCAGGGCCTGACGGTCTTCACTTGGGTGAAGAGTCATGTCCAGGATGTCGTTGCCGACGGAGAAAGCCAGATCCACCGACATATCCCAGTTTTTGAATCGGAAGTTGTTGATAAAAGAACCCCAGAAATCGGGGGAGCCGTTGCCGATGATCATCCTGTCGGAGTCATTGATCGCATTGTCTCCGTTGACGTCCAAGTATTTGACGTCCCCTGGCAGCATAGTCAGACCGTTTCTATAACTCACAAATTCAGCAGCTTCTGCCCGCTCCGCCTCGCTCCAAGTCCCCTCTCTGACCAAACCCCAGAATGAACCTACCGGCTCACCTACCCGGATGATGTTGGTTTGGTTGGTAAAGTTGGGTCCACCGACGCCGAAGATATCAGCAGGAGTTGCGAGCGAAAGCACTTTGTTTCTGTTGGCAGAGATCATCAAGGTGCTGTTCCATACGAAATGTTCCTTCTCAATATTGACGGTACTTAGATTAAATTCAACCCCTTTGTTTTCCATAGAACCCACATTGCTTCGGATCACCGAATATCCGCTGGTGCGTGGTACCGGAGCATCTAAGAGCATGTCGGTGGTCTTTCTGTAATACACATCAAACTCGACTGCGATTCTGTTTTGGAACAGGCCCAACTCAACTCCCACGTCAAACTGTGCCGTCTTTTCCCATTTCAAATCCGGATTGGACAATCTGTTGAGACCGGTCCCACCCACTCTGGTTTCGTTGTAGATAGCTGCATAATTAGAGCTTAACAGAGAGAGGGAAGAATAGGAAGGAATCTCCGAGTTACCGGTCAGGCCGTAGCTGGTTCTCAATTTCAGATTGGAAACAGAGGAGCTTGCACTCATGAAATTCTCCTCAGACACTTTCCAGGCAAATGCCGCAGAAGGGAAAAATGCATATTTATTGTTTTCTCCGAATTTGGAGGAACCATCCGCTCTGCCGGTGAATGTCACCAGATATTTGTTATCCAAGCTGTAATTGACCCGAGCGAAATAAGAACTCATCGCAAAGCTGGAAGCATTGGATCCTACACCAGGCAGTTGGCTACCAGCCCCCAGGTTGTTGAACGTAAAATAATCGGTAGAGAAATTCTGAACGCTGGCACTCATGGATGTGAAGCCGGTCTCCTGCCAAGAAATCCCGAGCATTGCAGTCAGTCCGTGACGCTCTGCAAAGACCTTGTTATAAGTCAGGTAGTTCTCAAGAGACCAGAAAGTCTCTTTCTGCATCGCCTTGGAGGCTGTACCGTTCTGACCAATAGCCAGTGTTCGGGTTTGTGATTGATCTCGCTCCTGCGTCATCACGTTTGCTCCCAGGACCGTTCTCATCTCCAAGCCTTCGGCAAACTTGATGTTGGTATACACGCTACCAATTGTGGTTTGGGTATTCAGGATGTATTTGGTTCCATACAACCTGTGCATAGAACTCATGGTGCCTTCGGCAAAAGGGTAGTCACGGTTGTTGGCAAACGTACCGTCTTCATACTTCACCGGAAGGAATGGAAAATCCTCCACGATCTGTCTTGCCACTGCATCTCCTGTATCCACTAGATTCTCAGACTGGTTGTTGTAGCTCAACGTGCCTCCTATCTTCAGCCATTTTTTCACCTGATCGTCAATGGTAAATCGACCTGAATACCGCTTCATATAGGACGTTTTGACCAGACCTTGGTCATCTCTAAAACCAAGAGAAAGAGAGTACGTGGTGCGCTCGTTTCCTCCTTGGAAGCCCAATTGATGATTTTGAGAAAGTGTGTTTTGAGTTGTCTCCTTAAGCCAGTCGGTATCATACAGCGGCTGTTGATTGGCATCGAAGATTCTCGGGTCGGTTCTTCGCAAGGCTGGATTCAAATACGCCCACTTACCATCTGCCCATCCTACTGGATCGTATTTCTCCATGTTTGCCCAGGCGAGATCTTCGGTGGCGAGGTATTCCTTGGCATTGAGTACCTCCGGTCTGTTAGGACCAATGACCGGCACGCTCACGTCGACGTTGTAAGTGACGGTGCCTTCGCCTGATTTACCTTTTTTGGTAGTAATCAAAATTACCCCATTTGCTCCTCTCGAACCGTAGATCGCCGTAGACGACGCGTCCTTCAGCACTTCTACAGATACGATGTCATTGGGGTTGATGTAGTCGATCGCGTTGCTCGCCTGCTGCTGGTTGCCCATTGGCAGCATCACGCCATCCACGACATAGAGCGGGTTGTTGGAGGAGTTGATCGAGCTGAATCCTCGGATCCTCACGGTAGTTCTTCCTCCCGGACGACCGGAGTTCGTATTGACTTGAACGCCAGACACTCTGCCTGCCAAGGATTGATTCAAAGACGGAGAAGGTCGCTCTTGCAGCGATTCTGCTCCCACTTGACCTACCGAACCCGTGAGATCGGATTTTCTGACAGTACCGTATCCAATTACGATGACTTCATCCAGCGATTTGGAATCTACCTCAAGTGAAATATTGATGACGGACTGCTGTCCTACGGCGATGGTCTTAGCAGTATATCCTATGTACGAGACCAGCAAGGTTGCATTGTCGGGCACAGTCAAGGAAAAATTACCGTCAACATCGGTGACGGTTCCCAGCGTGGTGCCTTCCACCAGCACGGTAGCACCCGGTAGTGGCTGACCAGTTTCATCCAGGATCTTTCCAGTGATGGTCTTATCCATCTCAGCATGGGATGTAAGATTGTCTGACGACTTGACATCAACTCCTTCTGTGGTTTTGATCTCCGACATTCCATCTTTGGAATATGACATGGTCACACTAAGTGACTGGATCAAAAATGCACAGGTAAAGAGTTTTGTCATTCTAATTAGAAATAACAATAAACGGTTTTTCATATCAATGCATGTTTTATTTTGGCTATTGAATAATGGGTTCACTTATACTGACGAGGACAATTAATCATCACTTAATTCTCCTCAAAAATCAAGACCGAGTTGTCAGCACGTCTCCGCCTTACTTTGTATGTTTTTATCTTATCATAGGCAAGTGTTTTTTATAGTTATCTAAAATAAATTTCAACTTCAGACCAGTCGATTTTGTAGCCAAATGACACGACACTGCCGTGGCCTTTTCTATACATTTTATCAAAATTCAACATCGCTTTTTCTATACAGCGGTAGGGTTTTGTCAATTTTTAAGTATAGATTCACCTCGTACCCAGCTTTTCCGGGGAAACTTTTCGAGGCTCATCTCGATGGTTTAGATTCGTGCTCAAGCTGAGGGCAAATGCAATCACCATTACTCCGGCTACCCGCAATCCCTGAGGAAACCACAGAAATGGCTTTCTCTGCAACTCCAACTTTTTTAAGACCGACTCTGGACTGATCGGAACCATCTTGCATTCGGAGGGCTCGCTGTCAAGGTCATCTAACTCCGACTCGATCGCGCCCCATAAGTCTGAATTCTCAGAATCCGAAAGCCGGAACTGCTTTGTACTTAGATTCAAAACAATTTGCCTCGCCCGCTTCGCCTTATAGAATTGACTCGGATTTTCCCGCAACAGGCGATCCCATTGAATGTTTGACATTTTAGACGGACAAAGCACCCACATTCTAAAAGATCCATCCAATACAAAATCTTCTACTGAAAAGTCAGAAATATCCACAAGATTGTATTTATAGACGAAAGTCAGAACAGGTCAATTTCTATCCTCCATCTTGATACTTTCTTTTCACTTTTACAGTATCGCTCCCTATTCAGGGGTTTCACTGGAAAAACAGCAAGGATCGCCTCTATCCCTTGCCATATCTCTATCGCCCACGAGCTTCCTTCTGGATCTATCTGAAGCAAAAACCGATGATATGCAACAACTCTCTTCGGATCCAGGACCTTAGAATGAAATAGGATTACTGCCTGTGTTTCCATCTCTGGCGACTGCTGCCCACCTGCTTTTTTCCTCTATTAAAAATTATATAAGCGTCGGAAGGCCCAGAGGAAATAAATTTACCCATGACTGAGCTGAATCAACAACGGCAACAGCAAGATACCCTTCCTCATACTGTTGATTGCCTTCCAGACTAGAGTGTAGCTCGAGTCGATGGATATACCCAGGATCTTGGAGGTGTCCTCATAGGATAGTTTCTCAAAAAATAACAGCCGGATCGCTTCCCGCTGACGAACCGGGAGCCTCTCCAAAGTCCCAGCCAGCTTCTTCTGAAGCGACTCATTGCGCTGAATCTCTATAAATCTGTCTTCGACCGACTCTTCTATATAGTTGACCTCAAAATCAGAAAATTCTAAGTCAACATATACTTTTCGATCCTCGATTATCCCCTTCTTCATCTTGTTTGACAGGGACTTCAGTAGATAAACCTTGACGTTGTCGGTCTGGGACAAGCCGCCTCGATACTTCCAGAGATCGATAAACAATTCGTGCATGCAGTCTTTGACAAAACTCCGGTTGGGCTTTATGGCCATCCCGTAACGAAAAAGCTCTTGAGAATATTTAAGATAGATCTGCTCCAGACCATATCTGTCCCCCGCTCTTAACTGGCTCCAGAGGGTCCCATCTACTGGAAAGGTTTCGTTGCAGATTTTGCGTTCTTGGGTTTGCATGAAAGTTTAGGTGCGTGTATTAAAAATAATGACTTGTCAATCGACTCGACGCTGTACTTATACTAGACTCTTCCGATTTGATTTTTCGCAATTCCGCCATGCGGTCCGTTAAAAAATCACCCACCCGATCAATCTAGAAAATTTTAATGAATTCACTGTATCGCCTACAATTTATTGATTAAAGGGAAATTATTAAACAAATATTCTCTTTCCTCAATTCTATAATCCGATATTTTTTGAAAAAGAAAGGACCATTTTCAAAAATATTATTTTCTCAAGCCCGGCTGCCACGTAATTCGCCCAGATGATTAACAGCCTTACGCCCTTATTTTCACTAAAACTGACGTTTCAGACGGGATATTTGTCCTATTCCGACAAAGTCGAAGAAGGTGACGCGATACCTGTCCAAGTCTTGATATTGATTCCAAATCACGGACCCCGTCAAAAATCATCATTCGCCAAAATTCCTGCATCAGTTTTGGGGATAGTGTCTTATTTTCAACGTATGAAATTGATCTCCATCCTGGCTACGGCGCTGGCACTCGCTGCCTGCGCTTCTCCAAAACAAGAAACCCAAGTGACTTCAACTCCCGATACACCTCTCAGCTACGATTTTCTGGTCGGCACTTACACCGACTCAATGATTCACGGCATCAATATTCTTTCATTTAACCCTTCGGAAAATCTCATGACCGTCGAGACGATCGCTGCGGGCATCTCCAATCCGTCTTATATATTAGCCAGCAGGGACGGCGGGACCGTCTACACCCTGGAGGAAGAGGGTGGCGCGAACGGAGGAAAGGTGCTTACATTTACCAGAAACCCGCAGGATAACTCTCTCACCCTGGTGGATCAGGACGATTCCCGCGGAGACCACCCCTGTCACATCTCGATCTCGCCGGAGGAGGATTTTGTCATCCTGAGCAATTATTCTGGAGGAAATCTTTCGGTATTCAAGGTGTCGCCGGAGGGCCAACTCGACTTTGCGCAGCTCATCCAGCACAGCGGAAAGAGCGTCAACCCAGACCGGCAGGAAAAGCCCCATGTCCACTCCACGACTTTTGATCCCGAGGGGAAACGCCTGCTCGTCGCCGATCTGGGCACGGATAAGATCTACGTGTATGACTTTGACCCGAGCAAAGCCGAACCTCTGGCACTTTCAGCGGAATTCGCCGTGACTCCAGGTGATGGACCACGGCATTTAGCCTTTTCGCAGGACGGAAATGAAGTCCTGGTCGTGGAAGAGATGACAGCTATCCTCGACGTCTTTGCCTACGATAAGGGCGTGCTGACGCCGAAACAACGTCTTACACTATTGGATGACGGCTTCGATGGGAGTGTCGGTGCCGCCGAAATCCGGTTTTCGCCTGACGGGAAACAGGTCTATGTCTCTAATCGCGGCGATGCCAACACCATTTCGGTGTTTGGAAAAAATGCTTCGGGAGAGTATGTGCGCGTTCAAAACATCTCCTCTGGAGGACTTATGCCAAGAAACTTCAACCTGACCGTCGACGGCAAATACCTGCTCGCCGCCAACCAGGCCAGCAACGACATTGTCATCTTTGAGCGCGATGAATTCACTGGCAAGCTCACGCAGACGCTCTGGAAGGCAACCGTCCACAAGCCTGTATATCTCCACCGGTTGACAGACTAAGCCGGATCTTCCCAGCTTTTTGCGGAATTGTACAAGATGTCTCCGGACCGGACCTCCAGGGGCGACTCCAGATTATTATTGTAAAGTTTACCCGTTCCCAGACCTTGGGGAATCGTCGTGCCCAGCGCTGAAGCTAGCTGGGAGATGGCATTGAGGCCAATGTTGCTTTCTAGGGCCGAAGTCATCCACCAGCCGATATTTCGTTCCTCAGCCAGCTGCACCCATTCCTTCGTCTCCAGGATACCTCCAAGCAAAGTGGGCTTCAGGATGATATGCTGAGGCTCAATGGCGTCCAACAGCCTCGCCTTTTCACCGATACCAATCAGCTCTTCGTCCAGGGCGATGGGTAAAGGCGTCTTCCTACAAAACTCCTTCATCTCACTCCACTGTCCGGCGCGAATCGGCTGCTCGATGCTGTGAATATCCAACGCTGCCAATTGCTCTAATTTCTTCAGCGCGTCTGCTGGAGCAAATGCGCCGTTGGCATCGACCCTGAGCACCACCCGGTCTTTGGAAAAACCGCTTCGGATGTACCTAAGCAGCTCGAGCTCTTGCTCAAAATCGATCGCTCCGATCTTCATCTTGATGCAATCAAAGCCGCTCTTGAGCTTCTGATCAATCTGCCCCAGCATAAAATCCCGGTCGCCCATCCAGATCAGTCCGTTGATCGCTATGCCCTCTTGCGCGTCGTAGAAACGATTCGGGAAAAGTCTCTTCTTTCCTCCCCAAGCCAAATCCAACAAGGCCGTCTCCAGGCCAAATCGGATGGAGGGCAGCTCTAAGGGAATCAATTTTTTTAATCGTTCCAAGATCGCTTGCTCGTCCAACTCAAAGGAAAGCCCGCTCAGAGAATCCAAGGTTTTTTGGAGAATCTCCTCAAAATCATCCCGGTGGTCGGGACTTAGCTTCACCAGGGGCGCCGCTTCTCCCCAACCGATCAGGTCCCGCCGCTGAGGGTCAAGTACTTTGATCCAAAAAACATCTCTCGTGGTGAGCACTCCCCGGGACGTGCCCGCCTCAAAACGAAAGTCGAGGGTGCGTTTGATATAGGAAAACTGAAGAGGCTGGAGAACAGTCATCAAGTAAGGGTGAATTTCAGGTAAAAATGGATGCCTATATTTGCAACCAAATCAGCCCATCCGATGGATACTCCTCAGATCGACCTACGCGACTACGAATATACACTCCCCGACGAGCGCATCGCTAAGTTTCCGCTGGAAAAGCGGGACAGCTCCCAGGTCTTACACTATCGAGAGGGGCAGATCCAACACTTTCATTTCTATGACATCCCGGACCTGCTGCCCTCGGACACGCTCCTGGTGTACAACGACACCAAGGTCATCCCGGCGCGGCTCATCTTCCAGCGGGAAACAGGCGCGAAGATTGAAATCTTCCTTTTAGCGCCGATAGCCCCGACCACTGTCATCCCGGAGATCATGCTGGCCAAGCACCCCGTCACGTGGGAGACCATGATCGGAAATGCCAAGAAATGGAAAGATGCCGAAATCCTGCAAGGGAACGTGTCAGTGGCGGGAAGAGACATTGTCCTCAGCGCCCGATTACTTGACCGGGAACTGAAGCAGGTAGAATTCTCCTGGAGTGATCCGGAGGTGGCGTTTGTAGACCTGGTAGAGGCAAGCGGAGAAGTGCCCTTGCCACCCTATCTGAACCGCAAACCCAACGAGGAAGACAGGTCCCGCTATCAGACCGTCTACTCCAAGAAGGAAGGAGCCGTCGCGGCTCCCACTGCAGGTCTGCACTTCACCGAGGAAGTTTTTGACAAGCTTCGCAAAAAAGGAATCCGTGAAGCGCAAGTGACCCTCCATGTAAGCGCTGGCACTTTTCAGCCTATCAAAGTGGACAATGTGCTGGAGCACCCGATGCACAGCGAGCAGATTCAGATCACCCGCCAGACGATCTTGACCCTTCTGGAAAATCAGGGAAAGACCGTCGCAGTCGGCACGACGTCCGTCCGCACCCTCGAAAGCCTGTATTGGTTCGGCGTCAAATTGATAGAGGGGAAAGGCGAGGATTTCTTTATCCCGAAGCTGTTTGCCTATGAAAAAAGAGAAGTCGTCCCTACAAAATCGGAAGCGCTTCAGGCAATCCTAGGCTGGATGGACAGCGAACAGCAAGACACAATTCTCGGCCAAACGGAAATCTTTATCTTCCCTGGATATATTTTTCGGATGATCGAAGGGCTGATCACCAATTTTCACCAGCCGGGCTCCACGCTCGTCTTACTGATCGCTACGATCTTGGGCGAGGACTGGAAGAAAGTCTACGGGGAAGCTCTGGCAACAGACTATCGCTTCCTGAGCTATGGCGACAGCAGTTTGCTTTGGATCTGAAAGGGAAAAGCAAGAAGCGAGAGACAAGAGCAAAGACATGAGAATCAAGTAGTCAGACCCGAGAGCCAAGAGGCAAGACATAAGTATCAAGTAGCTAGTATCAAGACGGACGCGGCAGCGACTCCGCTTTATTCCCGAGTCCGTATTCGAACGCAACCATAGACAAAGGGGGCCGGGGGATTGTTAATGGAGACATAAGTCTCAAGTAGCTAGACGCTAGATGAAAGAACCAAGAGGTAAGAGATAGGTATCACGTAGCTAGTATCAAGACAGATGCCGACTGCCCTCTTTCCCCTTCCGATTCCGATAATGGAACAGAGTCACAAGAAAAATAGCCGGGGAACGGTCGACCAAAGCGGCTTCACCATTCCCCGGCTCATGTCGGAATTAAACTAACTATACACCGGAAAACTAATCCGAGTTAACCTTTTCGCATCGTCTTGTAGGCATTGATTAGCCCGTTGGTCGAGCTGTCGTGGGAAGTCACTTCCTCATCACCGGCGAGCTCAGGAAGGATGCCGTTGGCCAGGACTTTGCCCAGCTCCACGCCCCACTGATCGAAGCTGAAGATATTCCACACCACACCCTGTACAAAGATCTTATGCTCGTACATCGCGATCAACTGACCCAACGTGTACGGATTGATTTCTTTTACAAGGATAGAGTTGGTTGGTCGGTTGCCTGCGAATACGCGATGGGGAGCGATCTTGGCGATCTCCTCGTCCGATTTTCCTGCTTTTTTCATCTCGCCTGTCACCTCCTCCAGCGACTTTCCTTTCATCAGGGCCTCGGTCTGCGCAAAGAAGTTGGACAAGAGTTTTTGGTGGTGGTCTCCGATAGGATTGTGGGAGATCGCCGGAGCGATAAAGTCACATGGGATGAGGTGCGTGCCCTGGTGAATCAGTTGATAGAAGGCGTGCTGTCCGTTGGTACCAGGTTCGCCCGAGATGATCGGACCGGTCGTATAGTCGACCTTGCCGCCATCCCGGCTGACGTATTTCCCGTTGCTTTCCATATTTCCCTGCTGGAAGTAGGCCGCAAACCGGTGCATGTATTGATCGTAAGGCAGGATAGCCTCGGATGTCGCGCCCTGGAAATTCGTGTTCCAGATCCCGATCATTGCCAACAGGATCGGAATATTCCGTTCAAATGCCGTGTGACGGAAATGCTCATCCATCGAATGTGCGCCTGACAGCAGCTTTTCGAAGTTATCGAAGCCAATCACACAGGCAATCGGCAACCCTATGGCAGACCAGAGCGAATACCTGCCCCCCACCCAATCCCAGAAGGCAAACATGTTGGCGGTGTCGATTCCAAATTCAGAGACTGACTTCGCATTAGTGGATAGTGCCACAAAGTGCTTGGCCACCGCGGCTTCGTCCTTTGCTTTCTCCAAAAACCAAGATCTAGCCGTGTGGGCGTTAGTCATGGTCTCCTGTGTGGTGAAGGTCTTGGAAGCAATGAAGAACAGCGTCGTCTCTGGGTCGACCTTTTTCAATGTCTCCGCAATGTGAGTTCCATCGACGTTGGAGACAAAGAAGATCTCCAGAGCAGGATTTTGGAAGGCCTTCAGAGCCTCAGTGACCATAACGGGGCCGAGATCCGACCCGCCGATTCCGATATTGACCAGTGATTTGATCGGTTTTCCGGTATAGCCGAGCCAAGTACCTCCGTGGATCTGATCCGCAAAGCCTTTCATTTGTGCCAAGACGGCGTTGACCTCGGGCATCACATCTTTGCCGTCCACATAGACAGGCAGACCTTTTCTGTTTCTCAGGGCGGTATGCAGCACAGCACGGTTTTCGGTCTCGTTGATCGCCACTCCGGTGAACATCTCTTCGATGGCCTCTTGCACGCCGGTCTCTCGGGCTAGATCCATCAGGGCTGCCAAGATGTCGTCCGAGATTCGATTTTTAGAAAAATCAACAAGAATTTCCTCAAAACGGACACTGAACTGGTCGAAGCGTCCCGAGTCCTGAAAATGAGAGGCGATGGTGTCGTTTTTATGTTTTTCGACCAGCTCCAAAAGTTGGGTCCAAGCTGGCGTACTGTTAGGGTTGATTGAGTTCATGATTGCAAAAGAGTAGTATAAACGAGGGACAAAAATAAGAGTATTTGAAGGGGAATGAAGGAAAAATGGCCGGAATATGCCGTTGTGATGATTTGGATTCGCCTAGGTAGGAAGGATATTATCGGCTGGTCCAGCGAGGAAAGACGCCATGAGAGCGTAAGCTCCCCCGAAAATTGGGACACTCAAAAGTTTACTTTTGATCCGATAAGCGAAGGTAAGTGAATACTCCAAGCAGTTCAAGACCAAGGCGAGCTGTTGGCTTGGGCCAACCAGTCTTGAGCTGCTTTCCGTATTCACTTTTGCGCTGCTTAACGGTTGGAAAGCAAAAGATATGTTCGTTTTAGTTGTTCCAATAAGTCAAAGGGAGTCTAATAACCAAGTGCCTCAGGCGGCCTTTCCCGATTATAGTCTTCCATCCATTCCTACGCTTTTTCCCTGACCTCATCCAGCGTGTTGAATACATTGGCGTTGAAAAAAAGGCCCAAGGAAGATTTTCCTTGAACCTAATTCAAACCTTGTGAGAGGCCCGCTAAGCTACCCTCTCAATCTCTTAGCAGGACTTTAATAAGCAGATGCTTCAGGCTCGTAGGTAGAGATGTACTCGATCACTCCCCCTTTGAGATTATAGAGATTGCCAAAGCCAAACCTTTCCTCAAGCTCGAGGATACCTTTTTTGCTTCTGCCACCCATCTTGCAGTGGACTACTACCTTCTTGTCTCTGGATATCGTATCGGCTTTATTGAGTAAGTCTGCCAGTGGGATTAATTCTGCGCCGATATTGACTATGTCGTATTCAAATGGCTCTCTCACGTCTATCAGCTGAAAGTCCTTTCCTTCAGTCATCCATAGATGTAGCTCATCCACCGTGATTTCTTTAACCTGTTTTTCGGTTTTCAGTCCGCAAAATTCTTCGTAGTCGATCAGCCCTGTGATGGTTGGGTTGAGGCCGCTGATGGGATTGTTCGGATTTTTCTTAAACTTCAAAGTTCGGGTCTGGAACGTCAGAGCGTCGAAAGTGAAGAAACGTCCACTCAACACTTCCCCTATTCCAGAGGCAATCTTAATCACCTCAAGTGCCTGAATGCTCCCCAAGATTCCCGGCAAGACACCGAGTACTCCGCCCTCGGCACAGCTTGGAACCAAGCCTGGAGGAGGAGGATAGGCATATAGATCCCGGTAGTTAGGTCCCACCTCGCCTGTCTCATCTTTGAAGTTGAAGACGGATGCCTGTCCTTCAAACTGGAAGATCGACGCGTAAACGTTAGGCTTGCCCAGCAAAACACAGGCGTCATTTACCAAGTATCTGGTCTGAAAATTATCCGTCCCATCCGCCACGATGTCGTATTCCCGGACAATATCCAGCGCATTTGCCGAGGTGAACTTCTCATTGTAGACATTGATGCGGATATGGGGATTGAGCTCAGCCAATCGTTTCCTGGCCGATTCTGCCTTGGAAGTCCCCACCTCTTGCACCCCATACAGGACTTGTCGCTGCAGATTGCTGTCGTCGACCACATCAAAGTCGACAATCCCGATCGTACCGATCCCTGCTGCAGCCAGATACAAAAGCATCGGACTGCCTAGACCGCCGGATCCAATCACCAAGACCTTGGACTCCTTGAGTTTTCGCTGCGCCTCTAGTCCGAACTCAGGAATGATGATATGTCTATTGTACCGCGCCAGCTCTTCCTTGCTGAAGTCTACACCTCCCGCAATGGCCGGCACAATGCTCACCACACTTCGATCCGTCAGATCCGTCGCACCCTCCTGTAGGTTGCGGATGTCCTCATCGTCAACAAAGATGTTGATAAAGGAAGGGATCTTCCCGTCAGAAGTATAGAGATGCTTCTTCATGTCGGGAAATTGGGTCGTAAGATTTATCAAGATCTCGTCGACGTTTGATGCCTGAATCTCAACCTTTGCGGTGTTGTTCGTAAATTTTCGCAAGGGAGTCGGGATGTAAACTGATGCCATATACAGTTAATTTAAAATTTCAAATACTTCTTCTTCAAACTGGAGGTCGCTATTAAGTCTCCAAAATCTCATATCCGAAAATCTATGACCCGGCAGAGAAATCATCATATAGGAAAAATTGGGGAAGGCGGACACGCGGTCAATTTCCGA
>Ga0079224_100002894_pt1 | contig 21266 bp, 20 predicted proteins | sample Stecom2015_FD_80414 | JGI IMG/M metagenome (GOLD analysis project Ga0079224, IMG submission 80414) | Agricultural soil microbial communities from Utah to study Nitrogen management - Steer compost 2015 | ecosystem: Environmental > Terrestrial > Soil > Agricultural land | place: USA: Utah...
GGATGATCAACCTAGGTGAGGCGGCCGAGTACATGTTCGACCACACCATCTTCCAGGAGAACCTGGTCGGGGTCGACTTCTGCGAACGGATGGTGCGGGAGACCAACCCGGAGGTGCTGGAGCAAGCCGAGCGCACCGAAGCTCGACACGCCGGCGAACACGGCTACCGCACCATCGCCGACATCATGCGCGCGCTCAACCCGCTGGAGGGGGAGTACTACCGAGAGGCGTTGCAGATGTCCCGGCTCACCCGGGAGATGTTCTGCCTCATGGAAGGCCGGCACGTGCACCCCTCCACCTTGTACCCGGGTGGGATCGGCTCGGTCGCCAGCATCCAGGTGTTCACCGACTACCTCAGCCGACTGATGCGCTACCTCGACTTCGTCAAGAAGTCGGTACCCATGCACGACGACCTGTTCGACTTCTTCTACGAGGCCCTGCCCGGCTACGAGCAGGTCGGCCAGCGGCGCGTGCTGCTGGCCTGCTGGGGGTCGCTCAACGACCCCGAGCACTGCGACTTCCAGTACCGGACCATGGCCGACTGGGGGCGGCGCATGTTCGTCACCCCCGGCATCATCGTCGACGGCGAGCTGGTCACCAACAGCCTGGTCGACATCAACCTGGGGATGCGGATCCTCCTCGGCAGCTCGTACTACGAGGACTGGGTGGGGCAGGAGACTTTCGTCGACCGGGACCCGCTCGGTAACCCGATCGACCCACGCCACCCGTGGAATCAACACACCATCCCGAAGCCGGCCAAGCGGGACTTCGACAGCAAGTACTCCTGGGTGATGTCGCCCCGCTGGTTCGACGGCCAACAGCACCTGGCCCTGGACACCGGTGGAGGACCGCTGGCCCGGCTGTGGTCGACCGCGCTGAACGGGCTCGTGGACATCGGTTACATCAAGGCGACCGGCGACAGCGTGGTCATCAACTTGCCGCGGACCATGACCCGGCCGGAGACCACCCACGAGTGGAAGATTCCTCGGCGCAACGGGGAGTACCTGTCCAACACCATCGAGCGGAACCGGGCCCGCACCTACTTCCAGGCGTACGCGGCCGCCGCCGCCCTCCACTTCGTGGACAAAGCATTGGGCGAGGTACGGGCGGGGCGGACCCAGACCTGGGAACCGTTCACCGTGCCGAAGGAAGCGATCAGTGTCGGCTTCACCGAAGCGGTGCGGGGTGTGCTCTCCCACCACATGGTGATCCGAGACGGGAAGATCGCGAACTACCACCCGTACCCGCCCACGCCCTGGAACGCCAGCTCCCGCGACAGCTACGGCACTCCTGGACCGTATGAGGACGCGGTGATGGGCACCCCGATCTTCGAACAGAACCCCCCGGAGCGTTTCAAGGGCATCGACATCATGCGAACCGTACGCAGCTTCGACCCCTGCCTGCCGTGTGGGGTGCACATGTACCTCGGGCCGGGCAAGGTGCTGCAGAAGAAGCACACCCCGCACGCGTTCGCCGTCGAGGGTGGCTGAGAGGGAGGAACCCATGCCGGTCACTGACGCATCCCCCTCAGTGGATCTTGAGGCCTGCGGTGAGCGGATCGAGCGGCTGCTGGCGGAGCTCGCCTCCGTCGCCGACCCCGCCGCGGCCCGATACGGCGAACAACTGGTCCGGACCCTGATAGAGCTCTACGGCGCCGGGCTGGCGCGGATCGTCGACCTACTCGAACAGGCGGACCCGCAGCTGTTGGGGCAGGTGGCGGCGGATCCGCTGGTCTCCGGGCTGTTGGTGATCCACGACCTGCACCCGGTCAGCACCGAGCAGCGGGTCCAGCAGGCGATAGCGGACGTCCGCCCGCTGCTGGGGCGCCACGCCGGCGACGTGGAAGTGCGGGAGGTGGCCGCACCGGTGGTACGGCTGCGGCTGACCGGCAACTGCCACGGCTGCCCGTCGTCGGAGCTGACGGTGCGGCACGCGATCGAGCGGGCGGTGCTGGCGGCCGCACCCGAGATCGAAGAGGTGCTGGTGGAGGGGATGGTCTCGGAGCCGAGCCCGGCGACCGGACAAGGGCCGCTGTTGCGGATCCAACCCCGCCCGCCCCACCCGTACGCGGCGGTGCCGTGCCCGGCCACGACCGGTGAGGCGGCGACGGAGGAGGAGCGGCCGTGACCACCGAGTTGCGTCGGTCCGGCCGCTCCCCCGGCGCTACGAGGCTGCGCCGGTTCATCCGCCCGGCGGACCCCGCCACCGAGGCCACCGGCGCGGACCCGGCCGGCTGCGAACTGTGCGGACAGCCGCTGCCGGAGACCCACGGTCATCTCGTGGACCTCCACCAGCGGGGGATCGCCTGCGTCTGCCCGGCCTGCCGGCTGCTGTTCCAGCCGGGTAGCGATTCCGGACTCCGTTACCGGTCGGTTCCGGATCGATACCGGTACCGCCCCCAGCCGAAACTGACCGACGGACTGTGGCATCGGTTGGGCGTACCGGTGGGGCTCGCGTTCTGCTTCTACAACTCCACCCTGGAACAGCCGGTGGTGGTCTATCCCAGCCCGGCGGGGCCGACGGAAGCGGAACTGTCCACGCACACGTGGCCTGACTTGGTGGCGGCCGAGCCGCTACTGGCGCAGCTGCAGCCGGATGTGGAGGCGGTCCTGGTCAACCGCGTCGCCGACCCGACCGGGGCCCGGTACGAGACCTTCTTGATCCCGATCGACGTCGGCTACCAGCTGGTGGGATTGATCCGCCAGTACTGGCGCGGCTTCGACGGTGGGCAAGAAGCGTGGCAGGAGATCCACAGGTTCCTGGCGACACTGCGGGAACGCGCCGAGTGGGTGGGGGAAGCAGATGCGTGACCTTCATTTCACCTGTCGGGATTTGTCCCCCGATCCCTCCGCGGCCGTTCCCACGCTGCGGCTGCGGTTGCAGATCCGGGAGCCGGACGGGGAGGCGGTGCACACGCTGGCGCTGCGTTGCCAGTTGCTGATCGAACCACACGGACGGGAGTACACCGATCGGGAGGCCGGACTGTTGGTGCACCTGTTCGGGGACCGGTCCCGCTGGAGTGAGTCGCTCCGACCGGTGCCGTGGGTCAATGTGTCCACCGTGGTCGGTCCGTTCACCGGCAGCACCGAGGTGGAGTTGTCGGTGCCCTGTAGCTACGACCTGGAGGTAGCCGCCGGCAAGTACCTCCACGTGTTGTCCGACGGGGAGGTGCCGCTGCGGCTGCTGTTCTCCGGCACCGGGTTCGTGGGGCAGCAGGGGCGGGTGCAGGTGATGCCGGTGCCCTGGCACTGCGAGGCCAGCTACCGGATGCCGGTACGGGTGTGGCGAGAGCTCATGGACCGCTACTTCCCCGGCAGCGGTTGGCTGCGGCTGCGTCGGGAGACCATCGACGCCCTGCTGCGCTACACCTCCGCCCGCGCGTTGCCGGACTGGGACAGCGCGCTGCGGGGGCTACTGGAGGAGGGAACCGTGGCGCCGGCGCCGACCGGCGTGACCAGCCCCACCCACACGGAGGAGGTGGGATCGTGACCGGGCCGTCTCCACGATCGCCCGTCGACCCTGAGCGTACCGACCAGCGGGAGCCGGAACACCCCGCGCTCGCGACCGCCCGGGCGGTCGCCGACGCGGTGCTGTACGAGGGGTACCTGCTGTACCCCTACCGGGCCTCCGCCACCAAGAACCAACTGCGGTGGCAGTTCGGGGTGCTGATGCCCCCTTCGTACCAGCGGGCCGGCACCGGTGAACACGCCACCTGCCGGACGGAGTGCCTGCTGGTGCCCGGCCCGGCGGCGGTGCTGCGGCTACGGCTGCGGTTCCTGCACCTGGTCACCCGGACCGACGACGGGCCGGAGTGGGACGAGGCGGTGGAGCGGCACCTCGACGTGGAGGTGCCGGTGACCGCGCTCGCCACCGAGTACCGGGTGCCGGTGCAGCACCCGGGCGGCACCAGCCCCGGGCGGCGGTGGCAGCCCGTGACCGGGGAGCTGCGGATCCACACCACCGCGCTGCCCGGCCCCCACTCGCTGGTGCGGTTGACGGCGGAGCTGGCCAACACCAGTGACTGGGACGATCCCCACGCGGGGCGCCCGGAGGCGCTGCGGCGCGCCCTGGTCGCTACCCACCTGTTGCTCGCGGTCGAAGACGGGCAGTTTCTGTCCCTCATAGACCCGCCGGAGTGGGCGCAGGGCGCGGCGGACAGCTGCCGCAACGAGCGGTGGTGGCCGGTGCTGGTGGGGGAGCCGGGCCGGTCGGATGCGGTCCTGGCCAGCCCGATCATCCTGTACGACCATCCGCAGGTAGCTCCGGAGAGCCCCGGGGACCTGTTCGACGCGCTGGAGATCGACGAGCTGCTGAGTCTGCGCACCCTGACGCTGACCGAGAAGGAGAAGCAGGAGGCTCGCCGCACCGATCCCCGGGCCGCCGAGCTGCTGGACCGGGTGGAGGGGCTGCCGCCGGAACTGTGGCAGCGGCTGCATGGGGCGATCCGGTCGCTGCGCCCGGCGCAGGAGCGGGCCGAGGCCCAGCAGTGGTGGCAGGAGTTGGCGGCCCCGCCGCCGGAGTACTTCGACATCGCGGGGCACCGCATCCGGCGCGGCAGCCGGGTGCGGCTCACCCCCGGGGTACGGCGGACCGATGCCCAGGACATGTTTCTGGCCGGGCGGTTGGCCACGGTCCGGGAGCTGATCGAGGACGTAGACGGCGCGAAGTACTTGGCGGTCACGGTGGATGACGACCCCGGCGCGGAGCTCCACGCCGCCTATGGCCGATTCCGGTACTTCGCACCCGATGAGGTGGAGCCGGTGGAGACGGTGGCGCCGACCCCGCGGCCGGAGGGATCGCAGTGACCGCCCCCGCACCGGCCACCCGGCCGCTGATCCTGGTCGCGGGGATCGGCAATGTGTTCTTGGGGGACGACGGATTCGGCCCCGCGTTGGCGCGTCGGCTGGCCGACGAGCCCTTGCCGTTGGAGGTGCAGGTAGCCGACTACGGCATCAGCGGCATGCACTTGGCCTACGACTTGATGGCCGGCTACCCCACCACGATCCTGCTGGACGCGGTCAACCGGGGTGACCCGCCCGGCACCGTGTCGGTGCTGGAGGTGGATCCGGGGCAGTTGGCCTGGTCGGAGCCGGTCGAACAGGCCGCCCGATACGTGGACGGCCATGGGATGCAACCGGACCAGGTGCTGGCGTTGCTGCGGGCGTTAGGCGGTGAGCCCGGGCGGGTGCTGGTGGTCGGCTGTGAACCGGTCACCACCGAGGAGCAGCTGGGACTGAGTCAGGTGGTGACCGAGGCGGTGGAGCAGGCCGTACCGGTGGTGAAGGAACTGGTCGGGCGGGAACTCGCCCGGTTGAGGCAGGAGGCGGCGGCATGAAGCGGCGGTTACTGATGGTGGCGATGGCGGCCGGAGTAGTGGTGATGGCGGTGCAGAACTGGCCGGGCCTGGTCCGGTACCTGAAGATTCGGCAGATGTGAGCGGTGGGGAGCCGCGGAGGGAGAAGCATGCACGAGATCGGACTATGTGAAGGAATCGTAGAGACAGTGCAGCGCCGCGCGGCCGGCCGGCCGGTGGCGAAGGTACGCATCCGGGCGGGTGCGCTGCTGCGGGTGGTGGAGTCGTCTCTACAACAAGCGTGGGAGCTGCTCACCGCCGACACCCCCGCACAGAAGGCCACTGTGGAGTTGGTGCAGGTACCGGCCGAGTTGCACTGTGAGCGATGCGACCACCAGAGCCCGACCATGGACGCGCTGGCGACCTGCCCGGCCTGCGGCAGCGGACATGTGCACCTGTCCGGCGGAGACGAACTGGTGCTGGAGTCGCTGACCTTCGCAGCGGGGGAGGCGACGGTGGGCGGCCCGGCGGCGGAAGCCGCCGCGCGGGGAGAGCTGGCAGTCGACCGCACCCCGGCGAAGGGGTGACGTCAGGTGTGTCTCGGTATCCCGGGGCAGGTGGTGGAGCTCCGGACCGACCGGCCGGACCTGGCAGAGGTGGATGTCAGCGGGGTGCGCCGGCCCATCAACATCGGCCTGCTCATCGATGACCCACCGGTGCCCGGGGACTGGATTTTGATTCACGTCGGATTCGCCTTGTCCAAAATCGACGAAGCGGAGGCAAAGGCGGCGATGGACTTCCTGGTCAGTCTCGGGCAAGCGTACGACGACGAGCTGGCGGCGCTGCAAGCGTCGCGGATCGAGTAGGGGAGCGGATGAGATTCGTCGACGAGTTCCGGGACGCTGGCGCCGCGCGCGCGTTGGCCACCCGGATCGCCGAGCTGTGTGAACCAGGCCGGCAGTACACGTTCATGGAGGTGTGCGGGGGGCACACCCATACCATCTATCAGCACGGGCTGGAGGACTATCTGCCGGAGCAGATCAACCTGGTGCACGGCCCCGGTTGCCCGGTGTGTGTGATCCCGATGGGGCGGGTGGATGATGCGATCCACATCGCCGAGCAGCCTGACGTGATCCTCGCCTCGTTCGGGGACATGATGCGGGTGCCCGGCGGGCGGGGTTCCTTCCTGGAAGCCAACGCCGCCGGCACCGACATCCGGATGGTGTACTCACCACTGGACGCGCTCAAGCTGGCGCGGTCCCACCCGGACAAGCACGTGGTGTTCATGGCGATCGGGTTCGAGACCACCGCCCCCTCGACCGCGGTGACCATTCAACGGGCCGCCGCAGAGGGGTTGGACAACTTCTCGGTGTTCTGCAACCACGTCACCATCCTCCCGGCGATCAAAGCCATTCTGGACTCACCTGATCTGCGGCTGGATGGTTTCCTCGGCCCTGGGCATGTGTCCACCGTGATCGGTTGTGAGCCGTACCGGTTCATCACCCGCGACTACCACAAGCCACTGGTGGTGGCCGGGTTCGAGCCGTTGGACATCCTGCAGGCGGTCTACCAGTTGATGCAGCAGCTCGCGGAGGGCCGGTGTGAGGTCGAGAACCAGTACTCCCGGGTGGTGCCCTGGCAAGGTAACCCGGCCGCGTTGCGGGCGGTGCACGAGGTGATGGAGCTACGCCCCTACTTCGAGTGGCGTGGGCTGGGCTTCATCTCCCACTCGGCGCTGCGGATCCGACCGGAGTACGCCAAGTTCGACACCGAGGCCCGGATGGCCCTGCCGGGCGTGCGGGTGGCCGACCCGAAGGCCTGCCAGTGCGGGGAGGTGCTCAAGGGAGTGCTCAAACCGTGGGAGTGCAAGGTGTTCGGCACCGCCTGCACCCCGGAGACCCCGATCGGCACCTGCATGGTGTCCTCGGAGGGCGCCTGCGCGGCGTACTACAACTTCGGCCGGTTCTCCCGGCAGCGGGTGAAGGAGGCGACCCGGGTATGACCGGCTCCGAAGTGGGGGAGGTGCAGACCGCGGCCTGGGCCGAGGCGGTGGTGCGCACCTACGCCGACCAGCAGGGGCCGACCGACCGGGAGGAGCAGGTGCTGGCCCGGATCGAGCGGGCCCGCCGACGCCGCCCGCGCCTGACCGACCAGCGGATCACGCTGGCCCACGGGGCCGGAGGCAAGGCCAGCCAGACCTTGGTGGAGGCGGTGTTCCGGGACGCGTTCGACAACCCGCTGCTGGCGCCGCTGGAGGACGCGGCTGTGTTCACCGCCGGTGAGGCGGCGTTGGCGTTCACCACCGACTCGTACGTGGTGACCCCGTTGTTCTTCCCCGGCGGAGACATCGGGGACCTCGCGGTCAACGGTACGGTCAACGACTTGGCGGTGGCCGGGGCGAAGCCGCTGCACCTGTCGGCCGGCTTCATCCTGGAGGAAGGGTTTCCGGTCGCGGATCTGCGCCGGATCGTCGCCTCCATGCGCCGGGCGGCCGATGTCGCCGGGGTGAGCATCGTGACCGGCGATACCAAAGTGGTGCCCCGCGGCCGCGCCGACGGCTGCTACATCACCACCGCCGGAATCGGGCTGCGGGACCCCTCCCGCCACCTGGGTGCGGCCACCGTGCGACCCGGGGACGCGGTGCTGGTCTCCGGCCCGGTCGGCGACCACGGGGTGACGGTGATGCTGGCCCGCGGTGAGCTGGAGCTGGCCGCGCCGGAGCTGCGGTCGGACACCGCGCCCCTGTCCGGGCTGGTGGCGGCCCTGTTCGAGGCGGAGGTGCCGGTACGCGCGATGCGGGACGCCACCCGGGGCGGGGTGGCCACCGTGCTCAACGAACTGGCCCGAGCCGCCGGGGTGGCGGTGGTGGTGGACCAGGCGCAGGTGCCGGTGCGTCCGGTGGTACGAGGGGCGAGCGAGCTGCTCGGCATCGACCCGCTGTACGTCGCCTGCGAGGGCCGGATGGTGGTGGTGGTCCCCGGGGAGGCGGCCGAATCAGCGCTGGCGGCGCTGCGGGCGCACCCGCTGGGGGCGGAGGCGGCGCTGATCGGGCGGATCGCCGAGGACCCTTCCGGGCTGGTGTTGCTGAAGACCGCGTTCGGCGGCACCCGGATCATGGATCTGCTGGTCGGGGATCCGTTGCCACGGATTTGCTGACCTGCGCCCCGCGTACCGGGTGTGGCGGGTCCAGCGCCCCACACCCGGTACGCGGGGCGCGTCGGCAGCGTCAGCCGCCTTGATCGCCCGGGATCAGGCGAGGGCTGGTGGGGTCGATCGGCTCCGGTGGGGCGATGCCCGCCTCGTCCCGGTCCTTACGCCGTCGTTTCGCGCTGCGTCCGAGCGCCTGCTCGTTGCCTTTAGCGGTGTAGCTGATCCCCACCCCTAGGGGAGTCCGTGCGGTGGTGTCGGTCGCGGGTACGCCCTCCCGCTCCTGCTGCGAGATCGTCCTGCCTGCCATCTCGCCCCTCCTCTGTGCCGTCGGCGCGCGCCGTTGCCTTGGCGCAGGTGCCCCCGGCGGGGGCGGTTAAACCTCTGCCGGGGGTTCGCGCTCCCCGGCGGCGGCCACGACCGCCTGGCCGACGCAGATTCCCCCGTCGTTGGGGGGTACGTCCCGGTGAGTCAGCACCCGGAACCCGGCCGCGGTCAGCCGGTCGCGCAGGCCGGTCAGCAGCAGTTGGTTCTGGAACACCCCGCCGGACAGGGCGACCGTGGCGAGACCGGTGCGCTCCCGTACCCGCTGGCACGCCTGCGCCAGCCCGTCGACCAACCCGTGGTGGAACCGGGCCGCTATCACCGGCACCGGGGTGCCCCGCTGGAGGTCGTCCAGCACCTGCCGGAACAGCTCCGGTCCGGATAACCGCAGCGGACGGGAGTCGGTCACCGGCAGGCGGTATCCGTCCTGGACGGTCGGGTCGGTGCGTTGCTCCAGCTCGATCGCGGCCTGCCCTTCGTACGAGATCTCCTCCCGTACCCCCAGGAGCGCGGCGACCGCGTCACACAGCCGACCGGCGCTGCTGGTCAGCGGTGCCAGCCCGGTGCTGGCCAGCCGTCGCACCGCCGGCCAGTCCGGATGCCGGCGCAGCAGCGGCAGCTCCTCCGGTGTCCCGTCCGGGCAGGCGGCGTGCAGGTAGGACACCGCCATGCGCCAGGGTTGGCGGATCGCGGTCTCGCCCCCCGGTAACGGCACCGGGGTCAGGTGGCCGACCCGGGTGAAGGTGGCGAGGTCGGCCACGAGCAGTTCTCCGCCCCAGAGGGTGCCGTCGGTGCCGTAGCCGGTGCCGTCCAGCGCTACCCCGATCACCGGACCGGTGTGCCGGTTGTCGGCCAGGCAGGCGGCGATGTGGGCGTGGTGATGCTGTACCCCCACGAGGTCCACATCTTGCTGGGCGAGCGCGTACCGGGTGGAGTGGTACTCCGGGTGCAGGTCGTGGGCGAGTACCTGGGGGGTGCAGCCGGTCAACCGGGTCAGGTGGGCGATCGCAGCCGGGTAGGACTGGAAGGTGGGGTGGTCGGCCAGGTCTCCGATGTGGGCGGAACAGATCACCTCGTACCCCTGGGCCAGGGCGAAGGTGTTCTTCAGATCCGCGCCGCAGGCCAGCACCGGGCGGGGAAAGCGCCAGGGGACGGTCAGCGGCTCCGGCACGTACCCGCGGGAGCGGCGCAGCAGCAGTGGGCGACCGCGTACGGTGCGCGCCACCGAGTCGTCGGCGGGCGCGTGGATCGGCCGGTCGTGGGTGAGGAACGCATCCGCCACCGAGGCCAGTCCGGCGAGGGCGTCCTCGTCGCGGTGGAGGATCGGTTCCCCGGACCGGTTGCCGCTGGTCATCACCAGCGGTGCGGCCACCTCCGTCACCAGGAGGTGGTGCAGGGGGGTGTACGGCAGCAGTACCCCCACCTCCCGCAGCCCCGGCGCCACCGGTTCCGCCAGCCGGCTTCCGTTGCGGCGAGGCAGCAGCACCACCGGCCGCCGCGGGTCGGTCAACAGGGCCTCATCGGCCGGGGTGGGGTGGGCGAGGGTCCGGGCGGTGGCCAGGTCCGGCACCATCACCGCGAACGGTTTGGCGGGGCGGTGTTTCCGGTCGCGCAGCGTCGCCACCGCCGCGGGATCGGTGGCCAGGCAGGCGAGGTGATAGCCGCCCAGTCCCTTGATCGCCACGATCTGGCCGGCCCGTAACCGGGCCACGGCGGCGGCCAACGGTTCCCCGGGCAGCGGCTTGCCCTCGGCGTCCACCAGCGACAACTGTGGACCGCAGTCGGGGCAGCACACCGGCTGGGCGTGGAACCGACGGTCGGTGGGGTCCCGGTACTCCCGCTGGCAGGCGGCGCACATGCGGAATTCCGCCATGGTGGTGCGGGGCCGGTCGTACGGCAGGGCGGTGACGATGGTGAACCGGGGGCCGCACTGGGTGCAGGTGATGAACGGGTGCCGATACCGGCGGTCGGCCGGGTCGGCTAGCTCCCGTAGACAGTCCTCGCAGGTGGCCACATCCGGCGGCACCAGGGTCGCGGCGCCGCCGGAGCGGCTCGCCACGATGGTGAAATCGGCCGGGGCACCGGTGGCGGAGAGCGGCGTGACGGTGACCGCGCCGATCCGGGCCAGCGGCGGCGCTTCCGCGGACAGTCGGGTGAGGAAGTCGTCCACCGCCGCCGGAGGTCCCTCCACCTCCATCCACACGCCGGCGCCGTGGTTGCCGACCTGCCCGGCGAGTCCGAGTTGCGTGGCCAGCGCGTGGACGAACGGGCGGAACCCGACTCCCTGCACGGTGCCGGTGACCTCGGCCCGGACCCGTACCGGCGTACCATCCTTCATGTCCGGATTATCCGGTTTTTGCGGGGTGGGTGGCCGGACTTGTCGAGACCTCACCCCCAGGCGGGTGGTGACGCCACCGGGTGGGGCTGCGTCCTCCCCGCGCGCCGGGGAGCAGCCCCACCCGAACATCAGCGGCGGTGGGGCAGCTCGCTACGCACGAGCCGGATCTTGCCGTTGGGGCCGGGGGTGATGGCGTCGACCACCCGGATCGACACGTCGAACTCCGACGCGGCCGCCGCCATCGCCTGCTCGGCCTGGGCCGCCACCTCGGCTGACGCCGCCCCACGGGCCGGCACCAGCAGCACCTCCACCTGGCCGATCTGGCGCTGGACCAGTTGGTACTGCCGGATCCCGGACGCGGTGACGAGGAAGCTGGACAGGTGGCTGCCGTTGCGGGCCCGCCCATCCCGGGTGTAGATCCGGTCCTCCACCCGGCCGACGATCCGACGCACCACCGGGGTGTGCATGGTCTGGCACGGGCAATCGTTCGGGCCGATTACCACCCGGTCTCCCAGGCGGTAACGCAGCAACGGCATCGCTTCGGCATGCAACCGGGTCACCAGGATCTCACCGGTGAGCTCCTCACCGTGGGTGGCCACCGACTCCGCCAGCGCCACCGTGCCGTCGTCCTGCTCCACCTCCACCACGACATCGGCGGAGCGGAGATGCATGACTCCGCGGGGACAGCTGCGGGCGATGGTGTACGCCTCCACGGTGGCGTAGACGTCGTGTCCTCGCGCGCCGAAGTAGTCCAACACCTCGGCCCGGGCACTGTCGGCCAAGGACTCGCCCGCGAACATCACGTGGCGGACCCGCCGGTAGTCCACTCCGCGGCGCTGGAGTTCAGCCACCAGGGCCGCGATCGCGTTCGGGAAGCCCCACAAGAAGGTCGGTCGACCGGCGAGGAACGCCGCCACCTGCTGGTCCAAATCCTGACTGGTGTTGACGTGGATGTTGCGCACCAGCCCCAGCCGCTCCAGCCGGTGCCGTCGGAAGCCGCCCACCCGGAAGAACCCCACCCGGTCCCACGGCCGGAGGCCGCACGCCAACAGATCCCACAGGTAGGTGGCCCGGAGGTATCCCAGGTCCCGTTCGGAGTAGTACAACGTCACCGGTACCCCGGAGGAGCCGCTGGTGGTGGCCGACCGCGTGTTCTCCTCAGAGAACCCATCCGCCAGCAGCTGCTCTGAGCCGATTTCGTTGAGCACCTTGCGGTCCAGGATCGGCAACCGGGCCAGGTCGGCGGTGCGCGCGAACTCCGCCACGACCGCAGGATCCAGTGTCTTGCGATAGTACGGGACTCGGGCGTGCGCGTGCTGCACCAACTGTCGCAGCAGCGGGAAGCGGACCGCGTCAAGCTGATCGAGACGCAGCCGGTCCCGATGTCGTGCCCGGACCAGGTTGGTGGCCACGGCCAGCACCGGGATGGTCTTGGGAAGTTGCCCCATCGTTCTCCTCCAGCGGTTGTTCCGGTGTGGGCGATGGCTCGCCGGCCGACGGCCGCCGATGCCGGAGCACTGCTTTAGCGATCATGCTACGCATGAACCCGGCGCGAATCAGCTCCCCGAACACCAGCGCGATGACCGCTCCGGCGGCGCCCGCAGCCGGCACCAACCACCAACCGAGACCCGTCACCAGACAGACGTGGAGCAGTGCGCTCGCGGCTGACCAGCGCCGGCCCGCCGCGTCGATGTTCTCCAGCACCACGGCGGCGGCCATGGCGGCGATGAACAGGAAGATCTCCACCGCTTGGGCGACCACCGCCAACCCGAGCCCACCACCGGCGCGGGCGGCCATCACCAGCAGCACGACCGCCGTCGGTAGGCCTAGCAGCAAAGTGGCGTCCAGGATCTGGGCGGCACGGCGCCACCCCGCGGTGGGGCCGGCGCGAAGCAGCCAGCTGACGAGCGACGGTTGCACCAGGCGCAGCAGGTAGGCCCACCCCACCGACACGATCGAACTCACCAGGAGCAAGGTGTAGAACAGACTGGTCCCGCGGGTATCACCGACCAGTTCGAACAGTGCGTACAACACCGAAATGGACACGGTGCTGAGCACTTCCGCGCTACCGAGCATCACGGTGGCGCGGGCGGCCGTGAGCGCCACCGGCCGGGCCGGCCAACCGGCCGGCAGCTGCCGCCACAGGCCCGCCAGCAGCCCGAAATCCACCAGCACCACCGCGCCGACCAGCAGCGCCAAGACGGCGTGGGCGTCTATCCGGGTGACCGCGACCACCCCCACCACCGCCGCCTGCACCCCGGCGAACAGCAGGTAGGTGAGGGCGTCCCGGTAATGGGCACCACGCAGCCGGTACAGCGCGACCAGCACCGCGCAGCCGCCGATCCCGGCGGTCAGGGCGGACGCCGCCGCGTATCGGGTCACGGACTCCGGGCCGCCGGCGACCAGCACCCCTAGCCACCCGAGGCTGAGCACCGCCGTCGGCCCCACCGCCAGCACCGCGAACCACCGCGGCAACTGGGTGCCCTCTGGCCGGGGGATCAGCGCCAGCGCGGCCTTCTCCGCCCCACCCGCCAGCAAGGCCGACAACCACGCCACCGCCCCGGTGGCGGTGGCGTAGCGAGCGAACTCGTCTGGACCCCAGAGCGTTAACAGCCCCAAGCCCGCCGCGTAGAAGACCAATCGATAGACACCACGGCCGGCGAGTAGCACCGCTACCACCCGGATGCCCGGCAGCCGTAGCGGTATCGTGCGGATCAACCCTCACCTCGCTCACCCGTGATCATTGCCGGTACGGTGATCACATGTCCGGGCTGGTGGTTCCGAGGAAAACTGAACCGTCACACACTGATCCGTCAATGTCCGCCCTGTCCGTGGCATGGCACGACCCTTACCGAGCCGAGGCGCCGCCAGGATGGTCGGAGTTCATCACTGCCCACAAGCTGCATCCGTTGTGGGACTGGTCGATAGTATCCACATATGCACGGGTTAGCAGAGTGATGGTAATCACTGCAACCATCCACGATGATCACGGCGTCAAAGCCCTGATAACTGGTCGGTTCCCGGGGATACGGCTGCGACGAGCAGGAAGGCCATTGACCGGGGTGGTCGATGTGGACTGCCTGGCCTCCAGCGCGCTGCCGGGAATAGCGCTGTCTGATCCAGACGATCTGGAGCTGCTCGCGGAGGTGGTGACGGCGCTGCGGATCGCGCTACGACAGCGATTCGGCCAGCGGTTGCGCGGGCTGATGTTCCGACAGATCGGGGCCGAGTGGTTGCCAGCGCTGCTACGGAGGCCGGCGGTGGTCCGTCAAGGTGGCCCGATCGCGGTGTTCCACAACCGGTTCAGTGACTTCGACGAGTACCTGAAGTCGCTGGGTAGGAAACGCCGGCAATCCATTCAATCGATCACGAGAAGGTTGGAGGCGGATCCAGACCTGCGGGTAGGCAGCACGCTGTGGGGGAAGGAGCCGACCCCGTTGACCGCTGACGAGGCCGCCGGGCTGCTCAAGCACGTGGTGGATCGGCACCACCAGCGGTGGTGGCTACGGAAACGCTACCTCCACCCCGACCTTGCCCAGGCGAAACTGGACCATCCTCAGGTGGATCGAATCACCTACCACGACCACGCCGGTCGACTGCTGGCGTACGCCACGATCTGGAATCACCCCACCATGCCCCTGTTGGGAGCATGGGGCGCGCTGCAGCCGAATGAGGGTGGTCGCAAAGGATTGTGGTTCCACTGCCAGGCCAAACTGGCCAAGTGGTGTATCGACCGCGGACTAGCGGGAATGATCGTCGGGCAGGGCAGCCCGGAGGAGAAACGCCGGCTGGGCTACGACTTGCAGCCACAGTGGACGGTGCTGCTGCCGCAGTGACCGCTTACCGGCCCCGGCGGCCCGGAGAGGAGGAGCAGGGCGCCGGGGCCGGTAAGGGGTGCCATTACCCAGGACGGTACGCAGATTCGATGAACTTGCCCTTGCCGACCGCGGTGAACTCCAACCGCTCCGCCCGCTGGAACTGTAGCGTCACGTGCGGATCCACCGCCTCGGCGAACCGCTTGGCGAACTCTTCGACGACCTGCTCGTACGCCATGTCGGATCGCCGGTCCGGCACGATGTGGACCGTGATGGTCCCGGTGGCGTCCTGGCGCACCATGCACTCCGCCACCCCCGGGGCCTCCTGCGCCAGCCCCAGCAGCACTGTGCTGTAGACCCGACGGCCACCCGGCAGCACCAGGTAGTCGTTGATCCGGCCGTCCACCAGCTGCATGCGGCGGAAGCCCCGCCCGCACGGGCACGCTCCGGGGACGATCCGAGCCCGGTCGCCCACCTGGTAGCGCACCAGTGGCATGGCCCGCTCCCGGTAGTGGGTCACCACCACCGAGCCCACCTCGCCGTCCGGGACCGGTCGTCCCTCCTCATCGACGATCTCCAGCCACACCCGGTCCTCGTCCACATGCATGCTGCCGGAGCGGCACTGCGTGGAGACGGTGAGTACCTCCTGGGCGGAGTACTCGTCATAGACCGGCACCCCGAACCCTTCGGTCAGGGCCTTGGCCACCTGCTCGGTCAGCAGCTCCGAGTCGGTCATGATCAACCGTAGGCTGCGCCGCAGCTGGGCCAACTCGTCCGGCTCCAACGCGCGGAGCAGCGCCCGGGCCATCACCGGGTACGCCATGATGAGGTGCGGCCGGATCTCCAGCACTCGCCGTTTGAGCTCCTCCTCCGGTAGCCCGGCCGGCACCACCACCCGAGGGAAGATCCCCAACCGTTGGAACCAGCGGACCGGTCGCTCGTACCCCTTGATCTGCGCGATCCGCCACCAGGGGCGGTAACCAGAGGCCAGGAACCGTCGCACCAGCGTGGCGCCGTGGTAGCCGTAGGCGTCGATGTCGTGCCGTACCACCAGCAGGGTGCCGGTGGAACCACCGGTGCGGTCGACACGGTACCGCCAGCGCGCCAACCCGGGGGCATGGAAACGTTCCACCCCGGCGTCGAGCACGGCGCGCTTGTCCAGTAACGGCAACTGTGCCAGTTCATCCAGGCTCGACAGTGGCTCATCCGGGTAACCCGGGTGCTCCCGGTAGTAGGGCACCCGGCTCCGGGCGTACGCCAGCATCCGGTTGACCCCGCGCAGCGCGCCGCGCTGGATCCGTTCCGCGGATCGGCGTTCCGCCAACATCACCGCCGGCAGGTGTCGCAGCTCGTACGCGGCGACCCCAAGCCCGCTGCTCATCTAGCGCTCCTCCGAGTCTGCGTGTGGAGCCACCTCCACCTGCACCAGCTCCGCTAGCTGGGACAGCGTGGCCTGCAACCGCTCCGGGTCCGGGGAAGCTACCAGGACATACCCCACTTTGGCCCCGGCCCGGTGGTACGGCTCGACCGCATCCCCTGGTGAGGCGGAGATGACGAGGTCTACGACATCCGGCATGGCCCGGGCGGCCGACAAGTTGTGGATGGCGACCAGCTTGCCGGCCTGGTCCGCCGACAGCACCTGGAAGCTGGCGACCCAGCTCCGGGTAGCGGCCAGCGACGGCTGCTCTCCCACCGCCATCGCTACACTCAGCTCCGTCACGTCCACCCCGTGCATCAGCCCGAGCAGCTCCGCCGAGCCGTTGCCGCCCAGTCGGGCTCCCAGCTCCACCAGCACCACCCGACCGTCGGGCGTGACGAGCACGTCTACGTTCAGCGAGCCCCACTGGTAGTCCAGTTCCCGACAGACGTCGTCCAGCATGGCGTGGACCTGCTGGCTCACCTCCGCCGGGGCGCCGGGCATGGTGTGGGAGATGGTGACGAAGTGGGGTGGGGGAGTGAGCGCCCGCCGCCCCAACCCGAACAGCACCACCTTGCCGCCCTGCACTACCGCCTCGGCGGTGTAATGCTCTCCGAGGAGGTACTCCTCGATGATGACGACCCGACTGGACGACCAGTCCGCCGCTGCCGCCACCGCCGCCGGCAGCTCCGCGGGGTCGGTGCACTGGCTCACCCCCCGACCACCGCTGGAGTCGGTGGGCTTGACCATGACCGGATAGGTCAGGTCGGTGGCCGCGGCCAGGACCTCCTCCGGGCTCCCCTGCACATACCGGGGACCGGGCTGGCCCAACCGGTCGCACACCGCCCGGAAAAAGCCCTTGTCCACCGACGCGCGGACCGCCGCCTCCGACAGCCCGGTCGGCAGTCCTAGGTGGCGGGCCAGGTGATACTGACTGGGCAGGTTCACATCGCTAGCGGGGGACAGCACCCCCGCCACGTCATCCCGGTCCGCCAGGATGGCGGTGAGCCGCTCCAGATCGCGGGTGCTCACGCTGAGATGTTCGTCTGCGTGGCGCAACGCGGGCGCGTCATCCCGCTGGTCCACACAGATGGCCCGCAGCCCGATGCGGCGGGCTGCCCGGACCGTGGTGATGGCGCCGTCGGCGCCTCCGAGCACGACCAGTGATTTCACAATGCTTCCTTCTCCGATACTGCGACCGACGCCTGGCGGACCAGATACCGCGGCAAGCCGGGCTGGCCCCGAGCGATATGCACCAGGTAACGGGCGACCACGGCCAGAGACAGCAGGCCGGCCGCGAGCGCCAATGCGAGCAGGGTGACCGCTGTGCGGGTTGCGCCAACGGCACCGACCGGTGCCGCTATCACCGCCAATCCCGCACCGGTCAGGCCGAGCAGGCCAGCGAATCCGATCGGCCGGGTCGAGTATCCGAAGAAGAGATCCATCGCGTGCCGGGCCAGCCCTCGGAAAGTCACCTTGGGCTCCCCTCGCAGTCGCGGCCGGTGAGCCACCTCCACGGTGGTCCAGGAGCTGGTCAGCCGGGGCAGCGTGGCGAGGAAATATGGAGTGCCCAGCTCCAGGTTGACCACCCGCCGCGCCAAGTCCGTGCGGACCAGCCGGAAGCTGGTGCCCCCGGAGGGCAGTTCGATCCGGAGTAGCCGGCGGGCGATGAAGTCGTGCGCGGCGGAGGAGAACCGGCGGACCCAGTGGTCCTGACGGTTCACCCGGATCCCGAACACCGCGTCGTAGCCTTCCCGGGCGCGGGCAATGAGCTTGTGGGCTTCGCCCGGAGGAAATTGCAGGTCAGCGTCCAGCTGCAACACCCAGGGGTGGCGGGCGTGACGGAACCCGGCGGTGAAGGCCGCCTCTAGGCCGAAGTTACGGGTGAATGACACGTAGGACACTCGTGGGTCGGACTCGGCCAGTGCCTGGATCCGGGTGAGGGTGTCATCGGTGCTGCCGTCGTCGATGAACAGGATTTCCAGCTCGTCTTCCCGGTTACCCAGTTCATCGACGATCTCACGGTAGGCAATCTCCACGTTGTCCCCCTCGTTGAGGCATGGGACTACCACCGTGATCGGGAACCGGGCCATGCGAGACACCATAGACACCAGCCGCCGACACAGACAAGGTTAAGATCCAATCCGGATCGCCCGCACCGGTGGTGGTGTGGAACCGTTGCTGGGCGGGGTGTTGCCACACCAGTCGACAGGGTGCAGACTCTGTCCGACAGATCGAGCGGTAGGCGGGAGAACACACGCGTGTACGTACTCGGACTCAACCAGCACCACGACGCGGCCGCGGCGCTGGTCAAGGATGACCAGATTGTGGCGTTCATCGAGGAGGAGCGGGTCACCCGGGTCAAGCACGATGGCCGCTTCCCCGGCAACGCCGCCCGGGCCTGCCTGGAGATGGCCGGCATCACCCTCGGTGACGTCGACCATGTGGCCTACTTCTGGCAAGCACGTAAGGAGTTGGCGCACGCGGTCCGCCACTTCGTCACCCACCTCCCGGACACCCTGGCGGTGTTCCGGAACGACGGTGGCAACTACACCGATCGGGCGCAAGGGCTGGTGAGCACCCTCCGAAGCGGAGGCAGCCAGTCCCACCCCGACGACTACCACGTCGGCGGGGCGCTGCTGCTGCACCTGCGGCGGTCCTTCTCGATCGGCCGGATGCTGAAGGAGGCACTGGACTACCAGGGGCCGACCAAGTTCAAGGTCCACCTGATCGACCATCACTATGCGCACGCGGCGAGCGCCTACTTCCTGTCACCGTTCGACCGGGCGGCGATCATCACGTGGGACGGGATTGGGAGTGACGGCACCAGCACCTACCTGGCGGTAGGGGAGGGGGACCGGATCCGGGACGTGCGCCGGGTCAAGTTCCCGCACTCGCTGGGGGCGATGTACGCCTGCGTCACCGGCTACCTCGGCTTCCACCCCGCCCGGGACGAGGGCAAGGTGATGGGGCTGGCCGCCTACGGCCGGCCTACCTATCTGGAGGAGATGCGACAGCTGGTGCGGCTGCTGCCGGAGGGGCGGTACGAACTGGACCTGAGCTGGTTCCGCCACCACGCCACCGGTAAGCACCAGATGTCGCAGAAGTTCATCGACCGGTTCGGTCCGCCCCGGCCGCGTACCCGGGAGGCGGTGCCCCAGCACTACGCGGACATCGCGTACGGGCTGCAGAAGGTGCTGGAGGAGGTCGGCCTGCACGTGGCCCGGTGGCTGCAGGCCGAGACCGGTATGCGCAACCTGGCTACCGCCGGGGGAGTGGCGCTGAACAGTGTGATGAACGGTCGGATCTTCCTGGAGACCCCGTTCGAGGAGTTCTTCGCCCAGCCGGCGGCCGCCGACGACGGGTCGGCGTTGGGGGCGGCGCTGGCGGTCTCGGTCGGCAAGGGCGCGGGCCGCCCGCGGGGAGAGTACATCTTCCTCGGCCCGTCCTACGACGAAGCGGAGATGGAGAAGGCGCTGGCCGAAGCCGGGCTGCCCTACCAGCGGCCGGAGTCCATCACCGAGGCCACCGCCCGGGCGCTGGCCGACGGCAAGATTGTCGGTTGGTTCCAGGGCCGGATGGAGTGCGGACCGCGGGCGTTGGGTAACCGGTCGATCCTGGCCGACCCACGGGGCAAGGACACCAAGGACCGACTGAATGAGAAGGTCAAGCACCGGGAGCCGTTCCGGCCGTTCGCCCCGTCCTGCCTGGCGGAGAAGGCCGGGGAGTACTTCGCCAGCGGCTACCCGTCGCCGGTGATGCTGTTGGTGTTCGATGTGCTGGAGCATCAGCGGGAGAAGGTGCCGGCGATCACCCACGCCGACGGCACGGCCCGGGTGCAGACCGTGACCCGCGAGGAGAACCCGCTCTACTACGAACTGATCAGTAAGTTCGAGGAGCTGACCGGGGTGCCGATGGTGGTCAACACCTCATTCAACGACAACGAGGAGCCGATTGTGTGCACTCCGGCGGACGCGGTCAGCTGCTTCCTCCGTACCGGTATGGACGCCCTGGCGCTCGGGCCGTTCTTTGTGGAGAAGCCGGCGGAGGAAGAATGAAACGCTGGTGGTGGCTGCTCCCAGGGGCGGCCGGGATAACCCTCACCCTGCTGATCATGGTGGTCTTCCCACCGGACCGGACCATCGACAGCGTGTGGGAGGTGCTCTACAAGGTCAGCCCACTGGTGCTGGCGGTGCTGACGATCGCCGGGTTCCCACAGAAGGAGAAGCTGGGACTGATACTGCTGGCCGCGTTGATGGTCGGCTACATGGGCGCGGTCGACACCCTCAACGTCCTGCATATCTTCGACTTCGCGGAGGCGACGGATCAGGCGGCCGCGTTCCCGAAGCTGTACCAGTTCACCATCTTCGTCAACGCGTTCACGGTGGTGGCGGTGCTGTTCGGTTACCGGCTCGGTGGGGCCAGCACCGCCAATGTGCTCCGGGCGGGCTTCGCCGCCATCCTGATCGTCATCTCCGGGCTGAACGACCTGAGCTTCTACTACACCGCCGACTGGCAGGGGCCGCGGCCGGAGCGGCTGGAGTGGGCCTCCCACATCTCGGTGTTCGTCGGCGGGCCGGCCACCCCGACCGTGGCGATCATCTTCTGTGTGGTGCACCTCCTGCTGGCGGCGCTGATCCTGCTGTGGCCACGGCGGCGCGCCACGGTGGCCGGAGCGGCGGATGACACCCCTGTCGTCACCATGGCGGCCAACGCCGCCCCCGCCACCGCCGCAGCCGATGGGGGCCGCTCCGGTGGCGGAGGCGACAGCGGCGATGGGGGTGGTGGCGGCTCCGGCGGTGGGGACTGACCCTGCCTGACCGCGGTCAGCTATTCACACTCTGCTGACCGCGGTCAGTCGTTCACCGGGGCGCCACCGCCTCGCTGCCCTGGTAGCCACGACCCCGCACCACAGCGTCATCGCGATGCCGA
>Ga0079224_100002895_pt1 | contig 21265 bp, 16 predicted proteins | sample Stecom2015_FD_80414 | JGI IMG/M metagenome (GOLD analysis project Ga0079224, IMG submission 80414) | Agricultural soil microbial communities from Utah to study Nitrogen management - Steer compost 2015 | ecosystem: Environmental > Terrestrial > Soil > Agricultural land | place: USA: Utah...
CGCAGAACTCTCGCCCATTACCCAGCGAACCGCGTCGATGACGTTCGATTTACCGCAACCGTTCGGCCCGACGACACCGACAAGGTTGCTGGGGAAGGGAATGATGGTGGGGTCTACAAAGGACTTGAAGCCGGCGAGCTTGATCTTGCTTAATCGCATCAGAAGGGATTACGCCATGCGCCTGTGAAATTTGCGGCATAGTGTAAAGTAATTTTCCGCATAAAACGATTGTCGCTGTGGCGAGACAAGACCGCGAATAGCGAGCCTTAAGTCGTCTTTGTTTTCTTTCTTCATCGCTGCAATTCTGTACCGAAGAGGTTGGTTACGTGATCTCGACAGTCGATGCCCGCGCCGGCCCCCGGTACCGGCGTTGACCACTTAAGCCCGGCTTTGCCAGCGGCTCGGGGGGAAGCTTGCAAATGCCTGCGGCAACGGGAAAAAACAGGTCGAAATGGGCTTCCATGTTCGGGCAACCGATGTATAATTCCGCGTTTTTCTCGGACCGGCAGGAGTGGAAGATGCCCGCAAAAAAGGCCGCGAGTAAGAAACAAAAGCGTGCTGGGGGCGGCAGGAAGACAACTGCATCCCGAAAGTCGGCTGCCAGCAAAAAAGCACCAGCCAAGAAGCGCAAAGTGAGCGCGAAAAAGTCTTCGACCAAAAAGGCGTCGAAGAAGAAATCGGCCGCCCGGAAGAAGCCGGCGACGTCGAAAAAATCCACAAAGAAATCTGCCCGGAAGTCGACGAAGAAGTCCGCTTCCAAGAACTCAGTGAGGAAGAAGGTCACGAAAAAGGTAAGCAAAAAGTCGAAGGGTGCCGGAAAGACGGCCGCACGCAAGAAAACTGCTGCAAAACCCTCCGCAAAGAAAACTGCCGGTAAGAAGTCCAGCAGCAAGAAGTCGGTCAAACAGTCATCCAGCAGGGCTGCCAGCACCAGGAAGACAGCCGCAGCCGCCAGGCAGCCTTCCCGCAAGCCTGCGGCGCCGGCGGCCAGGACGAATGGCGCCGCGAAGCGAGCTTCCCGACAGGACCTGCTGGCCGGGCCTATTCATGGAATCGAGCCTTATTCCGTACGCCGCGGCGAGGAGTACATGAGCGCCGAGCAGCTGGAGCACTTTCGATCGATCCTGACCGCCTGGAAACGGGAATTGATGAACGAGGTCGATCGCACCGTGCACCACATGCAGGACGAAGCCGCGAACTTCCCGGATCCGAACGACCGGGCGACCCAGGAGTCGGAGTTCGGCCTCGAGCTGCGAACCCGCGACCGCGAACGTAAACTGCTTCGCAAGATCGATGCAGCGCTGGCACGAATCGACGATGGCACCTATGGCTATTGCGAGGAAACCGGAGAGGAGATCGGCCTGAAGCGGCTGGAGGCTCGTCCGGTGGCGACATTGTCGCTGGAAGCGCAGGAACGCCGCGAGCTTGCGGAACGCCAGTTCAGGGATCGGGACGACCGTTACCGATAAGACTAACGGAAGGACCGGGGAGTACATCGGAAGATTTGCTCCGTCACCCACCGGTCCTCTGCACTTCGGCTCGCTGGTCGCGGCGGTCGCAAGTTACCTTCAGGCAAGATCCTGTCGGGGTCGCTGGCTGCTTCGCATCGAAGACATCGATCCGCCAAGGGAGCGCAAGGGCGCGGCTGACGCCATCATCCGGGCGCTGGAGGCGTACGGCTTCGAGTGGGACGGGCCGGTGCTCTACCAGAGTCGCAACACCCCGCACCACCACGAGGTAGTCGAGCGCCTGCTCGAGGAAGGGTTGGCGTATCGGTGTGGCTGCTCGCGCCAGCGTCTTGCGACTGCTCCTCAAGGGCCGCTGGGGCGCATCTATCCCGGCACCTGTCGCGCCGGAAGCACCTCGCGGTCGAGCGCAATTCGTCTCAGGACTGACAACGAGCCGGTAGCTTTCGTCGATCTCGTGCAAGGTTCAGAAGAGCAGCGGCTGGAGTCGGAATCCGGCGACTTCGTCATTCGCCGGCGCGACAACCTCATCGCGTATCACCTGGCGGTGGTCGTGGATGATTTCAAACAGGGTGTGACCGAGGTCGTAAGAGGTGTGGACTTGCTGGAGTCGACACCGAGGCAGATCTACCTGCAGCGAAAGCTGGGCTACTCCACGCCACGATATGCGCACATCCCGGTCGTCGTGAACAGGGCAGGACAGAAGCTCAGCAAAACGACAGGCGCGGGAGGAATATCGCTCGACAGACCTGCACAAACACTGTGCGCCGCACTGCGCGCACTCAGGCAGTCGGTTCCCAGTGACCTTGCCTCGGCTGGACAGCCGGCCGTGTGGGCCTTTGCAATGGAAAGGTGGACGCTGGACTCACTGGTTAACCAGCGCAGCGTGCCAGAGCCGCCAGAAGCCTATGGTTGAACCGGAAAATCCGCTATCTTAGCCGCGAAGCAGTACTGAGACAGTGAATGAGTACCCGGCGCGTCATCAACAAGTACCCTAATCGTCGCCTTTACGATACTGAGGAAAGCCGCTACATCACCCTCGCGGATATACGGGACCTGGTGCTCGGGGAAGTGGAGTTCGTCGTCCTCGACAAGAAGGACGGACGCGACATTACGCGGTGCATCCTTCTGCAGGTGATCAGTGAGCGGGAGCAGCAGGAGGACCCGGTCCTGGGCAGGCGCTTCCTCCTGCAAGTCATCCGGTTGAGCGATGGCGGTGGAGCCGCAGCGCTCTCGGCGCATCTCGAAGAGAACCTCGAGGCGTTCCTGCAGCATCCGAGCCGTACCGCGAAGCAGCCAGCGCCAGCCTCGAATAGAGTGAGAACCAGTGTTTGCCACTGGAAGCCCCAGCTTCCGGCGGAGCGCAAGAAAGCTGGATAAGGCTCCAGCTTTCCGCTGGCTGCCAAGGCCTGGCGAGAATTCGCCGACTCGGGAACAGAAGCGTGCAGGATCACGCCCCGCGGGCCACATCCCGCTAGATTCGCGCTGTCGATTGTCGCCGGCGAGACCGGCTCCTAAAGCGGTCTGGTCCAACCATCGCACAAGCAGAAAAGCGGCGGCGACCTTTCGAAGATGCTTGACAGGCAGGTAGCGAATATCCTACTTTGTGCATTGCAGCAGGGATACGCTCCCCCGCCCCCTGTTGCAGATGCCTGAAGGAGTTAACACTCCACGGCCGGCCCCCTGCGCAAGCAGGGGGCCATTTTTTTTCCTGCGGTACCGCCAGGCATTGTCCGCTGTTCGGGTACCATGCAACGGGAACATCAAGAAGGCGAACCGAGCACCGCCCGTGGATACCGGAAAGCCCGCGGAAAGAATCCGCCCAAGCGATTTTCGGCCGGCACCGTGGCTGCGGAATCGTCATATGCAGACGGTGTTTCCATCTTTGCCGCTTCTCCGGCTGCCGCGACCGCCCCTTTTCCGGGAGATGCTTGAACTGCCGGACGGCGACGTGACAGTGGTCGATTGGCTTACGGAAATACCCAGCACGACCGAAACATCACCTCTCCTGATCGTCTTGCACGGTTTGGAAAGCTCGGCGAAGTCTACCTACGCCCGGCAGCTGTTACACGCGGCCGCCGGCTGCGGATGGCGGGCAGCCGTACTCCACTTTCGAGACTGCGGTGATTACCGTAACCGGCTCCCCCGCCGCTACCACGCCGGTGAGACAAGCGACCTGCGTTACTTCCTCCACAAGTTGCGGACTGACGGTCACGACGGGCCGCTGCTGGCGGCGGGCTATTCGCTGGGTGGCAACGTGCTGCTCAAGTACCTGGGCGAAAGCGCCGCCGAGACGCCGCTCCTCGCAGCGGCGGCCGTCAGTGTGCCCCTGAACCTGCACGAATCGTCGAAGGCATTAAGCAACGGCATATCAAGGTTTTATCAGACTTACCTGTTGCGCCGCATGAAGCGATCCGTCCTACGTAAGTTCAACCCGCACACGGCAGCGTTTGACTGGAACAAGGCGATGACCGCCACCACCTTTGCTGAATTTGACGACGCCGTAACGGCGCCGCTGCACGGTTTTGCCAGTAAGGACGATTACTACGACCGATGCAGCTCGGCCCGTTTCCTGAAGACGATCGAGCGTCCAACCCTCATCATCAACGCGCTGGACGATCCATTCATGACCCCGGACGTCATCCCGGATGAAAGCCATATCTCGGATTTTGTGACCCTGGAGGTGAGTGAACGCGGCGGGCACGTCGGGTTCATAGACGGCGGCACGCCGTGGCAACCCAGCTACTACCTGCCCAGGCGGATCATCGGGTTCCTTAAGGGGGAACTGTCGGCGCAGCAAACGGAGATGGTCGCGATTCCCGGCCTTTGAACGATCCCCGGCCTTTGAAAAAGACAAGGGATCGGCTTTTTGGCCGATCCCTGTTCACTTCTCTGTCGGCGCAGGACGCTAGCCCGGACTAGGCGGCTTCCACTTCCTTCATGGAGAGACGCACGCGACCCTGGCGGTCTACTTCAAGCACCTTTACCTTGACGACATCGCCTTCGGCCAGCTTGTCGCTGACTTTCTCCACACGCTCGTTGGAGATCTGCGAGATATGCACGAGGCCGTCTTTGCCCGGCAGTATGGTCACAAAAGCGCCGAAGTCCATGAGGCGCGCAACTTTGCCTTCGTAGATGCGCCCTACTTCAACATCCGCGGTGATCAGCTCGATGCGGCGGCGCGCCTCTCTGCCCGATGCCCCGTCGACAGACGCGATACGCACAGTGCCGTCGTTCTCGATGTCTATCGAGGCGCCGGTTTCTTCGGTCATAGCGCGGATGACTGCGCCGCCCTTGCCGATAACGTCGCGAATCTTTTCCGGGTCAATCTTGAAGGTGATGATGGTCGGAGCCCACTCGGACATTTGGTCACGCGGCGCGGGAATGACGGCGTTCATCTCCGAAAGGATATGCAGGCGCGCATCCTTCGCCTGGTCCAGCGCGCGGCTCATGATCTCGCGGGTGATTCCCTGGATCTTGATGTCCATCTGCAGGGCGGTGATCCCCTCGCTGGTGCCGGCAACCTTGAAGTCCATGTCGCCCAGGTGATCCTCGTCACCGAGGATGTCCGTGAGGACGGCGAAGTTATCGTTCTCCTTGACCAGTCCCATCGCGACACCGGCAACCGGCGCCTTCGTCGGGACCCCGGCATCCATCAGCGCCAGGCTGGTGCCGCACACGGACGCCATGGAACTCGAGCCGTTGGATTCGGTGATTTCCGACACGACGCGGATTACATAAGGAAACTCGTCGGGCTTCGGCATGACGGCCTGGATGCCGCGGCGCGCGAGCTTGCCGTGGCCTATTTCACGCCGCTTCGGCGAACCTACAAAGCCTGTTTCACCAACGCAGTACGGTGGGAAGTTATAGTGCAACATGAACGGCTCTTTGCGCTCGCCTTCGATCGCATCGATGATCTGCGCATCTCGTCCCGTGCCTAAGGTCGTCACCACGAGAGCCTGGGTTTCACCTCTCGTGAACAGGGCCGACCCGTGCGCCCGCGGCAGGACGCCGACCTCGATATGAATTGGCCTCACTGTCTTCTGGTCGCGGCCGTCGATGCGAGGCTCGCCCGCTATGACGCGATTCCGTACGATTCGCTTTTCGAGCTTCGACAGGGCCGTCTTGATCTCGTCCTCGCTCCACCGGGCGTCGTCGCCGCCGGGCAATGATTCGATGGCGGCTTTCTTGGCTTCTGCAACCCTCGCCTGGCGCTCCTGCTTATCGGTAATACGGTAGGCATCGGCAAGTGCTGCTTCCGCAGCTTCGGTAACAAGAGACTCCATCTCGGAATCTGCAACCGGCGCCTGCCATTCCCACGCCGGCTTGCCAGCTTCAGCCACCAACTCATTGATGACATTGATCGCCTTCTGCATCTGCTCGTGGCCATACATGACGGCCCCCAGCATCACGTCCTCAGGCAGGCCCTTGGCTTCCGACTCCACCATCAGTACGGCGTCCGCGGTGCCTGCAACGACCAGTTCCAGTTGTGATTCAGTGAGTGCAGCGACGCCGGGATTCAGGATGTAGTTGCCATCCCTGTACCCGACCTTGGCGGCCCCAATCGGGCCCGCGAAAGGCATACCGGAAATGGCGACTGCTGCTGAAGCGCCGAGGAGCGCCGGAATATCCGGGTCCACATCGGGATTCAGCGAGATTACCGTCGCGATGACTTGCACTTCATTGGTGAAGCCCTTGGGGAAGAGCGGCCGCAACGGCCGGTCGATCAGGCGCGACACCAGGGTCTCTTTCTCGCTCGGACGCCCTTCACGCTTGAAGAAACCGCCGGGAATCTTGCCAGCTGAGTAGGTTCGCTCCTGGTAGTTGACCGTGAGCGGAAAGAAGTCGCGGCCAGGATCTGCTGTCTTCCTGCCGACGGCGGTAACGAGAACGACAGTCTCCGCCATATCGACGAGCACTGCGCCGTCTGCCTGGCGCGCCACCGCGCCGGTTTCCATAGTTACCTGGTGTTCACCGTACTGAAACGTCTTTTTGATAGCTTTCACTTGTTTACTCGGGATAGAAATAAGAATGGCGCCGAAGGTTGGCAGTACCGCGATAGCGGCTCATATAACTGCCGGGCAGCCGACGACCAAGCCCGCACTCGGGCCGATCCGTCGGTTCAATCATAGCCAGTGGCGCCGCTTGTCGTGCTAGCGGCGGAGACCGAGCCGATCGATCAGCTCGCGGTACCGGTTTGGGTCCCGGGATTTCAGGTAGTCAAGCAACTTCCGCCGCTTGTTCACCATTTTCAAAAGACCCTGCCGGGAATGATGGTCCTTTACGTGCTGGCCAAAATGCCCGGTAAGCTCGGAGATGCGTGCAGACAGCAACGCAACCTGTACTTCAGGCGAGCCGGTATCAGCATCTCCTCGCGAATATTCCTCGATGATGCTGCTCTTCGCTTCACTCGACAGTGACATCTTCAACTACTCCACTCTTTCTCTTGACCCGGCCCTTTTGGCAGCGCGCTATTCTAGCCTCAGAACAGGTCCAGTAACAGCCAAAAAGGCGTAAAAATCAGGGATTCCACACGCTACGACCACGTTTGCGGCTCGTCCGTTTCATCTCCCTGCCCTGAAAATGCGGCGCGGTATGAGCATCCCGTCGCCGGACAGCTCCCCCACCCCCAGAAACCCGCCATCGCCTGCATATACCCGCACGTGCCCGGCTTCGCCATTCCCGCCGGCGGCGCCGACGATGATGGACTGGCCATCGTTGAAACGGCGCGCCGCATCCGGCCCGATGCGTTTCTCGGGCCATTGCTGCAGCGCCTGGTCCGCCGGCATCAGGTGCTCGCGGAGCGCGTCCGGCCCCCCTGCTGCGATCCTTTCAGCCGAGGGCATGTCCAGCATGTCCGCTGCCGCGAATTCGCCGACTGTCTCCCGGTGGAGCGCTGCGGTGTGCGCCAGGGTGCCAGCCGCTTTCGCAAGATCCTCGACCAGCGTCCTTACGTACGTTCCCTTGGAGCAGCGAACCCGGAACACGAGCCGGCTGCCGTGGACTTCCAGGAGCTCGATTTCGTGGATGCGAATCTTGCGAGCTTCCCGCTCCACGACCTGCCCCTGCCGAGCAAGCTCGTATAGTCGCTTGCCATCCTTCTTCAGCGCCGAGTACATCGGCGGTATCTGCTCGATCTCGCCGGTGAACTGCGTGAATATCTGCTTCCAGTCGCCGGCCGAGAGTTGTGGTACTGCCTCGGTCCCTATGACGGTTCCATCCGCGTCCCCGGTATCCGTCGCCTCTCCCAAACGGGCCGTCACCCTGTAGGACTTGTCCGCCGCAAGCAAGTACGCGCAAATCTTCGTCGCCTCGCCGAAACAGAGCGGCAACATTCCGGTTGCCGCGGGATCGAGGCTCCCGGTGTGACCGGCCTTCTTCGCATTCAGCAGCCGCTTCACCCTCTGCAGCGCCTGGTTCGACGTGAGGCCGGCAGGTTTGTTCAGCAACAAGAGTCCGGTCACGGCTGCCGGGCGGCGCCGTTCGATCGTCGCCGCGGTCATTCCGGATCACCTTCGCCGGACTTCGTGGCGCTGTTGATCAACCTGTTCATCTCCGCACCGTGAGCGATACTGTCATCGTGCACAAAGCGAAGCTCCGGCACGTGGCGTATCTCGAGCGACTTGCCGAGCCTGCCACGGAGAAAGCCGGAGGCGCGCTGCAGCCCTTCCTGCACCGGCTGCGGATCGTCATCGGGGTTCAGGAGACTGTAGTAGACCTTTGCCACACCGAGGTCCCGCGACAGGTCCACGGCCGTCAGCGACACGGTCGCGAGGCTCGGGTCCTTGGTTTCAAAACGCAGCAGTTCGCTCAGGGTGCGCAATACCTGCGCCCCCAGCCTCTGGCTGCGTGAAAACTCGCGTGGCATAGCTTTAATCCGCGACGGGAAGGAGCGACGAACAAGACGTGCCGTTCAAACTGTAGAGGTTGCTGCTTAGACTATTCAAGGGTACGGGCAACCTCGACTCGCTCATAGCATTCGATCTGGTCGCCGACCTTGACATCATTATAGTTCTTCACGCCGATGCCGCACTCGGTGCCGGCGCGAACTTCGTTGACGTCGTCCTTGAACCTTCGCAGCGATTCGAGTTCGCCCTCGTAAATGACGACATTGTCGCGAAGCACACGAATCGGGTTGGCGCGCTTCACATAGCCTTCCAGCACGATGCAACCGGCGATATTCCCCAGTTTCGGCGAAGCGAATACTTCCCTGACTTCGGCGAGACCGACGATTGTTTCCCGGATCTCCGGTCGCAGCAATCCACTGATCGCTGCTTTGACGTCGTCGATGGCCTCATAGATGATGCTGTAGTAGCGGATGTCGACGCCCGATTCCTTGATCGCAGCGCGGGCCGCATTGTCTGCCCGCACGTTGAACCCGATGATCACTGCGTTCGATGCGGCGGCCAGGGTAGCGTCAGACTCGGTAATGCCGCCGACGCCGGAGCTGATGACCTTGACCTTGACTTCATCGTTCGAGAGCTTGGTCAACGCGTCCCGCAATGCTTCGGTGCTGCCGTGCACGTCCGACTTGATCAGCAGCGGGACCACGGCGCCTTCGGCTTCCGTCATCTGGCTAAACACGTCCTCAAGTCGCGAGGCCTGCTGTTGCGCAAGCTTCGTCTCGCGCGACTTGCTCTGGCGGAACTCGGCAACCTCACGGGCCTTGCGCTCGTTCTTGACCACCAGGAAATCGTCGCCGGCACTGGGCGTTTTCGACAAACCGAGTACGACAACCGGCGTTGACGGTCCGGCCGAGTCGATTGTCTGTTGCGTCTCGTCGAACATATTGCGCACGCGGCCGTATTCTTCGCCCGCGATGATCATATCGCCCTGCTTTAGTGTGCCCGACTGAACCAGAAGCGTGGCAACGGCGCCGCGCCCTTTCTCCAGGCTCGATTCGATGACGATGCCCTGTGCAGGACCCTCGGCGACCGCCTTCAGGTCCATGACCTCGGCCTGTAGCAGGATAGCGTCGAGCAGCGATTCGATGCCTTCGCCGGTCTGCGCCGACACGTTGACGAAGAGAGTGTCGCCGCCCCAGTCCTCGGAGATAACCTCGCGCTGTGACAGCTCATTCTTCACGCGGTCGATGTCAGCGCCTTCCTTGTCGATTTTGTTGATCGCTACGACGATCGGCACTTGGGCCGCGCGCGCGTGCTCGATGGCCTCGATAGTCTGCGGCTTGACGCCATCGTCGGCAGCAACGACGAGAATGACGATATCCGTCGCCTGCGCGCCACGTGCCCGCATCGCGGTGAACGCGGCGTGTCCCGGGGTATCAAGGAAAGTCACACCGCCCTTCTCCGTTTTGACGTGGTAAGCGCCAATATGCTGTGTGATCCCGCCAGCTTCTCCTGCCGCGACCTTCGTGCGACGGATGTAGTCGAGGAGCGACGTCTTGCCGTGGTCGACGTGGCCCATGATAGTAACCACCGGCGCCCGCGACACCTGCTCGCCCTCGGTCTGCGGTTCGTCGGCGAGAAGGCTTTCGTCCCTCTCTGCCCCGCTGACCTGCTTCGCGGTGTGCCCGAGTTCCTCGACGACCAGCGTCGCGGTGTCCTGGTCAATCACCTGGTTGATCGTGACCATCGCACCCATATTGAACAGGATCTTGATGACCTCGTTCGCCTTTACGGCCATGCGCTGAGCCAGTTCAGAGACTGCGATGCTCTCCGGAATCTCGACCTCGCGCACCACCGGCGCCGTCGGCCTTTCAAAGCCGTGCTGGCCATCCGAGGTGATGGCGACGCGGCGCCTGGTCGGTTGCTTGCGCTTCCGGCGGCCGCTCTTGTCGCCGGCAACGTGCAGTTCCTTGCGGCCGTAACGCGTCTCGGGCTGCTTGCCTTTTACTTTTTCCTTCTGGCGTCGCTCGCGAGCGTCTGCCTCGGCTTTCTCGAGTCGAGCCTTCTCGTCGGCCGCCGCGGCTGCCGCCTTTTGCGCGGCCTCCCGGGCCTCGTTCTGCGCTTGCTGCTCCGCCTCGTCGTGCTTGCGCTTGCTTTCTTCCTCGAGCCGCGCCTGTTCCTCTTTCTCTGCCTTCAGCCGTTCCTGTTCGCGCTTCTCGGCATCGATCCGGTCCTGCTCTTCCTTGCGCTGGCGATCCAGCTCTTCCTGTTCCTTTTGTGCCTGCTGCTCGAGCACGTCGCGCTTTATGTAGGTACGCTGGCGGCGCACCTCGACGTTCACCGTCCGCGAGCGGCCCTGCGCGCCCGCCAGCCGCAGTTCCGACTGCGATTTACGCTTCAATGTGATTCGGCGCGGGGCACCGGTTGCACCCGATGAATCCTGCTGTCCATGGCTGCGCCGCAGGTGCGTCAGCAACTCGAGCTTCGCATCCTCGCTAATATAGTCATCCGACCCACTGACCTTGATCCCGGCTTCATCGAGCTGCGACAGCAGGCGCTCGACCGGAACCTTCAGTACATTGGCGAATTGTTCGACGGTGACGTCAGCCATTCTTTAACTCCACAAATTTCATCGATCAGGCTTGCTGCTCCGCTTCGAACCAATGGGCTCTTGCTTTCATGATCAGGGCGGCAGCGGCGTCCTGGTCCATCTCGTTGATGTCGAGCAGATCGTCCACTGCCAGTTCGGCGAGATCTTCGCGCGTGACCACCCCTTCGCTCGCAAGTTTGAACGCCAGCCCCTTGTCCATGCCTTCGAGGCTCAGAAGGTCTTCGGCAGGCTCGGCCTCGTCGATCTTTTCTTCCTGGACGATCGCCTGGGTCAGCAGGACATCCCGGGCGCGGTTCCGGAGCTCGTTGACGATGTCCTCATCGAACTCCTCGATCTCGACCAGCTCCGAGGTTGGGACGTAAGCGACTTCTTCAATCGTAGAGAAGCCTTCCTGCACCAGGATCAGCGCGACTTCCTCGTCAACATCCAGGTTCCTGGTGAACAGTTCGAGCAACTCCCGCGTTTCCGACTCACTCTTTTGCTCGGCGTCGGTTTCGGTCATGACGTTCAATTCCCAGCCGGACAACTCGCTGGCCAGCCGGATGTTCTGGCCGCCGCGTCCGATGGCCTGCGACAGCTTGTCTTCCTCGACCGCGATATCCATGCTGTGCGCATCCTCGTCGACGACGATGGAGAGCACTTCGGCGGGCGACATGGCATTGACGACGAACTGCGCCGGATTCTCGTCCCACAGGATAATGTCGACCCGCTCGCCGGCAAGCTCGTTGGAAACTGCCTGGACGCGCGAACCGCGCATGCCGACGCAAGCGCCGACCGGATCGATTCGTGGATCGTTGCTCTTGACCGCGATCTTGGCGCGCAGGCCGGGGTCACGGGCCGCACCCAGGATTTCGATGAGGCCCTGGCCGACTTCCGGCACTTCGATCTTGAACAGCTCGACCAGGAACTTCGGCGAAGTGCGGGTCATGAAGAGCTGCGGGCCCCGGGGTTCCGAGCGGACCTCCGTCAACAGTGCCTTCATGCGATCCTGTGGCCGCGCGGGCTCACGCGGCACCATCTGGTCGCGCGGCACGAAGCCTTCAGCGTTGCCGCCCAGGTCTATGTAAACGCCGTTGCGGTCCACCCGCTTGACCAAACCGGACAGCAACTCGCCTTCGCGCTCCTTGTATTCCTCGACGACCTGCTCGCGTTCTGCTTCGCGAACTTTCTGCACGATGACCTGCTTGGCGGTCTGGGCTGCGATGCGGCCGAATTCGACCGACTCCATCGGCACCTCGACGTAGCCTCCAGGCGTTGCGTTTTCGTCAATTTCCAGCGCATCGATCATGCGCAGTTCGCGGTCCGGAAACTCGAGCTCTGTGGAATCGTCCGAAAACACCAGCCAGCGGCGAAACGTATCGTAGTCGCCCGACTGGCGGTCAATGGCGACGCGCACGTCAATGTCCTCGCCGTGACGCCTGCGAGTCGCGGACGCAAGTGCGGCTTCGATGGCCTCGAATATGATTTCCTTGTCGACGCCTTTCTCGTTCGAGACGGCCTCGACCACCATCAGAATTTCTTTGCTCATTAGCCTCTTTACTCCGCTGAAATCAGCTGCCGTTTAAAGCGACGGCACCAGGCGTGCAGTGTCAATTGTCGCGAGCGGCAGTTCGTGCGACTGACCGTCCACTTCGATCTCGATCGTCTCCTCGTTCGCCGACAGTAATTTGCCGCGAAACTTTTTGCGTCCCTCTACGGGGAAACGCAACTGGACACGAACGTCATCCCCCAAGTAGCGCTGGTAATGCGCTGGCTTCGTCAGCTTCCGGTCAAGTCCGGGCGACGAAACTTCGAGCACGTAATGCCCCGGTACAGGATCCTCGACGTCCAGCAGCGCGCTGACCTGACGGCTGACGGTCTCGCAATCCTCGAGCCCCACGCCTTCCGGCTTGTCGATGAACACCCGAATGACGCTGTCCCGACCCGCGAGCCGCAGCTCGAGATCGGCCAGTTCATAACCCAGCCGTTCAACGGTGGGTTCCAATAGCCTGGTCAGTTCTTCACCAGTCATTTAACTTTCCCGCTCAACTGGCTGTACTTAAACAAAAAATGGGCCTTCGGCCCATTTGAATTCTCGGAGATTCCTGCTACCCGAACCTGGTCTCCGGGCAACAAAAAACCCCATAGCGGGGTTTCACTGGCTACCAAGGGTCTGGTAGTGGGGCAGGAATTTCGCATGAATCATGCGGAATACTGGCCTGAACCCCTGCTCGCAATCGCGGGATTATAGGGAAACACCTGCGGGGGCGCAATGCCCGGTCCGCGCCCCGGCTCCTAACCGACCATGTAGTCCAGCATCGGGTAACGGCCGCTTCTCGCGAGAACGGCCTGCCGCTCGAAATCCGCAGCCCCGTCATGGCTATGAGGACGCTCGGTGTTCATGCGCTGGCGCAGACGCTCCGCCTGCTGGCGCGCAAGTGTCATGAGATGCATCGTAGCCTCGGCACAGGCCCGGTCTTCCGAACCGACTACGTAACAGTAGAGGTCAAAATAACGAGCATACGCAGCTTCGTATTCTTCGAGCAGCTTCTTGCTCCTGGGGTCGCTCATGACGTCAATCAGGTGATCGGTCGAGACGCGGCTCGACACCGCCAGCATGTACTGGCGATGCTCAGCCAGCACCGCATCCTGGAACTCGCGAGGACCATAAAAGACCTGGAACAGCCGCTCACGATCCTTGCCGCGAAGCTGGTGTTCCCGGATGTGATCGAACAACGCCCGACGGTGCACGAGCCGCACCTCGAGGTCTCTCAGCGCGATGACCTGCGGAACTCTGCCGTTTTGCTCGGCAACCGGACGCACCAGTTCCGCGTGGCGCGCTTCCCACAGTCCATGGGTTTTCGTGTCGCTGATTATTTGCTTCGCAATCCTTGCGTCAGTTCCCGAATCTTGTTGCGCCGCCGCGTGCAGCGCCTGTTCGGACTCGTCCATGAGGGTTTTGTGCCGGCGCGACAAATATCGCAGCATCTTTACCTTCTCATGTTTCTCGCGATCGGATGATCGCTCTTGGTTATGACATAAGGTACTGCGAATGCGGCTTTTTCTTCAAATGAAGTTTCTGTAACACTTGGCGCGAACGCAGCCGTCGCGGGACGTTCTTTCTGCGCAACAGGAGCAGCAGTAGGTATCGGTTAACTTATTCTTGTGCAGTTATCGCCGCTTACTTCCGCTTTCGAGAAAGCACGTTAACCGCCGAAAAAAAAGCCTTGCCTGAAGCTCGATTGCGGGACCGGACAGCTCCCTGCCCGTTCCTTCGTTCCTTTTGCGCAAGTTTTCGGCGATGACATGCGGCTGCTGTTCCCCCAAGTCAGCAGCAGTAGACGATCTCGTGTTACATAATCGTCTGCCGCACGCTCAACCGTTTATTATAAATTGACTGAGTTCTCGCCCGCCGGAGACTTTTCTTGTCGATCCGAAACCTCGATGCGTTGTTCGCACCTTCGTCCATTGCGCTCATCGGTGCGAGCAATCAGCCCGGCTCGGTCGGCTCCGTGTTGGCAAAGAACCTCTTTGAAGGCGGATTCAACGGACCGATCCTGACGGTGAACCCCCGGGAACGGGCGATACGCTCCTCGCTCAACTACCGCTCTGTCAGCGATTTGCCGCTCGATCCCGACCTCGCGGTGATCAGTACCCCACCTGCACCCGTGCCTGGCCTCATAGGCGAGCTCGCGGCCCGCGGCTGCCGCGCCGCCATTGTTATCACCGCCGGGTTCGGCGAGGGAGAACAGGCCGAGGGACAGGCCCTGATGCAGGAAATTCTCAACGCGGCAAGACCCACCCTGCTGCGTATCGTCGGGCCCAACTGTCTAGGCGTTATGGCGCCGCAGAACGGTATCAATGCGAGCTTCGCCCACCTCGCTCCGACGCAGGGCGACATCGCTTTCGTCACACAGTCGGGTGCCGTGGCGACCTCCGTTCTCGACTGGGCATCCTCCCGCGGCATCGGCTTCTCCAAGGTGGTTTCGCTGGGGTCAATGAGCGACGTCGACTTCGGCGACATGCTCGATTACCTGGCGCTCGACCCTTACACGAGCTCGATTCTGCTCTATATAGAGGCCGTCACCCACGCCCGGAAATTCCTGACCGCGGCGCGAATGGCCGCCCGCACGAAGCCGGTATTCGTCGTCAAGGCCGGCCGCAGTGCCGCCGGCGCGCAGGCCGCGCTATCTCACACCGGCGCCCTGGCCGGCTCGGACGCAGTGTACGACGCGGCATTCCGGCGCGCCGGAATGCTGCGCGTACGGACGCTGGACGAGCTGTTTCACGCCGTCGGGACACTCGCGACCGGTGTGCGGGTGAAAGGAGACAGGTTGGCGATCCTGACCAATGGCGGGGGCATCGGCGTACTGGCTGTCGATCACCTGGCGGACGAGAGGGGGGCGCTGGCCGAACTTTCCGAAAAGACCCTGTCGCGTCTCGATGCGTTGCTGCCGGGACCGTGGTCGCGCGGCAACCCCGTTGACATCCTGGGTGACGCGAAAGGTGACAGGTACGCCGGAGCACTCGAGGCCCTGCTGGCAGACCAGGGCGCCGACGCCATCCTGGTCTTGAACTGCCCGGTGGCGGTCGCCGACAGCCTCGAAGCTGCCCACGCGGTGGTCGACACTGTCGGCTCGCGACAGCATGCGCCGGTACTCACATGCTGGCTTGGCGAAGGTACCGCCGCTGAAGCAAGGCGCCTGTTTGCGAGCCGCAGGATCCCTTCCTACGACACTCCTGAGCAGGCGGTCCAGGCGTTTCGCCACCTGGGGCGCTACCGGCGCAACCAGCAACTCCTGATGGAAACGCCTCCCGACGTGTCGGACCTGATATCCATCGACGGCACCAAGGCGAATGCCATCATAGACGAGGTGCTGGCTGACGATCGCACCGTGCTGACGGAGCCTGAAGCCACGGCGATCCTGGCTGCTTACGACATACCAACAGTGGCCTCCACGACTGCAAGCGACCCCGGTGATGCAGGCAGGGCAGCAAAGGAGCTGGGTTTCCCGGTGGTCCTGAAAATCCTGTCGCGCGACATCTCGCACAAGTCCGATGTCGGCGGCGTACGGCTGAACCTCACCTCCAGCGACGCCGTCGTGCAGGCAGCGGAAGAGATGCTCGCCTCCGTCAGGGACGCTGCAGCGGATGCACGGATAGACGGATTCAATGTGCAGCGCATGATCCGGCGTGGCGATGCGCACGAACTGATTGCCGGAGTCAGCGAAGACCAGGTTTTCGGGCCCGTAATCCTGTTCGGCGAAGGCGGCACTGCCGTTGAAGTGATCGGTGACCGTTCCGTAGGCCTGCCACCCCTGAACCCGCTGCTCGCCAACGAAATGATCCGCGCCACACGCGTCTCACGCCTGCTGCAGGGATATCGTGGCCGCCCTGCTGCTGACCTCGAGGCGGTCAGCCTGACGCTGGTCAAGCTTTCACATCTCGTCACGACACTTGGTCGAGTGGTGGAACTGGACATCAACCCGCTGTTGGCCGACCGATCCGGCGTCGTGGCGCTCGACGCCCGCATCGTCGTCCGGCCAGGCGGCCGTGAACAAACACCTCTCGCAATTCGGCCGTACCCGCAACAACTGGAACGGGAGATCGAAACGCGAAGCGGCCAGCGACTCACGTTGCGCCCCGTCAGACCGGAGGACGAAGCGGCAATGGTCGACATGCTGCGCCGCTCTTCGAAAGAGGACGTGCGCATGCGTTTCTTCGGCACTCTGAAGGACTTCGATCATCCCTTCGCCGCCCGGCTCACGCAGATCGACTACGACCGAGAAATGGCTTTCGTGGCCCTGAAGCCCGGTTCCTCCGAGGTGCTGGGTGCGGTGCGGCTGAGCGCGGACCCGGACCGTGAAGACGCGGAATACGCAGTGATGGTGCGAAGCGACATGAAAGGCAGCGGCCTCGGTTATGCGCTGATGTCGGAGATACTCGATTACGCGCGCGCGACGGGAATTCGCCGTGTGTTCGGCGATGTGCTCAGGGACAACGACCGCATGCTGCGGATGGCGCGGGAGTTCGGCTTCGCAGTCAAACCCGCGGAGGCCGGATCGGACGCAGTGATCGTCGAGTTGCTTCTCGATAAACCGAAAGCGCGCGGCATCGCTTCCGCCTCCGATAGCCGACACGGGACATCCAATGAATAGTGTTGCGGACAGCGGGTACCCATCCGGTGAAGATGGCGCGGAGCTGCCCTGGCACGCCCGGAAGATCGACGAGGTACTCGATGCCTTCCGAAGTACTCGCGGCGGACTGTCGGAAGAGGAAGCTGCGCGCCGCCTTAAGGATCATGGGCCAAACGAATTGCCCGAGAGTTCGGGACCTCACCCGCTCATCCGCTTTCTCTCGCAGTTCCACAACGCGCTGATCTACTTCCTGCTTGCAGCGGTGGTCGCGACGCTGCTCCTTCGTCACTACGTCGATGCCGCTGTGATCCTGGCGGCTGTGCTCGCAAATGCCATCGTCGGCTATGTGCAGGAAGGGAAAGCCGAAAAAGCGCTCAACGCCATCCGGAACTTGATAGCCCCGCGCGCGCGCCTCGTCCGAGACGGGCGGCGCGAGGTATTGCCCGTGAGGAACATCGTGCCGGGCGATGTCGTGCTGCTGGAGGCCGGAGACCGCGTGCCGGCGGACCTGCGGCTGATAAAGGCGCGGTCGCTGCTGATCGAGGAAGCAATCCTGACCGGCGAATCCGTCGCGGCTGAAAAGCACGCGGCACCCGCTCCCGCGGCCGCTTCCCTGGGTGATCGCCATTCAATGGCCTACTCCGGTACCTTCGTCGCCGCAGGACAGGCGGCCGGGGTGGCGGTTGGAACGGGCACGAATACAGAGATCGGCCGCATCAGCACCCTGCTCGGAAGCGTAGAGACGCTGACCACCCCGCTGCTGGGGCAGATCAACCGCTTCGGTACGCGCTTCACGTGGATAGCGCTCGGGATCGCGGCTGCGCTGTTCGTAGTCGCAGTCATCTTGCGCGGATATCCATGGCAGGAAGCGCTGGTTGTGGTGGTTGCGCTGGCGGTCGGTGCTGTCCCGGAAGGCCTGCCCGCGGTGATCACGATCACGCTTGCCATCGGTGTTCAACGGATGGCGCAGCGGAGTGCGGCAATCCGGCGACTGCCCGCGGTGGAGACGTTAGGCGCAATCACCGTGATCTGTTCCGACAAGACCGGAACCCTGACGCGCAACGAGATGATGGCGCGGCGCGTGGAAGTAGCTGCGGGTCGAATCTTCGTCACCGGATCCGGCTATTCTCCGGAAGGAACGCTGGAACCTGCAACACCATCGGAAGCCCGTGAGTTACTGGCAGCCGCGAGTCCACTCCTCCGCGCCGCCGTACTCTGCAACAACGCCGAACTTCGGGAGGCGGAAGGACAGTGGAAGGTATCAGGGGACCCCATGGAAGGCGCCCTTCTTGCGCTTGCGATGAAAGCAGGAATGGAGCCCGGTTCGCTGAGAGAGGAATGGTCGCGGATCGATGCTATTCCCTTCGACGCACGCCACCGCTTCATGGCGACACTGAACCGCTCGGGTGACGGTGACGCTCAGATATTCGTCAAAGGCGCGCCCGAGCGAGTCCTTCGCATGTGCCGGACGCAGGCTCGCAACGGAAGCCAGGAGCCGATCGACCCAGAATACTGGACCGGCCGCATCGCAGAAGCCGCTGCGGAAGGAGAACGTTTACTTGCGTTCGCCATGGAGCCCGAACCGACCTCCGTAGACGACATCGGCTTCCACGATGTCGAGGAAGGCCTGGTGTTTCTCGGCCTGGCAGGTTTCATCGACCCACCGCGCGCAGAAGCGATCGCCGCAATCGGAGAATGCCATTCGGCAGGGATTGCGGTGAAGATGATAACCGGCGATCACGGGACCACCGCTGCAGCGATCGCCCGTCAGCTGGACCTGGATGAAAGCCCCGTAGTGATGACCGGCGCCGACCTCGACCGGATCGACGATGACCAGCTGCCGGACCTCGTTGGACGCACGAGCGTTTTCGCGAGAACGAGCCCCGAACACAAACTGCGCATCGTGCGAGCGTTGCAGTCACGGAACGAAATCGTCGCAATGACGGGAGACGGCGTGAATGATGCGCCATCCCTGAAACAGGCGGACGTGGGTATCGCCATGGGCGGCAAAGGCACGGATGCAGCCAAGGAAGCGGCGCAGATGGTCCTGCTGGATGACAACTTCGCTTCTATAGTTGCGGCCGTGCACGAAGGGCGCGTGGTCTACGACAACATCCGCAAGGTCGTGGCATGGACCTTGCCGACGAACGGCGGCGAGGCGCTCATCGTCATCAGCGCTATCGCGTTCGGCTTCACGCTTCCGATATCTGCCGTGCAGATTCTATGGATCAACCTCGTCACGGAGGTAACGCTCGGGCTGGTGCTGGCGTTCGAGCCGGCCGAGCCGGGCGTCATGCGCCGCCGTCCGAGGACGCCTGGCGCAGGGCTGCTGACGCCGTTCCTGGCGTGGCGCGTGGTGCTGGTATCGTTTCTTTTCCTCGGCGTCGCTCTCGCGTTTTATTTCCATGCGCTCGGACGAGGCCTCGACCTCGCCACCGCGCGAACCCTGGTAGTCAACGTCATCGTTGTGCTGGAGATCTTCTATCTGTTCAACGTCCGTTATCTCCACATGACGTCGCTCAGCTGGCGGGGAGTACTGGGAACACCGGCGGTGCTCATCGCCATAGCCGTGGTCGTTGTCGCACAACTTGCATTCACTTACCTGCCTGTCATGCAGCAACTGTTCGACACTCGCGCGGTGAGCCTCGTGGACGGGCTGCTCGTTGTCGCCGCCGGCGCGGCCGTGATGGTTTTACTGGAGATCGAGAAGGTTATTCTGCAACGGTCGGGGCGTCTGACAGTCGAGGGCTAAAATAACTCACTGAGTACGAACTAAAGCTGCTTCTGGGGGCGTATACATCTGTGTTAACCGGGAGAATCGATGATCGACGACCTGCACGCCCACATTTCGAGCTTACGCAGGTACGCGTTCGTACTATGCCGAAACCCCGCAGACGCAGATGACCTTGTGCAGGAATCGCTGGTGAAAGCCATAGCTGCTGCAGATACCTACCAGGCCGGGAAAGACTTGCGCGCCTGGCTCTTCAGCATCCTCCACAATACTTTTGTCTCGCACAAGCGGCAGTTTGCGCGGCGTGCGCGGGCGGCCAGGTTTCTGGATGCGACGCTGCAAGAGGCAGGAGTGCCGCCCGTACAGGAGAAACACGTGGAGGCGCAGCACACGCTGAACATGCTGAGCCGGCTCACTCCGGAGCAGCAGTCGGTCCTGGTTTTGATAGCAGTTGAAGGCCTATCCTATGCAGAGGCAGCAGAAGCGCTCGATGTCCCGATTGGAACCCTGATGTCGCGCCTGGCGCGAGGTCGCGAAGAACTTCGCCGGTTAATCTCTGGCAGCAAGAGCAGGCAATTGAAAGCGGTGAGATAGAATGCACAAGGAAATCGATCTGGAATTCGAGTTGCACGCTTATGTTGATGGCGACCTCGATGACGAAGCGATGACGCGTGTCGAGGAGTACCTGGCCGACAATCCGGACACGGCGGCTAAAGTCCGCGCCTACCTGCAGCAGAAGGACGATCTTCGTCGCTATGCCCGCGTGCAGGTTGCAACGGACGAGCCCCCGGCCTTGCGCGATCTCGGGAAGAAACTGGCTCGACGCCTGAAGCCAGGACATTTCTTTCCCTGGCGCCTTGCAGTGGTCATGCCGCTGGTATTCGCAGCCGGATGGCTGGGCCATATATTCTATGTTCCGCTCGCGCAGGGACCGGGCTACGCCAACGAGGTGTTCCAGGCGCATCTGCTGACTTCCTCGGATCCGAGCGAGATCTTGCCGCTTTCGCCCGAGCGCATGCACAAGTTGTTTGCACGCATTGACGAAATCGAGCGGCTGCCCGACCTGCATCAGTTCGGGTTCGAGCCTATCGGTGCTCAACTGCTGCCAACAGACGACGGAGTGGTGCTTCACATACCGTACAGGAATGCTTCAGGTGCCGTGGTTTCGTGGTTCCTGTCGCACGACATGGAAGCGGCGGAAAAAGCCCCGCGCCTGCTGCACAGGCAGGATGTTTCGGTTGTCACGTGGCAGCATGCTCAATCCCGTTACGCACTTGCAGCCTCACTTGACGATGCCGAACTGACACACCTCGCGGAATACGTCGATTCCCACTGGGACGCCTATTGATAATTCGATGGGATTAAGAACCTCCTTAGCGCGTATATAATGCATAGGAGCGCCCGCCCTCCCGGCGGCAGGCTCCCTTTGTCAGGAGGGACGCATGATTCAGCGTGGACCGGCGGTTTTCTTATTGCTGTGGATTTGCCTCGCTCCC
>Ga0079224_100002896_pt1 | contig 21265 bp, 19 predicted proteins | sample Stecom2015_FD_80414 | JGI IMG/M metagenome (GOLD analysis project Ga0079224, IMG submission 80414) | Agricultural soil microbial communities from Utah to study Nitrogen management - Steer compost 2015 | ecosystem: Environmental > Terrestrial > Soil > Agricultural land | place: USA: Utah...
GGGCCAGGTCGCTTCAGCGGCGCGGCCTGGAAGCGGCGGGGGGCGACGGGAGGCTGTGCCTTGCGGATGAGATGCCGGATGGCGATGGCCGAGCCGAGCAGCAGAATGCCGAGCGCAATCCACAGGCCGCGCCAGTCGAACAGGCGATCCACCGCCAGCGCGCCCAGCATGCCGAGCGTGACGCCGAGGGGCATGTAGGTGCTCCAGAAGCCCAGGGCGAGCTGCCGCTGGTCCGGCCGCGTCAGGGCGGTGAGCAGGCTCGGGCCGCCGACGACGGTCAGCACGAAGCCGAGCCCTTCGACGAGGCGGGCGGCGAGCAGCATCGCGGTGGTCGTCGCCAGCGCGCCGGCGACGCAGCCCACAGCGGTGATGCCGACGCCTAGAACCAGCGCGCGGCGGTTGCCGATGCGGTCGGAAGCGAAGCCGGCGAGGATGCCGATGGCGGCGCCGATCAGCATGAAGGAGGAGGCAAGCAGGCCACCCAGAACCAGGCCCATGTCGAACTCGGCGCGGAGCTGGCTGAGCAGCGGCGGCAGCTTGCCGACCTGTATCGAGACCAGCACGCCCGCCGAAATGACGGCGGCAACAGCGATCCAGTCCGTGCGGTCAGGCGCGGCAGGGGAGGGGGAGGCGGACATGGTCTTTTTGTATGGCGACAACAGAAAAGAAAAACGGCGGGGCAGGCCCGCCGTTCTCACTCTAGCAGCTTTTCAGCGGCCGATCACGGCATCATGCGTTCTGACTTCGGCGGCAGGAAGCTGCCGTCGAACAGCTCGTCCGCCTTGGGTGCGCGGGGCAGGCCGACGGCCTGGGCGACCGCGTCGGAGGAGCGCTGCAGACGGGCCATGTCGACGCCGCCGAAGCCGTTTTCCTTGACCCACTTGGTCAGCACGTTGCGCTCAAGCGACAGCTTCAGGCGGCGCATTTCCAGCGCTTCGTCGATCAGCCCGTCACGGGTCTTGGTCGCCTTGATGCCGATATCCGGATTGGCCGCGATCTCGCGCCAGGCCTTGACGGTGGCCTTGACGACGGCCTTCACGGCATTGGGGTTTTCCCTGATGAATTTCGGCGAGGCAATCACCGCGTTGCCGTAGAAGTCCATGCCGGCATCACCGTAGGGGAAGGCCATGACTTCGCTCTCCTTCACGCCGATCTTCTCCAGATCGAGGATGGAGGAGAAATAGTGGCCGCTGATGAAATCGACGCTGCCGTTCTTCAGGCTGGGTTCGCGCAGCGGCGGCTGCAGATTGATATGGGTGATTTTCGACCGGTCGATGCCGACCTTGGCGGCATAGGCGGGGAACAGCTTGAAAGAGGCGTCGAAGACCGGCGCGCCGAGCTTCTTGCCCTCAAGATCCTTCGGCGTCTTGATGCCCGAGGATTTCAGCGCATAGACGCCGAAGGGTGCGATGTCGTAACCCATCATCACGGCCTTCACCTGGCCGTCCGGGTTCTTCACATTGTACTCGATCAGCGCATTGATGTCGGCGTACCCCATCTCGTAGGCGCCGGTGGCGACGCGCTGCAGCGCGCCGGCCGAGCCCTGGCCGGCATCGATGGTGATGTCGATGCCCTCGGCCTTGTAATAGCCCTTCTGCTCCGCCAGCAGGAAAGCCGAGGTCGGCCCCTGGAACGCCCAGTCCAGGGTGAACTTGAGCTTGGTCTGCGCGTCGGCGGTGCCGGCTGCGCCCAGGCCGAGAGCCAGCGCAAGGCCGGCAACGGCAGGGCTGAAACTGCGTGCGAAAGTCATCGGATGGAGTCTCCCCGTAAGCGTGAATCGGCCGTTATGCGAGTCGTTTTCGGCGATGGTCGCGCAGTCTATGCCGCGGTCCGCGCACCCGCCAAGGGCGAATCGCATGCAGGCCCAGGACCCGCCCTCATGCAATTCCGGGACCACGCCGGAGCGCCGCCAGACGGTGGATTGTCCCTCCGGCGACGGTGACAATGCCTGATTGGCAGTCATCCTGCCCGGTATTGCGCCAGACGGGGCGGAATCCGCAGGCATACGGCGTTGCGTTGCGGCAGGGGCGGACGTATGGTTCGGCCGCTTTTTCTCCCCATCCAACCGCGCCGGAGTCGCAACCCCCATGCCGTTCCTGTCCGATGCCCTGAGCCGCATCAAGCCGTCCGCCACGATTGCCGCGACCCAGAAAGCGCGGGCATTGAAGGCCGCGGGCCGCGACGTGATCGGGCTCGGCGCCGGCGAGCCGGATTTCGAGACCCCGGCCAATATCCGCGAGGCCGCCAAGGCGGCGATCGACCGTGGCGAGACCCGCTACACCGATGTGGACGGCACGCCGGCGCTGAAGCAGGCCATCATTGCCAAGTTCAAGCGCGAAAACGGTCTGGACTACAAGCCCGAGCAGATCAGCGTGGGGACCGGCGGCAAGCAGGTGCTGTTCAACGCCCTGCTGGCCACGGTGAATCCGGGCGATGAGGTGATCATCCCGGCGCCCTACTGGGTCAGCTATCCCGATATCGTGAATTTCGCCGGCGGCACGCCCGTTTTCGTCACCGGCAAGGCGGAAGACGGCTTCAAGCTGCGGGCCGAGACGCTCGAGAAGGCGATCACGCCGAAGACCAAGTGGCTGATCCTGAACTCGCCGTCCAATCCGTCGGGCGCCGCCTACACGCGCGACGAGCTGAAGGCGCTGACCGACGTGCTGGTGCGACATCCGCATGTCTGGATCCTCACGGACGACATGTACGAGCATCTCGTCTACGACAATTTCGTTTTCACCACGCCGGCCCAGGTCGAGCCCGCCCTCTACGAGCGCACGCTGACCATGAACGGCGTGTCGAAGGCCTATTGCATGACCGGCTGGCGCATCGGCTATGCCGGCGGCCCGGTGCAGCTGATCAAGGCGATGGCGAACCTGCAGTCGCAGTCGACCTCGAACCCGTCCTCGATCAGCCAGGCCGCCGCGGTCGAGGCGCTGAACGGCCCGCAGGACTTCATTCCGAAGAACAACCAGGTGTTCAAGCAGCGCCGCGATCTGGTCGTCAGCATGCTGAACGAAGCCAAGGGCATCCACTGCCCGAAGCCGGAAGGCGCCTTCTACGTCTATCCGAGCTGCGCCGGCACGATCGGCAAGACTTCGAAGGGCGGCGTGAAGATCGGCAACGACCAGGATTTCTGCAACGCGCTGCTGGAAGAGAAAGGCGTCGCCGTGGTGTTCGGCGAAGCCTTCGGCCTCAGCCCGCATTTCCGCATCTCTTACGCTACGTCAACCGAGGCGCTGAAGGATGCCTGCGCGCGGATCCAGGAATTCTGCGCCGAGCTTTCTTGACGGTAACCGGTGACGGCCGTCACGCCGCCGCCGGGCGCCGCTTGGCGCCTTTCCGCGCCGATGCTAAGCACCCGACCCGGCGGCCCGCCCGGCCGCGCAGGTAACCGATGTCCATGACGGTGAAGAAACGCTCCGTCATGGTCGGCGGTCACCGGACCAGCATTTCCCTGGAATCCGCATTCTGGGACGCGCTGGTGCGGCTGGCGTCCGCCGAGGGCAAGACCATCACCGAGATGGTCAGCGACATCGATGCCGCACGGACGGGCAACCTGTCGAGCGCCATCCGGATCTGGGTCCTGGAGCGCGCCATGCAGGGGCTGCTGAAGCCGGAACAAGCCGCCGCAGAGCGGAAGCCGGACAGGGGTAAAGACGGGTAGCGGCCATCGGGGGGATCTCAGTCCAGCTCCGCCGGCCGCCGTATGAGGGGCAGGCAATGGCTGCACGCGCATTCTTTCTGAAAGCGATCGCTCCCGGTCTGATCGGCATCATGCTGGCGGCCTGCGACGCCGCCGCTCCGCCGCCCGAACCGATCCGTCCCGTCCGCGTCGCCACGGTGACCCCGGAGGTCTTCGAGGCCCGCTCCAGCTATACCGGCGAGGTCCGCGCCCGCTACGAGACGAATCTGGCCTTCCGCGTCGGCGGCAAGATCGTCGCGCGCTATGTCGAAATCGGATCGGAGGTGAAAAAGGGCACGCTGCTCGCCCGCCTCGACCCCGAGGATACGCGGCTTGCGATCCAGAATGCCCGCGCACAGGTCAGCGCCGCGCAGGCCAATTACAATCAGGCGAAGATCGAACTCGATCGCTATCGCAAGCTGTTCGACGGCAAGGTGGTGAGCCAGGCCGAACTCGACCGCCGCCAGAACACCTTCAACACGGCCGAGGCGCAGCTCGAGGCCGCGCGCTCGCAGCTCCGCGTGGCGCAGAACCAGATGGACTACACCGAGCTGCATGCTGATGCCGACGGGGTCATCACCGCCATCGGCATCGAGGCAGGCCAGGTGGTCGCGGCGGGCCAGACGGTCATGAAGCTGGCCCGGCCCGAGGAAAAGGAAGTCGTGTTCAACGTCGCCGAGAACCGGCTGGACGAACTGCGCCATGCCACCGGCATCGCGATCAGCCTCTGGGCCCAGCCGGACAGGGAATATGCCGGCGTGGTGCGGGAGATCGCCCCCGGCGCCGACCCGGTGACGCGCACCTATGCCGTGAAGGTCTCTGTGCAGGATGCCCCCTCCACGATGCGGCTGGGCATGACCGCGACCGTGACCATCGTGCAGCGCTCGGGCGAAAGCGTCGTGGCCCTGCCGCTGTCGGCGCTGTACCAGAAGGGCGACCAGCCGGCCGTCTGGATTTTCAGCGGCGACGAGGCGCAGGGAACCGTCGAACTGCGTCCCGTGCAGGTGGCCGCCTATGTCGAGCACGCGGTGCTGATCGCGGCCGGGCTGAAGCCGGGCGAGAAGGTCGTCACCGCCGGCGTGCATAAACTCGTTCCCGGCCAGGCCGTGCGGCTGCTGGCGGACGTGGCGGCGGGAGCGAATTCGTGACCGACACCACCGCGCCGGAGCAGGCCTCCGGCGGCGGCATCGGCCGCTTCAATCTCTCGGCCTGGGCACTGCGTCACCAGTCGCTGATCGGCTTTCTGATGGTGCTGCTGCTGGCGGCCGGCGCCATGTCCTACATCCAGCTGGGGCGCGCCGAGGATCCCGATTTCACCTTCAAGGTCATGGTGGTGCGCGCCAACTGGCCCGGTGCGACCGCGCGCGAGGTCGAACAGCAGGTCACCGACAAGATCGAGAAGAAGCTGCAGGAGACGCCGTATCTCGACCATGTCCGCAGCTATTCCAAGCCGGCGGAGTCGACCATCTTCGTCATGCTGCGCGACAGCACGCCGCCCAAGGCGGTCCCCGATATCTGGTACGAGGTTCGCAAGAAGGTCAGCGACATGCGCGCCACCCTGCCGGCCGGTGTGCAGGGGCCGTTCTTCAACGATGAGTTCGGCGATACCTTCGGAACGATCTACGCCTTCACCGCCGACGGCTTCAGCCATCGCGAGCTCAAGGATTATGTCGAGGATGTGCGCGAGGAGCTGCTGCGCATCCCGAATGTCGGCAAGGCCGATCTGCTCGGCGTGCAGCCCGAGCGCATCTACATCGAATTCTCGAACAAGAAGCTGGCCAATCTGGGCGTCAGTCCGCAGCAGATCCTGGATGTTATCCAGCAGCAGAATGCCCAGACGCCGTCCGGCGTGGTGCAGACGGCGTCCGACCGCATCGCCACCCGTGTCAGCGGCGACATCGAGACCGCCCGCGCCCTGCAGGAACTGTCGATCCAGGCCAACGGCCGCCTGCTGAGGCTGGGCGACATCGCCGAGATCAGACGTGACTATGCCGACCCGCCGGCGCCACGCTTCCGCTTCAACGGCGAGAATGCCATCGGGCTTGCCGTGTCGATGGCCAAGGGCGGCAACATGATCGAACTGGGCAAGGCGCTGGACGCGGCCATGACCCGGATCCAGGCCGACATGCCGATCGGCATCGAGATGCACCGGGTCGCCAACCAGCCCGAAGTCGTGCAGCGCTCGATTTCGGAATTCATGAAAGTGCTGCTCGAAGCCGTGGTGATCGTGCTGGGCGTCAGCTTTCTGAGCCTCGGACTCCGCAGCGGCGTCGTGGTGATGCTCTGCATCCCGCTGGTGCTGGCGATCACCTTCGTGTGCATGCAGATCTTTGGCATCGATTTCCACCGTATCTCGCTTGGCGCGCTGATCATCGCGCTGGGCCTGCTGGTCGACGACGCGATCATCGCGGTCGAGATGATGCAGGTGAAGATGGAGCAGGGCTTCGACCGGTTCCGCGCCGCCAGCTTTGCGTACACCTCCACGGCCTTCCCGATGCTGACCGGCACCCTGATCACCGCGGCCGGCTTCATCCCGGTCGGTTTCGCCAAGTCCTCGGCCGGCGAATACACTTTCTCGATCTTCGCCGTGGTCACGATCGCGCTGCTGGTTTCATGGGTGGTGGCGGTGATCTTCACGCCCTTCATCGGGTACCGCCTGCTGCCCACGCCGAAGCACGGCCTGGGCCATGACACGGATGTCTATCACCGCGGCATCTACCGGTATGTCCGGCCGGTGGTCGACTGGTGCGTCCGGCGGCGCTGGATCGTCATCGCCGCAACCATCGGTCTTTTCGTTCTGAGCGCAGCCGGTTTCGGCCTGGTGCAGCAGCAGTTTTTTCCGGCCTCCAACCGGCCGGAACTGCTGGTCGACCTGCGGCTGCCGCAGGGCGCCTCCATCGCGGCAACCGAGAAGGAGGCACTGAAATTCGAGGCGCTGCTGCAGGACGATCCGGATATCGTGAACTACACGTCCTACATCGGCAGCGGCGCGCCGCGCTTCTATCTGCCGCTGGATATCCAGCTGCCCAACGACAATTTCGCCCAGGTCGTCGTGCTGACCAGGGGCGATGCCGAACGCGAACGGGTGCGCGACAGGCTGATCACGGCTTTCCAGGAGGATTTCACGCTGCTGCGCGGCCGCGTGAACCGGTTGGAGAACGGCCCGCCGGTGGGTTTTCCCGTGCAGTTCCGCGTCAGCGGCCCCGACCCCATGGAAGTCCGCCGCATTGCTTTCCAGGTCGCCGACGTGATGCGCGAGAATCCCAGTACACGGGACGTGAATCTGGATTGGAACGAGCTGACCAAGGTCGTGAAGCTGGATGTTGACCAGGCCAAAGCGCGGCTGCTCGGAATCTCCTCGCAGGATCTGGCGACCACGCTGAATTCCATCCTCTCGGGGATAACGGTCACGCAGTATCGTGAAGGCCGTGAACTGATCGACGTGGTGGCCCGCGCCCAGAAAGAGGAGCGGCTCAGCCTGACCGGCATCAAGGACATCAATGTCGCCGGCGCGGAAAGCACCCGCGCGGTCCCGCTCGGCCAGGTCGCCGAGATCGGCTACGGCCTCGAGGAAGGCATCATCTGGCGCCGTGACCGCCAGCCGGTGATCACCGTGCGCGCCGATATCGTCGACGGCATCCAGGCGCCGGTGGTATCGAAGCAGATCGATCCGAAGCTGGACGCGCTGCGGAAGCAGCTGGCGCCGGGCTATCGCATCACCATGGGTGGCGCGATCGAGGAGAGCGGCAAGGCCAATGCCTCCATCGGCGCCGTGGTGCCGGTCATGATCGCCATCATGGTGACGCTGCTGATGGTCCAGCTGCATTCGGTTTCGCGCATGCTGCTGGTGCTGCTCACGGCGCCGCTGGGGCTGATCGGCGTCACTCTCGGCCTGCTGGTTTTCAACGTTCCGTTCGGCTTCGTCGCCATGCTGGGCGCCATCGCGCTGGCCGGCATGATCATGCGCAATTCGGTGATCCTGGTGGACCAGATCGAGCAGGACATCCGTGCCGGCGAGCAGCCGTGGGACGCCATCGTGAATGCCACCCTGCGCCGGTTCCGGCCGATCGTGCTGACCGCGCTGGCGGCGATCCTCGGCATGGTGCCGCTGTCCACCAGCAACTTCTGGGGGCCGATGGCCTTCACGATCATCGGCGGCCTGCTGATCGCGACCCTGCTGACCGTGCTGTTCCTGCCGGCGCTTTATGCCGCCTGGTTCCGCGTCAGGCCGGCGGCGTGACCGTCACGTCGCGTCGTCCTTTTTCGCCCCGGTCGGCTGGATCGGCTTTTCCGTCCATTCCTCGCCGCCGGTGACGACGCAGGAGCGGCCGTCCTTACCGGTGATCAGGATGGTCCACGAACCGGATGCCGAAACCAGCAGTTCGACGACATTGTCGCCGGCCAGACCGGCGGCCTTCGGCTGCTCGGCGAAACGCTGATCCAGCATCCTGCCCATTTCATCGCGCAATCCGCAGATCATCTGGGCCTGGGCGGGCGCTGAAAAGGCGGGAATGGCAATCACAACGGCACTCGACAAGACGGCCTTACGCATGGCGGGCCTCCTTACCGTGCTGCGTCAACGCCTGGAGGATACCCGGCGAGACGCTTCAGCCACTGGAGAAAAGACGCGGCTTGCGGCGAAAAGGTTCCGTTCCCGAGGCGCGGCGAAGGCGAAGCCTCCGCTTACTGCCTGGTCACGGTCAGACGGTGGCCATCTCGTTGAGATGACAGGCCGACATGCGGCCCGGCGCGATTTCCCGCAGCGGCGGCGCTTCCGTTTTGCAGCGCGCCATGGCGAAGGGGCAGCGCGGATGGAAGTGGCAGCCGGTCGGCGGATCCAGCGGCGAGGGAATCTCGCCCTTGATCGGCGTGTAGTCGCGGCGTTCGGCCACCAGTTTCGGGGCCTCAGCCAGCAGCGCCTTGGTATAGGGATGGTTCGGCGCCGCGAACAGTTCCTCGGTCGGTGCGCTCTCGACGACGCGGCCGAGATACATGATCACCACACGGTCGGAGATATGCTCGACCACGGCGAGATTGTGGCTGATGAAGAGATAGGTCAGGCCGAGCTGCTCGCGCAGGTCCATGAACAGATTCAGCACCTGGGCCTGGATCGAGACGTCGAGCGCCGCCACCGCCTCGTCGCAGACGATGAACCGCGGCTGCACGGCCAGGGCGCGGGCGACGCCGATGCGCTGGCGCTGGCCGCCGGAGAACTGGTGCGGATAGCGGCGGCGGTAGCGCGGATCGAGGCCGACCTGCTGCATCAGCTTCTCGACATACTCGCCCATCTCGCTGCGCCGGATCAGGCCATGGGCCACCGGCGCCTCGCCGATGATGTCCTCCACGCGCATGCGCGGATTGAGCGACGCATAGGGGTCCTGGAAGATCATCTGCACGGCGAGCTTGTAGTCGCGGTGCTCTTCCTCGGTCATGGCCGAAAGTGCCTTGCCGCGGAAGCGGATCTCGCCCTCACTCGCATCCATGATGCCGGCGACGATGCGTCCGAGCGTCGACTTGCCGCAGCCGCTTTCGCCCACCAGGCCAACCACCTCGCCTTCGGCAATGCCGAGATCGACATGGTTCACGGCATGCACCGCGCGTTCCCGGATGCCGGCGCCGAGCAGGTTGGCCAGTCTCGACGCGAGATCGAGACGCCAGACGAAGCGCTTGGAAATCTGTCGCAGTTCGATCATCGGCGCAGTCATGCCGCACTCTCCGTCGGGGTGAGCGGCCTGGCGTCATGCGGATGGTGGCAGCGCACGCTGTGGTTCGGATGCAGCTCCACCAGTTCAGGCAGCGTATCGCAGAGCGTGTCGGCGCGGCTGCAGCGGGTCTTGAAGCGGCAGCCCGGAGGCAGATTCAGCGGCGCCGGCGTCATGCCCGGAATCTGGAACAGCCGCTTGCCGCGCGGCAGAACGCCCGGCACCGAGCCGATCAGGCCGCGGGTATAGGGATGCTGGGGCCGCTCGATCACGGTGGCGACCGGACCGGTCTCGACGATCTTGCCGGCATACATGACCATGATGCGGTCGGCGAGGCCGGCAACGACGGACAGGTCATGGGTGATCCAGATCAGCGCCGTGCCGGTGTCGCGGCAGAGCTTGCGCATCTCGTAGAGGATCTGCCCCTGGATGGTGACGTCGAGCGCGGTGGTCGGCTCGTCGGCGATGATCAGGTCCGGGCTGTGCAGCAGCGCGGTGGCAATCGCGATGCGCTGGCGCATGCCGCCCGAGAGCTGGTGCGGATAGGCGAGCAGGCGTTCTTCCGGCGCGGCGATGCCGACCGCCTTCAGGGTTTCGACGGCCCGGGCCCGGGCGGCTGCCTCGCTGACCTTCTCATGCGCCTGCACCGTCTCGATCATCTGGGTGTCGACGCGCAGGACCGGATTGAGCGTCATCATCGGGTCCTGGAAGATCATCGCGATGCGCGAGCCGCGCAGGCTGCGCATGCGCTCCGGCGACGCGCTGGTGATGTCCTCGCCCTTGAACAGGACGCGGCCGCCGGCGATGCGGCCCGGCGGGTCGATCAGGCCGAGGATGGAGAAGCCCGTGATCGACTTGCCGGAACCGGACTCGCCCACCAGGCCGAGGATCTCGCCCTCGGCGACGTCGAAGCTGACGCCGTCGACGGCGCGCACGATGCCGTCGCGGGTCGGGAAATGGGTTTCGAGGTCTTCGACCTGCAGCGTGGGAATGGTCATCGGTTCAGCGCTTCAGGCGGGGATTAAGCACGTCGCGCAACTGGTCGCCGACGAGATTGATGGCGATGATCACGAGCGTCAGCAGCACGCCGGGGAAAAGCGAAATCCAGTACACGCCGCTGAGCAGGTAATCGAAGCCGTTGGCGATCAGCATGCCGAGCGAGGGTTCGGTCACCGGCACGCCGAGGCCGAGGAAGCTCAGCGTCGCCTCCAGGGTGATTGAGCGGGCGATGTCGACGGTTGCGATCACGATCAGCGGCGGCATGCAGTTCGGCAGCAGGTGGCGCAGCAGCAGGCGGGTGCGGCTCAGGCCGAGGCAGCGCGCGGCCTCCACGTATTCCTTGTTGCGCTCAACCAGCGCGGCGCCGCGGGCGGCACGGGCGAAATAGGCCCACTGCACCGCGACCAGCGCGATGATCACCTTGTCGACGCCGTTGCCCAGCACGGCGAGCAGGATCAGCGCGACCAGGATGGCCGGAAACGACAGCTGGATGTCGACGATTCGCATGATCACGGTTTCGACCCGGCCGCCCACATAGGCGGCGAGCAGGCCGGCAAGGGCGCCGATCGCCAGCGCGAGCGCCACGGCGGTGACGCCGACGAAGAGGCTGATGCGCAGCCCGTAGAGCATCGCGCTCAGCATGTCGCGGCCCTGGCCGTCGCTGCCGAGCAGGAAGGTGAGGCCGGTGCCGGAGATTTCGCCGGGCGGCAGGCGGGCGTCGAGAATGTCGAGGTTTGCCAGGTCGTAGGGATTCTGCGGCACCAGGAAGGGCGCGAACACGGCGGCGATCAGGAAGATCACCAGCATGGCGAGCCCAAGCAGGGCCAGCCTGCTTTCGGCGAATTCCTGCCAGATCCGCTTCAGCGGGCTTTCGGTCTTCGCCGGCGCGGCGGGAAGGGCGGCGTCACTCATTTCGCATTCCCCAGCCGTACGCGCGGATCCAGCACGGAGTACAGGATATCGACCACCAGATTGATGATCACCAGCAGCAGCACCACGATGATCAGGTAGGCCACCACCACCGGACGGTCGAGCTGCACGATGGAGTCGATCAGCAGCTTGCCCATGCCAGGCCAGGAGAAGATCGTTTCCGTGATCACCGCGAAGGCGATCAGCGCGCCCAGCTCCAGTCCGGTCACCGTGGTAATCGGCACCATGATGTTCTTCAGGATATGCACGCCGATGATGCGCTTCTCGTTCAGGCCCTTGGCGCGGGCGAACTTGACGAAGTCCATCAGCATGACCTCACGCGCGGTCGCGCGGGCGAGCCGGATGATCAGGGCGCATTTCGACAGCCCCAGCGTGATCGCCGGCAGGATGATGTGCTTCCAGCCATTGGCCGTGAAGATGCTGAGATGCAGGCCGAGGACTTCCACCGTCTGGCCGCGGCCTGAGGCCGGCAGCCAGCCGAGCTGCACGGCGAAGATCATGATCAGCATCAGGCCGACCCAGAAATTCGGCAGGCTGAAGCCGAGCACCGACCCGGCCATGATGGTGCGCGCCGCGGTCGTCTCGTGGCGCAGGCCGGCATAGAGCCCGAGCGGCACGCCGATCAGCACGGCCATGACGGTTGCGGTGATGGCCAGCTCCAGCGTTGCCGGCATGCGCTCCAGCACCAGCTTCATCGCCGGCTGGCCGAACACGAAGGACTTGCCGAAATCGCCGCCGAAGGCCGAGCCGACGAAGCGCAGGTACTGTTCCCAGACCGGCCTGTCGAGGCCGAGTGCCCTGGCGATCTGCTCGCGGTCGAGTTCGGTGGCTTCGGGGCTGGCGAGGATCGCCAGCGGATCGCCGATCATGTAGATGCCGGCGAAGACCAGCACCGACATCACCGCCACAACGAGGGCGGCCTGCATCAGCCGTCGGATAATAAAAACCAGCATGCTGGGTCGGTTGCCCCGCTTGTCATCGGGCTCACGCCCATTCCCTGTCTGGCAAGGCTATAGCGGAAAGCCGGCCCGGCAGCCAGCCCGATCGGCGTTATGCAGCTATCAGCCGAGGTTATGGTTCTCGTCGCTCGCCGGCGTTTCCGCGGCGGGAGCGGCGGCGGCTTCGGCCGCGCGGGCCTTGGCGCGGGCCTCGCGCGCTTCACGCTTTTCCCGGTTCTCCCGGCGCTTCGCGGCGAGGATCAGCACGCGATCGAGTTCGGCCTGGCTGCACATGCCCAGACCGACGGGATCGCGCGGCTTGATGTTGGCATGATTCCAGTGCGTGCGGTTGCGCACGGAATCGATCGTCGCCTTGGTGGTGCCGAGCAGCTTCTGGATCTGCGCGTCGGGTACTTCCGGATGGTATTTCAGCAGCCAGGCGATCGCATCGGGGCGATCCTGGCGCTTCGAGAGCGGCGTGTACTTTGCGCCCTTGGTCTTCTGGCGCTGCAGCGGCACGGTCGGCTCGAGCAGCTTCAGGTCGGCGGTCGGATCGGCCTCGCAGCGGGCGATTTCCTCCGCCGTGAGCTGGCCGTTCGCCACCGGATCGAGCCCGACGATCCCGACAGCCACTTCACCGTCCGCCACGCCCTTCACTTCCAGCGGATGCATGCCGCAGAAGCGGGCGATCTGGTCGAAGGTCAGCTTGGTGTTGTCGATCAGCCACACGGCGGTGGCTTTGGGCATCAGGGGCAATGCCATAGGGCAAATCCTTCCAGTGCGGCCGGCCGGCTTTACGGCCGCCCGCGGGTCAATTTACGAAATTGCGCGACAATATAGTGGAACGGCCCACCTGCGCAACCGCCCCGGATTTCAGCAATTTCCTGTTTATGATCAGGTGGTTAGGAGGATTTTGCCGACGTGGTCCGCATGGTCGATGCGGGCATGGGCCTCGGCGGCCTGAGCCAGTGGAAAACGGGAGTCGACGATCACCTTGAGGCGCCCGTCGGCGAAGGCCGGCCAGACTTTTTCCTCCAGCGCGCGGGCGATCGCCCCCTTGAACGCCACCGGCCGCGGCCGCAGCGTCGAGCCGGTCACGGTCAGGCGCTTGCGCATCACGACGCTCAGGTCGCCCTCGCCCTTGGGGCCGCCCTGGACGGCGATGATCACCAGCCGGCCTTCCTCGGCCAGACTCTTGATATTGGGCGCGAAATACTTGCCGCCGACCATGTCGAGGATGACGTCCACGCCCTTGCCGCCGGTCAGTTCGGCGATCCGGGCGGCGAAGTCCTCGGTCTTGTAGTTGATGGCCTTTTCCGCACCGAGACTTTCGCAGAAGCGGCATTTCTCGTCGGTGCCGGCCGTGGCGAAGATGCGCCCGGCTCCCAGCAGTTTCGCCAGCTGGATGGCAGCGACCCCGATGCCGGAGGCGCCACCATGGATCAGGATGCTTTCGCCGGCCCTGAGCTGACCGCGGTCGGCGATGTTGGTCCAGACGGTAAACCAGTTCTCGGGCAGGGCGGCGGCCTCCGTGATGTCGAGGCCCTGCGGAACGGGCAGGCATTGCTCGGCCGGTGCCACGCAGTAGGTGGCATAGCCGCCGCCGGTCACCAGCGCGCAGACTTTGTCGCCGACCTTCCAGTGCTGCACGTCGGGACCAAGGGCGGCGATCTCGCCGGCGACCTCAAGGCCGGGATAGTCCGGCGCGCCGGGCGGCGGCGGATACATGCCGGCGCGCTGCAGCACATCGGGGCGGTTCACGCCGGCGGCCGCCACCTTGATCAGCACCTCGCCGGCGCCCGGCCGGGGCATCGGGCGGCTGGCGGGTTTCAGCACCTCGGGGCCGCCGGGCTGGCTGATCTCGATGACGGTCATCTCCTGCGGCAGCATTCGTTTCCTCCTTGCGGTGCATCGGCATGTTTCAGGCGCGGGAGGATAGAGCTACTATCCCGCCCTTGCCAGTTGGAGACCGCCATGGACTGGGACGAAGCCCTGTCGCGCAAGCCACAGCCGCCCAAATATGACGTGATGTCAATCAAGGATCTTGAGGCCCGCATCGCCGAACTGGAAGCCGAGATCGAGACGATCCGCGATGTGATCCGCATGAAGCAGGATGCCCGCGGCGCGGCGGCGAGTTTCTTCAAGAAGTAGCGGCCGGTGTCAGGCTGCAACCGCCTGCAGGATCAGGTCGATGGCGGCCTTCGCCCGGGCGCGCCAGATGTCCGGCTCCAGATCGGCCGCCAGCTGCGGGTCATGGAAGCGGCCGATCAGGTCGTCGAGGGTCTGGGCCAGCCGCTCCGGCTGGTCGCTGCGGAAGGCGCCCTGCGCGATGCCCTCCGCCAGCAGCCCGGCCAGGTGCCGCCGCACATGGGCGCGATGCTGCTGGACCACCGGAGCGACCCTGCGCGTCACTTCATCCAGAACCTCCAGCAGGCTGGGATCGGCAAGATAGCGGCGGGCCGATTCGGCATCGGCCAGCAGGAAGGCCCCGAGGCGCTCGGCAGGCGCGGTTTCGTGGTCGCGGGCGATCTCGGCCAGCCGCGCCTCGTCCTCCGCCAGCCAGCGGGTCGCCAGCGCGGCCACCATGGCCTGCCTGTTCGGGAAATAGCGGTATACGGCCGTGCGGGCGACCCCGGCTTCGGCGGCGATGTCCTCGATTCGGGTCCGTTTGCTGCCCAGCCGCCGGAAACAGATCAGGGCGGCGTCGAGCAGCCGGTCGGGGACCGGGCCGGGTGACGCCGGTTTGGCGGGGTTGTGTGACATGGAGGGGGAAGATGTCATGGCCTGACCATACAGGACTCCCGGTGTTTCACGAAATCTTAAGCGGATGGCGCCAGACTGCCCTGCAGTTCCAGTTGGTCATAGTTTCCTCCCTGTTGAGTTGAACTGAGGCCGCCGGACCCGCTTCGGCGGCCATTTTTCTCCCCCGCGCCAGCCCCCGCACCGCCCTTCTTGACTTGAGGCTAGGGCGATGAATTAATCGCCCCGTTTCGAGCTTGAGGCAGAATTGTCGGGGTCGTCCCATCCATCAGGGAAGGGGCGGCCCGCTTTTTATGCCGGCCATGCGCCCGCATGGCTGATGCGTCCGGGGAGAATGATCATGCTGGGACCGAAATTTCTGCGCTTCGACACCCTCAGCCTGCATGCAGGCCAGCAGCCGGATCCGACCACCGGGTCCCGCGCCGTGCCGATCTACCAGACGACCTCGTATGTCTTCCGCGATGTCGACCACGCCGCCGCCCTGTTCAACCTGGAGCGCGGCGGGCACATCTATTCGCGCATCTCCAACCCGACGGTCGCGGTCCTGGAAGAGCGCCTGGCGGCGCTGGAGGGCGGCGTCGGCGCGGTCTGCACCTCGTCCGGACAGGCGGCCCTGCATCTCGCCATCGCCACGCTGATGGGGCAGGGCAGCCATATCGTCGCCTCCCGCAACATCTACGGCGGCAGCTACAACCTTCTCCATCACACCCTGCCGCGCTTCGGCATCACCACCACTTTCGTCGATCCGCGCGACCATGCCGCCTGGAAGGCCGCCATCCGGCCCGAGACGCGGCTGGTTTTCGGCGAGATCCTCGGCAACCCGGGGCTGGAGGTGCTGGACGTCCCGGCGGTGTCGAAGATCGCCCATGACGCCGGCCTGCCGCTGATGCTCGATTGCACCTTCGCCACGCCGTATCTGTTCAAGGGTTTCGAGCATGGCGCCGATCTGGTGATGCATTCGGCGACCAAGTTCCTCGGCGGCCATGGCGTCGCCATCGGCGGAGCGCTGATCGATTCCGGCCGCTTCGACTGGGAGAAGTCCGGCAAGTTCCCGACGCTGACCGAGCCCTATGCCGGCTATCACGGACTCGACTTCGCCGAGGAATTCGGTCCCTCGGCCTTCATCATGCGGGCGCGCGCCGAAGGCCTGCGCGATTTCGGCGCCTGCCTGTCGCCAACCAATGCCTTTCATATCCTGCAGGGCGTTGAAACGCTGCATCTGCGCATGAGCCGCCATGTCGAGAATGCGCGCAAGGTCGTCGCCTTCCTGAAGGATCATCCGGCGGTGGACTGGGTCTCCTGGCCGGAACTGCCGGAGCATCCCGATCACGAACTGGCGAAGAAGCTGCTGCCCCGGGGCTGCGGCGCGATCTTCTCCTTCGGGGTGAAGGGCGGCCGCGAGGCCGGCCGCGCGCTGATCGAGAACCTGCAGATATTCTCGCATCTCGCCAATGTCGGCGACGCCAAGTCGCTGGTGATCCATCCGGGATCGACGACGCACCAGCAGATGAGCGCGGCCGAGCTGAAGGCCGCCGGCATCGGCGAGGAACTGGTGCGGCTTTCGGTGGGACTGGAAGACGTGCAGGACCTGATCGATGATCTGAACACCGCGCTGCGCGCCGCGCAGAAGGCCGTCAAGGCCGCGGCCGAATAAACCGGGGGGATGTCAGTATGTGGCTCGATGTAGCGGGCAAACGCGTGTTTGCCGCCACCGGCGGCAGGGATTTCGACAACACGAAGCCGACGGTCGTGTTCATCCACGGCAATGCCGGTGACCATACCGTCTGGGCCTTGCAGACGCGCTGGTTCGCCTGGCACGGCTATTCCGTGCTGGCGGTCGATCTGCCGGGCAACGGCCGTTCCGAGGGTCCGATGCCCGACAGTGTCGAGGCCTTTGCCGACTGGATGCCGAAGCTGCTGGATGCAGCGGGCGTGAAGCAGGCGGCCCTGGTGGGTCATTCCATGGGCGCGCTGATCGCGCTGGAGACCGCGGCGCGCCATCCCGACCGCGTGAGCCGGATTTCGCTGCTCGGTTTCGCCTATCCGATGAAGGTCAATCCGGATCTGCAGGCGCTGGCCGACAGCGGGGCTTATACCGTCGTCGAGCTGATGAACGACTGGATGATCGCCAAGCGCAACCAGATCGGCGGCAACCGGGTGCCCGGTTCCTATCTGCTGGGCGGCAGCATCCGCCTGACCGACAACGCGCCGCGTGAATCGCTGGCGCTCGGTTTCCGCCTCTGTAACGCCTATGCCAACGGCAAGCAGGCGGTGGCGGCGGTGACCTGCCCGGCGCAGATCATTGCCGGCGAGCGTGACATCATGACGCCGCTGCGCGCGGCGCGCGGCTGGGCGGCCGAGTTCAGCCAGGGCCGCATTGACGTCCTGCCGGGCTGTGGCCACATGATGATGGGCGAGCGTCCCGACGAGACGCTCGACGCCCTGCGCAGTTTCATCGCCGGCTGACCATGGCTTCCAATACCCCGCGCACGCGGCTTTACCTGATCACGCCGCCGGTCATCGATCCCGCCGCCTTCGCGGAAAACCTCAAGGCGGCGCTGGATGCCGGCGATGTCGCGTCGCTGCAGCTCCGCCTGAAGGACGGCGAGCGGACGGCTTCGGAGAATGCCTTCCGCCGCGCGGCCGAAACGGTGCTGCCGATCTGTCACGAATACGACGTGGCGCTGATCATCAACGACCGGCCGGACTTTGCCGTGAAGTTCGGTGCGGACGGCGTGCATGTCGGTCAGGACGATGAATCCTACGCCGAGGCCCGCCGCATTCTCGGGCCCGACCGGATCGTCGGCGTCACCTGCCACAATTCCCGCCACCTCGCCATGGAGGCGGCCGAGGCCGGCGCGGATTACGTGGCTTTCGGCGCCTTCTTTCCGACCGAGACCAAGCAGCCCAAAACCCGGGCCGAACCGGAGATCATCGCCTGGTGGTCCGAGCTGATGGAGATACCCTGCGTCGCCATCGGCGGCATCACGGTCGAGAACTGCGTGCCGCTGATCGAGGCGGGCGCCGTTTTCCTCGCGGTTTCGGCGGGAATCTGGAAACATCCCGATGGACCGGCAGCTGCCGTGAAAGCTTTCCATGCGGCAATTGCCAAGCATGGCCGCGGCTGATAGGGTCCGCCGCCTTTCCGGACGGACAATTCATTCATGGCGCTGAAATCCGCACTGATCAATGCGATGGGCAATGCTGCGCGCAAGGCGCAGCGCAGCCTGATCCGCGATTTCAATGAGGTCGAGCATCTCCAGGTCTCCAAGAAGGGCCCGGCGGATTTCGTCTCCGCCGCCGACCGCAAGGCAGAGAAGATCCTGCAGGGCGAACTGGCCAAGCTGCGTCCCGATTTCGGCTTCCTGATGGAAGAGGGCGGCCGGGTCGAGGCCAGGGACGGCAGGCATTACTGGATCATCGACCCGCTCGACGGCACCACCAATTTCCTGCACGGGATTCCGCATTTCGCCATCTCCGTCGCCGTGCAGCGCGAGGGCGAACTGATTGCCGGCATCGTTCTGGACGTGATCCGGGACGAGCTGTTCTGGGCCGAGAAGGGCGTTGGCGCCTACCTGAACGAGCGCCGGATCCGCGTCTCGGCGCGCCGCAAGCTCTCCGAGGCGCTGTTCGCCACCGGAATTCCGTTCCTCGGCCGCCCGGGCCATGCCGAATTCCGCCGCGAACTGGCCGCCGTGATGGGCGAGGTGGCGGGCATCCGCCGCATGGGCTCCGCCGCCCTCGATCTCGCCTATGTCGCGGCCGGCCGCTACGATGGCTACTGGGAAACCGGCCTGTCTCCCTGGGACGTCGCGGCCGGAATCGTGCTGGTCCGCGAGGCCGGCGGCATGGTTACCGACTATGCCGGCGGCGACCGCATGGTGGAGACAAGCGGGATCGTCGCCGCGAACGACGTCCTGCACGCGCCGCTGCGCAAGCTGCTCGTCCAGGTCGGCTGACCCACCCGCCCGCAACCGCTTGATTCTGCAATCCCCGGGTTGTTCCCGAGGGCTGCCTCCGCTATCGTTCCAGCCCAGATTTGGGGTGAGGGGGAAGGGTCCGATGGCTGCCAGGCCGCTGAGGTTCACACTTGCTGCTGCGATGCTGGCCGGCGGATTCCTGCCCGCCGCCGCAGGAGCGCAATCCCTCATCGACGGCAGCAATGTCCAGGTGAACCCGCAGGCGCTGGACCAGCTCGGCGCGCCCGCTCACGCCCGCCCCGCCCGGCCGCTGCTCGGCGGCGGCCAGTCCTTCAGCCAGTTCTTCGTTCCGCCGCCCGTTGCCGGCCGCCCGCCGCTGCCCGGAGAGGCCCCGGCGCCGCGTCCGCTGATCGGTGAGACCGGCAATCCGCGGTTTGCGACCCGGTCCCGGCCGGCGCGGCCCGCCGCGAAGGCTGACCGTCCGGCAGCGATATCGGTGGGCGAGGCGCCGCCCCGCAGCGAGACTCCGGCTGCCCAGACCCCTGCCACCCAGCCGCCCGCCGCCGAGGCTCCGGCGACCACTGCGCCGGCCGCATCCGCTGTCTCTGAAGCTCCGGCCGCCGCGCCGACTGCCGCCGCTCCGGCGGCCGAAACGCCGGCCGCTGCACCCGCCACGCCGGCGCCGGCCGCGCCCGCACCGGCTGCTCCGGCTGCCGAAGCCCCTGCGGTTGCGGCGCCTGCCGCGCCGGCCCAGACGCCACAACAGTCTTCGCAAACCCAGTCCGCGCAGGAACAGCCTTCGCCGGCTCCCTCCCGGCCGGTCGCAGTCGCGCCGTTGCCGGCACCGCCCGCGTCGACGGATCCTGCACCATCCAGTCCTGCACCGGCCCCTGCTGCTTCGGCACCGGCGCCGGCTCCCGCTGCGCCGGTGACACCGGCGCCTCCGGCAAGCGAGCCGGCGGCCCCGGCTGCCACCTCACAGGCGGCGCCGCAGACGGCCATGGTCACACCGCCGCCCGTACCGACGCCCGCACCGGCATCGCAGGGCGGCATCGTTACCGTCGCTTTCTCCGGCGGCCAGAGCGAACTGCCCGGCGACTCCATTCCCGCGCTGGATACGCTGGCGCAGCAGATGGCCAATACCGAAGACCGTCTGCAGATCCGCGCCTATGCCGCCAGCAGCGGCAGCGATGGCGGCAGCGGTGCGCGGCGGCTGGCTCTGAGCCGGGCCCTTGCCGTGCGCGCCTATCTAATCGATCGCGGTATCCGCAGCACGCGGATCGACGTCCGTGCACTCGGCACACCCACCGATGGCAGTCCGGTTGATCGCGTCGAGGTTGCGCCTGTCGGCCGCTGAGCGTCGTCAGCCCGTTTCGTCCGCATTGTCCGGCCCGGTTTCGGGCGCGATCATTCGCCAGTGACTTCCGGATTCGGAAGGTGGCAGAGGGGGATTTCATCGCGGAGGTGCCGCGAAAATGCCGTATTCCGTGCCTAGGCAGGTTCTCGAAGGAAGGCATGCATGACTAAACCGGGGCGTTTCCTTTTCCGCATGGGCGTGTTCCTTGCGGCCGTGGGCGCGGTGATCGCCGTCCTGCACCAGCCGCTGTTGCGCGCTTTCATGGCCAATCCGGCGCTGAACGGCTTCATCCTCGCGGTGCTGCTGATCGGCATCGTCTACGCCTTCCGACAGGTGATCCTGATCGGACAGGAAGGCGCATGGGTCGAGGCATGGCAGCGCGCCCAGCGCACCGCCACGCAGGTCCGCGTCGGCGAACCGGCGCATCTGCTTGCGCCGCTCGCCAAGATGCTGGAGAGCCGCGGCCCCCGCGGAACGCTGTCCGCAGTCGGAACCCGCGCCCTGCTCGATTCCGTCGGCGCCCGCCTGGACGAGTCGCGCGAGATCCTGCGCTACCTGATCGGCCTGATGGTCTTCCTCGGCCTGCTCGGGACCTTCTGGGGCCTGCTGGAAACCATCTCCTCGGTCAGCGACACGATCAATGCCCTCAATCTCGGCGGCAGCGAGGACATCACGGCGCTGTTCGACAAGCTGAAGGGCGGTCTCGAGGCGCCGCTGGCCGGCATGGGGCTGGCCTTCTCCACCTCGATGATGGGCCTGGCCGGCTCGCTGGTGCTTGGCTTCCTCGATCTGCAGGCCGCCCAGGCGCAGAACCGCTTCTTCAACGATCTGGAGGAATGGCTGTCGGGCTTCACCCGCTTCGCCGGCGGTGCCGTCGCCGATGGCGACCAGTCCGTGCCCGCCTATGTGCAGGCGCTGCTCGAGCAGACCGCCGACAGTCTCGACAATCTGCAGCGCACCATGGCGCGCAGCGA
>Ga0079224_100002897_pt1 | contig 21263 bp, 13 predicted proteins | sample Stecom2015_FD_80414 | JGI IMG/M metagenome (GOLD analysis project Ga0079224, IMG submission 80414) | Agricultural soil microbial communities from Utah to study Nitrogen management - Steer compost 2015 | ecosystem: Environmental > Terrestrial > Soil > Agricultural land | place: USA: Utah...
AACGCTCCCATGTAAGCATCGGTCCCGCTGCGCGTCCGATTGTCCGGCCTGGCGGTGCGCGCAACGACCCTGATCGCTGAATGCCGAGCGGCGCGCCGACCCGCCGCCCGACTTTCATCGTTCACCGCTAGGCGGCGCCGTGGACCGTGACTGTATACATGCGCCGCCAACCCGATCCGCAGCCTCACCCCGCTGATGCACCGCGGTCACATAAAAAAGCTTCCGCAGGTCTGTAACCTTTTGCAGTTTGGCTACGTCGAAGGATGACATTCGGCGCCAATGCTCGCGGAGGAGTGGATGATGCACAACAATGCCGGGCGGCAGATCCGTGCTGAGGACGCCCAGCAGGCCGAGGACCAGGCGTCGACCGCATCGGCGCCTGCTGCGCACGACGCGCCTTGCGATGTGTCCGACAATGCGAGCCATTTCGCCTCGCCGGACCCTCGCGTAACCGATTTCCCGCGCCGCCGCCCGCATGCCGATCGCAACGCCGCCGAGCAAGACAGGAAAAGCAAGCCGATGTGGAAGTGGACTGCACTGCTGGCGATCGCCGTCGTCGTCGCCTGGTATGCGACGCGCGACGCCGGCTCGCCCCCCGCGGCAGTCGCCGGTGCGAGCGTTGCGCCCCTCGAGCTTGCCGCGATGGATGTCGCCGTCGTCGAGCCGCGCGTGCTGACGCGGCTGTTGCCGCTGTCCGGCTCGATTGCTCCTTTCGTTCAGGCCTTGGTGAAATCCAAAGTGAGCGGTGAGGTCGAGCAGGTCACGGTGCGCGAAGGCCAGAACGTGGAAGCCGGCCAGATCATCGCGCGCATCGACGCCCGCAACCTGCAGGCGCAGTACGATCGCGAGCTCGCGGCCGTGGAGAAGGCGCGGGCCGACCTGGAGCTCGCGCAGCTCAACCGCGACAAGAACCGCACCTTGCTCGAGCAGAAGTTCATTTCCCGGAACACTTTCGAGCAGACCGAGAGCGCCTACGCCGCAAGCCTAGCGAGCTACAAGCTCGCCCAGGCGCAGGCGCGCGTCGCGCAGATCAATCTCGAGGACGCGTTGGTGCGCGCTCCCTTCTCCGGAACGATCGCCCGTCGCATGGTGCATCCTGGCGAGAACGCTTCGACCGACTCCCCCATCGTCTCTATCGTCGATCTGCGGCAGATGGTGCTCGAAGCCGCCTTGCCGGCTGCAGACATTCCTTCCGTCAGAATCGGCCAGAAGGCGCGTTTCACGGTCAGCGGCTTCGGCGCCCGGCAGTTCGAGGGCGAAGTTCAGCGCATCAATCCCGTTACGACCGACGGCTCGCGCGCCATCGCCGTCTACATCGCCGTGCCCAACGAGGACGGCGCACTGAAGGGCGGCATGTTCGCACAGGGCGAGCTGGTGCTCGATGCGACGCAGCCTGTCCTTGCGGTGGCGCAGCGCGCCGTTCGCGAGGAAGCAGGCGGGAAATACGTGTACATACTGCGCGACGGGCAGATCGTGCGCACGAGCGTGACGCTCGGTTCGTCGATCGACGGCGCATCGTACGTCGAGGTGCGCGGCGGCTTGAGCGCCGGCGACCGCGTCATCCTCGTGGAGATCGGCGACGACAAGGTCGGGATGCGGGCCGTGGTGCGCGACCCGACCGCCCCGGCGACGCCTTTCACCCCGACGCCCGCCGCGGACACCTGATCCGGACGGCCGCGCACGAGCAACGTTTCCCCGCATCACCGATCCTCTGACCATCCGCGATCCGCCATCCTCTTCTTTCGCCAACCGCTAACGAGCCTCTGATCAACTCTTGCTTCCGTGATGTCGATGCAACTCGAGCCCTTGCATTACTGGCGCTTCTTCGACTTGCATCATCAGGGTGGTAGGTAAGTCAGAGGTTCCCTAACCGCTAACCACGTCTACTCCCATGTGGATTACCCGCACCAGCATCAATCAACCGGTCTTCGCGACCATGGTGATGCTCGCCCTGGTCGTGCTCGGGCTGTTCTCGTACAAGCTGCTGCCGGTGGAGCAGATGCCGGAGATTGTGGTTCCGTACGCTTTCGTCACGGTGCAGTATCCCGGCGCCTCTCCTCAGGCGATCGAGAACGATGTCATCAAGCCTATCGAGAACGTCGTCAACACCGTCGAGGGCGTGAAGAACATCTACTCGACGGCCCGTGAAGGCGGGGCGTTCATGCAGATCGAGTTCCGCATGGAAGTGGATGTCGCGAGCGCGACGCAGGAAGTGCGCGACAAGGTGGCGCAGATCCGGGCCGGCATGCCGCGCGAGGTGAAGGAGCCGACAATCTCCCGTGCGAGCAACGACAGCTCGTCGGAGCCCGTGATGAGCCTGGTGGCGTATTCCGATACGCGCAGCTTACGCGAAGTCTCGACGATCGTTGATCAGCAGATCGTCAAGCGCCTGCAGAACGCCTACGGCGTCGGCAACATCATCGTGAGCGGCGCCGTCGAGCGGCAGGTGCAGGTGTTCCTGCGCCCAGAGGCGCTGCAGAGCTATCGGGTCGGCGTGGACCAGGTGATCGCCGCGATTCAGGCGGCCAACCAGGATTTGCCGGCGGGCAGCATCTCGCAAGGCGCGCAGGAGCGGCTGGTGCGCGTGGAAGGCAAGATTCGCGACGCGCGCGGGTTCGAGCGCATCATCGTGGCGCAGCAAGGCGGCGCGCCGGTGTATCTGCACCAGGTCGCCGATGTGGTCGATGGGGAGGCCGAGGAGCAGTCGATCGCCCGCGTCGACGGGCGTCGCTCGGTGACGCTGGAGATCTTCAAAGTCCAGCAGGCCAACATCGTCGAGGTCGGCAAGAGCGTCGAAGAGGCGATCGAGGAGCTGACCGAACGGCTGCCGGACGTCAGAATCCGCACGGTGTGGTCGAGCGCCGAGTTCATCGAAGGCTCACTCGACCGCGTGAAGGCCACGATCATGGAAGGCGCGCTCCTCACGATCCTGATCGTGTTCCTGTTCCTGCATTCCTGGCGCTCGACCATCATCACGGGTTTGACGCTGCCCATATCGGTCATCGCCACGTTCATCGCGCTGTACGCCTTCGGCTTCACGCTGAATTTCATGACGCTGATGGCGCTGTCGTTGTGCATCGGCCTGCTGATCGATGACGCGATCGTGGTGCGCGAGAACATCGTGCGGCATGCCGAGATGGGCAAGAGTCATCGCGCGGCTGCGCTCGAAGGCACGCAGGAGATCGGACTGGCGGTCATGGCGACCACATTCGCCATCCTGGCGGTGTTCGTACCGGTCGCGTTCATGAGCGGCGTCATCGGCCAATTCTTCCTGCAGTTCGGCATCACCGTGTCGGTGGCCGTGCTCGTCTCGCTGTTCGTGAGCTTCACGCTCGATCCGATGCTCTCGTCGATCTGGCCCGATCCGAAGGAAGGGCGCTTCCGCCGCGCGCCGTGGCTCGAGCGCGTGATGGTGAAAGTCGAGCAGGTCGTCGATCGTGCGCACCAGGTGTACGACAAGCTGTTGCGCTGGGCGATGAGCGATCGCCGTTACGCTGTTCCGGGGCTCGCCCAGCTCGCCGCCTGGCGAGTTGCGCAAGCCAGGCGGCGCGGCGGGCGAGCGGCGTCGCGTTGGGCGAGCGCCAGCCCGCGCATGCTGCTGTTGGTGCTGGCCGCATTCGCTTTCTTCGGCAGCTTCGCGCTGGTGCCGCTCATCGGCGTCGAGTTCATGCCCGAGGAGGACGAGGGTCGGGTCTTCATCCGTCTGAACGCGCCTATCGGCTCGAGCCTGGAGTACACGGACGCGAAGATCCGCGATGTGGAGGCCGTGTTGCGCGAGATCGACGGCGTCGACGCCATCATGGCCATGGTGGGCACGGACGAGGGCCGCAATTACGCACGCATCCGCATGGCGCTCGTGGATCGCAAGAAGGCTGATCGGCGCTCGCAGCAGGAGATCGAGAAGGAAATCCGCGAGCGACTGGCCCGCGTGGCGGGGCTCGAGTTCGCCATCGGCAGCGACAATCAGCCGGTGTTCATCTCGATTCTCGGTCCGGACAGCCGCAAGCTCACCGAGCTGTCGCAGCAGCTGATGGCGCAGCTCGCGCAAATCCCTGGCATCGTCGATCTCGAGAGCAGCGAGAAAGGCGCCAATCCGACCGTCGCCGTGAGGATCAACAACGAGCTCGCAAGCGATCTGGGGTTGAGTAACGCGCGCATCGGCGCAGCGCTCCGGCCGTTGATCGCGGGCGACCAGATCAGCACCTGGCTGGGGCCGGACGGGCAGGACTATGACGTCATCGTGCAGCTTCCGAAGGACCGCCGCGGGATCACCGCTGATTTGGCCGAGCTGTACGTCACCAGCACGCGCCTCGATGAGTCGGGCGCGCCGATTCTAGTCCCGTTGCGACAGGTGGCCGAGTTCGTCGAAACGAGCAGCCCGCAGCAGATCAAGCGGCTCAACCTGCAGCGACGTATCTCGATTTACGCCAACGCCGAAGGACGCGCTTCGGGCGACGTGGGTTCGGATGCGCAGAGAATCGCGACGGCCATGGAGCTGCCGCAGGGTTACCGGATCGAAATCGGCGGCGGCCAGCAGGAGATGAATGAAACCTTCTCCGCGGCGGTCGCCTCGCTCGGGCTTGCAGTGATCTTCATCTACCTGGTGCTTGCTTCGCAGTTCGGCAGCTTCACACAGCCGATCGCCATCATGATGTCGTTGCCGCTGTCGCTGATCGGTGTGCTGCTCGCGCTGCTCGTTACGGGCACCACGCTCAATATTTTCTCGATCATCGGCTTTATCATGCTGATGGGACTGGTCACGAAGAACGCCATCCTGCTCGTGGACTTCACCAACCACGCGCTACGCGCCGGCAAGAGTCTGCGCGAGGCGGTCCTGGAGGCCGGACAGGTGCGGTTGCGCCCGATTCTCATGACCACGTTCGCCATGATCTTCGGCATGCTGCCCATGGCGCTCGGCGTAGGCGAAGGCGGCGAGATTCTCGCGCCGATGGGCCGCGCGGTCATCGGCGGCGTGATCACCTCGACTCTGCTGACGCTGCTGATCGTTCCTGTGCTGTACACGTATCTCTATCGTCTCACCGAGCGCGTCAAGCGTGCTCGACGTCAAAGTCATGGCGCGCATGTGTATGAGAGAAGCGGATAGCGGATAGCTCAGAAGCTCGGCGGAGGGATCCAGGGGAAGCTCTGATTAACCTACTACCCTGACGGCTCAGCTCAAAGAAACGCCCGCAATGCAGCGTGTTTCGAGCGACTCCGGATCACAGAACAGAATAAATCAGAGATCTCAGCTGCGCCGGCGCAGAACGCCGGCGGGATGCGTGGTCTCGTAAGTCAGCAGCAGCAGAACTGCGAGCAGCAAGGGCAGGAGCTCGTAGACCGCACGATATGCGAGCACCGCCCCGAGCAGTTTCCCGGGCGGCACGTGCGGCAGCATCAGCAGCAGCGCGGCTTCGAGCACGCCGATCCCTGCAGGGATGTTGCTGATCTGTCCGGCGATGAACGCGATGCAGTAGATCCCGATGAACGACGGCCAGCTCATGCCGAGCTCCGGGGGCATGAACAGGTAAAGGATCGCCGTCATCAGGCTGATCTCCGCGAGACCGAAGGCGATCTGAACGAAAGAATCACGCAGCGTGGGTAGATGCAGCCTGAGGCCGCGGATATAGATCGGCGCTGTGCGCTTGGCCACGAAGATCAGCCAGCCGACGTCCTTGAACAGGCCTACCACGCCCAGCGCGGTCAGCAGCGTCGCCGAAACGTGCAGCGTGCGACTGGCTTGCTGCGAGTTGAGCACCAGCGACAGATCGACCAGCCAGCCGACCGCGAGCACATAAGGCATGGCGGCGAGCACGATGACCGCCGCGATCTGCTTTGCAGACAGTCCGGCCGCCGTGTACATCCGATAGCGCAGTGCGCCGCCGCTGACCATCGCTGCGCCCACCGCGCGTCCGATTGGATTGGCGACCAGCGCCGTGCGCAAGGGATGCAGAATGCTGCGCCGGCCAGTCGCCATGCGCACCGCCAGACCTTCGTAGAGGCCTACGGCCGCATACACGCCTGCGCTGCACAACATGCCCGCGAGCACGACGTGCGGCGGCAGCGCGCGAAGCTGCTCCAGCACCTCCTCCAGCTCCACCTGCCTCAGTCGATCGGCGAGCAACCAGCCGATCAGCGCCAGGATCAGCAGCCATAACAGCGGCGTCCATTTCTTCAGTCTCATTGATTCCAGTACTTCGACAGCGTCCATCCAGTCGTCTTCATCGGCTGCAGGCGCCAGTATGTCAATGAGCGCCACAGCCATTCAGCCGGGCCGAAGCGGAAGCTGCGCAGCCATGCCGAACTCCACAGAAGCTGGGCCATCCATACGGCCAACACCACATAGTAGAGCTGATGACGCTCGAGCTGTCCGAACAGGGCGAGGCCCGCGCCCGTGAAGACAAACAGGCCGATCAAGCTTTGGGCGAGATAGTTGGTGAGCGCCAGGCGGCCGACCGCGGCGAGCGGGCGCATCGCTTTCACCGTGGGGGCGCGATGCAGCAGAGCGATGAGCGCCAGATGGCCGAGCGTCATCGCGACGCGACCCAGGTCGTAAGTCAGGTAGGAGCGTACGATGGAGTGCACCGCGAATCCAGAGGACTCGATCGCCCTGGTCTCGAGCAGGTTCACGCTGAGGCCGATTCCGTAGCCCGCGATGAGCAAGGCGGCATAAACGTGCGTCGGCGCCCGGCCTGTGATGATCCCGAGCCTGAGCAGCGCCATGCCGAGCAGCATCATCCCGAGAAAATCCAGCAATCCGTGCCGCAGGAAGGCGGTTGTCTGCGTGTATCTGGCGCGATCTCTCACGACGTTCGCCGCGCTTGCATAGCTGCCGCGCATGAATGCGATGATTTCCTCCTGCGCTGCGCGTGAAGGCTTGTATTGCTCATTCGTCGCGGCGTACTGGTCGGCGGCCGCTCGCAGCTCCGCCGGCGGCGGTCGTCCGGCGGCCTGCAGGACGTGCGCAACCTGCGCACTCCTCTGCAGTTCGCGATAGTCCAGCCACGTGAACGTCGAGATTGTGGTTTGCAGGGCCAGCGCCGCAAAGGCGCAGGCCATCAGCCAGGGCGCAGGGAGCCGCCGGAAGGCGAGCAGCAGCAGGCCGGTGACGCCGTAGGCGAACAGGATGTCGCCGTCCCAGAGCAGTACATACGCGTTGAGCAATCCGAACAAGAGGAGCCACAAGACGCGCCGAGTGTAGAGGCGGGTCGGGCGAGCTTCGCGCCCGGTCCCCGCGGGACCATCCAGGAACAGCAGCATTCCGGCCCCGAACAGCAGTGAGAACAGCCCGCGCATGGTTCCTTCGACCGACACGCTCATCATTCGCCACACGACGAGATTTGCGCCCTCGGCGCCACCCCAGTTGGTCGGGTCGTCGTAGGCGTTCGGCAGGCCGAAACCGATGACGTTCATGAGCAGGATGCCGAGCACGGCGACGCCGCGCGTCACGTCGAGCAACTCGATGCGCTGCGTACCGGGGGTGGGCTCGTGCATGGGAGAGGCGGCGAGCAGGCGCCGAGCGGCGCTTGTCGATGGTTTCAGAAACGACCGGCGTCGGCCACCGTGGAAACGCGCTCGTGATCGCCAGCGCGGACAGGGCGCTGGATCCGCGACGACCGCTGCCACTCTGCCGGCTCAGCAGCCCGTCGACTTGATCATCGCCCACTCAGGACATGGATCCGGCCGCCTGCAAACCCAAGTCGGCCGGGGTCCCAGCGGGGCCGCCGCGTCCGGTCACTACTCGCTTCCGCTCGGCTACCATGTGCGTCTATCCAGCCGCAAACAGGACCGTAAGTGCCCGCACCGATCTCCGCCGCCCTCGCAATCTTCCTGATCACTCTCATCGTCAGCTTGCTCGGGTTGTACCGGTCGCCCAAGATCATCGACCGCTGCCTGTTCCGGCCGTACTGGCTGCTGCGACGCAAGGAGTACGACACGGTCGTCACCAGCGGCTTCGTGCATGCGGATCTCATGCACCTGATCTTCAACATGGTGACGTTCTATTTCTTCGCCTTCCCGCTCGAGCGGTACATCGGTCCGGCGCGGTTTGTGATGCTGTACTTCGCGGGGTTGCTCGTGAGTCATGCCGGCACGTGGTTCAAGCAGCGCCATGACCCAGAGTACGCGAGCCTAGGGGCGTCGGGCGCGATCTCGGCCGTGCTGTTCGCTGCGATTGTGTACTTCCCCCACCACTCACTGTTCATCATCCCGATTCCCGTGCCGATTCCGGCGCCGCTGTTCGCCGTCGGCTATCTCGCATACTCCTGGTACGCGGCCAAGCATCCGCACGGGCGGATCAATCACGACGCGCATCTTGGCGGCGCCCTCACTGGCCTCGCTTTCGTCGCGCTCACCACGCCTCAGGCCTACCAGGGGTTGTTCAGGAGTTTTTTCTGAGGCGCAGAAAAAGCGAAGCCCCGTCGAAGAGGCGGGGCTTCGTGCTTCGCGCCGCTTTAATCCGAAGAACCCCTACTTGATTCGGGGCGGGAACGAAGCGTTGGAAGAGCTCGGATTTCAGCTTCGCCATTAGAAAACATCGATGACGACGTTCTCGTAACCGCTGCACTGATAACTTTGCTGCTTCCGGCACGAAGACGCGCGCCCGGCGTCGAAGGTTCCGCGCATCTCGCGATTCCCACGAAATTCTGCGCCAGGCTCTGTCCGCAACGAGCTTCAAGCTGCAGGCATTGAATTGCTGCGCTGCGCCATGTGAAGGCGCCGGACCATAGTCGCGTTTGGCGGCTTCCCCTCCCATCCAGCATTGCTCAATCAACTCGAGACTTGCTCGATTGGTATATGAGCGTATTGTCGCCGCCACATCCGGTGCTAGCGTTCACGCCGTCGGCTCGGCGAATGCTGGACGAGCGCCGTCGTTGACAACCGAAGCTTCACTGTCGCTGCCGCGATGCTGGCGGCTCAGCAGCTTGCGGGCTCGATGGGCGCTTGCCTAGGGAGGTCGGTCATGGATCATCGAAAGAGACTCGAGCTTGCAAGTGGACGCGCTTTGACTGCGGCGATCGCCGCCTGTGTTGTGCAGGCAACACATGTGCAGGATGCGATGGCCCAGGCGCCCGAGGAGATCATCGTCACCGGATCGCGCATCCGGCAAAGTCCGGTCGAGCGTACTGCTCCGGTCCAGATCGCTACCGCGCAGGACATCGATCGCAGCGGCGAGGTGACGGTCGCCGACTACCTGCAGCGCTTGCCAATTTCGGGGTCGGCCATCAATCGAACCAACAACTCCAGCGGCAACCTGGGATTTCCGCCGGACGGCGGCGGCATAGGCGCGGGGGCCAGCGAAATCGATTTGCGCTATCTCACGTCCAAGCGGGTGCTGGTGCTGGTCGACGGCAAGCGCTGGGTGCGCGGTTCGTCGGCGAGCGGCGTCTCGGGCGCCGTGGACCTCAACACGGTTCCTACCTCGGCGATCGAGCGCATCGAGGTGCTCCAGGACGGCGCTTCGGCGATCTACGGTTCGGACGCGATCGCCGGCGTGGTGAATATCATCACGCGCACGCAGTTCGACGGCATTCAGCTGGAGACCAACCAGGCCGCGTACGACGAGGGCGACGGGTATACGCAGGACTACAGCATCTCCTTCGGCGCCAACAGCGAGCGCACGCGGGTGTTCCTGACGGCCGCTTATACGCGTCAGGACGACGTGTTCGCCGACGATCGCGAGCTGTCGGAGGAGGTGGTGTTCCGCGGCGGACCGGGCGTCGGCGGAAGCTCCGGCACGCCGCAGGGTCGCTTCATCTTCCTCGATCCGCGCGGAGACGTGGACGGCGATGGCGAGCCAGACGTGGTCGACGTCACGCTGAACGCCGACGCGCTGAACGACGGCGTCACCCTTCCGATCTTCGACCCGAACAATCCCACCGGCGGAGATTTTCATGCGTTCGCCACGCCCGACCGGTTCAACTTCCAGCCTTACAACTACCTGGTCACGCCAAACCGACGTGTGAACCTGTTCGGCAAAGCGACACATGAATTGAGCGACGCGGTGAGTCTGCAGTTCACGGCTGCGTACACGCACCGTCGCTCGCGCAATCAGGCGGCGCCCAATCCGCTGTTTCTCGGCTCGGATGCGGGCTCAGGTTTCTATCTGGATAACATCTTCATTCCGGCCGATCAGCCGTACAACCCGTTCGGCCTCGACCTGAGCGGCGCGGACAACCTGATTCTCATCGGCCGCCGGCCGATCGAAGCAGGGCCGCGTCAGTTTCAGCAGACCGTCGACACTTGGATCCTGTCGACCGGGCTCGACGGCGAGCTGCGTTTCGGCGAACGCCCCCTGTTCTGGGATGTGAGCCTGAACTGGGGGCGTAACAACGCCTCGCAGGAGGGCCGCAACATATTCAACGCGCGCAGACTGGCGCTCGCGCTCGGACCACCGGCGCAATGTCTGGCTGTGCCGGGCTGCGTCCCGTTCAACCTGTTCGGCGGGCAAGGTCCGAACGGCGAGGGCAGCATCACGCCGGAGATGCTGGCGTTCACCACGTTCACGCAGAACGATCAGAGCGAGCAGGAGCTCAATGACATCGTGGCCAACGTCTCGGGCGAGCTGTTCGATCTGCCCGGCGGGGCGTTCGGCTACGCGCTCGGCTACGAGTACCGCAAGGAGTCCGGATCGTTCACTCCGGACGCCACAGTGCAGGCTGGTGAGACCGCAGACGTGCCGGCTGCGCCCACGGAGGGCGAGATCCGGGTGCGTGAGGCCTACCTGGAGTTGCGCGCGCCGGTGCTCGGCGATTTGCCGGCGGTGAATCGGCTGGAGCTTTCGGCGGCGGTGCGTTCCTCGGACTATGACCGCATCGGCCGCGACGAGGTGTTCGAAGGCGGCGTGTATTGGCGGGTGACCGACGATTTCTCGGTGCGCGCCAGCTACGGGGAGGGATTCCGGGCGCCGAATATCGGCGAGCTGTTCAACACCGGCTCACGTTTCGACAGCGCGCTCAATGATCCGTGCTCGAACTTCCTGACGAAAGACGCAGCCACGCAAGCCGCGTGCATGGCGCTGGGAGTGCCGGGCGCGTTCCAGCAGATCAATACGCAGATCAGCGTGCAGACCGGCGGCAATCCGGAGCTCGAGCCCGAGACCTCCGAGACTTACACGATCGGCTTCGCGTACAGAGCCGGCTGGGCGGAGGCGGTCGATTGGCTTGATGAGTTCACGATCGACGCCAATTACTACAATATCGAGCTGGAGGACGCGATTCAGGCGCTCTCTGCGCAGGATCAGCTCGACAGCTGCGTGGCCACGCTCGATCCGCTGTTCTGCTCCGGGATCGTGCGCGCGCCGGGCGGCTCGATCATCGCCTTCGCCAATCAGCTCACCAACATCGGTCGCATCGAGACGGACGGCTTCGACTGGACGATCAATCTGTCGACTGCGCCGTTTCGCTTCGGCGCGCTGCGCTTCCAATGGGCGAACACCTACCTGGCGGGCTACAAGGAGTTCACGCCAGGGCCGACGGGGCTGGTCGGCGTCGAGCGCGCCGGCACGGAGATCGGCTCGCCGACGCGCGGCTACGTGCGCTACAAGTCGACGCTTGCGACGGATTGGACGATAGGCGAGTGGACCACTTCGCTCACGCTGCGTTACCTGAGCGACCTCACCGAGCAGTGCCCGGGCGTGCTGTACGACTTCGGCGTGGAGTCGCTGTGCTCGGATCCGGTGAACGGCTTCAATGAGATGGATGATCGCCTCTATACGGATCTGCGCGTGAGCTGGTCGCCCTCGTTGTTCGGCGAGCGCGCCGAGTTCGCGCTGGGCGTGAACAACCTGCTGGATGAGGACCCGCCGCCATGCCGGAGCTGCGATTTGAACAGCTTCGACGGCACGCTGTACCCGATTTCCGGGCGCTTCATTCACGCGCGCGCGGCCATCACGTTCTGAGCGCGAGCGTTCACGACGAGACACGACAAGAGCCACGATAAGAAAGGAGTCGACGTGATGAGAAAAACGATCCTTGCCGCTGCAGCCATTCCCACTTTTGGCTTCGCGGCGCAACCAACCGACCAGGACATCATCGCCAGCATCATCGTCACCGCGCAGAAGCGAGCGACGGCGCTGCAGGACGTGCCGTTTTCGGTCGCTGCGGCGACCGAGCAGCAGATTCGCGATACGGGCTCGACCAATATCGCCGAGCTGGCGCGCAATTTCGCCGGCCTGACGATCACGGATCTCGGGCCCGGCCAGAGTCAGGTGGCGATTCGTGGGGTGAGCGCCGGGCAGGTAGTGCGCGACCTGGTGGGCGGGGTGAAGGAATCGGTCGGTGTGTATCTCGACGAGTCCGCGATCTCACAGGCGTTGTTCACTCCGGATCTCGACTTGTTCGATCTCGAGCGCTTCGAAGTGCTGCGCGGTCCGCAGGGCACGCTGTTCGGCGCCGGCTCAGCGGCGGGCACGGTGCGCTACATCACCCGCCAGCCGGTGCTCGGCGCATTCGAGGGCGCGGCCGAAGTGGGCGGCTACACCGGGACGGACGCCGACTGGGGCGGGTCGCTGCGCGGGGCGGTGAATCTGCCGATGGGCGAGATCACCGCGCTGCGCCTGGTCGGCTACTACAACGAGATCGCGGGCTTCATCGACTCCGTGTATCCGGGCCGAGGGGTGCGCGAGGACGTCGACAGCGGCGAGAAGTACGGCGGTCGGGCCACACTGCTCATCCGACCGCACGAGAATCTGTCGATCACGCCGCGCCTGGTCTACCAGCAGCTCGAGACGGACGGCTATCCGCGCATCGACGTGTACAACGTGCTGGGCAATCCGTTCACTACGACCGAGCCGCCGGTCGATCCGGGCAAGCGCGGCCAGGTGACGCAACTGCGCGAGGGCATCGACGATGAGTTTCTGCTCGCCGATCTGACGATCGACTGGACGTTCGGCGGGGCGACCCTTACGTCCGTCACCTCGTACACGGACCGCGACGTGGTCGTGCTGCGCGACGCCTCGCAGCTGAGCGGCAGCGTGACCTTGACCTTGGGCGCGGTGACGGGAGTGCCCGTGACGTCCGAGGAGGTGCGCCTGAATTCGCCGTTGTACGATACGACCCAGCTCGAGATGTTCAGTCAGGAGCTGCGCCTCGCATCGGCCGGCGGCGGAGCGTTCGAGTGGCTCATTGGCGCGTTCTACCAGGACATCGACCGCGAGTACGGCCAGAACCTGCCTACGCCCGGCTACGACGCGCTTCTGGCCAGGCTGGGCCTGCCGCCGAGCTCGGCGTTCAACGCGCCGCCCGACACGCCCTATCACTCCGAAGTGCCGTTCACTTTGGAGCAGTTCGCGCTGTTCGGCGAAGCCACCTACCGGTTCACGGAGCAATGGAGCCTCACGGCCGGTCTGCGCTACTACGATTTCGACGAAGAGCGCACACTCACGTTTGCAGGGGTGTTCGCCGACGTCGGGTATGTCAATCAGCCCGGCGCCACAAGCTCAGACGGCTTCTCGCCCCGCGTGATCCTTGCCTACGAGCCGAGCGATTCCGTGCTGCTCACTGCGCAGGTGGCGCGCGGCTTCCGTCTGGGCGGCATCAACGATCCGCTCAACGTGACGCTGTGCACGCCGGAGGACTTGGTGACTTACGATGGTCAGCCGACGTTCGATGACGAGAAGGTGCTGAACTACGAGATCGGCGCCAAGACGCAATGGGCGGGCGGGCGCGTCACGTTCAACGCGGCCGCGTTCTTCTCGGATATCGATGACTTGCAGGTGATCGCCGATGCAGGCTCGTGCTCTTCGCGCATCGTGCTGAACGCGCAGGCGGAGTCGATCGGCGCGGAGTTCGAGCTGTTCGCGCGCCCGACAGACAATTGGGATTTCGCGCTGTCGGCGACTTACGTGAAGGCGGAGATCACCGAGACGCGGCTCGACGCTTTTGGCAATCCGATCGCGGGCATCCGCGACGGCAATCGCTTGCCCACCTCGCCGGAGCTGCAGGCGGCGGCCAGCGTGACCTACAACTGGCCGTTCTCCACCGCGATGGACGGCTTCGTCAACTTCACAGTGCAGCATGTGGGCTCCTCATACACGCAGCTCGCCGATCAGGAGCCGGGCGTCGGCACCATCGGCGGCGCAGCGTTCTTCCCGTTCGGCGATCCGACGATCGACAGCTTCACCTTCGACCCGAAGCTGCCGTCCTACGAAATCGGGAATCTGCGCTTTGGCGTGCGCTCTGCATCCTGGGAAGCGGCCGCCTTCGTCAACAACCTGTGGGACGAGCGCACATTTCTGTCGCTGGACCGGGAGCGCGGCTTCCGGGCGCGCGTCGGATACCTGACGAACACGCCGCGCACTTACGGCGTACAGCTGCGGATGAATTTTTAGTCGCGGCTAGCGGTCATCGGTCCGCGCTGTGGGGCGATGCAGTGCGCGCTGCGGTCGCCGCGGTTGCTCACGTCGTTCACTGCAATGAAGCGTGCGCGAGCACGGAGGACCACAGGCAGTTCAGCCAGGAGCTGCAGATCGTCTCGCCGCAGGGCCGCAGTTTCGAGTGGCTCCTCGGCGTGTACTACTTCGACGAGACGAACCATGTGCGCAACGAGTACGAGTTCCCGTTCGTCCAGGACATGTTCGGCCTGCCGATCCCCTGCTGCAAGCTGCGCCTGAACGGACGGGCCACGACCGAGGCGAGTGCAGTCTTCGGCGAGGCGAATTACGACTTCACCGACAAAGTCAATCTGGTCGTCGGCGGGCGCTACAGCCGCGAACGGCGCGGCGGATACAACGACGTGGAATTCGTGAACTTCCTGACGCCGTTGATGGATAACCAGAGCCCGTTCGAACCGGAAACGTTCACGTCCTTCACCCCCAAGGTCGGCTTGAACTTCCAGGTGAGCGATGTCTCGTTCGCCTACCTGTCCGCTTCGCGCGGCTTCAAGAGCGGCGGCTTCAACATCGGCAGTTATCAGAATACGCCGTTCTCTCCGGAGAAGATCTGGTCCTACGAAGCCGGCCTGAAGACCGACCTCCTGCAGCAGCGGCTGCGCGGCGTTCGGAGCGGCTCATCGTGGTCGAGGAGCTGCCGAAGACCCCCTCCGGCAAGGTCAGAAAAGACGTACTCCGAGCGCGGCTATGGAGCGGGCGGCATGGAGCAGCCGACTGATACGCTCGTCTTTCTACCGCGCCATGCGAGCTTGCATCGCAAGCACAACAGGCGTCCAAGGCCGTTGAGTGAAGTACTTCGATCCATCACGACGAAATCAGCTGTCGCAGCCCGCTAGCCAAACGGCGATGTTCGAAGCGCCTCGCATCCCGCTGCGCCTGTGATGACCTGTGACGACCGCCGTCGGTCGCTGGCTTTTGCCTTTCGCTATCCGCGCGACCAACGCCTAGCGCTTCTCCCGCAACGCTCTAAGCGGCTATCATCGGTGACTGGTGTACGCAGCCGTCGAGGTCCTTTGCATGGCGCCGGCACATCGCGCTTCACTGATCCGCTGTACATGCGCGCTGCTGTGGCTGTTGTCGCTGACGGGTTGTGAGCGATCGTCGGAGCCTGCGCGGCACGCCACGAATCCGCCCGCGGCGGTAGTCAATCTCGAGTGGACGAAGTTCGTCGAAGAATTCATCGAGGATTACTTGGTCGCCAATCCGGACTTCGCCGTGAGTGCGGGGCGTCACGAGTTCGACGGGCGATTGCGCGACCTGAGCGCGGACGGCGTTCAGAACGAGATCGCTCGCCTGGAGGCGATGCGCGAGCGCGCTGGCGCTTTTGCCAACGATGACCTGTCTCCCGAGGAGCGCTTCCAGCGCGAGTATCTGCTCAGCGTCGTGGACGGCGACCTGTTCTGGCTGCGCGATGCGCGCTTTCCGTTCACCAATCCCGCTTGGTATTTCGGCGCAGGCATCGATCCGAACACGTATGTGAACGTGCCGTATGCGCCGGTGCAAGAACGGGTGCGCGCGTTCATCCGATACGCGGAGCAGATTCCTGCAGCGGCTCAGCATGTGCGTTCGAATCTGGAGACGCCCTTGCCGCGCACTCACGTCGATTTCGCGATCTCGGGATTCGGCGGGCTGGCGCGGTTCTATCGGAACGACGTGCCGCAGGCGTTCGCCGAAGCGTCGGATGAGCAGCTGCAGAGCGAGCTGCGCGCGGCGATCGAACCTGCCGCCAAGGCGCTGGACGAATTGACGGCGTGGTTCGAGTCACAGCGCGCGAACGCCACAGACGACTACGCGCTCGGCCCCGAGCGCTTCGCGGCCATGCTGCGCATGACGGAGCGGGTGACGACGCCGCTCGAGCGCATCGAGGAGATCGGGCGCGCCGACCTCGAACGCAATCTCAAGGCGCTGACCGAAGCGTGTGGGCGTTACGCGCCGAACGCGGCCATTGAAGACTGCATCACGCGCACTCAGGCCGACAAGCCGGAAGGCGGTCCGGTCGAAGGCGCGCGCCAGCAGCTGCAGGAGTTGCGGAAATTCGTTTTGGACAAGGCGTTGGTCTCGATTCCGGGGACCGAGGAGGCGTTAGTCGCAGAAGCGCCGGCGTATCGCCGGCAGAACTTCGCGTATATCAGCATTCCTGGTCCGTACGAGAAGGAGCTGCCGTCGGTGTACTACATCGCTCCGCCCGATCCGTCATGGTCGCAGGCCGAGCAGAACGCCTATATTCCCGGCAAGGCCGACCTGCTCTTCACATCCATTCACGAGGTCTGGCCCGGGCATTTTCTGCAGTTTCTGCACACCCATCGCTCGCCGTGGCGCTTCGGGCAACTGTTCGTCGGCTACGCCTACGCCGAGGGCTGGGCGCACTACAGCGAAGAGCTCATGGTCGAGGCCGGGATCGCCGAGGGCTCGCCTGAGCGGCAAGTCGGACAGCTGCTCAACGCGCTGCTGCGCAACGTGCGTTACATGTGCGCCATCGGGCTGCACACCAAAGACATGAGCATTGGTGAGTGCGAACGCATGTTCCGCGAGCAGGCATACCAGGATCCGGGCGCCGCGCGGCAGCAGGCTGCGCGCGGCGCCTACGATCCTGCCTATCTCAACTACACGCTGGGCAAGCTCATGATTCGCAAGCTGCGCGCCGATTGGAGCGCGCCGCGCGGCGGGCAGACCGCCTGGAAGCAGTTCCACGACGAGTTCCTGTCGATGGGTGGTCCGCCGATTCCGCTGGTGCGGGCCCAGATGCTGCAGGAGGAGGCCGGCGAGCTGTTTTGAAGAGCGCTGCTTGCTCGCAGTCAGGCAGCGCATGCTCAGCAATCCGCGAAGCTCAGGAAGGCGCCCTGACCATTCGCCATCGACATCCGCTATCCGCTTCTGAGATTCAGCCGTCCGGCGCCCCAATCCACGATGGCGCGCGGCAGATCCATCAGGGGCAGCGCTCGCTGCGCCGCGCCGATGCGCAAGGCCTCCTTCGGCATGCCGTACACGACGCAAGTCGCCTCATCCTGAGCGAGCGTGGGTGAGCCGGCGTCCCTCATTTCCTTCAGTCCGCGGGCTCCGTCGTCGCCCATTCCGGTCAGGATCAGGCCGAGAGCGTTCGTCCCGGCGCACTTCGCCACCGAGCGGAACAGCACGTCGACCGACGGCCGGTGACGATTGACCAGCGGACCGTCGACCACCTCGACGCAGTAATAGGCGCCATTGCGTCGCAGCGTCATGTGCCTGCCGCCCGGCGCGATCAGTATGTGTCCCGGCAGCAGTCGCTCGCCGTGCCGGGCCTCGCGCACTTCCACCTCGCACAGGCGGTTCAACCGCTCGGCGAACGCTTGCGTGAACTTCTCGGGCATGTGCTGCACGATCGCCACGCCAGGCGAGCCGCGCGGCAGCGCCACGAGAATGCTTTCGATTGCTTGCGTGCCGCCGGTCGAGGCGCCGATCGCAACGATGCGCTCGGTTGTCTGCCTGAGCGGGCCGGCGCCTGCGGCCGAGGATTCGACGCGCGTCGCCGGCGAGGCGAGCGCTTGCGCAATGCCTGGCGATCGTTGCGCGGCTGGGCGAAGCTGACGCATGTTGGCCTGCGCCGCCGCTTTGATCGTGGATGTCAGATCGCTCGACGCGTCGGTGAGAAACTGCTTCAGCCCCAGCCGGGGCTTGGTGACGATCGCGACTGCGCCCGCTGCGAGCGCTTCGAGCGTGGTCGCCGCGCCTTGTTCGGCGAGCGTCGAGCAGATGATGACCGGCGTCGGCCGCTCATCCATGACCTTGCGCAGGAAGCTGAGCCCGTCCATACGCGGCATTTCTATGTCCAGCACGATGACGTCCGGCCACTCCTTCTGCATGCGCGCCATGGCGAACAGCGGATCGGCGACGGCCGCCATCACGCTGATCGCAGGGTCGCGCGCCAGTTGCTCCGTCAGCACCTGTCGGACTACCGCGGAGTCGTCGACGAGCAGGACGCGGATGGGCTTCAAGTCGGCCTCGTGCGGTTGGAAGCGGCGGACGCCCGGGCGCATCGGCCAGACCGCGCGAGATGCAAGATGAGTCGGCGATTCATCACGATGAGCGCGCGTACACGGAAGCGTCGAGCATCGACAGCCGATCGGTGACGCCGTTGAGCGTTTCGCACCGCCCGACGATGAAGCGCCCGCCGGGTTTGAGCGTCCCCAGCAGACGGCTGACGACCTGCGCCTTGGTCGCCGCGTTGAAGTAGATCATCACGTTGCGCAGGAAGATGACGTCGAACTGGCCGACATCGCGCAGCGGCTCGTTCAAGTTGATGTGTGCGAAACGAACGCGCTCGCGTAGCGAGCGCTCGATGAGGAAGCGCCCTGTCTGCGGCCCGGCGCCTTTCAGACAATAGCGATGCAGATACTCCTGCGGAATCGCGCCCGCACGGTCGAGCGAGTACAGGCCGCTGCGCGCGGTTTCGAGTACGCTGGTGCTGATGTCCGAGGCGAACACTTCCCAATCGCGTTCGCCGAGCTCGTCGGCCAGCAGCATGGCGATGCTGTATGGCTCCTCTCCCGTGGAGCAGGCGGCGCTCCAGACGCGGAATCCGGCGCCGCGGGGGATTTTCGGCAGCACCTCCCTGCGGAGGTAGTCGAAGTGCTGGCGCTCGCGAAACCAGCTCGTCTCGTTGGTGGTGAGCAGGTCGATGGCGATCTGCAGCTCCGCACGCTGATCGTCTCGCGCGAGCAGATCGAGGTACTGGCTGAAGCTCGTGAAGCCGTAATGATAAAGGCGGCGGCTCCAGCGGCCTACCACCAAGGCCTTCTTAGCCTCGGACATGCTGAGGCCGGCCAGGCGTAATGCGAGCGCGCGCACGCGTTCGAACTCCCCGCGCGTGAGTGTTACGGCGGGGGGCGCGCCCGCTGGGCGCGGCGGCTTCGCCATCGCTGAATGCATGTGTTTACGGCCTGTTCGGTTGCTGCTTGTCGTTTCGTTTCTTACCGCTCGGGTTTCGGCGATTCTGAAGAGGCCTCTCGCTTTAGCTGTCCTGCCGGCGTCAGAGACGTCACGCTCAGCGTTGCATTCGCGTCAGGCAAGCACGAGTTTGGCGACCGCATCCAGCATGGTTTGCGGCTGAAAGGGCTTGACGATCCAGGCGCGCGCTCCGGCCGCGCGACCCTCGTTCTTCTTGTCCTCGCCTGCTTCCGTCGTCAGCATGATGACCGGCGTGAATTTGTAGCTGGGGTGCGCCTTGACCGCCTTGAGGAAGCTGATGCCGTCCATGCGAGGCATGTTCACGTCGCTGATGATGAGATGCACCTTGCCGTTGAGCTTGCTGAGCGCGTCCTGGCCGTCGCACGCCTCGATGACCTCGTAGCCGGCGCGGCTCAGTGCGATGCCGGCGACCTGCCGCACCGACGCCGAGTCATCGACGATCAGAATCCGCTTCGACATTCACGTTGCTCCGTTCAGAAGAATTCAACTGCCTGAGCTGCGATCGGCTCCGCCGTCTCGCCCTGGTGATTGCGACGCTGCTCTTCGGTCGTGTACGTGCGCGCCATGTCCGCCAGGAACTGGACGCCGTCGTGCGAGCCGCTCGGTTCGCGGCAGCGTTCGTGCAGATCGCGCATGGTCGAGGCGACGTGCGCGAGGATTTGTCCGACGCGGTCCTGAAACTGCAGTTGCACCAGAGATTCAGCGACATCGTCCTTGATCGCTGCGCTCTTGTTTCGCAGATCCGCGGCGGACTGCGAGATGCGCATGTTCATCGAGCGGAAACGCGCCAATACGTCCTGAATCCGCGCGCCGGATTCACGTACGGCGTCCCCTTCGGTGCGCGCCGCCTCCTCGTTCGTCTCGACGATATGGGAGAGCGATTCGTTGATCGCCCCCACTCGCTCCGAGATCAGCTTGCCGGTCTCCCGGGCGCTATTCGAAAGCTGTCGCACTTCGTGCGCCACCACTGCGAAGCCCTTGCCGGCTTCGCCGGCGTGCGCCGCCTCGATCGCTGCGTTGAGCGCCAGCATGTTGGTCTGGAAGGCGATCATGCCGACTTGGTCCGCCATCTTGCTGAGCTCTCCGGTGTACACGGCGAGCGAGCGGATCTCCTGCGCCAGCATCTGGCGGCTGTCGCGAATGGCTTCGAGCGCCTCCATGACCCGCGCCAGCTGGCGGTTGCCGTCATCCATCGTTGCAGCCAGATCGGGCGCGCCTGTGGCGGCGCTGTCCTTCGAATCGAGGAGCGCCGCATCCAGCCCGGAGACGATGTCGGCGAAGCGCGCGCTCAGCTCGACGATGGCCTGTTCGGTCTGCGCGCGCGCCGTATCGATCTGCTTGGCCCAGATCGGCAGGGCGTCCAGGCAAGTCTGGCGCAAGGCGTCGGACGCGGTGGACTCATCTGCTTGCGCGGCGCTGTCAGGCGGCGTGCTCTTGCGGCGCATCAGCATCATTGCAGGCTCTCCGGTACGCGCATTGCGTCAACACAGGTCGCTCAAGACGCCGCCCGCATGTCGAGCGCGCCCGTCAGAGACTCCATCTCCTCGATGGACAGCACGCGTGATTCGTCCAGAATGATGACGAACTTGCCCCGCACCTTGCCCATGCCCTGGATGAAATCGGTGCGGATCGAGGCGCCGAACGCCGGCGCCGGCTCGATCTCCTCCTGGGGGATCTCGAGCACCTCGTTGACCGCATCGACCAGAACGCCGAGCACGTGCCGATCATCCTCTGCGCCGGTCTCGACGATGACGATGCAGCTCTTCTTCGACACCGGCGCGCTTGGGCGTCCGAAGCGGGCGCACAGATCGATCACCGGCACGACGGCGCCGCGCAAGTTCACTACGCCGCGGATGAAGGCCGGCATCATCGGTATGTCCGTCGGCTGCGTGTATTCCAGGATCTCCTTGATTCGCAGGATGCCGAGCGCGAA
>Ga0079224_100002900_pt1 | contig 21254 bp, 13 predicted proteins | sample Stecom2015_FD_80414 | JGI IMG/M metagenome (GOLD analysis project Ga0079224, IMG submission 80414) | Agricultural soil microbial communities from Utah to study Nitrogen management - Steer compost 2015 | ecosystem: Environmental > Terrestrial > Soil > Agricultural land | place: USA: Utah...
CAGGTAGGCCACTTCCTCGAAGCAGCAGTGCTCGGCCAGATCACGCACGTCGTAACCGCGATAGGTCAGCCCGGCGCCTTCCTTGCCCACGGTGGACAGGGCGGTCTGACCTGCGATCTGCCCACGCAGACCCGCGCCACTCAAAACCTTTGCTTCAGCCATTGCTCTCTCCTATTGAATTTATTCTGGATGTTGCAGCTCGAAGTGCGACTCGAGGCTGACGGGTCGCACGGTTTCACCTAGCCCTTCTTCTGGGCGAACAGGGCATCCAGGCTCTGCTCGTAGGCGTGATAGTTGATGCGCTCGTACAGCTCCATGCGCGTCTGCATGGTGTCGACCACGTTCTTCTGGGTGCCATCACGGCGAATAGCGGTATAGACGTTTTCGGCCGCCTTGTTCATGGCGCGGAAGGCCGACAGCGGGTAGAGCACCAGCGACACGTCGACCGAGGCCAGCTCCTCGGTGGTGTACAGCGGCGTGGCGCCGAACTCGGTGATATTGGCCAGGATCGGCGCCTTCACCCGGTCGGCGAAGGTCTTGTACATGGCCAGCTCGGTGATCGCCTCGGGGAAGACCATGTCGGCGCCGGCCTCGATGCAGGCGGCGGCGCGGTCCAGCGCGGCGTTCAGACCCTCCACGGCCAGCGCGTCGGTGCGCGCCATGATCACGAAGCTGTCATCGGTGCGCGCGTCCACCGCCGCCTTGATGCGGTCGACCATCTCCTGCTGGGACACGATTTCCTTGTTCGGGCGGTGGCCACAGCGCTTGGCGCCGACCTGGTCCTCGATGTGGATGGCGGCGGCGCCGAACTTGATCATCGACTTGACGGTGCGCGCCACGTTGAAAGCCGAGGCGCCGAAGCCGGTGTCCACGTCGACCAGCAACGGCAGGTCGCAGACGTCGGTGATGCGGCGCACGTCGGTGAGCACGTCATCCAGGCCGGTGATGCCCAGGTCCGGCAGACCGAGCGAGCCGGCGGCCACGCCGCCCCCGGACAGGTAGATGGCCTGGAAGCCGGCGCGCTTGGCCAGCAGCGCGTGGTTGGCGTTGATGGCGCCCACCACCTGCAGCGGGCGTTCGGCGGCTACGGCGTCGCGAAAGCGCTGGCCGGGAGTCTTGGAAGTCATGCGTCACCTCTGTTCTGGTTGTCTACCTGTTGTTCCACGTTGCGGCGCGAGGCCGCGATATGTCGGCGCATCAGCAACTCCGCCAGTTCCCCGTCGCCGTCGGCGAGCGCCTCGAGAATGCGCTGATGTTCCTGGAAGGCCTGCTGCGGGCGGTTCGGCGTGCTGGAGAACTGGATGCGGTACATGCGCACCAGTTGATAAAGGTCGTTGCACAGCAATTGCACCAGGGTGGCGTTGCCACTGGCCTGAATGATGCGGTAATGGAAGTCGTAGTCGCCTTCCTGCTGGTAGTAGCCACGTCCGGCCTGAAAGGCCTCGTCGCGCTCGTGGGCGTCCAGCACCCGGCGCAGCTCGTCGACCTCGGCGCGGGTGATGCGTTGCGCCGCCAGGCGGCAGGCCATGCCCTCCAGCGACTCGCGGATCTGGTACAGCTCCACCAGTTCGCGCACGCCTAGCGACACGACACGCGCACCGGCATGGGGAACTCTGATAACGAGACGCTGTCCCTCCAGCCTGTGAATAGCTTCACGCAACGGCCCACGGCTGATGCCGTAGGTGCGTGCCAGCTCCGGCTCGGAAATCTTGCTGCCCGGCGCGATCTCGCCCTGCACGATGGCCGCCTGGATACGGCGAAAAACCTGTTCCGCCAGGGTGTCCCCATCCACCGCCACGGAGAGCATTGCGGGCTGTAGCCACTCATTCATGTGTCGACAATCCAAAACCTTGACGGCCCAAAATACCCAAAACCCGACGTAATTGCCTAGCTCTTGCCTACAGATTGTCAACACCCTGGCAGGGCGGCCATGCCACCTTGGTCGAGTATCGACGAGGCCGGGCCGCCAAACGCCGCAAACCCTGCGCCGAATGGAGCGTGGTAGAATCCGCCCCGCCTGTGCCTGGGGCCGCACCGCAATCCTGTTCCGTTTTCAGCGCTCTCCCCTGATCGTGTCGGCAACATCGCACGCCGTGGGCAGCGCCTCAGCACCGAAAGCCGATGGTCCTATGAGAATTTCGCCGCCCCTCTTCTGCCTGCTGTTCGGCCTGGCCGGCGCCAGCGCCGCCGAGCAGAAAGACATCTATGGTTTGAACGAGTACACCCGCATCCAGGACTTCGATCTGGAAATGCCCGCCAAACTCGATACCGGTGCCATGACCGCCTCGCTCAGCGCGCAGCGTATCCAGCGTTTCGAGCGCGACGGCGAGACCTGGGTCCGCTTCCAGCTGCCCGACGCCGGGGACGAGAGTCCCCTCATCGAGCGTCCGGTGTCGCGCATCAGCCGCATCAAGCGGCGCGCCGGGGATTACGACCCCGAAGAAGGCAAGAGCTATACGGCACGCCCGGTGATCGAACTGCAGGTCTGCATGGGCAGGAGCCTGCGCACCATCGAGGTCAATCTCACCGATCGCAGCGCCTTCCAGTACCCGCTCCTGATCGGCTCCACCGCGCTTGCCGAGTTTTCGGCGGTGGTCGACCCCAGCCGCACCTACGTGGCCGGCAAGCCGGCCTGCCCCTCCCCTGACACGACCCCGGCCGAGTAGACAGCTCCATGCGCTCACTGACCCTGCACCTGAAACTCCTCATCACCGTCCTGGTGACACTGGGGCTGCTCATCACCGGCTACCAGATCTTCGTGCTCGGCATCCCGCTGACGGAGGACGAGACCGCCGACCTCTGGAACATCGATGCCCGCGTGGCCTTCCAGGCCAACCCCCGGGAACCGGTGAAGGTGCAGATGTTCGTGCCGCCGGCGGCGTCGAGCCACGTGAGCCTCAACGAGAGTTTCATCTCCAACAACTACGGGGTCAGCGTCAATCGCATCGATGGCAATCGCCGGGTGACCTGGTCGGCGCGGCGCGCCAGCGGCGAGCAGACCCTGTACTACCGCATGGTGCTGACCAAGCGCTATGGCGGCGAACAGGCCGAGGACAAGGGGCCGATCTTCCGCGAAAGCATTCCGGTCGAAGGACCGGAAAAGATCGCCGCCGAGGCGCTGCTGGCGCCCATTCGCCAGCACTCGGCGGACGTGGAAACCTTCATCAGCGAGACCATCAAGCGCGTCAACAACCTCGGCGACGACAACGTCGGCCTGCTGCTCGGCGGGGACCGCTCCACCGCCAACAAGGCGCGCGCCATCGACCTGCTGCTGTCCATCGCCCATGTGCCCATGGAGCGGGTGAACACCATTCGCCTGGCCAACGGCATCGCCCAGACCCCGGAGCTCTGGCTGCGCAGCTACAACGGCAGCCAGTGGTTGTACTTCAATCCGGACACCGGCGAGCAGGGCCTGCCGGCCGACCGCCTGATCTGGTGGTTCGGCGAGGAGCCGCTGATCAGCGTCGAGGGCGGGCGCAACCCGCAGGTGGAGTTCACCCTCAACAACAGCCAGATCAACGCCATCCGCCTGGCGCAGCTGTCCGACGCCCAGGCCCAGGCGGGTTTCCTGGAGTACTCCCTGTACGGCCTGCCGCTGCAGACCCAGCAGACCTACCAGATCATGATCATGATCCCCATCGGCGTGCTGGTGATCCTCATCCTGCGCAACCTCGGCGGCCTGCAGACGCTGGGCACCTTCACCCCGGTGCTGATCGCCCTGGCCTTCCGCGAGACGGAACTGGGCTTCGGCATCGTGCTGTTCACCCTGGTCACCGCCCTGGGCCTGATGCTGCGCTCCTACCTCGAACACCTGAAGCTGCAGATGCTGCCGCGCCTGTCGGTGGTGCTGACCTTCGTGGTGGTGCTCATGGCCGCCATCAGCCTGCTCAGCCACAAGCTGGGCCTGGAGCGGGGCCTGTCCATCGCGCTGTTCCCCATGGTGATCCTGACCATGACCATCGAGCGGCTGTCGATCACCTGGGAAGAGCGTGGCGGCACCCACGCCTTCAAGGTGGCGATCGGCACCCTGGTGGCGGCGACGCTGGCCTATCTGCTGATGAGCATCCCGGAGCTGACCTACTTCATCTTCACCTTCCCGGGCGTGCTGCTGGTCATGGTCGCCTTCATGCTGGCCATGGGTCGCTACCGCGGCTATCGGCTGACCGAGCTGTTCCGCTTCAAGGCATTCCTGAAGGACTGAACCATGCTGGGACTCTGGAAAACCTGGAAGGCGCTGGAAGCCAAGGGCATCATGGGCATCAACCGCCGCAACGCGGACTATGTGCTCAAGTACAACAAGCGCAGCCTCTACCCGATCGTCGATGACAAGATCCTCACCAAGGAGCGTGCCCTGGCGGCCGGCATCCATGTGCCGGAGATGTACGGCGTCATCGAGACCGAGAAGCAGATCCAGGGGCTGGATCGCATCATCGGCGGGCGCAACGACTTCGTGATCAAGCCGGCGCAAGGCGCCGGGGGCGATGGCATCCTGGTCATCGCCGACCGCTTCGAGGGCCGCTACAAGACCGTCTCCGGGCGCATCATCAGCCACGAGGAGATCGAGCAGCAGCTGTCGACCATCCTCTCGGGCCTGTACTCGCTGGGCGGCCACCGGGACCGGGCGCTGATCGAATACCGCGTGACCCCGGACCCGATCTTCAAGAGCATCAGCTATGAGGGCGTGCCGGACATTCGCATCATCGTCCTGCAGGGCTACCCGGTGATGGCCATGCTGCGCCTGCCGACCCGGCAGTCCGGCGGCAAGGCCAACCTGCACCAGGGCGCCATCGGCGTCGGCGTGGACCTGGCCACGGGCATCACCCTGGGCGGCACCTGGCTGAACAACCGGATCATTCGCCACCCGGACACCGGCAACGCGGTGGACGGCGTGCAGCTACCCGACTGGGACGGCTTCATGCGCCTGGCGGCGAGCTGCCATGAGCTGTGCGGCCTGGGCTACATCGGCGTCGACATGGTGCTCGACCAGGACAAGGGACCGCTGATTCTCGAGCTCAACGCGCGCCCCGGCCTGAACATCCAGATCGCCAACAACTGCGGCCTGACCCAGCGCACCCAGGCTGTCGAGGCCCATCTGGACAGCCTGCACAAGAGCGGCACGACGGAAACGCCGGAGCAGCGGGTCCGCTTCGTCCAGAGCCTGTTCGGACACGTGAAGTCCGGCGACTGATCAGCGCAGCACCGTCAGTTCGAAACTGCCCTGCTCGGCATGCCGGTGTACCCGCGGGCCGGCGTCGTCCAGCGCCTGCAGCGGGCGCTTGTAGGGTCGATTGTCCAGCGTCGTGCGCGCCCGGTCCTCCGGGGTGGTCAGAATCAGCACATAGCGCTCGCCGCGACCGCCGAACACCGGCACCACGCCCTCGAGGAAGGCGTAGCGATGCCAGCTTTCGGGGTGCAGGGTGGATACCGCTTCGCTGACCAGGCGCGTGGGCCGACGCGCCTCGTCGAGGAACAGCAGCGTCGGATACACCAGGCTCCGGTTGGCGAAACTGCGTACCCGCAGCCCGAAGCGCTGCGCCACCCGGGGCAGCTTCACGGCGACATAGCGGCTGTCGAAGCCGGCCAGTTTCAGGCGCGGTGAGAAATCGTTCAGCTCCTCGTAGCGGGATTCTTGCGTCGACACCTCGATGAAGTCGCTGTCGGCCAGTTGTTCGCAGCAGCGCTCCAGCAGCTCGCGGTACTGCTCGGACACATCCTGGCCTCCCTCCTGGACCGCCCTCGGCCGCCAGCCCGACGCCGGCTGGCCATCCAGGGCCGGCAGCAAGGGCGAGGGCCGGGAGAACTCCACCTGGCGCCCCTCGCTGAAGGCAATCGCCTCAGCGGCAGGCCGGGCCAGCACCGGACCTTCTCCCAGGGGCGAGTTGCGCACCCTGCCCTGGTCATCCACCCAGGTGAAGTAGGCCTGGCCCTGGTCGGGGCGCTGGAATTTGCGCTCCTCCAGCCAATCCGCATCCACATACTCGTCGTCCAGGGGCGCGGCGGCCGGCTGGGCCTTCTCCTCGGCGGCGACATGAAAGCTGCTCTGCAGGGCGCCGCTGGCGTCGACCCAGGTGAAGTAACGCCGCTTGGCTTCGCCGCCTGGCCCGCCCCTGCTCCAGCCTTCGGCATCCCGGCGGGGAGACGCCTGCGCGGGCGCGGGCGCCACCTGGGTCGGGATGAAGGTGTTGTGCACCCGTCCCTGCTCATCCAGCCAGGTCAGATAGCGGCCCTGCCCCGCCGACACCGGCAGGGTCAGGGCCATCGACAACCACGGCAGCCACTTGCGCATGTCGATACTCAGAAGGTGGTCCGGTAGCTCAGGGAGAAGATGTAGGCCTTGACCGTGGTCTTCACGTCCAGGTCGGCGTAGGGGTTGTACACCATGTCCAGCAGCCCCGAGCAGTTGATGTTGCAACTGGTGCCCGCCGGGATGTCCTGCTTGCTCACCAGGTAGTTGAAGCCGATGTCGATTTCCGTGTCCTTGTCCCAGCGGTAGCCGGCGCCGAAGCCGTACAGGTCCGCGTCGCCCAGGGGCGCCAGGATATCCGCCTTGTCACTGGGAATGGCCGAGGAACGCGGCTCATAGCCCATGCGCAGGCTGAGACGGTCATTGACGTCGTACTGCAGGCCGACCGCCCAGCTCCACACCGACTCGTAGCCCCGATCGAGAATCAGCGAGCGATTGGTGGCGTTGTTGGGAGCGAACAGCATGGCGATGGTCAGCAGGTCCAACTGGCGGTCGAACTCCAGTTCCAGGTTGTCCCAGCTGTCGTAATCGGTCCATTTCAGGTCCAGGTTGAGTTGCCAGCGCGGCAGCGGACGCAACTTGATGCCGGCGGCGAAATGCGCGGGATGGGTCACGTCCAGCGAAATGTTGCCCTCCTCCTTCTGCCACAGGCCATCGGGCGTGATGCTGGTGAACATGGCGCCAATCAGCGAGCCGTCCATGCCCCGCCAGAACTCCTGCCAGTCGCGGGTGTACTCGATGCGGTACTTGCCCTGCAGGCGCATCTTCGCTTCGCTCTGGTAGACGGCGCCCAGCGAAAACCAGTCGGTCGGCTCCCACAGGAAGCCCAGGTTCCAGGTCGGCGACAGCGTCTGCTGCATGTCGATTTCCATGTTCGCCAGATCCTTGAACGGTCCCAGGGGGGCGCCGCACAACTGGAGAAACACATCCATCGGGTTGCCGTCGATGACACAGAGTGCATCCTGCACCGCGGCGATCAGACCGGTCAGGGGACCCGGGGCACGAAAATCCTGCTGCAGCGCCAGCGCCTGATGGGAAAACCCTACCGAAAGCCCCACGGAAAACTCGTCATTGACCTGATAGGCCACCGACGGCGAGAAGTAGGTGAGGCGCTGCAGGGCGATTTCCTGGCCCATGTAGCGGCCCGGGTCGTCCCGGTCGCGCCGGAAGCCCACCGCCTGGGGGGTATAGATGTTGGTGGCGAAGGTGAATTTGGACCCTGGGGGATTGATGGAGACCCCCGCCAGGGGCGCGACCAGCACCGGAACATCAACGGTGCCGATGCCCGGCAGATACATGGCCGAGGTGGTGGTGCGGCTGCGGGTTCCGGCAATGGGGTCATCGTTGAAGCCGAAGAAGTTCTCGCCGTAGTCGGATGGCGCATCAAACTCGGCGCGAATATCCATGACGCCGGTGACCAGCTTGATCGCCGTCTGCCGCCCCTTGAGCTTGGTCAGGGCCGCCGGATTGTAATGCACCGCGTCGATGCCGCTGGAATCCGCGGTGATGGCGTTGCCCAGGGCCATGGCCTTGGGATTGCCCACGGTCAGGTTCTGGGAAAACTGTGCCTGGCTTTCCATTGCCCAGAGCAGGGTCACCCCGGCAATCGCGCGCGCAAGCGGCGAAGTTCGCATTTTCATGGGCTGTCCGCCTACGCGTTATCGGGCCTTGAGGCCTTTGATATCCAGGGGCATGGAGAACCCCAGCAGGACATCCGGCGAATCCTCGGTCAGACCGAAGCCGGCGTTGACGTTGACGATGCGGTCCGGAGAGGTGCGCAGGCCCAGCGAGAAGTTCATGACCGCGCTGGTCTGCTCCCTGCCCTCACCCGAGAAGTCCGCAAAGCGGAACTTGGGCTTGAGGTTGTGCGCCATCTGGTAGGAGGTGGCCAGCGACACGTCATAGGACAGGGCATAGGCGAAGCCCATGCTCAGGTTGAAGGAGCCGCCGGGGTGGACTTCCTGCAACAGGCGCCCACCGCGCACCTGGTCGACGTCCTTGATGGGCGTGTTGTAGGCGTAGCCGAGCGAGCCGAACAGCACGACCGGATCGAGGATGTGGGAAACGTTCGCGCCCAGGCCGAGGCTGTAGTAACCGTTGCCGGTGGAAAGGTCACGGTTGAGGTTGATGTCGTACGGGCTTTCACCGGTGGGCAGGCCCAGGTTGAAGTACAGGGTGGTGACCGGCCGGCCGCGCATGGAACTCCAGGGCTGCCAGCGCAGGCTGGTCGACAGATCCCCGACGCTGTACACGTCCAGGTCGCGCTCGGTGTCGTACTTGGCGATCAGCGGCAGGCGCACGCTGAAGGTCAGGTTGTCCCAGACGCCGTAGTCGAAGGTGAAGGCGTTGGTGAAGGTGTGCTGGGCTTCGCTTTGCCCGATCACGCTGTAAACGGAAGTCCCGTTGTTTTCCGCCACCCGCACGGTCTGGATGGCCATGTCGCGCGTCAGCGAGTAGTCAAACCCGTAGGTCAGGGTACGCTCGCCCTTCTTCAGCAGCGTGTAGCTCTGCTCCGCGGCCTGGAACACTTCTTCCAGCGCCTTGGCGCTGTCCGCGTCCTCTTCCTTCTTGGTCAGTGCTTCTCGGGCCTGTTCGATACTGCTTTCACTGCCTTCTTCGGCCCAAGCCGGCCCCGCGCTGACCAGCGAGATGATCGCCAGCCACGCCAGTCCCCGAACTCCCATGGTCTACCCCTTTGTAGTTTTTTTGATCCGGGTCGCGCGTCCCCTGCGCGATTACTTTTTATTTGCGGCGTATGTACTGGGTTTCCAGCAGCTGCTCGGCGGAGCCCATCTGGGTCGCCTGGTTCTCGGTGAACTTCGCCAGCGTCGGGAATTCCCGGAAGGCCAGCAGACTGGTGGTCCTGTCATCCACCAGGCGCAGGTCCTGCTCGCTGAGCGCGAGCGCGTTCACGGGCGGCCGCTCGCCCGGATAAACGATGAATACGACGTTTCCGTCCCAGACTTCCTCAAAGCGGGCCCGGGTGAAGCTGATGCTGCCCAGCGCCGGATCGGCGACGAACACCCGTCCGTCACGGATTTCGCGCAGCACCACGAAGTGTTTGAATCCCGCATATTCGATGGGAACGATGCCCGGATGCTCGAGGCCTTCCAGGTCTTTGAACTCGGCGCGGTATCCGCCGCTCTGGTAGCCCAGCGCGTTGGTGAGTCGCTTCATGTCCAACAGCGAAAAGCCGCGTCGCTCCGCGATCTTTTCCGCTTCGCCGTAGTGGAGAAGCCCTTCCATGACCTGGCGCTCGTCCAGGTTCAGACCAAGGTAGTAGTCCAGCACCGTGGTCAGCGCTGCCGACCCGCAGCTATAGTCGTAGGCCTGACGCACGACGTTTCTGTACTTGAGCTGGCTCAGCGGCTCAACGACGACCGACTCACGCAACGGGCCGGCAACCGTCAATCCATGGCTGACATTCAGGCTGCCCTCCGGCACCGTCCGTGTTTCCACCGCCTCGGTGAACCCCCAGACAGCCAGCAGGCTTCCTAGCAGGATTTCTATCATCGCTGTGTACTCGATCTGGAAATCCGCCGGTCGCCCGGCGGATTCTCAGGCTTGGCCTGCCGGGATCTTAGTGGCCCCAGATACGCAGTTCGGTGCCGGCCAGGTTCTGGTCGATGATGGCCAGGGAACCGAGGCTGGCGCCGCTGTCGCCGACGCGGATGTCACCGATGGAGATCTGACCGGTCAGCTCCGGCAGGGTGATCTGCAGTTGGTCGGTGTCGGTACCGTTGATGCTGTTGGTAACCACGTCGATCATCAGCGGGTTTTCGTCGGAGATGCTGAAGCCGGTCATGGAGACGTTTTCCAGACGCAGGGTGCCGCTGCCGGTGGCGTCCTTGTCGGTGTAGACAATGGCGCCGATGGTGCCGTTGAAATCACCGGCAATGCTGATGCCGTCCTGACCGGTAACCGCGGCCAGCGAAGCGTCATCCATGGCGCGGAGGTCGGCCTGAGCCATGAACGGAGCAGCGAGAACGGCGGCAGCCAGAGCCAGTTGGTTCAATTTCATTGTTGTTATCTCCAGAAAGGTTCGGTTCGCTAGGGATCATCCCTGAAGCTGTCGGGGCACCCGCCTCGACAGCAGGAGCGCTTCGCCTCGGTCCGCCAGTTACCTCTGCAGGCAGTCGGAATGCATCGATTCGTCCTGCGCCTAAAACTAATGGGCCTTTGCGTGGCTGCCAGCCTATCCAAGGGATGGCCCGCCGGATGAATCACTGCCTTCCGTCAGGCTTCGCCCAGCAGCCCCTGACTCTTTCCCTTCAACACCGCCTGGGTGCGGCTGCGCACGCCCAGCTTGGCGAACAGGTTGTGCAGGTGCCATTTGATCGTGGCCTCGGACAGGTGCACCGCCTGGGCAATGTCGCGGTTCGACAGCCCCGCCGCCACCAGCCGCAAAATTTCTCGCTCCCGATGGTTAACATCCTGATTTTCCTCGATTTTTCCAGGATCGACGGTAAGCCGCCGACACTGCTCGCGCAGCATTTCGCCCAAGCCCGGCCAGGCGGAGCCCGACGGCCAGGCGTCCCACAGCGGCAGCAGCCACAGCGCATCGTCGAGAAACAGCCGCCGATAGCCCCGCTCCCAGGCCTCGCGCACCGTCTGTTCCAGCAGGCCGAAGGCCTTCTCGCTGTTACCCTTGCGCCAGTACGCTACCGAGAGTAACAAGCCCAGGCGCAGTCGCCGGTCGCGCTGATGCTCGCCGGCCTGCGCCGAAAGCAGGGGCTCCAGCACCGCCTGGGCCTTTTCCGGGCGCCGTTCGCTGAGCGCCAGGCGCGCCTGGGCCGAACTCAGGGCGGCAAAGGCGTCGGGGTAGCGGCTGATGTCCAGCCGATCGAGGTGCCGCTCCAGTTGCAGGCAGACCCGCTCCGCCTCGTTGGGGCGGTGCAGCCACAGCAGAAAGCTCACCTTGCAGCCCATCGCCAGGGCGTACACCCGCTCGTAGCCGGCGCCTTGCAGGCCAAGCAGCCAGGCCTCCAGATCCGCCAGCGCCTCCTCCGCTTCACCGGCATAGAAGCGGGCGCGCACCAGCACCAGCCGGGCCCGGTTGATCAGCTCGATGGGGGTCGCCACATCCCGCCAGGTGGTGGCCAGCGGCAGCTCGGCCAGGATGCCGGCATGCCTGTCCTGCTCGTAGAGCAGGTCGGCGTAGGCCAGCGACAGCGGGCCACCGATGCGACTGCGCTTGCCGAACACCTCCTCGACCCGCGCGCGGGCCGCCTCGGCGATGCCACTGCCGCGCTCCAGCTCGCCATATTCCTTGCAGATCAGGGCCTCGATCAGGCTGGTGACCACATGCAGGTAGACGCTGTCGATCTGCCGCAGCTCGGCGCGCGCCAGCGCGATGGTCTTGTCCGCCTCGGCAAAATCCCCCAGCAGGGCCAGGGCGGCGGCCTGCACGCAGGCCAGGCTGGCGCGAAACACCGGCTGGCCCTTGGGCACCAGCGTCAGCCACTGGCGGGACGTCTTGAGGCAGGTCTCCAGCTTGTCCTGGTACAGGAGCACCAGCGCCTTGAGCACCTGCGCGGCGCCCAGCAGCTCGATCACGCCCGCCTGCGGCGCCTTGCCCCGCCCCTGCATCAGCCGGCCGCTGAGCTCCTCGATCAGCGCCTCGGATTCGGCGAAGCGCTGATCGAACGCCAGTTGCCAGGCGTAGAACAACTGAAAGACCGTGTGCTCGCGGATCTGCTCGGTGGGCACCTGTTTGAGCAGATTCAGCACGCCATAGGCGCGGTTGCCCGCCACCAGGCGGCCGCCGTGACGCTCCAGCAGCTCAACCGCCAGGCCGTAATCCCGGGCGCGCAGGGCATAGGCGATGGCCCGGTCCGCGAGGCCCTGCGCCTCGCTCCAGCGTGCGGCGGCCAGTAGCAGTGGGGTCGGGCTGCCCGTGCGCGCCAGCCGCCCCTGCAGGAACTCGGCGAACAGCGGATGGTAACGAAACTCCCGCGCCCGCCCCTCCAGCGCAAAGATGAACAGTTGCTCGTGTTGCAGGCGGGCCAGCACGTCGGCGCTGTCCGTCCTGCCGGTCAGGGTGTCGCACAGCTCCGCGGTGAAGCGGTCGAGCACCGAGGTCTGTTCCAGGAAGCGGCACAGCGGCGACGGCAGGTCGGCCAGCGCGTCCTCGGTCAGGTAATCGGCGATATCGCGCTCGGTCCCGGTCAGCCCGGTGATCGGCGCCGGGCGCTCGGGCTGGCGCGCCAGCGCCTGGGCGGCCAGATGCAGGGCGGTGACCCAGCCCTCGGTACGCTGGTACAGCAGGTCCACATCCCGCTCGGCCAGGGCCAGTTGGTGGACCCGATTGAGATAGTCGGCCGTCTCCGCCCGATCCAGCCGCAAGGCCTCGGCGCCGATTACCTGGCCGGCGCTCTCCGGCGGCAGCGTGCCGTCGCGCAGGAATTCCGGCACACGGCGACTGCTGACGATGAGCCGCAGCCGGGGCGGCAGCCTGCCCAGCAGATGCCGCGCCACGTCGGCCAGATCCGGATGGCGCAGGCGGTGCACATCGTCAAGGATGAGGTAGAGGTCGCCGCTCAACTGCCGCATGTCGGCCACGAAGGCCTCCAGCAGGGCTTCCACGGAGCCATTCGCCCGGTCACGCAGCAAGCTCGCGGTGCCGGGCGCGCAGCCGGGCAGCGCCTGCTCCAGCGCCGCCAGGATGTATTCGAGCAGACGCGACGGCTCGCTGTCCGCCGCGTCGCAGCTCAGCCAGGCGACGTCGGCGCCGGACTGGAACAGGCGCCGGCGCAGCAGCGCCAGCGCCGTGCTCTTGCCGTATCCTGCGGGCGCGCCCAGCACCAGTAGGGGCAGATGCCGCGCCGCGAACAGGCGCTCGATCAGCGCGTCCCGACCGATCAGCGACAGGTTGTCCAGCGGCAGCGGGGCAAGCTTGGTGCGCAGCAGCGGCGTGCGGGCGGCATCCCGCGCCTCGGAATGGTTCATGCCAGCACTCCCAGATCCCGGGCACGGCGGATCGCCTGGGTGCGATTGCGCACCCGGAACTTCTCGTAGATGTTGTGCAGATGCCACTTGACGGTGCCGAGCGCCAACGCCAGCTGCCGGCCGATCTCGTCATTGGAGAATCCCTGGGCCGCCAGGCGGATGACTTCCAGCTCGCGCTCGGTCAAGGCCTCCGACAGGCCATCCCCCTGGCCGCTCTCGCCCTCCCCGGGCCACAAGCCAATCAGTTCCCGCAAAAAACCCTGCAACGCCGGCTGTCGCTCAACGGCTTCCAACTGCCGCAGCAGGCGGCACACCCCGTCCCCCTCTTCCAGAAACAGGCTGCGCACTCCTTCGCGCTCGGCGCTGAGCAGGCATTGAACCAGCAGGCTCTGGCCGCGCTCGTGATAGCCCAGATGCTGATAGCTGAGCGCCGCCAGCAGGTCCAGGCGCAAGCGTTGCACCTCGTGCCAGCCGGGCTGCGGCAGGGCGCGCAGTTGGGTGATCTCGTGCAGCGCCTCGCTGAACTGGCCGCGGGCCTGCTGCAGGCGCACCCGGCTCAGGCCCTGCGCCCAGCGCACCGGATTGAACGCAAGGTGCGCGTAGCCGGCGGCCTGCCGCTGCCAGTCGACCGCCTTCAGGCGCTGTTCGGCGCGCTTGATGCGTTCGGGGCCGGTGTCCTGCAACAGGCAGAGGATTTCCTCCTCCACCGCCAGCGCATAGAAGCGTCCGGATTGCTGCCGGACCGCCAGATTCTGCACCTCCATGAGCGTGGCCAGGGACTCCTTGACCTGGCCCGTTTGCCGCTGCACCTGCGCCAGGCACAGCAGCCCCCGGGCATACAGATCGATGGGATTGATGACATCCACCCCGGCCAGCGCCGCGCGCAAGCGTTCCTCCAGGCCGTCGAAACGTCCCTGCCGATAGGCAATCAGGCCAACGCTGATCTGCGGCAGCACCAGCGCCGAGCCGTCGGGTTCGAAACTCTGTCCCTGCTCGAGCAACCGCTCGCCGAGCATGGCCGCCTGGCGCAAGCGCCCCTGCTCGTACGCCAGGAACACCTCGATGTTGTCGAGCTGCATGTCCAGGTAACGCCCTTCGAGAAAATGGTTGCGCTGACGCGCCAGGGCGATCAGGCGACAGGCCTGCTCGGGCTGCGCCAGCACCGCGTGGGCCAGCGCGCCCATCAGCAGCGTCGCGGCTTCGAGAAACGCGCCCTGCTGGCCCAGGCGCGCCTCGACCTTGCGCACCAGCGCCACGCAGAGCGGCAGGTCATCCTTCTGCAGGGCGAGCATGGCCTTGATCGCCAGCACGGCCATGCGCCCTTCATGAAGGTGCGCCTCGTCGGTGACCGACCAGCGCGACAGCAGCTCATCCAGCAGGCGGTTGGCCTCGGCCAGGGGCAATCCCACCGCCTGGCCCCAGACATCCACCAGCATCAGGATCGGATGGCGCTCGACCAGCGCATCGGGAATCTTGCGCCGCCACTGATGCAGGCGCCGCAGCTGGCCGCGGTTGATCAGCTCCAGGCCATAGCCTCCCACCAGCGCTGCCAGCATTTCCGGGTCCTCGGCCAGGCCGGCGTGCTCGATGGCCAGGGTCTGCATATGGTGGTTGGTGAACCAGAGACTGGTCTCGAAGTGCAACTGGCGAAAACGCTCCGCATCCTCCCGGCGCAAGCGCGACTGCAGGAAGCCGGCGAAGTGGCGGTGAAAGCGGTACCAGCGGCGCTCCCGGTCGAGGGGCACCAGGAACAGCTGACGGGCCTCGAGCTCCTCGAGCACGGCCTGGCCGTCATCCCGCCCCGTCAGCGCGCCGACCAGCTCGCCGCTCAGCCGCGCCGGCACACCGAGCACCAGCAACAGTTCGCGGGTTTCCATCGCGAGTCCCTCGAACAGCGGGCCCAGCAGCCCTTCAAGCTCCCTTGCGCAGCGGCTGGCCGCCTCCGCCGGCGGCAATGCTTCCGTCAATGGCTCGCCGGCCAGCAGCACGCCGGGCAGCCAGCCTTCGGTGAGCGCGTGCAGGGCCTGCACGGCCTCCTCGTTCGCATCGGCCGGCGCCAGATCGCGCATCTCCTCCCGGGTCAGGCACAGGTCATCCAGGCCGATCTGCAGCAACTGTCCCTTGGCGCGCAGCACGGCGAGATTCAACGCCGGTCGGTGCTCGCAGGCGATCGCCAGGGTCAGTCCCGCCGGCGCCAGGCGGATGAAGCGATTGAACGCCGTCAGCAACTCCACGCAGGCCGGTTGCCAATCGTCCAGCACCAGCAACAGCGGACGGCGCAATTCGCCCAGTTCGGCCAGCAGGCAATCCAGGAAACGGGCGGGCGTCGTCGCGCTCGACGGCGCCAGGCTCAATCCCGGCAGCTGCAAGCGCAGCGCCTGGAGCAGGCGCGTCAGGAAATGGCGGGGCTCGACATCGCCGGCGCCCAGCGACAGCCAGACGCAGGCGCTGCCCTGAGCCTGCCGGCAGGCGATCAGCTCGGCCAGCAGGCTGCTCTTGCCGGAACCGGCGGGCGCGCTCAGTAGAATCAGGCGAGCATTGGCCTGCTCCGCCAGCAGGCGGTGCAGGCGGGGGCGGAGCACATACCCGTCCGGCACGCAGGGCGGGAACCGCCAGGAGGGATGCGCAAGGCCGCCCGCTGTATCGGTGACGACGTCCATGGTCTGAATCCCTTGATGCTTATATTTATCGTTATGGCTGGGGCCGAAGCCTCCAAGGGGACGCGCCCGATACTACTCAGCCCCTCCCCCATCTCGCCAGCCGCGTGACGGCCCTAGGACAAGCGGCGTGAGCGGAATACAATCCCCGTCACGTTATTGCCCGCGATTCCGATGCCAACCTGTCATTGCCACCCCCTGCCGTACCAGGCCGACCCCACCCCGCGCTTTGCCCGCATTCGCCATGCGCCGGGCGCGGTTCTGCTCGACAGCGGCCGGCCGGCCGCCGAGCGGGGACGTTATGACCTGATGTCGGCCTGGCCATTGGCCTGTCTGAAACCCGCGCCCGACGAATCAGCCAAGGGCTACTTCGCGCGCCTGCGCACCGCGCTGCACGCGCTGGGCCCGGGCGAGGCCCCGGCCTCCTGCCCGCTGCCCTTCACCGGCGGGCTGATCGGCTACCTGTCCTATGACTTCGGTCGTCGCCTCGAGCGGCTGCCCGAACAGGCGCAAGATGACCTGGGTTTTCCCGATGCCCGACTGGGCCTGTATGCCTGGGCGCTGATTTCCGATCATGAGCTGCGCACCACGCAACTGGTGTTTCACCCCGCGCTCGAGCCCGCGGAACGCGAGCGCCTGATCCAGCTGTTCAGCGCGGCGACGACACCTGAAGCCGCCGCGGCGTTTCGGCTGCTCGCGCCGTTTCGCGCCGACCAGGACGCCGCGCAGTACCAGCGCGCCGTGGGACGCATCCTCGACTACATCCGCGCCGGCGACTGCTATCAGGTCAACTACGCCCAGCGTTTCCGCGCCGCCTGCCAGGGCGACGCCTGGCAGGCCTACCGCGCCTTGCGCGCCGCCTGCCCGACGCCCTTCTCCGGCTTCCTCGGCGGACCCGACGGCGACATCCTCAGCCACTCGCCCGAGCGCTTTGTCCAGGTGCGCGACAGTCAGGTGGAAAGCCGACCGATCAAGGGCACCCGGCCACGGGGCGCGACGCCGGAGGAAGATAGCCAGCAGGCCGGCGCCCTGCTCGCCAGCGCCAAGGATCGTGCCGAAAATGTGATGATCGTCGACCTTCTGCGCAACGATCTGGGCCGCAGCTGCCGTCCCGGCTCGGTGCGGGTGCCCGAGCTGTTCGCCCTCGAGAGCTATCCCAACGTGCACCACCTGGTCAGCGCCGTGACCGGCACGCTGGCCGCCGACAAGGACACCCTGGACCTGCTGGCCGGCAGCTTTCCCGGCGGTTCGATCACCGGCGCGCCGAAGATCCGCGCCATGCAGATCATCGACGAGCTGGAGCCGACCCGGCGCGCGCTCTACTGCGGCTCGCTGCTGTACCTGGATGTGCGCGGCAACCTGGACAGCTCGATCGCCATCCGCAGCCTGCTGGTCAGGGACGGGCAGATCAGTTGCTGGGGCGGCGGCGGCATCGTCATGGACTCCGACTGGCAGGCCGAGTATGAGGAATCCATCGCCAAGGTCGAGGTGCTGCTGCGCACCCTGGAAGCGCTGTGATCGACACGCCGGGAGATAGCCGACCCCACGGGCCGCGCCCAACCTTGTAGGGCCGGGTTGATCCCGGCCAGCGGACGGTAACGCCACACCTTTGCGCGCCCCCACCTCCGTCGGCCGGGATAAACCCGGCCCCCACAGTTTGACCCGCACCACCCCCCGACCAACGCCCCCAAAACGCGGCAAATCGCCCCAAATGTGACGACTCCGGCCGAACGCCTCTCGGCAGCGGCGCCCCGCTTGCTTAAACTGCGCCCTTGCTTCGCGTTCTCCAAGGACTCGCATGCCCAGCCTGAATCGCCTCATTCTGATCAACACCCATCTCAAGGGTGTCGTCGAGCTGGTCGTGGATGACCACACCAACATCTGCGGCACCAACGCCTCCGGCAAGACCACTCTGCAACGTCTGGTGCCGGTGTTCTACGGTGAGTACCCGAGCCGTGTGGTGCCGGCCACCCGCGACAGCTTCGAGCGCTGGTACCTGCCCACCGAGCAGAGCTTCATCGTCTACGAATACCAGCGCATGGACGGCGAGCCGTGCCAGGCGATCCTCGCCACCAGCAGCGATGGCCGGGGCGTCGATTACCGCCTGGTGCAGAAGGCCTTCGACCTGGAGGACTACATCCGCACCCGCCAGGGCGACAGCATCGTCTGCCGCACCATGAACGAACTGGGCCGGCACTTCCGCGCGCTGGGCGTGACCGTCAGCAACCAGCTGAACACCCGCCAGTACCGGGCGATCATCCAGAACGACCGCACCCTGCTGTCGGCCGACAGCCAGCGCAGCGAGCTGCGCCAGTTGGCCCGTCAGTTCTCCCTGTGCAGCGGCGAGCACAGCCTGCGGCATATCGAGAAGCTGGTGCGCGCCGTGCACTCGCGCGAAGGCAAGATGGAAACCATCAAGTCGATGGTCGCCGCGATTCTCGAAGAGGACGGCGTGGCGCCGCCGACCACCCACCTCAGCCCGCAGAAGGTCGAGCAGTGGATCCGCGACAGCCAGCTGATCCAGGGCTTTGCCGACCTGCGTCCCGAGTTCGCGCTGCTGGAGCGCGACTTCCAGGCGCTGCAGACCTGCGAAGCGCGCCTGAGTGGTCTGCTGCAGAGCTTTCGCGCCGATGAACCGCAGCTGTTCGCCCGCCAGGAAACCCTGAAGAGCGAGCTGGAGCAGCTTGGCTTCGAGCTCAACCGCCTGGAAGGTGACTGGAAGGAACAGCACGACGCCCTCAACCTGGAGCTCTCCCAGGTCCAGGCCCAGGTCAAGAGCAACGAAGAACAGCTCAACCACATCGAGGAGCAGTACCAGCAGTACCTGGATTCCGACATCGACCAGGCCAAGGCGGACCTGGAAAAGCTCGATGGCTGGAAGCTGGAACTCGACAACCTCAAGGAGCGCCTGCGACTGCTCACCGAGCAGCATGCCGACGTACAGAACGCCTACCTGGAGCGCAAGCAGATCGTCCAGGAGCGCCAGCAGGAAGCGCTGGACCGCCTACACGACCAGGAAGGCAAGGTGCGCGACGAACTGGCCGCCCGGGCCCAGCAGAAAAACGATGCCCTGAGCCAACTGGACAAGTCCTTCGCCAACCGCCGCCAGGAAGCCGAAACCGGCTACCGCGAGCAGCGGCATGCCCGCGAACTGGAGCGCAAGGACCACGAACAGCGCATCAACCAGTTCGGCTACAGCGAGGAGGAAAGCCGCAGCCTGGACATCTTCGACCGACGCCTGGAAGAGGCCGACGAGAAGCGCGAGGCCGCCAGCCAGCAGCTCGAGACCCTCGCCCAGCAGGAGCGCCAGTTGCTGCGCCAGCGCGAGGATCTGGCCCAGCAACACCAGGCGGCCGCCCGCAAGGTGAGCGAACGCGAACAGGAACACGAGAAGGCGACACGCCTGCTCTACCCGGGCCAGCACACCCTGCTGGAATTTCTCCGTCGCGAGCAGCCGGGCTGGGAACAGCACCTGGGCAAGTTGATCGAACCGGGTCTGCTGCAGCGCACCGATCTCAAGCCGGCCCTGAGCGATACCCCGGTCGACAGCTTCCACGGCCTGCGCCTGGACCTGGCCATGCTGCCCACCCCCGAGCACGCCGCCGACGAAGCCGCCCTGCGCGCCCGCCTGCAACTGGCCGAGGACAACCTGCAGGCTGCACAAAACCAGCAGCAGGCCCTGGAAACCCAGTTGGCCGAGCAGACGGCGGCCCTGGACGACCTCAACACCCGCCTGGTGCAGGCCCGTACCGAGCTGCAACGCTGCAAGGACGATCACCAGCGTCTGCGCGAAGAACGCGCCGCCCTCAGGGAACGCCTGGACGCCGCCCTGGCCGAACGCCGCCTGGAAGCCCGCAAGCAACTGAGCGCGCTGGACGAAAGCCTGGCTCGCCTGACCGCCGAACACGGCCGGCTGCTGGAAGAGCTGGCCGAACAGCACCAGGAAGCCCGCCTGGAAGCCTCGGCCCACTGGCAGCAGGTGATCCAGGATCTGGAACAGCGCCTGGCGCAACTGCGCGGCCAGATGGACGAACAGCGCGCCCGCGGCAAGAGCGAGCTGGCCGCCTGCGAGAGCTGGTACCAGAACGAGCTGAAATCCCGCGGGGTCGACGAGGCCGAGCTGATCGACCTGAAGAACGGCATCCGCCAGCGCGAGCAGCGGATCCGCGAAACCGAGGCGCTGCGCTCCGAGGTGCACCGCTACGAGGAGTGGTACGCCGTCACCTGGCTCAAGCGCAAGCCGCAGCTGCATGACGACCTGGTGGCCCGCCGCGCCGAGGCCAGCGACCTCAAGCAGCGACTCGACGCCGCCACTCAGGCGTACAAGAGCCAGCGCGACCAGCTCGAACAGCAACGCAAGCAGGGCCTGCAGCAACAGGGCCGCATCAACGAACAACTGGACCTGCTCAAGGGTCTGCTGCGCCGCCTCGGCGAGTGCAAGCTGCCGCGCGACGGCCTGACTCCGGAAGGCGAACTGGACGAGCGCCTGCGCCTCGGCCAGGAACTGCTGCACAGTCGCGAGTCGCTGATGAGCACCATCAAGCAGCACGTCGACCGCTTCGACAGCCTGCTGGCCGGCAAGAGCGGCTCCAGCCTCACCGAGACCTGGGAGCGCGGCCGCGAGGAATGCACGCTGGTCAGCGAGCGCGGCGTGCCGACGCTGGACTATCGCCGCCTGGTGCCGGTGCTGGCGCAACTGCTCAACGAGCTGGTGCCGCAGAGCATCAAGGGGCTGCTGGAGCAGGGCCGCATCTTCGGCAAGGACCTGTTCGACTACTTCGACGTGCTGGCCGATATCGACAAGCGCATCGCCAGCCAGAGCGCGCGCATCACCCGCGAGGTGAGCGACGAGCTGTTCCTCGATGGCGTGTCCAACTCGGCGGTGACCATCCGCTCGCGGATCACCGAGCTGGAGTTCTGGCCGGAGCTGCGCAGCTTCGTCAACGCCTACCGTGAATGGCAGGACGGCGGCTTCGCCGAGCTGCCCGGCGAGGACTACACCGGCAGCATGCGCCGCGCCCTGGAGGTGCTCGGCCGCTCGGCGCTGACCAACGGCATCGCCGGCCTGCTGGAAATCGAGCTGCGCCTGCGCGAGGGCAACAGTGATCTGGTGATCCGTACCGACCGCCAGCTCAACGAGTCCTCCAGCCACGGCATGGCCTATCTGATCCTCTGCAAGTTCCTGCTGGCCTTCACCCGCCTGTTGCGCGGCGACGCGCCGGCGCTGATCCACTGGCCGATCGACGAGCTGGGCACCCTGCACCACAACAACGTGAAGAAGATCTTCGACGCCTGCACCAGCAACCGCATCCGTATCCTCGGCGCCTTCCCCAACCCGGATTCCGAGGTGCTGTCGCTGTTCAAGAACCGCTACATCGTCAACAAGCAGACCCGCCAACTGCAGG
>Ga0079224_100002903_pt1 | contig 21249 bp, 14 predicted proteins | sample Stecom2015_FD_80414 | JGI IMG/M metagenome (GOLD analysis project Ga0079224, IMG submission 80414) | Agricultural soil microbial communities from Utah to study Nitrogen management - Steer compost 2015 | ecosystem: Environmental > Terrestrial > Soil > Agricultural land | place: USA: Utah...
CGAAACTGTCGCAACCGCTCGTAAACCCAACGAAGAAAACGGCTCGGCGCGTAGCGCCGACTGGGACAATCCGCGCGTGGCGTCGATCCTTTCGGCGGCTGCCAAGTGCTTTGCCCGCAAGGGCTTCACGGCCACGACGCTCGCCGAGATCGGCAAAGAGCTCGGGCTTCGCAAGAGCATCGTCCACTACTACTTCGCGAGCAAGGCCGCCCTCATCCACGAGGTCCAGAGCTTTACGTACCACCGCTACCTCGACAAGCTGAAGGAGGCGACGCGCACGGGCGACGGCTCGCTGCAACAAGCGACCGATGCGCTCCGTGCACTCTGGGATGCAATCCAGAACAACAAGACCGGCACCGGGCTGAACATCGAGGTGTGGAGCGCGGCGCGCCGTGACGCCGAGCTCAAGCGCCGTGCGTCGGGACTGCAGCGCGATGCACGCCAGGTGATCCGCGACGCCATCACGCCTCTCGCCAAGGGCGATGCGGCACGCGCCGAGGTGCTGGCCGCTCTCGTCCTCGCGGTGCTCAATGGCCTGAGCGTCACGGAGTACCTCGAGGGCGAGGACGCCAAGGTTCGCGAAGCCTACGAGCTGTTCCTCGACCTGTTGCGTGGCGGAAACCACGGCAGCGGCAACGGCAGCAGCACCACGACGACCGCAGTCAACGGCAGCTGAGCGCCGAACGGCGCCGATTCTCGAGCCCAGAGCGCCCCGCCGGATCCCGGTGCCAAGACCGGCGGGGCGTAGAGCTCGAGCACAGCCCTTCGATCGCATTGCCTCGAGCGCGAGCCCCGCGGCCTCTGCGTGATTTGCCGCGCTCCCCGAACGTGACCGCGACGTAGCCACGTTTCGTCGCGCGCTCCCCCTCGCCTCGCGGCCGCCGAACACGCGCCGCCACTCACGGCATCGCCGAACCCGTCGGACGGGAGCGCGGGGCGCGTGATGATTCGCGCACCTCCATCCACGCCGCGACGGCGCTGGGCGTCATCGCGAACTGCGATGACGGATTGGTGTCGTTCGCGCCACTCTGCAGGGCACAAATCTCGATCTGCGACGATGGATCGGCGCCGTTCGCGCCACTGCGCAGGACGCAAATGGTTTTCTCTCCGTCGTCCCGCTTTCCTCTCGGGTCCCTCGCTCCGCTGGCTCTGCTCGCGCTGAATTGCAGCGACCCTACCCCTTCCCCCGCCGGGAATCCGTCGAACGCTCAGGGCGGGAGCTCTGGCGCCTCTGGCCTCTCGACGGGCGGCGCTCCCGGCGGAAGCGGCGGGGCCTCCGCGACGGGCGGCACCGTCTCGGCGAGCGGCGGCGTTGCTGCCGGCGGCGCCGAGCCCGCTGCTGGCGGAGCAGCTCCCGCTGCCGGCGGCGCGCCCGAGGGCGGCAGCAGCGGCGGCTCGACGCCCGAGGGGGGCGGAGGCTCCGAAGCGGGCGGCGCCGGGGGCTCGGAGGAGCCGGCGAGTGGCGGCGCCGGCGGAGTTGCCGGCGGCAACGCCTCCCTGGGAGGGGGCGGCAGTGGAGGGCTCCCGCGGGGTCCGGCCAACGGCTTCGCCCGCAATCCGATCGTCAGTCACGTCTTCACGGCAGATCCCGCGGCGCGTGTGTTCGAGGGGAGAGTCTACGTGTACACGTCGCACGATCTCGACGATCAGATGAACTACGACATGTACGACTATCACGCGTTCTCGTCGACCGACCTCGTCAATTGGCAGGACCACGGCGTCGTGCTCGACGCCGCGAACATCTCGTGGACGGATCGGTTGTACGCGCCGGACTGCTGCCACAGCCCGACCACGGGAAAGTACTATCTGTACTTCCCCAACGGCGGGAGCGGGATCGGGGTCGCAGTCTCCGACAGCCCCGCCGGCCCCTTCGAGGATGCGCTCGGCAAGCCGCTGATCGACTCGAACACGCCCGGCGTGCAGGACGTCGACTGGATCTTCGATCCGGCGTGCTTCGTCGACGACGATGGGCAGGCCTACCTGTACTTCGGCGGCGGCCCGGAGGACACGGGCGACAACGCGCGCGTGATTCGCTTGAACGACGACATGATAAGCCTCGCGGATCCCACGGCGACGACGATCCCCGCGCCGGATTTCTTCGAAGCGTCGTACATGCACAAGCGCGACGGGAAGTACTACTTCTCCTACTCGACCACGTTCAAAAACCACGCTGCCGAGATCGACTACTTGGTGAGCGACAACCCGATGACCGGCTTCGAACACGCCGGCACGATTCTCCCGAACCCCTCGGGAAACAACGGGAACAACAACCACCACTCGATCGTCGAGTACGCGGGGAACTGGTACATTTTCTATCACAACCGCGTGCTGTCGAACCGCGACGGGTTCTCGGATTACCAGCGCAGCATCACGCTCGACACGCTGACGTACGACGAGCAAGGCAACATCCTCAAGCTCTCGGCCGAGGGTAGCCCCGTGGCTCAGCTCGAGAGCGTCCCCGCCTTCTCGCGGGTGGAGGCCGAGATGATGGCGGACCAGCGCGGCGTCGAGGTCGACTTCGTGCGGGTCGGAGGAGAGCGAGCCGGCGTCGCCGTGATCGATCTCAACGACGGAGACTGGATCGGCTACTCGCAGGTCGATTTCGGCGCGGGCGCCACCGCTTTTCATGCTCGGGTGGCCTCGGGCCACGCGGAGGGAGGCACCATCGAGCTCCACGTCGGAGGCTGTGAAGGCTTCACCGAGACTCCCGGAGAGCTCGCGGGCACGTGCGCCGTCGAGACGACCGGCGGCTTCCAAGCGTGGACCGACGTCACCTGCGACGTGACGATCCCGAGCGGCGTGCACGATCTCTGCCTCCGCTTCGCCGGCACGTCGTCGCAGCCGCTGCTCGCGCTCGACCACTTCCGCTTCGAGTGACGCGAGCCTCCCGCCGAGCGCCAGCGCGCCGTGCGGGCCGCGTGCGCCTCACGCCGTTCCGACCCCGGCGGCGCGAGGGCTCGGCCCTCCCCCGACTGGACTAGAGCGACAAACGGTTAGGAACGCGCCGAGATATGCGGAAAACTGCGTCGGACAGAGTGCCCGCGTGGGGAGGGGCCCCGCCGAGTTCACCCCGGCGGGGAGGGACGGCGCATGCCGCCCCTACGAAACGAGGCTAGAACGCCGAAATTCGGGCTCAGCGCCGAGCGCGGAGGTCGGCGAGCACGCGCGTCGCGGCTTCACGCGTGATGTCCCCGCGCTCGGAGAGCGTGGCGGCGACGATCTCGACCTCGTCGCCCTGCGCGCCGGCCGCGACCGCGACGGAGCGCGCGTGGAGCGCCATGTGCCCGCGCTGGATGCCCTCGGTGGCGAGCGCCCGCAGCGCGGCGAGGTTCGACGCGAGGCCGACGGAAGCCGCCGTCATCGCGAGGTCGTCCGCGCTGGTGGTGCCCAGGATCGAGAGCGCGAGCTGCGCGGCAGGATGCACGCGGAGGGTGCCGCCCACCGTGCCGAGCGCGAGCGGCATTTCGAGCTCGCCCGTCAGATCGTCCCCGTCGCGACGCCACACCGCGAGCGGCGCATAGCGGCCGTTGCGCGCCGCGTAGGCGTGGGCACCGGCCTCGACGGCGCGAAAATCGTTGCCCGTCGCGATCACGACGGCGTCCACGCCGTTCATGATGCCCTTGTTGTGCGTGGCCGCGCGGTAAGGGTCGAGCTCCGCGAAGCGAGACGCCTCGACGATGCGATCGACGACCTCGCTCGGATCGATGTCCCCCCGCGACGACGACGGCGGCGGATCCGAGATCGGGCCCGAGCGGCTGCTCTCGGCGCCCGAAGCCCGGCTGAGCGCGAGCTCCCGCGCGTGCACGCGGCAGGTGACGCGCACCCGGCGCCGATCGCAGAGGTTCGACAGGATGCGGAGACCGAGACGCGCGAAAGCGAGCTCGGCCGCGATCGGACCGATGGCCTCCGCGATCGTGTTGACGAGGTTCGCGCCCATGGCATCGCAGCAGTCCACGAGCACGTGGAGCACGATGCAGCCCTGACCGAGATCGCGGATCTCGATCGCACGCGGGCCGCCCCCCCGCTGGACGAGGCCGGGCACGGCGCGCGCCGCGAGCGCGAGCAACGCCTCGCTCTCGCGCTCGAGGCGTTCGATGGCCAACGCCGGCGAGCGCACGTGCGTGAGCTGCACCTGGCCGATCATCAAGCCCTCGATCACCTCCGCGCTGAAACCGCCGCTCGCCCGCACGCGGCGCGCCGCGTTGGAGGCGGCCGCGATCACGCTCGGCTCTTCGACGACCATCGGCACCAGGCGATCACGGCCGTTGATGCGCACGTTGAGCGCGATGCCGAACGGAAGCCCGTACGTCCCGATGACGTTCTCGACGACCTTGTCGGCCATGAGCGCGTCGAGCCCGCCACCGTCCACGGCGCGCACGAGGGCCTCGAGGGAGACGCCCGCCCGCTCCGACACGACCTCGCGGCGCTCGCGCAAAGGCAGCTTGTAAAACCCAGGAATTCGCGAACCGGCGTTGTCCATGCGCGGCGGAGCAGGTTTAGCCCAGATTCCGGGCTGACGCCGGAGGGCAGGGTCGAGCTCGAAGCCGGATTTCCTCACGAATTCCGCGTTCGGCGCGCGCAGCGAGCGCGGCGCAGGACGACCTGGTCGAAAGGCCGACGCGACACAACCCCGCGAAGTTACGGGTCAATCGAGCCGCTCGAGGCCCGCGGCGCCGAGCGCTAGAGGGAGAACGTCGAGCCGCGGATGCGTCGGCACGCACGGGCCCGAGTCCGGCGCGACCCAGAGCACGATGTCGCCCCCACCGGCACCTGCCGGAAGCGCCGCGCATCCGCTGCGCTCGGCCGCTTCGGCGAGCTCGGACACCTCGGGCGTGACGATCGGCGCCCCCGCGGCAGCACCCAACTCCGAGAGCGCCGCCGCTTGCTCGCGGAGCGCCGCGAGGAACGCGGGGGCATCTCCGTTCCGGATCGCCACCGCCGCTTGCTCGGAAGCCGCGCCCTGGCGCCCCATGAGGCGAGCGTGCGCGGCGGAGTCGCGCATCGAGAGCGCGCGGACTCGCGCGAGGAGCTCGGGGGTGGACGCGGGCTCGCGAGCGGCGAGGACACTCACCGCGATGCCGGGCGGCAGGCTCGCGGGCTCGAGCGTGAGCCCCGTGGGGTCTCGGCGCGCGAGCAGCACGCCCCCGTGGACGCTCGCGGCGACGTCGATCCCGCTGCCCCCGCCCTGCGCCGCGCGGTGCGCCGCGCGCGCCCGCGGGAAGACACGGCTCCGCACGACGTCGAGGGGAGCCTCGGGCTCTTCCTTCCAGGCGCGGGCGCCCAAGCTCGCGACGAGGATCGCCGCGCTCGAGCCGAGCCCGAGCTTGCGCTCGCCGGAGCGGAGCGCGCTCGCGTCCACGAAAGGCGCCGGCGCCTCCCCGAGCGCGGCGCGCACCTCGGGCGTGACGAACGCCGGCGCGCGCTCCGTGTCCGCGACGGCATGGCGATCGACGGCGGCAACGAGCGCGGGCGCCCCCTCGAGCACCGCGTACGCGCCCGAAACCACGACCTTGCCCGGAGCGCGCGCCCGCATCGCTACGCCTCGGGGGAGTCGCCCACGAGCTCGGCGCCGGCACCCGGCTCGCTCACGAGGACCCGTTCGACGCCCGGAACGTCCCCGAGCTCCGCGGCCACGATCGACACGGCGGCGCGCTCCACGAGCACCTTCACGTGCGGCCCCGCATCCATCGTGAAGAACGCCGCGATGCCCCGCGACCGGAGCGCGCGCACCCGCTCCATCACGCGCAAGGTCGAGTCGCGCAGATAGACGAGCGCGGGCCGCGCGGCGAGCATCGACGCGTGCATCATGAGCGTGCTCTGCTCCATGCTCGCGCCGAGGGTCTCGAGGTCGCGGGCGAGCAACGCGCGCCGCGCCTCGGCGAACAGCGACGGCGCGCTCGCCACCCAGGCCCGGTAATAGGGGCTCGTCACCTCGGTGTGGCGCATGCCCTCCGTCGAGCCAATCGCCTTGGGGCCCAGCGTCGTCAGCGCGATCACCATGGCCACGTCGAGGAAGTCGGGGGGCGCGACGGGCTCGGCCGCCCGGGCTCCGGCGAGCAACTCGACGTACCCGCCGAACACCGAGCGCGCCGCCGACGCCGACGCCGCGCGCGCCTGGCTGCTGAGCTCGGCCGGAGAGAGCTCGAGGCCGAGGGCAGCGGATGCCGCGAGAGCGAGCGCCGCAAACCCGGAAGCGCTGGAAGCGAGCCCCGAGGCCGTTGGAAAATCGTTCTCCGACACGACCTCGGCGCGCTCGGTGCGACCGGCGCGCGCGCGCAGCGCATCGAGCAGGCTGACGACACGCGCGCGCGGGCGGCCCTCGGCGAGCGCACCACCGAGCTGCACGCGGTCGGCGTCCAACGCCGGATCGAAGCGAACGTGCGTGCGGGTCGAGAGCGCCGCGAGCGTGAGCGAAAGGCTCGGCACCGCCGTCAGGTTCTCGTTGCCCGGCGCCTTCCCCCAGTACTTGATGAGCGCGATGTTGGCGCGCGCGATCGCGGTCTTCCCGCCGCTCATGGCCGAGCCTCCGCTTCGGGCCGCACGACGGCCGTGAACGCCTCGAAGCCCTGCCCGACGAGCGCCGCGACGACGGGCTCGGGCTCGGGCGCCACGGCGAGCACCGAGCCGCCCCCTCCGGAGCCGGTGAGCTTGGCGCCGAGGGCTCCGGCGGCGCGCGCCGTCGCACACGCGTGCTCGATCGCGGGCGTCGAGACCTCCAGCGTCGCGAGCCAGGTGTGATTTTCGTCGATGAGGCGGCCGAGCGCGACGAGATCGCCCGCTTCGAGGCGCTCCCGCGCGGCCGCAACGAGCTCACCGATTTCGGAGAGCGCGCGTTCGACGAGCTCGGGGCGGCGCGCGCGGAGCGCGGCGACGCTCGCTACCATTTCGCTCGTGCGCGCGGGCGGCCCCGCGACGGCGAGCACGAGCGGCACCGGCGCGCCGAGCCGAAGCGGCTCGACCCCGCGCGCGCGGGTGAACACGAAGCAGCCCCCTCGCACGGCCGCGGCGGCGTCGATGCCGGAAGGATTGCCGTGAAAGACGCGTTCCCAGGCAGCCGCTGCCTCGAGCACGCGCGCGGCGTCCTGGGGAGCACCGAGCGCGTCGAGCACGGCGCGCGCGCTGGCGACCCCGAGCGCCGCGGACGCACCGAGCCCGGCGCCCGCGGGGACCTCGAGCGTGAGCTCCACCTCGAACGGCGGCGCTCCGAGCCGATCGAGCAGCGCAACGAGCGCTTCGCCGAGCTCGGGCGCGATCGCCGAGGGCAGCTTCGCCCCGGCGAAGCGCACGCTCGGGTGAGCGGCGCGGCGCGCGACCGCGCTAGCGCCCCGCTCGATGCCCGCGGCGATGGCGGGCACGCCGTAGACCACCGCGTGCTCGCCGAGCAGGATCACCTTGCCGAAGGACCGTGCCACCTCGCCTCCTACGCGCGCCGCGCCGTGAGGGCGTCGACGGCTCCCTCGAGCAAGCGCGCCCCCTCTTTGGTGATGCCGCGCGAGAGCGCGCCGCGTGCCTCCGTCGCGAGCGCTTCGATCCGCGCTTCCACACGCGCGCGCGCACCGCTCTCCTCCAGGATGTCGAGCGCCCGGCGGACATCGCGCTGCTTCGCGCGGCGATTGCCGACCACCGCGAGCAGGGCCCGCCGCGACTCGCCGCGCACCCGCCGCAGCCCCTCGACGAGCAGCACGGTGCGCTTGCCGGCCGTGAGATCGCTGCCGAGCGGTTTTCCGGTGCGCTCCGGCTCGCCGAACGCGCCGAGCAGATCGTCGCGGAGCTGGAACGCGATGCCGAGCGGCCCCGCGAAGCGCTCCAGCGCCCCGAGCGTTTCCGGGCGCGCGCTCGCGAGCCGTGCGCCGAGCTCGAGCGGCCCCTTGACGGTGTAGCTGCCGGTCTTGAGCGCATACGCCCGCTCGACGTTGGGCGCGCTCGCCCCGATGTCGAGCTGTTGTCCGAGCACCGCGTCGAGCTGCATGCGCGCGAAGCTCTCCATCACGGGACGGAGCACGCGCGGCGGAACCTCGACGCGCGCGAGCACGTCGAGCGCGAGCGCCGCGGAGTAGTCACCGGCGAGGATCGCGGAAGCATCCCCCTTGCTCGGATCGCCGAAGCGACGCGCGAGGAGGCGGTGCACCGTGGGCCCGCCGCGGCGCACCGAGTCGCCGTCCATCCAGTCGTCGTGAATCAGGAAGTACGCCTGCAAGAGCTCGAGAGCGACGCCCGCGCCGAGCGCCGGCTCGAGCGCCGCGCGCGTCGAGGCGGCGCGACCGCCCGCGACCACGAGCGCGGGCCGAAGGCGCTTGCCGCCACGTCGACACAGATCGGCGAGAGCCCCGACCATGGCGCGCACCTCGGAGCCGAGCGGACGCGCTGCCTCGAGCGTCGCGTCGAGCAGCGGCGCGAGCCGCGCATCGACGTCCTGCTGCACCGACGCGAGCAGCCCGAGAAACGGGTTCTCCGGGATCGTGCGGGGAGCGCGGGGCGCGCGGGCGTTCGTCGTTCTCGGCATCGGCGGGCGGAGCGTAGTCCCACCGCTCGGTGATGTCCCGCGGCGCTCGCGCCGCCCTTCCCCGCCGAGTGAGCTCGGCGGGGCCGCTCCCACGCGGGCACTCTGCTCGGGGCCGTCGTCCGCACGGTTCGGCGCGTTCCCAACCGTTCGTCGCCCGCTTCTCGCTCGTGAGAGGCGCCCGGCCGCGCCGTCGAATTCGGCCCACTGGTAGCTGGCAGCGCGGCCCCCTCGCCCCTCGGGCCCTGCTGGACGTCGAAGCGCGGGGCCGGCCGGGGTATGAGCGGACGAGCGTCGCTCGAGGAGCCCGATGACCGACATTTCCAAGCGCAAGGCCGACCACCTGGACCTCGCCGAGAGCGGCGACGTGGGCTTCCGAAGGACGACCACGCTCTTCGAGTGCGTGCGCCTCGTCCACGATGCGCTGCCGGAGCTCGCCGTCGAGGAGCTCGACACGAGCGTGACCCTCCTCGGAAAGCGCTTGTCGGCTCCGCTGTTGATCGCGGGCATGACCGGAGGCCACGAGCGCGCGCGCAGCATCAATCGCGAGCTCGCATCGATCGCCGAAGAGCGTGGCTACGCGTTCGGCCTCGGTAGCCAACGGGCGCTCCACCTGCGCCCCGAGACGCGCGCGAGCTACGCCGTGCGCGACGTCGCTCCGAACGCGCTCGTGCTCGGCAACGTCGGGATGGTGCAGGCGGCGCGCATGACGACGGCCGAAGTCGAAGACCTCGTCGGGCAAGTCGGCGCGGACGCGCTCTGCGTGCACTTGAACCCCGCCATGGAGCTCGTCCAAGACGACGGCGATCGCGATTTTCGCGCGGGGCTCGAGACGCTCGCGCGGCTCTGCCAGGAGCTCTCCGTTCCGGTCGTCGTCAAGGAAACCGGCTCCGGGCTCTCGGCGTCGGTCGGCGTCCGCGTGCGCGCGGCGGGGGTGCGTCACGTGGACGTCTCGGGAGCCGGCGGAACGTCGTGGGTCGCCGTCGAAATGCACCGCGCGAGCCCCGAGCGCCGGCCGCTCGGAGAGACCTTCCGAGAGTGGGGCATTCCGACCGCGGCGAGCGTCGCGCTCGTCTCACCGCTCGGCTTCGAGACGGTGTTCGCGACCGGCGGCATTCAATCGGGGCTCGACGTCGCCAAGGCGATCGCGCTCGGCGCGACGGCCGCGGGCATCGCGCGCCCCGTGCTCCAGGCGCTCGATCGCGGCGGGCGACCGGGCGCGCTCGAGTGGCTCGTTCGGATCGAGACGGAGCTCAAGACCGCGATGCTCCTCACCGGAGCGCGCGACCTCGGCGCGCTCCGCGCCGCGCCGCGCGTGATCCTCGGCGAGCTCGCCGAGTGGATCCGCCAGTTGAGCCCCTCCCTAAAACGCCGATCGGTTTGACCGATCGGCGTTCTCGCCTCGTTTCGTAGGGGCGGCACGCGCCGCCCCTCCCCGCCGAGGTGAACTCGGCGGGGGCCCCTCCCCACGCGGGCACTCTGTCCGACGCAGTTTTCCGCATATCTCGGCGCGTTTCTAACCGTTTTGTCGCTCTAGCGACCGCGCGCTGATTCAGCCGTTCGAGCCGCGCGGCGGCGCCTCGCCGTTCGGCATGACGGGCGGCGGCGGGTGCGAATAGGCCACGTTCGACTGACGCGCCTCGTAGGCGAGGATCGAAGCCTCCTGGTACACTTCGCGCGCGCCCGGTAAATTCGCATCCCGCCGCATCAGGCGAATCAGCTCCTGGGTGGCCGCTTCGGGTGCCAAGCTTCCCTCGTACAAGCCGAGACGAATGCGCGCGACGGCGAAGCGCTCGTCCGACTCGGGCGCCTTGTCCAGTGCTGCTCGTGCTGCCTCGAGCTTTCGCTCGTCGAGCAGCGCGGCGATGGTTTCGAGATCGATTGGGCTCATGGCGCTCACTCGATCGCATAGCGTATCAGATTCGCTCGCGCGGGCCGTAGGACGCCGGGGCGTTCATGCACCGTGTTCGGCCGCCTGGCCACGCACGGCTCGTCGCAGAGACGACGACTCGCACCAACACCCCGAAGCCACGACAAACACCGATACGAGCCCCCCAACCGCCATCGGTCAGAAATGAAAAAGCGCGGGAAGAGCCGGCAGCAGACGTGAGAAAAGGTGCGCCCTGACGGAGGACTTGGAAGGATTCGGCGCGAGGATGATAGGCTGAGCTTCCCTCGACACATGGAGCTCGGGGCCTCCCAATGAGTAGCGACCAGCGCAATCGATTCGACATGAGTGAGGATCCAGGGCGGGACCTCAGGACGGAGCGAGACGAGTTTCTCCAGAAGTTCGGGCGAGGCGCCTCCCTCGCTCGTCAATTCCTCCACGACTACGAGGCACTCGAGCAGCGCCTCCGTGCTCTCGAATCGGAAAATGCCGAGCTCCGCGCAAAGGTCGAAGCGGACCACGCCGTCCGAGACCTGCTGCGCAAGATCGAAACTTTGGAGGCCGAAAAAGCCGAGCTGCTGTCGCGGTTCAATCGCGCCGAAGAGATCAGCAGTAGCGTGACCGCGCGGATGCAAGACGTGGAGCTCGAGTTCGCGAACCTCGCGAACCTGTTCGTCGCGAGCACGCAGCTCAACTCGAGCCTCTCACCCCGCGCGGTGACTCGGCGGATCAAGGAAATCTTGGCTCAGCTCGTGGGGGCCGAGCGCTACGCCATGTACCTCCTGAACCCCGAAGGGACGGAGCTCGTCCCGATCGCGTCGGAGGGCGTCCCCGGGGGTGAGCTCCTGCCGGTGCGCGTCGGCGGAACGCGGCTCGGCGCGGTGGTGGAGAGCGGCTCGGCGGCCATCGACGAAGAGGCCGACCCGAGCCAGGGCACCCTCGAACGGCCCGCGGCCATCATTCCTCTGATGCTCGACGAGCGGACGGTGGGGGTCGTCGCGATCTTCGCGACCTTGGCCCAGAAAGGTCGATTCCACACCGTCGATTTCGAGCTCTTCCGCCTGCTCGGCCGGCACGCCGCCGCCGCGCTGGTCGGGGCGAGCTTGTTCGCACAGGCGGAGCACAAGCTCCCGGGGCTCGAGGCTTTCTTGGATCTGAGCGTGTGAAGATGGCCGAGTATTCTTGTCTGATCGTCGAAGACTCCCCCATGATGCGCCAGCTTCTGGTGTTCGCGCTGGCGCGCGTGAAGAACCTCCGCGTTACCGAGGCGGACGACGGCGTGGACGGTTTGCGCAAGCTCGCCTCCGCGCGCTACGACATCATCGTGACCGACATCAACATGCCGATCATGGACGGGCTCAAGCTCGTCAAGCGTGTGCGCAGCGATCCGGTTCACAAAGACACGCCGATCGTGATCATCACGACCGAGGGCTCGCAGGAAGATCGGCAGCGCGCCCTGCAGCTCGGCGCCAACGCGTACATCACCAAGCCGATTCAGGCGCCTCAGGTGATCGCGACGGTCAAAGAACTCCTCAAGATCGAATGAACGCCCCCCGGCCGTGGATCAAGATCTGCGGCGTCACCACGCCCGAAGACGCCGAGCTCGTCGTCGCGGCGGGTGCCGACGCTCTCGGCGTGAACCTCGTGCCGCGCTCGAAGCGCGCCGTCGACCTGCCCACCGCGCAGACGATCGCGAAGGCCGTGCGCGGGAAGATCGAGCTCATCGGCGTGGTCGCGGACCGCGAGCTCGAAGCCGTCGACGCGCTTCGTCGTGAGCTCGGCCTCGACTGGCTCCAGCTCCATGGCAACGAGCCGCCGGGCATGGTGGCGCGCTTGCAGCGCGCCTACAAAGCCATCGGCATCTCCATGCCGGAGGACGTGACGCGCGCGCGCGCCTGCCCGGGAGAGCGCCTGCTCGTCGATCGAAAGGTCGGCGAGCGCGAGCAGCTCGCCGGAGTACTCGGCGGCAGCGGCCAGCGTTTCGATTGGACGCTCGTCGTCGAGCTCGCGCGGGCTCGCCCGATCATCCTCGCCGGGGGCCTCACGCCCGACAATGTCTCGCTCGCCATCGCGACGGTGAGCCCGTGGGGTGTCGATGTCGCGAGCGGCGTCGAAAGCGCCAAGGATCCGCGCCGCAAGGATCCAGAGCTCGTGAAGCGCTTCGTCGAGCGAGCGCGCTCAGCGAAGCGCGCCGTCGCGATTTCCGGCTGAGCCCCGAGGCATGTCGATGAAAGCTGGAATGCCGTCCCGGCTGGCGTACGGCTGGGTCGCCTGGCTCACGCCCTGCGTCTTCGTGCTTGCGGAGAGCTGTACTGTGGCCGATCCCAGGGACTACACCTTCGGCAGCCCCGGCGGAGGCGGCACGAGCGCCCCCAGCGGCGGCAGCAGCGGAGCGGTCGGAACCGGCGGCAATCCCCAAGGGGGTTTGGCGGGCGATGCCGGTGCCTCCCCCTCCGGCGAGGGCGGCGCCGCCGGCGCACCGAGCGCGGGCGCGGGCGGCGACACGGGTGGAACGGCGGCGAGCGGCGGCTCCGGGGACAGCGGCGCGGCCGGGGAAGACGCCGGCCAAGGCGGCACGAGCGGCGCGGGCGGCAGCGAGGACGGCGGCGCGGCCGGGAGCCCCACCGAGGCGTGCGCCCCGAACACGTTCGACTGCAATGGAGATCCGGACGACGGCTGCGAAGCCGTCGACGTCGCGCCGCCCGCGGCCGTCACCCCGCTCGCACCTTTCCGCGGCGCCTACACGGGCAGCCTGCACGCGCCGAGCAGCCGTCGCACGCTTCGACCCACGCTCCGCTGGTCCGAGAGCGATACGGACTGCGGCGACCTGGTTTACGAGGTCGAGCTCGACGACTCCTGCGAGCCTGGGAGCCTCGACGACTGCGCCTTCGCGAGCCCCGAGCTGTCCGAGGTCGTCGAAGCGCCGATGCTCGCGATCGCCGAGGATCTCCCCGTCTCGTCCGAGCCGCCCGTCGGAGCGCTCTATGCCTGGCGCGTTCGCGCGTGCGACGCGAGCGAGCGGTGCTCGGCGTGGTCCGACGTCGCGTACCTGCACGTGGGGCGCACGCTCGAGGACATCAACGGCGACGGCTACGCGGACCTGCTCCTGCACACGACCCCGGAGCTGCTCGTCTACTTCGGCAGCGCGGCCGTCGATTTCCAGAGCGACGCGCGGATCGAGCACGGGAGCATCGGAGCTTTCCACGTCGGCGACGTGAACAGCGACGGCTTCGCCGACCTCGCGCTGCTCGGCACCGACTACCAGCTCTGCGCCACCAGTGGGAACTACCTCGAGGTGCTCTACGGGGGAACGGACGTCGAGAACGCGACCGTGCAGTCGATCTGCCGAACGGGCGGCTCCCCCTCCGTGCAGCAACGCTCGGGGCTCGTGGGCGATCTCGACGGCGACGGGTTCGCCGATTTTCCCATCGCGCGCGGCTTCGGCAGCACCGAGAACAACTTCATGGTCCTCGCTGGCGGCAGCGAGGTCGAGCAGACGCCGTTCTTGGACTTCGACACGACGCTCGGCGACGCCGCGTACACCGGTAGCATCGAGATGAGCTTCGACGGCTACGGAGACTTCGACGGCGACGGGTTCGTGGACATCCTCGTCGGGTCGAGTGGTCGCGGAGAGGGCTTCAATCGGTATGCGCTCGTTCAGGGCGGCGCGGAGCCCGGCACGACGTTCGCCGGAAGCCTCGACTACGCGGGGTGTATTTCCCAGGTGTGGACGGCCTCGCTGGGCGACGTGAACGGGGACGGCAAGGGCGATTGGGGGGTGACCTGTTGGGGCGACGCGGGCAACGTCTTCGGGCTCGTCCACGGGGGCGCCGGGGTCCCGGACGAGCTGTCGGTCGTCCTCGAGAGCCCCGACGCGCTCGGCGCGGTCTCGCGCGCGCTCGACTTCGACAACGACGGCACCTTGGAAGTGTTCGTCGGCGCGGGCATCTCGGGAGCCATCGTTTGGAGGAACACCGACTTCGATCCCGAAGAGCCGGAGCGCTTCATTAAGCTGTCGCACGGCACCGTCATGACGGTCGCGGATCACGACGGCGATGGCCGAGACGACGTCGCCTTCGGGTCGGGAGAGAGCCTGTTTTGGCTCGGCAGCTTCACGTCGTTCAACGTCACCGCGCGGCAGATCGTGGTTCCCGACGACGTCGAGGCGACGCCGAACATCGTCTACTGATCGCGCCCGAGCCGAGCACCAGCGTTCGCACGCCGGGCGTCCGTGAGGCACGGGCCTTGCCCCGGGTCCCGCCATGCCTACCGAAACGCGTCGTTACGCGCTGCTGGAAGCGCCCTCGAGCCTCGGCCTCGAGCCGCACGGCGTCGAACGCCTCCCTGAGCGGCTCCTCGAGCTCGGCCTCGAGTCCCGCACGAACGCTCACCGCGCCGGACGCGTAGCACCGCCGCCCTACACCCCGCACCGCGACGAGACGACCCGGACGCTCAACGCGCACGCTCTCGCGACGTGGTCTCCGCGCCTGGCCGATGCCGTCGAGTCCATCTTGTCGCGCGACGAGTTCCCGATCGTCTTGGGCGGCGACTGCTCGATCCTCCTCGGGTCCGCGCTCGCGCTGCGGCGCCGCGGCCGCTACGGCCTTTTCTACGTCGACGGCCACGCGGACTTCTACCAACCGGAGGTCAATCCAAACGGCGAGGCGGCTTCGATGGATCTCGCGTTCGCCACGGGCTTCGGGCCTCCTCTGCTCACCGACCTCGAGGGGCGAATGCCGCTCGTGCGGCCGGAGGACGCGGTCGCCTATGCCTTTCGCGACGCGGACGAGCAGCGACGGTTCGGGAGCCAACCCTTGCCCGGCGAGCTGCGCGCGTTCGACCTCGCTTTCGTGCGCCGCGTGGGCGCGCTCGAGGCGGCCCGCTCGGCCGTCGAGCTCCTCGCGCGCGACACGCTCCACGGCTTCTTCATCCACCTCGATGCCGACAGCCTGAGCGACACCGTGATGCCCGCCGTGGACTACCGCCTGCCCGACGGGCTCACCCCCGACGAGCTCGAGATCACGCTGCGCACGGCGATCGCGAGCGGCGCTGCCGTCGGGCTCGAGGTGACGATCTACAACCCGAGCCTCGATCCCGACGGCACCGCGGGCCGCGTGCTCCTCGACGTGCTCACGCGCGCCCTCGGCACGGCGGCCCCGGTTCGACGCTGACTCGGCTCAGCGTGCACCCCGCGCGGCGCGCCGCGCCTCGGCGCGGCCCTTCTGCGGCGGATGACACGTGAGGGTGACGGGGCCGCGCGTTCGCGGCGACAAGGCCTGGAGCGAGACGCCCTCGCGTCCTCTTCCCTCGAGCCAGCTCCGCCCCGGGGCCACCGGGTTCGGGCGCGTCATGACGTAGCCCCGGCCTCGCTGGATCGCGGCGATGTCGCAGTGCCCGCGCGCCGCCGACGCCACCATGCGTCGCAAGAGCTCCCGGTCGTCCTCGTGCCCGGTGAGGGTGAGCTGCTGGCCCACCATGGGCTTCAGGTTCGAGTCGAACGCGAGCATGAACGCCTCGAGCTCGGTGCGCTCGCGCAACCCGTCGGGGAAGCAGGCGCCACTCGGCACACCGCCCTCGAGCGTCGCGCCGAGCTGGTAGCAGAGCGGCAGGATCTGCTCGGCGAACAAGGCCGGGAGCGTCGGGTCCTCGAGCTCCTCGGCGAGCGCTGCGAGCGCCGCCTGGCACGCCGCATCCGTCACGTCGAGGAAGCAGACGTCCGGCAACCCGCTCGATTCGAGACACAACGGGAGAGCCTCGGCCCCGTACCCGCTCTCCGGCAGGTCGGACGGTGCGACGGCGCGGAAGCGCTCCACGCAGGCCGCGCGCGTCTCCTCCCTGGGAAGGACCGCGTCCATGCCGCCCAGGCTGCCCGGATCGAGCAACAAGGGCCCGGTCGCCGCGCGTCGAGCGAACACCTCGGCGCCGTGGAAGCGATGCAGCGTGTCCGTCGAGCCGTCGTGCAAGAAGCCGAACCCGCGCACCTGGGGGCCCGCGTACTGGCTCTCCGGGGCGAAGAACCCGCCGAGCCGCGGTCCATGGACCGACTCGGGAAGGAAGAAGGGATGCGCGGGCGTGCCGAACATGCCCGTCTTCGCGTAGGCGTTGCGCAAGTGCGGGACCTTGAGCACCTGGCTCTCGTTCTCGAACGAATACTCGCCGCTGGTGCCGAAGAACCCGGGGCGGAAGACGTCGAGCTCAGCGTTGCCCTTGGGATCGAGCCGGTGGCACCCGTGGCACGTCTCGAGCGTGTCGGAGACGCGAAGGCGGCACCCGCTCTCTCCGGAGAGCGCGCAGTCCTGGCGCAGGTTGCGGAAGTCGCCGGTGCCGCGAGCGGCCTCGTCGGCCCACGTACGCAGCGTCAGGTTCGAGAAGCCGACCGTCAGCCCGAGCGAGTCGAGCAAGCTCTCGGGCGTCTCGAACGGCATGCCGGGGGCTCGTACCTCGGGCGGCGCTGCGCCGAGCAAGAGGCCGACGATCTGCTGGCCCGTGGGCGTCCCGGAGCGGGCGGAAAGCCCGAGGATCGCGTCGAGGCCGCCGATGAGCTGGACGAGCGCGCCCGCCGTTTCGGCCGGCACCATTCCCGGTGGGACGAGCGTCACCTCGGCGCCGAGCAGCCCGTCGCGGCCCGCGAGGAACGCGACCCGGCCCGCTTCGTGCTGCGCGAGCGTTTCCGGAGGCAGCCCTTCCGTCGAGCTCACGAGCGGCGACAACGCCGCGAAGAGCGTCGGCTCCGCGAGGAGGCCCCGCAGCACCGTCGCGAACTCCACGAACCGGGAGCTCTGTCGAAGCGCGCGCACGATGACGTTCGAGTCGCAGCTGCAGCGCTCCGTCTCCGTATCGACGGAGACGACGGCGCCGTCGAGCGCCACGCACGTTCCGGACTCGAACTGCTCGTCCGTCTGGCTACGACACCCGAAGAACACCGCCCGCCCCGCGGCCTCGTCGGGCCGGAGCGAGTCATCGAGCGCGCGGATCGGGTTCGGCGGCAGCGTGAGCTGCAGCGCGAAGTTCGTGAACGACTGGAACACCTCGGGGTCGAGCAGCTCGTCACTGCCGTTCAACCCCACGATGGCGACGTCGAACTCGCCGAACGAGTTGTCCTCGTTCAGGCTCCCGAAATTCGGCTGCGCGCCCGGCGCGTCCTGGAAGCGCCGCGTGCGATCGCCGCGCCAGTGGAGCGCGCCGTGGTTCGCCATGCCCCGCAGGGTTTGCGTCGCCATCGGCCCCTTGTTGCTCCGGAAATCCGGCGTGAGCGGGCGCTGGAACGGGTCTTCCCCGAACGGGTCGAAGACGAGCAAGCCCACGTCGGCATTCTCCGGCGAGACCGCGAAGGGCCCCGGGTTCTTGATCGTGGGCGCGTCGGGATCACCGAGGTCCCACGAGATGCTGTCGAAATTGCCGAACACGTGACAGCTCGCGCACGCCGAATCCCCGTGCGACGACGTGAGCCGCGCGTTGTACAGCACGTGGCGCCCGCGGCGGATCGAGGAGGGCTCGGGATTGTGGAAGCGCACGCGGTCGATCACGGCGCCTCCGTCGGCGTCGAGCACGAGCAGCTCGTTCGTGAAGTGCGTCTTCACGTACAAGCGGTCGGAGCGCGGATCGAGCGCGAGTCCGACGGGCCCGCTCGGCCGCAGCACGTCCTCGCCCGCGTAGAGCTCTTCGAGCGCTCCCCGCCTCCGCGCGCGCACGTTGTCGAACGGCCCGAGCAACGCGTCCGCGTTCACGCGCACCACTTTGTCGGAGCCGAGCGCCGTGAAATAGAACGACCGTCCGTCTTCGGAGAACACACCGGCGGTCGGGAACGCGAGGCTCCGCGCGTTCTCCTCCGCGTCGCGCTCGCAGCAGGTGCCGTAGTCGATGTGCGTATTGAGGTGAACCGGTCGGACGCGCCCGCGCCGCGCGTCGAGCACCGTCACGCGGCTCTCGTGCAGGTGGCCGATCACGCTCGTGCTCGAGCTCTGCCCGTGCCCTTCGAAGCGCGTGAGGTTCTGCGCCTCCGTGTTCAACACGAAGACCTGGTCGGAGCCGGGTCGCACCGCCATTCCGAACAGGATCGTGCCGACGCCGGAGAATGCCCGGGTCACTTCGAGGCCGTCCACGTCGATCGCGAACACGTCCTGGTCCGGCAAGCTCAGCCGGACCTCGTCGTTCCAGTCCATGGGCGGCGTCTGCGCGTCGGCGCGCGCCGCGGGCGTCGCGACGCCGCCCGGCGTTCCGTCGAGCCAGCAGCCGCGCGTGGCGTCGGGGAACGTCTGGAACGCGTCCCCGCAGTCCCGCCGGTCGTCGAAGAACCGAACGATGACGGCGGTGGTGGGCTGCAGGGTCCCGTCGCCGCTCGTGCACTGGCACTCCGGGCGCACGATTCCGGAGACTTCGACGAACACGTTGGTGATGCGGTGCTCGTCGTCCGTGGCGACGCAGAGTTGCTGGGTGTTCAGATCGAAGCGGTCGGGCCGTGGATCGGGCATGCAGCGCCCCTTGCCCGAGGCCGCCGGGAGGCCGCCTTCGATACGCACCGTGCCGCGCACGCCGTCGTTCAGCACGAGCTCGCCATTTTCCTCGATCGGCATTCCCGAAGCGTCGCGCGCAAGGAGCGGAGCGAGCGCCTGCACGCCGCGGAGCGCGACCCGCTCGGCCGGGATCGCGGTGCTGCGGTTCCCGGTGTGAAACCCCGCCGCGTAGACGACGCCGGGCCCCACGGCGAGAGCGCGCGGCGTGTCCGTGAACAGGTTCACGACGCCGAGCGCCGGCCGCGGCGCGCGCGGATCGAACACGAACACGTCCGCGAGCCCGCGCTCGGCCTTCTCGCCCGGAGGGGTCACCAAGTCGCGGCCGAGCCGCGCCGACTCGATCGGGTGATGCTGCCCGCGGTGCGCGGTCGTCACGAACACCCGCGGCGCGCCCGAGCCGGTGCGCGTGACGACGATGTCCCGCGGCTCGTCGCCGACGTGCAGCGTGTCCACCACTTCCGCTCGACACGACGGCACGTCGACCTCGACCACGCTGATGCTGTCCGAGACGTGGTTGACGACCCAGAGCGTCGCGGTTCGCCAGGTCTCCCGCACGCTCGCCACGGCGACGGGACGAAGGCCGACCTTCACGGCGCCGCACACGGAGACCCCGCGCGCGTGCGAGCGAAGGAGCTCGAGCGTGTCGTCCACCGTGTTCGTCACCGCGACGAGGCCGCTCCGCTCGAGCACCGCCACGGGGCGCACCGGGTCCGCCTCGAACAGCGTGTAGTTGGTCGCCGGTCGCGCGCGGTCGTCCGGATCGTTCGGGTTCTCGAAGCTCGGATCGAGCAACAACGGTGTCCGCGTTCCGTCGCTGTCCGCCTCCGGTGCGCACGCGGTCGCGAACGTCGCGCCCAGAAGCGCGAGCACGCCGATACTCCGCGTTCGCGCGCTCCAATCGAGAAACGAAAGGTCGCTGCTCCCCGTTCGTGCCGTCCCAGTCTTCATGTCACGCTCCCGGCGGGGGACACTAGCAGAAGGCGGCCGCCCGCGGTCGCCCCGATCAACGGTGCAGCTCATCCGCACCGTTCAGTCACTTCGAAGCTCGGATTCGGGCTCCCTCGTTGGGAAAGGCCGATTCGTCGCGTCTTTTCCACGCCCAAGAAACGTCCGCGCCGAGGAACGAGTCCGCTCGAACGTGTTGGCTTTTCACATGAGCAAAAGTTCATCATCGAACGCCGACGCGGAAAGCAACGCGCTCCTCGCCAAAGTCCGGCGAGGCACGCCGCAGCCGATGCGCGTCGTCGCGATCGCGATGGCGGCGACGTCGCTGCTGCCCCGCGCTTCGCCGGTCGGAAAAAGGCGGATCGAAACGCGACGGGAAATCCCGCGCGCTTCACCCCGCTTCGGGGAGCGGCTCGTTCGCGCTCACTTCCGCGCAGCCGATCCGCGTCGTCGAGACCGCGATGTCGTCGAGATAGATGCTGCCCTGCGCTTCGCCGGTCGAGAAGATGCCGAGGCGGATGTGATCGAGCTTTTGCGTGATCGCGTTCTCCGTCGAGATGGACGCCGTCATCGGCTTTCCGGTCGACTGATACGAGAGGGCTTCCCCGTTGATGTAGGTCGACACGACGAGCGTGCTCGCCTGCTGCACGTGCGCTTCGAAGCAGAACCACTCCCCCTTCGGCATTTCGCGCGAGCCGCAGCCGGTCGCCTCGCCGCCCCCGATGCCGATGATCGTGATCTGCGGGCCCGCGTACTCCTCGCACGGCGCCTTGCTGCGATATCCGAAGCGCACCGCCGGATCGTCCGCCGTTCGATGCCCCGGCGTGAGATCGATATCGAGGGTTTCGCGGTTGCTGATGTCGAGCCCGGGCTCCCAGTAGCTGTACGCGCGCACCCAGAACTCGTCCGTCGCCTGGAACTCACCCGAGAGGCGGCACTGCGCGAAGTGCTTGTTCGTCACCTTGAGGGACTTGCTGCCGCCGTTGGCGAGCGCCGTCGTCACGCCCATCGTGAAGGTGGCGGTTTGATACTGGCAGGAGTCGTCGAGCGGCTTCCAGGGACCGCCCGTCGGCACCATGCCTTCCGCCACGTCTTCGAAGTCCTCGCACAAGAGCTCGCTGCCGCTGCACCCCAGGCTCCCCGTGACCCCTCCCGTTCCGTCCGTGCCCGCGGAACCGCCGCTCGCTCCGCCCGCGCCCGCGGAGTCGCCACCCGTTCCAGCGCCGCCCATGCCGCCTCCGCTCGTTCCCCCGTTCGCCCCCGCGGAGCCGCCCACCACTGCCCCGCCTCCGACGCTCTCGCCGCCCGCCCCGGCCGGAATCGCCTGACCGCCGCTCCCCGCCGCCGGCACTCCGCCGGAGCCCGCGGCACTGCCCCCCGCGCCTCCGCCGCTCGAGCCAGAA
>Ga0079224_100002904_pt1 | contig 21243 bp, 18 predicted proteins | sample Stecom2015_FD_80414 | JGI IMG/M metagenome (GOLD analysis project Ga0079224, IMG submission 80414) | Agricultural soil microbial communities from Utah to study Nitrogen management - Steer compost 2015 | ecosystem: Environmental > Terrestrial > Soil > Agricultural land | place: USA: Utah...
GGACTGCGGCGAGGATCTGGTCGACCACGGAGGCGGCGGTGACGCCGTCGGCGAGCGCGTCGAAGGTGAGGACGAGCCGGTGGGTGACGATGTCGTGGGCCAGCGCCTGGACGTCCTCGGGCAGCACGTAGCCGCGGCCGCGCAGCAGCGCCAGGACGCGTGCGGCGGCGACCAGGCCGAGGGTGGCGCGGGGGCTGGCGCCGACCTCGACGACGTGCTGCAGGGGGGCCAGGCCGTAGGCGGCGGGCTCCCGGGTGGCCATGACCAGGCGCACCACGTAGTCGGCGACGAGCTGGTCGACCTGCACCTGCTGGGCCTGCTCCCGGATCCGCGCCAGGTCGTCCAGTTCCAGGACCCGTCGGGGCACCGGGGGGGTGGTGCTCATCCGGCGCAGGATCTCGAACTCCTCGTGCGCGCGCGGATGGTCCACCCGCACCCGCATGAGGAAGCGGTCGCGCTGGGCCTCGGGCAGCGGGTAGACGCCCTCCGACTCGATCGGGTTCTGGGTGGCGATGACGATGAACGGGCTGGGCAGCGGGTAGGTGGTGCCGCCCAGGGACACCTGCTTCTCCGACATGACCTCCAGCAGCGCCGACTGCACCTTGGCGGGGGCGCGGTTGATCTCGTCGGCGAGCACGAAGTTGGCGAAGACCGGTCCCAGTTCGACGTCGAACGCCTCGGCGGAGGGCCGGTAGATGCGGGTGCCGATGATGTCGGAGGGCACCAGGTCGGGGGTGAACTGGATGCGGTTGAAGGTCCCGCCGACGACGGAGGCGAGGGTGGAGACGGCCAGGGTCTTAGCAACCCCCGGCACCCCCTCCAGCAGGCAGTGCCCTCCGGCGACGAGGCAGATGAGGGTGCGCTCCACCATGGCCTGCTGGCCGACGATGACGGTGGACACCTCGTGCAGCGCCCGGTGCAGCAGGGCGGTGGCCTCGGTGGGGTCCTCGGCGGTCGACGACATCGGCGGTGGCCTCCCGGACGTGGGCTGGGTCCCGCGTGCGGCGCGGGTACGTTGGACTGCTGAAGACGTGCAACGGCGAGACTACCCGCTGCACCAGCGGGGGATTCGGGAGAGGACGGAGCGGCGGTGGCGCGAGAGGCTCTGCGGGACGCTGATCCGCTCCGGGTGGGCGCGTACCGGCTGCGGGAACGGGTGGCGCGGCGCCCGGAGGGCGTGGTCTACACGGCCCGCGACGCTTCGGGCGCCCCGGTCAGCGTGGCGGTGCTGAGCGCGGGCGCCGCCACCGATCCGGCGGTGCTGGACCGGTTCCGGGCCGCGGTGGTCGACGGCGTGGGGATCGCGGGGAAGAGGCCCCGCGTGCTGGCGTCGACCCTGTCGGGCGCGGTGGTGTGGGTGGCGGTGGAGGGCGAGCGGCCCGAGGCCGCGGAGGTGTTCCTGGCCGCCGCGGCCGTGCCGGCCGAGGCGGCGGGCGGCGGTCCCCGCTACGCGCCCCACTGGGCGTCCGCCGCCGGACCGGCGACGTCCCGCTGGGCCTGGCCGGCCCGGGTCGCGGCGCTGCGCGGCGCGGGCGCGGGCGGGGGGTCCAACCGGGGGCTGGTGGCCGGGGTGGTGGCGCTGGCCGGGCTGGCCGCGGCGCTGCTGCTGGTGCTCTACCTGCTCCTGGCGTACATGAACCGGCAGGTCTACCCGACGCCCGAGGCCCAGCCCTCGCCGTCGCCCTCACCGTCGGTGTCCTCGCCCTCGCCGCAGGACTCGCCGGCGCCGAGCACCTCGCCGGTCCAGCCGTCGCCGCAGGAGGGGTCGCCCTCGCCGTCGGTGTCGCCGGTGCCCTCGCCGGTTCCGTCGGTGTCGGTCGACCCCGAGGAGTACGAGAACTTTCCCGAGGGGCGGCCCGACCCGGAGGACCTGCTGTGAGGGCGGGGCGCGGCGGGCGCGCGTCCGGCGGGGCCGGGACGCGCGCCCGGGCCCTCACCAGCGGTGGTGCACCAGGGGGCGGATCATCTCGTCGTAGACCTCGCGTACCCGGGCGTGCGTGGCCTCGGGCAGCGGCGCCAGGGCGGCCGCGGCGGCGTTGCCGCGGGCCTGGGCGGCGTTGCGGGCGCCCGGGATGACCACGCTCACCCCCGGCTGGTCGAGGATCCACCGCAGGGCGAACTGCGCCATGGTCGCGCCCTCGGGGACCAGGGGGCGCAGCCGCTCCACCGCGGCCAGGCCGGTGGCGTAGTCGACGCCGGAGAACGTCTCGCCCACGTCGAAGGCCTCGCCGTTGCGGTTGAAGGCGCGGTGGTCGTCGGCGGCGAAGGCGGTGTCGGCGGAGAACTTGCCGGACAGCAGTCCGCTGGCCAGCGGGACCCGGGCGATGATGCCGACCCCGGCCCGGCGGGCGGCGGGCAGCACCTCGTCCAGCGGCTTGAGGCGGAAGGCGTTGAGGATGATCTGCACGCTGGCCACGTTGGGGCGGCTGATCGCGGCCAGCGCCTGCTCGCAGGTCTCCACGCTGACGCCGTAGGCGGCGATTCGCTGCTGTTCGACCAGGTCGTCCAGGGCGTCGAAGACGGCGTCGTCGGCGTAGACCGCCGAGGGCGGGCAGTGCAGTTGGACCAGGTCGATGGTGTCCACGCCGAGGTTGGCCCGGGAACGGTCGTTCCAGGCGCGGAAGTTGTCCGGGTTGTAGATCTCGGGGGACTGCGGCAGGCGCCGTCCCATCTTCGTGGCCACGGTCAGGCCGTCGTACTCCTTGAGCAGGCGGCCCACCAGGCGTTCACTGCGGCCGTCCCCGTAGACGTCGGCGGTGTCGAAGAAGGTGACGCCGGAGTCCACCGCGGCGTGCAGCGCGTCCAGGGCGTCGGTCTCGCTGACCTCGCCCCAGGCGTCGCCGATCTGCCAGGCGCCGAATCCCACCACGCCGACGTTCCTGCCGGTTCTGCCGAGCACACGAGTCTCCATGACTGGCGATCCTAAGGGGGACTTAACCGGTTCGGCAAAGGCGCGGCGAGAGGGGCTGTGGCCAACCGGTCACCAAAGGTCACCAAATTTTCCCCGTTCGGCCGATTGTCCTGCACGCTCCTGACCTTCCGGTCGCGGAGCATGCACAGAGGGTCGTAAATGTCACTCTCTGTGATGGGGTTTCGATGGTGTGCCGCACGTCATCCGCAGTCTCGCCGTCCCGACGCCGTTTCCTGGGCATCGGCGCCGCCTCGGCCGCCGCCGTGGCCCTGGGGAGCGGCCTGTTCCCCGTCCCGTCGACCCGTCCCGCCTCCGCCCGCGCCTACCCCTTCACCCTGGGCGTGGCCTCCGGCGACCCGCGACCCGACGGAGTGGTCCTGTGGACCCGCCTGGCCCCCGACCCGCTCGCCCCCGACGGCCGGGGCGGCATGGACGACCGTGACGTCACCGTCTCCTACCAGGTCGCCGCGGACGAACGCTTCACCACCGTGGTGCACCGGGGCGAGGCCGTGGCCTCGCCCGAGCTCGGGCACTCGGTCCACCCCGAGATCACCGGCCTGGAACCGGACCGCGAGTACTTCTACCGGTTCCGGGCGATGGGCGAGATCAGCCCGGTGGGACGCACCCGCACCGCCCCGGATCCGCGCACCGAGCCCTCGGTGCTGCGGTTCGCCTTCGTCTCCTGCCAGCGGTGGGACGACGGCCACTACACCGCCTACCGCCACCTGGCCGAGGAGGGGCTGGACCTGGTCGTGCACCTGGGCGACTACCTGTACGAGTACCCGGTCCACGGGCGGATCCGCCAGGTCGAGGTCCCCGACCACCTGGCCGCCGAGACCGTGACGCTGGAGCAGTACCGGGCGCGCTACGGCCTCTACAAGAGCGACCCCGACCTGCGCGAGGCGCACGCCCGCTTCCCCTGGGTCGCCGTTCTCGACGACCACGAGGTCAAGAACAACTGGGCGGGGGCCGCCGACACCGACGAGGCGGCGCTGGCCCGCCGCTCGGCCGCGTTCCAGGCCTACTACGAGAACCTGCCGCTGCGCCGCTCCGCCCTGCCGGCCGGACCGACCATGGGGCTGCACCGCAGGATCACCTGGGGCCGGCTGGCCGATCTCACCATGCTCGACACCCGCCAGTACCGCGACGACCAGCCGTGCGGCGACGGCCGGTCCGCCGACTGCCCCGAGCGGTTCGCCCCTGAGCGCACCCTGCTCGGCGCCGAGCAGCGCGAGTGGCTGCTGCAGGGGTTCGACGCCTCCCCCGCCCGCTGGCACGTGCTGGGCAACCAGGTGCCGATGGCGCAGACCGACACCGACCCCGGACCCGACACCCGGGTGTGGCTGGACCCCTGGGACGGCTACGTCGCCGAACGCGACCGGGTGCTGGCCGAGGCCGCCTCGCGCGGGGTGCGCAACCTGGTGGTGGTGACCGGGGACCGGCACCAGAACTACGCGGCCGAACTCAGGGCCGACCACGCCGACCCCGACTCCGCGACCGTGGGCACCGAGTTCGTGGGCACCTCGATCAGCAGCAGCCGCGACGGCCAGGACCTGGGGGAGCAGGGCCGGGCGCTGCTGGAGGCCAACCCGCACCTGCGGTTCGTCAACGAGCAGCGCGGGTACGTGCGCTGCCTGGTCACCCCCGAGCACTGGTTCACCGACTTCCGGGTGGTGCCGTACGTGACCAGGCCCAACGCCCCCGTCTCCACCCGGGCCTCCTTCGTCGTCGAGGACGGCCGTCCCGGACTGCTGGAGGGGTGAGCGCCGGCGCGCGGCCCCGGGCGCCTTAACCGATTCAGTAAAGTGGGCGCCATGACGACGGACAACGGTGTGCTGCGGTGGGGTGTGCTCGGGACCGGCGGGATCGCCAACGCCTTCCTGGAGGGGCTGCGCGTGGTCGGGGGCGCCCGCGTCACCGCGGTCGGCTCGCGCAGCGAGGCTTCCGCCGCGCGCTTCGCCGACGCCTGGGGCATCTCCAACCGGCACGTCGGGGCGGAGGCGCTGGCCGCCGACCCCGAGGTGGACGTCGTCTACGTCGCCACCCCCCACCCGGCCCACCACGCGGGCACCCTGGCCTGCCTGGCGGCGGGCAAGCACGTCCTGTGCGAGAAGCCGCTGGCGATGAACGTCCGCGAGGCCGCCGAGATGATCGAGGCGGCCCGCGCCAACGGGCGCTTCCTCATGGAGGCCATGTGGACCCGCTTCGCCCCGGCTAGCCGCCAGATCAGCCGCCTGCTCGCCGACGGCGCCATCGGCGAACTGCGGATGCTCACCGCGAACTTCGGCAACGCCGTGCCCTACGATCCGGCCAGCCGGCTGTGGGCGCCGGAACTCGGCGGCGGCGCCCTGCTGGACCTGGGCGTCTACCCGGTGGCGCTGGCCTCGCACTTCCTGGGTGAGCTGACCGTCGTGGGCGTGAGCGGCCGCCTGGCCCCCAACGGGGTGGTCGACGCCCAGACCACCGTGCTGGTGGAGAACCGCGACGGCGTGACCGGCCTGCTGGCCTGCTCGCTGGACGCGCCGCTGCCCAACCGGGTCGCCCTGATCGGCACCCGCGGCCGGATCGAGCTGGAGCGCTGGTGGTGCCCCACCGACTTCGTGCTCCACCGCGACGGGCACGAGCCGGAGGCCTACGCCTTCCCGCACCGCGCCAACGGCTACGAGCACGAGGCCGAGGAGGTGGCCCGCCGCATCGCCGCCGGTGAGCTGGAGAGCCCGCTCATGCCCTGGGCGGAGAGCCTGCGCGTCACGCGGATCATGGACGAGGTGCGCGAACGCCTGGGCGTGGTCTACCCGGCCGACACCGTCGCCGCCTGACCCGGCGCAGGAGGCGCACTCAGCGGACCGCGACCACGCGCAGGCGCCGGTAGTCCGCCCACCAGGAGCGGTCCCGGTACAGGGTCGGGCGCAGGCGCTCGTCCAGTTCGGCGAGGAACGCGTCGGGGTCGGCGACCTGCGCCAGCAGGTGGGCGGCGAACATGCGGACCCAGTGGGCCAGGCCGTCCTCGCCGGTCAGGCGGGTGGGACGGTCGAACAGCCGGATGGCGCGCACCTCGAACCCGGCGTCGCCGAGCACGCGCGCGTACTCGGCGGCGGTGGGGAAGTACCAGGGCGAGGCGGCCTCGGGCAGGCCGTGGTCGGCGCGCAGGGCGCGGGCCGCGGTGTCGATGGCGGAGATGTTGCCCGCCCCGCCGAACTCGGCGACCAGGCGCCCGCCCGGGCGCAGCGCGGCGTGCAGGCGGGCGGCGACGCGGTCGGCCTCGGGCACCCAGTGCAGCGCGGCGTTGCTCAGCACCGCGTCGAACTCCTCGCGGAACGGCAGGTCGCGCAGGTCGGCGACGCTGATGCGCAGGCCGGGGAAGCGTGCGGCGGCCCGTCGGACCATCTCGGGGCTGGCGTCCACCCCGACCGCGTCCACGCCCGCCCCGGCCAGGCGCGCCACGTGCTCCCCGGTGCCGCACCCGGCGTCCAGGACCCGCTCGCCGGGGGCGGCGGCGAGCAGGTCGAGCAGCGCCGCCCCGTGCGCGGCGACGAAGGCGTGACGGGTGTCGTACAGTTCGGCGTCCCAGATCTGCGGGGTCATGGTGCGACCCTACGCGGACGTCTCAGAACAAGAAACAATTGTCTCGAATTGTGAGACACGATGGTGTGTGCCCGCCGACGGGGCGGCGGGACGCCGGTGGTCTCGGGAGGCATCGGGGACGGGGCCGGGGGACCGCCCCGGGGCGGCCCGTGCGGACGGCGGGCGCCCGCTCCCCGGACGACGCGGGCCGGGCGCACCCTCCTCACCGCCCTCGACGCCCCGGCCGGCGCCGTCAGGACCACCGTGGACGTCGCCCCCCGCACCGTCGTCCGCGAGGACAAGGGCGGCCACGACGCCCCGGAACCCTGCTCGGCGCCACCGTCCCGGGGGGCCATGACGGCCGGCGCGTCGAGGCCGAGCGGTCGACCCGCGGCCCGACCCGGCCGCCGGGACACTGGCGCGCGCGGCGGCCTCCTGGAAGGCTGGGGGCATGCGGGTGATCGTGGTGGGCGGGGGGATCGTCGGAGCGAGCGCGGCCTTCCACCTGGCCCGGCGCGGCGTGGCGACCACACTGGTCGACGCGGGCCACCGCGGCCGCGCCACCTCGGCGGGCGCCGGGGTGGTCTTCCCCTGGCCGTTCCCGTGGGACCCCGCACCGCTGCGCGCGTTCACGCTGGCGGCGGCCGCGCACTACCCGGACCTCATGGCGGAGTTGGCCGACGACGGGCACGCCACCGGCTACCAGGCCGTGGCCGGGATGGCGGTGAGCGCCGACCCCGCCGTGGCCGACCGGGAGCACGCCCTGCTCGACCAGCTGGCCGCCCGGCCCGGCCACGCGGGCCCCGCACGGGTGCGGCGGCTCGCGCGGGGCGAACCCGCGCGACGGGTCCCCGTCCTGCCCGAGCACCTGGCGGGCGTGGCCTTCGACGGCATGGCGCGGCTGGACGGCCGCCTGGCCCGCGGCGCCCTCGTCGACGCCGCCGAGGAGCGCGGCCTGCGCCGCATCGGCGGCGACGCCGAACTCCTCGGCGACGGCGCCCGGGTCACCGGGGTGCGCGTGGGCGGCGAGGACCTGCCCGCCGACGCCGTCGTCGTCGCGGCCGGGGCGTGGACGGCGCGCCTGCTGGCCCCGTTCGGCGTGCGGGTGCCGGTGTTCCCGGTCCGCGGCCAGATCGCGCACGTCGCCCTGCCGACGACGGACACCCGCGACTGGCCCGTGGTGCGCTTCGCCGACCACGACCGGTTCATGGTCGCGTTCCCCCCGAACCGGGTCGTGCTCAACGCCACCAGCGAACCGGAGGCGGGCTTCGACCACCGGGTGACCGTCGCGGGCCTGCGGCAGGTCCTCGCCGACGCCGTCGGGACGGCCCCGGGACTGGCGGAGGCCACCGTGCTGGAGACCCGGGTCGGGTTCCGGCCGGGCAGCCGCGACGGCCTGCCGCTCCTCGGCCCGGTCGAGTCGCTGGCGGGGGTGGTCGTCGCCACCGGCCTGGGCCCCTCCGGGCTCACCCTCGGCCCCTACCAGGGCGCGCTCGCCGCCCGCCTGGCCGTGGGGGAGGAGGCGGGAGTCGACCTGGCGGCGTTCCGTCCGGACCGCCCCGGAACGCCGGCCCGGTGAGGCCGCCCCGGAGCGCGGCGGAGGCCGGTCGGCGGGCCGGGAAAAACCGTGGTCCCCGCCCGAACCGGCGTGTTACGGTCCGCCCATGGAGGACCCGGACGGTTACTTCGGAGAAGCGGTCGCGGCGACCTACGACGAGTCGACGGCGGACAGGTCCACACCCGAGGCCGTGGACCCCGTGGTCGACGTGCTGGAACGCCTGGCCGGCGGCGGCCGGGCCCTGGAACTGGGCGTCGGGACGGGACGGATCGCGCTGCCGCTGGCGCGCCGCGGCGTCCCGGTCCACGGCATCGACCTGTCGCGGGCGATGGTCGCCCGGATGCGCGCCAAACCGGGCGGCGACACGGTCGGCGTGACCATCGGAGACTTCGCCACGACCCGGGTGCCGGGGACGTTCTCCGTCGTCTACCTGGTCTTCAACACCATCACGAACCTGACGACGCAGGACGCGCAGGTGGACTGCTTCCGCAACGCCGCCGACCACCTGGAGCCCGGGGGGTGCTTCGTCATCGAGGTGGGCGTCCCCGACCTGCGGAGGCTTCCGGAGGGGCAGAGCGTCGTGCCGTTCCACGTGAGCCCCACCCGGTGGGCGTTCGACCACTACGACGTCGCCACCCAGGCGATGAGCTCCGTCTACGTCGAGGTCGTCGACGGGCGCGGCGAGTGCCGGTCTTTCCCCTTCCGGTACGTGTGGCCCGCAGAGCTCGACCTGATGGCGCGCATCGCCGGACTGCGGCTGCGCCACCGGTGGGAGGACTGGACGGGACGGCCGTTCACCAGCGACAGCCGCCAGCACGTGTCGGTCTGGGAGAAGCCCGCCGGCTGACCGCGGCGCGGACGCGGCGGGCGGGAACGGTCGAGCCGACCGCGCGGTGGCGGGAGCCGCCCCGGGAAGGGGTCAGCCGGTCCCTGCGGGGCCGCCGTCCAGCAGGGCGGCGACCTCACCGGGCGTCCACCTCTCCCGCGCGCCGGGAAGACCGGCGAGGTGGGCGGCGATCCGCCCGGCGGGCCAGCCGTGCGCCTCGGCGAGGCCCGCGCCGATCGTGCGCAGGTAGGCGGCGGCGGGCGGGACCGGCCGCACCGCGGCCATCGGCCACGGCGCGGCCAGCGTCACCAGGGGCAGGCCGTCCAGGGCGCCCAGCACCACCAGCAGCTCGTAGCGTCCCGGTCCCGACCGCAGCCGTCCCGCGGCCAGGAGCGCTCCCATGTCCACGTCGGTTCCCGGCTGCCGGTACATCTCCTGTGCGGCGATGTCACTGAACTGGGAGACGGTGACCAGGTGCGCGCGGGCGGGCGTCACCGTGGGCAGGTCCGGGTCGTACACCGCCAGTCCGCCGCCCCACATCGGCGACTCCAGCGCGAAGTACACGCCGCCGCTGATCCACACCGCGCGTCGCCGGGCGGGCGGTGTGCGGTCGCGGCAACCGGGGTTGGCGCGCGTCCCACCGGGGGGACGGCCGCCCCGCAGGTAGCGGTCGAGCCGGTGCGCGGCCATGTTCGCCCCGTAACTGGCGTACCAGACGTGCCCGGGCGGCACGGTCACGCCGCGGAGGACACCAGGACCCGCTCGAAGCAGATGCTCGCCGCGCAGTTCACGTAGTGTCCGAACCGTTCGATCCGCTGGTAGCCGCACCGTTCGTACAGCCGCAGCGCCTCGGGCTGCCGGGCGCCCGCCTCCAGGCGCATGCGCAGCGCCCCCCGGCTGACGGCCGCCTCCTCCAGGGCGCGCAGCAGGACCTCCCCGATGCGGCGCCCCCGCCAGGCGGGGGTGACGTACATGCGCTTGATCTCGTAGGTCACCTCGTCCAGGCGGCGCAGGGCGCCGCAGCCCACCGACACGGCCGTCTCGGCGTCGCGGGCGAGCAGGAACACGTCCACGTCCGAGGACGAGGGTTTGGGGCCGTGTTCCAGGTCGGTTCCGTACCTTCTGATGATCTCCGCTTCCTGTTCCTGGCGCAGTCGCACGCCCACGGGGTCGTCCCAGCTTGTGGCTTCTACGATCACTCCCACGCGCAGCAGGCTACCCCCAACTCCGATGCGCGCTCGGGCGTTCGGGTGGATTGGCCGTCACGGAACGTGGTCATACCGGGGCGATCCGGGTGATACGGGTGGGCGGGCTGCCGTCTTCGCCGGAATCGGAAACGCCCGCCCCGAAGGGACTGCGGGCCGGATCTGGGCGGCGCAGCACTCGAAGAACCCGTCGGGGGCGGGGCCGATGGCGCCGAGGCAGGCCCCGTCGATCCCGGCCTCGGCGTACTCGGACAGCGCGGTGAGGCACTCGTCGGGGTCCGGGGCCGCACGGCAGCCGCGCTCCGACGGGCGCGGCCGTGACGAGTCCGGCGAGCTGGGCGACGTGCCGGGGACAGCGGAAGCGGCTGCCCGGCCTCACCCGGCAGGAGGTCGTCGGGCCACCGGCTGCGGGCGTGCTCCACCGCCCGGGCGCGGTCGGGCGCCCGGGCGGCCTTCAACCCCGCCCGGACCGGTTCGGCCGCGCCGCCGTGCCCGGAACTCCCCGGGCACGACCGGGGCGGCGCCCGTGGTGGTCAGGCCGTCGCCGAGGCGTCCGGCCAGGCGAGCGGAGGCGGGGCGGACCCCGTGCGGGGCGGTGCCGACCGGACGGGGGGCCGCCCCGGCCGAGGGGTGAACGCTCCCAGGCACGTGTGTAAAAACCGGGACCTCGGTCAGAGGGGACGGGTACGCGACCGCACGGCGGGCTGCGGTCGCGGCCGGGGCCGGGTGAGGCCCCTCGGGGAGAGCCCGGCGAGGAGCGACGGTGTCCAGAATGGCTGAGGCCCCCGGCAGCGGGGTGAGCATCGCCCACGTGGTGATGATCGCGGCGGCCGCGGCGATGGGCGGATTCCTGTTCGGATACGACAGCGCCGTCATCAACGGCGCGGTGAGCGCGATCGAGGAGACCTTCCAGGTCGGCCCCACCGTGATCGGGTTCACGGTGGCGGCGGCCCTGATCGGCTCCGCCGTGGGCGCCGCGATCGCGGGGGCCCTGGCCGACCGGATCGGCCGGATCAGGGTCATGCAGGTCGCGGCGGTGCTGTTCGCGGCCAGCGCCGTCGGCTCCGCGCTGCCCTTCACCGTCTGGGACCTGGCCTGGTGGCGGGTGGTCGGCGGGGTGGCGATCGGGATCGCCTCGGTGATCGCCCCCACCTACATCGCCGAGGTGTCCCCGCCCGCGTTCCGCGGCCGCCTCGCCTCGCTGCAGCAGTTGGCGATCGTCCTCGGCATCGCCACCTCCCAACTGGTCAACTACGGGCTGGCCGCCATGGCCGACGGCAGCGCCCTGGGCCGCCTCGGCCCGCTGCAGGCCTGGCAGTGGATGCTCGGCATCGAGGTGCTGCCCGCGCTCCTGTACTTCGTGCTGTCGCTGGTCATCCCCGAGTCGCCGCGCCACCTGGTGCGCATCGGCCGCGACGCGCAGGCGCGCCGGGTGCTCGCCGAGGTCGAGGGCGGCGACGTGGACGAACGCGTCCACGAGATCCGCCGCGCCCTCGGCCGGGAACGCCGCCCCCACCTGCGCGATCTGCGCGGCCGCTACGGACTGCTGAGCATCGTCTGGATCGGCATGGCGCTGTCGGCGTTCCAGCAGCTGGTCGGCATCAACGTGATCTTCTACTACTCGGCGTCGCTGTGGCAGTCGGTGGGCATCGCCGAGACCGACTCGCTGCTGCTGAGCCTGTTCACCTCCGTCGTCAACATCATCGGCACCTTCGTCGCCATCGGCCTGGTGGACCGGGTGGGCCGCAGGCCGCTGCTGCTGGTCGGATCAGCGGGCATGGCCGTGGCGCTGGCCGTGACCGCGTTCGCGTTCAACCACGCCCGGGGCAGCGGGGAGAACGTGGTGCTGCCGCCGGAGTGGGCGCTGACGGCCCTGGCCTCGGCCAGCACGTTCGTGCTGTTCTTCGCCCTGTCGTGGGGCGTGGTCACCTGGGTGCTGCTGGGGGAGATGTTCCCGCTGCGCATCCGCGCGGCCGCCATGGCCGTGGCCACCGCCACCCAGTGGATCGCCAACTGGCTGGTGACCGTCACCTTCCCGCCGCTGAGCGACTGGAACCTGCCGGCCACCTACCTGGTCTACACGACCTTCGCGCTGCTGTCCTTCGTGTTCGTGCTCCGGTTCATCCCGGAGACGAAAGGCCGCACCCTGGAGTCGATGGACGAGCTCGCGGGACGCTGAGGGCGGCGACGTCCGAGGGCTCCTCCCGCGCGGCCCCGTCGGGGCCGCGCGACGGACGGCTCAGTGGCTTCCGACCAGTTCCCCGGTGAGGGTGCGGTGGATGCGGGCGCTGTGCGGGTTGAGGCCGACGATCTCCACGGTTTTGCCGCGGTCGGCGTACTTGGCGGCGACCGCGTCGAGCGCCGCCGCGGAGGAGGCGTCCCAGATGTGCGCGCCGGACAGGTCGATGATGACGTGGTCGGGGTCGTCGGCGTAGTCGAACCGGTCGACCAGGTCGTTGCTGGAGGCGAAGAACAGTTCGCCGGTGACCGCGTAGACGATGTGCCGGCCGTCGGGGTCGGGCAGGTGAGGAGACCTCGACCAGGTGGGCGACGCGGCGGGCGAAGACGACCGTGGCGGTGACGACGCCGCCGACAGCGAGGTCGCGGGCGGCCACCACGACCGCCGGTGAGAAGGGCCGCACGGTCCCGGCGCCGGCGGCGGGCATGACGCGGCGGCGCGGACGACCGCGCCGCCGCACGAGTCCGGCGGGTACGCGTCGGAAGCGGCACCGGACTCCCGGCCAGGAACTCTACCCTCGCGTGAGAGTAGCGAGGGCGTCGGGGGCCGGACGGACACGGGACCGGGAACCGGCGAGGCCCCGGCCCTCACGCGCGGGGCCGGCCGGCGGTCGCAGCGCGCCGCTCGCGCAGCCGGTCGCCGAACTCCTCCGCCATGGCCAGCTGCTCGCGCAGTGCGGCGCAGCGCGCTGCGACCGCCTCCTCGAACCGGTCGAGCCGCGCGGTCAGTTCGGCGCGCTCCCCCTCGTCGGCCGCACCGGATTCGAGCCGGTCGAGGGTGTCCAGCAGGTCGCGGGTCTCCTCCAGGCTGAACCCCAGCGGCTTCATCCGCTTGATCAGCAGCAGCCGCGCCACGTCGGACTCGGTGTAGAGGCGAAAACCTCCCCTGGACCGCGCGGACGGCTCGACCAGTCCCACCTCGCCGTAGTAGCGGATCGTGCGCAGCGACAGGCCCGTGCGTTCGGCCACCTCGCCGATCTGCATGTGGTCCCTGCCCACCGGACCACCTCCTCACCAAGGTCTCCCCCAACGGTACAGACGACTCCGCGTCGCCGCGGCCGCACGACTCCGGGGCCCGGGGCAGGACCGGCCGATCCCGGTCAGGTCGATCGCGATGCCGGAGGGCACGGTCGGTTCGAGCCGGTCGTGGACCATCCCGGTCGGCGCGTGGGCGGCGGGGGCGAGTTCGCAGCCGTGGACCGCCGGTCCGCCCGAGAGGTTCTCCGCCCGCCGGAAGTGCGGGATGCCCGCAGCCGCGTACCGGTGCGGCCCCGCGTTCCCGGTCGCGCACCTGTGATGCGGGGGAGACGGCCTCCACCACGAGTTCCGCCACGTCGGGGCGGTGGGAGGCCTGCCCGGTGCTCCCGGCGGCGGCGCGGACCACCGGCATGTCGGGCCCGGGACGCTGACGCGGCCCCGGTGCCGCGCTCGTCTCGCGTCGGACGCGCAGGGCGGGGAGGTTCCGGCGCAGTCCCGTGTCCGGCAGGGACCGCACCGGGGAGCGGACGAGTGTCTGCGGGCCCACCAGGACGAGGCGTCCGTCGATCAACTCGGTGTGCGGAGGCGGGTCGGGTCGTCGGTCGGGTCGGCGGCGGTGGACCCGTCGGGCGGGCAGGCGCCGGCCGGGGACGGGAGGGGCGTCCACCGGTCCCCTCCTCCACCGGTGCGTGGCGCGTGTCCTACGGCGCGACCGGCGGTCGGCCCCCGGGAGGCGCGGGCGTACCCTGAAAGGCTGTGGCGGCAGGGAACGGAGGACCGGCTGTGCGGGTGCTGATCGTGGACAACCACGACTCCTACACCTACAACCTCGTCCAGTTGGTCGCCGGGGTGCTCGGCGCCGAACCGCTGGTCCTCACCAACGACGACCCGCGCTGGCGGGACCTGGAACCGGCCGACTTCGACGCCGCGGTGATCTCCCCCGGCCCCGGCACCCCGCGGTGCGCGGACGACCTGGGGCAGAGTCCGCGGGTGCTGGCCGCACCGGGGCTGCCGGTCCTGGGCGTGTGCCTGGGCCACCAGGCCGTCGCCCACCACGCCGGGGCCGTGGTCGCCGCGGCCCCCACCCCCCGGCACGGCCACCTGAGCCGGGTGCGCCACGACGGCTCCGCGCTGTTCGCGGACATCCCGCAGGACTTCACCGCGGTGCGCTACCACTCGCTGTGCGTGGCCCCGCCGCTGCCCGAGGTCCTGGAAGCCACCGCGTGGGCCGAGGACGGCGTGGTCATGGCGCTGCGCCACCGCGTCCTGCCGCACTGGGGCGTGCAGTTCCACCCCGAGTCCGTGGCCAGCGAGCACGGCCGTACCCTCGTCGCCAACTTCGCCCGCATGGCCGCAGCGCACCGCCGACTGGCCGCCGGACGCCCCGGGGGAGCCGCCGGGCGGCGCGGCGGTGCGCGGGCCGGGGCGGGGCGAACCCCCCGGCCGCAGGCCGGACCGGCCCACGCCCCCGGCGTCCCGGCGGGACGCCGGAATCCGCGGACCGCATCCGCGGACGGGCGCCGGCCGCGCCCCGGGACGCTGCGGTTCCGGGTCCTGGAGCGCGCCCTGGACACCGAGGCGGTGTTCCTGGCGTGCTACGCGCGGCGGGAGTACGCCTTCTGGCTGGACAGCAGCCTCGTCGGCGGCACCGCGCGGTTCTCGTTCCTGGGCGGCCTCGACGGCCCGCACGGCGAGGTGCTCACCTACCGGGTGGGCGACGGCGCGGTGCGGGTGCGCCGCGCCGACGGCACGGTCGGCGAGGAGGCGGGCACGGTCTTCGACGCGCTCGCCGCGCGGGTGGCCCCCGTCCCCGCCGCCCACCCCGGGCTGCCCTTCGACTTCGCCGGCGGCTACGTCGGCTACCTCGGCTACGAGCTCAAGGCCGACTGCGGCGGCGCGGCCGCGCACCGCGCCGCCACCCCCGACGCGGTGTGGCTGCGCTGCGACCGGTTCGTGGCGGTCGACCACGTCGCCGACCGCACCTACCTGGTCGCCGCCGACGGGGACGAGGAGTGGCTGGAGGCGACCGAGCGGGCCCTGGCCGGCCTGCGCCCCGTGCCCGGGGTGCCCGCGGCGCGGGGGGTGGACCCGGCGGAGGCCGCGGAGCGCTCCCGCGCCGAGTACCTGGCCGACGTCAAGGAGTGCCTGGGCGAACTGGCCGCGGGGGAGAGCTACGAGATCTGCCTGACCAACCGGGTGCGGCTGCCCGCCCCCGCCGACGGCACGGCCTTCTACCGGCGGCTGCGCCGCGCCAACCCGGCCCCCTACGCGGCGCTGCTGCACCTGGGGGAGACCGCCGTGTACAGCGCCTCCCCGGAGCGCTTCCTGCGCGTGGGGCGGGACGGCAGCGCGGAGAGCAGGCCGATCAAGGGCACCGCGCCGCGCCACGGCGACCCCGGGCGCGACGCGCGCAGCCGGGAGGCGCTGCTGCGCGACCCCAAGACGCGGGCGGAGAACCTGATGATCGTGGACCTGCTCCGCAACGACCTGGGACGGGTCTGCGAGGTGGGCAGCGTCGAGGTGCCCGCGTTCCTGGCCGTCGAGTCCTACGCCACGGTGCACCAGCTGGTCTCCACCGTCCGCGGGAGGCTGCGCCCGGACCGCTCGGCGGTGGACGCGGTCACCGCGTGCTTTCCACCCGGTTCGATGACGGGGGCGCCCAAGAAGCGCACCATGCGGATCCTGGACCGGTTGGAGACCAGCGCCCGGGGGGTGTACTCGGGGGCGCTGGGCTACCTGTCGTACTCGGGGACGGCCGACCTGAGCGTGGTGATCCGCGCGGCCGTGCGCCACGGCGGGGAGCTGACGGTGGGCGCGGGAGGCGCGGTCGTGCTCGACTCGGTGCCGGAGCGCGAGCACGACGAGATGCTGCTCAAGGCGGCCGTTCCGCTGCGGGCCCTGGAACGGCGGGAGCCCGCCCCGGCTCACCACCGGGACGGGCTCGGGGGCCGGTGACGGAGGGGAGGGGGCCCGCCGTCACCGATCCCGGGGGGAGGAGAACCGTCAGGCCACGGAGCAGGGGCTTCCGTTGAGCGCGAAGTTCTCGGGGGTGCCCGCGCCGTTCGGGGCGTCGGCGTTGAAGCCGAACTCCACCGAGCCGTGGTGCGGGATGGTGCTGTTCCACGAGACGTTGGTGGCGGTCACCGTGGTCCCGGACTGCTGCGCGGTGGCGTTCCACGCCTGGGCGAGGGTCTCACCGTTGGTGAAGTCCCACGTCAGCTCCCAGCCGTCGATGGACTCGTGGCCGCCGTTGTAGATGCGCACCTGCGCGGTGAATCCGCCGTACCAGGAGGTGGGGACGTCGAGCTCGACCTCGCAGGAGGTGGCGGGGGCGCTGCCGGAGTTGAAGGTCAGCGTCGGCGAGGGGCTGGAGGTGTTGCCCGCCGCGTCGCGCGCCACGACGTAGACCGAGTAGCTGGTGTCGGGGGTCAGCCCGGTCAGGGTGGCGCTGGTGTTCCGGGTGGTGGCCAGCACCGCGTCGGTGGCGGCGTCGTGGACGGTGTACTCGGTGACGCCGACGTTGTCGCTGGCGGCGGGCCAGCTGATCTGGGCGGAGGTGCCGTTCAGCGTGCCGGCGACGGGGGTGCCGGGCGCGGTGGGAGCCTCGGTGTCACCCGGGGTGCCGGGGTTGCCCGGGTCGCCGTCGTCGCTGCCGCCGGTGAAGATCACGTCGGTGCAGTCGTAGAAGGCCTCGGGGCTGTCGGAGCGCTGCCAGATCAAGTAGATGATGTGGCGGCCCGACTTGTTGGGCAGCGTGGAGTCCCAGTAGTACTCCGGGCCCTCGGGGCCGCCGGGACGGATCGGCGGGTTGGTGACCTGGTCGAACGGGACGGGCTCCAGGTCGTTCCAGCCCAGCGGGCTGTTGGGGTCCCAGCCGTCCTTGGTGACGTACAGGTACCAGGTGCCGGGGTGCGGCGCCCACGCGTTGTACTGGAAGGTGATGGTGCTTCCGGCCTGCAGCGTGGTGGTGGGCCAGTGCTCGCTGACCGCGTTCAGCCCGCTGAACTGCGGGTGGGGGCCGCACAGCTGGCCGTCGGGGATGATCTCGCGGTGCCGGCCGCCGGCGTCGCTGATCAGGTTGCCGAACCAGTTGTAGAAGGGGTAGTTGCCGTTCTCCGCGAGCAGGTTCTGGCAGGCGGGGTTGGTGGGCGCGAGGCCGCCGCCGACGCCGCCCTCGATGCCGTTGACGTAGCAGTGGTAGCTGCGGGTGGCGGGGTAGGTCATCGCGCCGTGTGCGTAGGCCTCCTCGGCCGGTACGACTGCGGCGAGGGTGGCGGTCAAGCCAGCGAGCGCGCCGAGAGCGGCGAGCCGGCTTTTCATTCTCACCGTGGAACTCCTTGAGAGACGTTGGGACTGGGATCGCCGCGGCCTGTGGGGGCTGGCCGCGGCGACCGGGTCCGGAGCGTCATGGGACGTCCGGAATCGTCTCCCCCGCCAGGAGCGCTCCCGGGATGGGGATGGATGCGGAAAGGAACTGGGAGCGCTCCCAGAGGGGGTTGGTACTAGAATCGTGATACGGATCACGGCCAATGTCAACAGATCGTCACCCGCAAATGACGCACCGGAAGGCCCGCGGGGTTTCGGGTGGCCGGAAAGCCGCAGATCACGCCCGGGGTGGCGGGGGAGAGGTGGTGGAAAAATTAACCAAACCGGTTCAGCGGCCGGATGGGCCCCGTGGGGCCCCCGCGTGGCAACGAACCCCGGACTTTCCAGGGGGAACGCGATAGCGTGATCGTATGGCGACTGTTGCGAATCGGCCGTCGACGTCGGTCGAGGACTATGTCAAGGTCATCTACGACCTGCAGGAGCGCGGAAGCGGCCCGGTCACCATCTCCCGGGTCGCCGAACGGCTGGCGATCTCCAACTCCTCGGTCTCGGGCATGCTGCGCAAACTCGGTGAGCTGGGATTGGTCGACCACCAGCGCTACGGCGACGTGCGCCTGACCCCCACCGGGGACAAGGTCGCCCTGGCCGTGCTGCGCCGCCACCGGCTGATCGAACTGTACCTGGTCGAGGCGCTCGGATACTCCTGGGACGAGGTCCACGACGAGGCCGAGGTCCTCGAACACGTCGTCTCCGACCGCTTCGTGGAGCGCATCGCCGAACACCTGGGACACCCCACCGTCGACCCGCACGGCGACCCCATCCCCACCAGCGACGGCCGCATCCTCACCCGCGAGACCCGCCTGCTGGCCCGGCTGGAACCCGGCAGCGGAGGCGTCATCGTGCGCGTCAACGACTCCGACCCCGCCCTGCTGCGCTACCTGGCCAGCCAGCAGATCAGCATCGGCATGCGCGTCGAACTCGTGGAACGCCAGCCCTTCGGCGGCCCCCTCGTGGTGCGCCTGGACAGCGAGAACGGGCAGGACGAGCGCTCCATCGGCGTCGGCGTGGCCGAGGCCCTGTGGATCGCCGCCGACCACTGACACCGCACGCCTCCCCCGCCCCGATACCCGGCCCGGATGCGATTGACGGGCCGCTCCGGTGGTAAAAGTTAGGCGTGACCAACTTTGAAGATCGCCGAGCCTTCAGATCGGTGGTGGCCGGAGTCCTGCTCTGCGCCCTCACCGCGTGCGGCCTCTCCACCGCCGAGCAGGTCGACGACGGCCGTCCCGTGGTGCTCACCACCTTCACCGTCCTGGCCGACATGGTCCGCAACGTCGCCGGCGACCACGTCCGCGTGGAGTCCATCACCAGGGTCGGCGCCGAGATCCACGAGTACGATCCCACCCCCAGCGACCTGGTCCGCGCCCAGGCCGCCGACCTCGTCCTCGCCAACGGCATGAACCTGGAACTGTGGTTCCGGCAGTTCACCGACCCCCTGGACGTCCCCACCCGGGTGGTCACCGAGGGGGTGGAGACCATCCCGGTGGCTTCTGGCGGGTATGCGGGAAAACCCAACCCGCACGCCTGGATGTCCCCCGACGAGGCCCTGGTCTACGTCGACAACATCCGTGCGGCGCTCAGCGACCTCGACCCCGACCACGCCGCCGACTACGCGGCCAACGCCGAGGCCTACCGGGCCGAGATCACCGAGATCGGCGAGTTCCTGCGCACCGAACTGGCCACCCTGCCCGAGCACCAGCGGGTCCTGGTCACCTGCGAGGGCGCCTTCTCCTACCTGGCCCGCGACACCGGGCTGACCGAGAAGTACCTGTGGCCGATGAACTCCGACGGCGAGGGCACCCCGCAGCAGATCGCCTCGGTGGTGGAGTTCGTCCGCGAGCACGAGGTCCCCGCCGTCTTCTGCGAGAGCACCGTCAACGACGACGCCCAGCGCCAGGTGGCCCGCGAGACCGGAGCGGTCCTGGGCGAGGCCCTGTACGTGGACTCGCTGTCCGACGCCGACGGCCCGGTCCCCACCTACCTGGACCTGCTGCGCCACGACGCCCGGGCCATCGTCGCCGGACTCACCGGAGAGGGGGACCGCCCGTGACCGCCCCCGCGATCCAGGTGCACGGCGTCACCGTGCGCTACGGCGACGTCCTGGCGCTCGACGACGTCACCCTGGAGGTCGGCCACGGCGTGGTGTGCGGCCTGCTGGGCGCCAACGGCTCGGGCAAGTCCACCCTGTTCAAGACCATCGCCGAGCTGGTCATCCCGCAGAGGGGGAGCGTGCGCATCCACGGGCTGCCCCCGGAGCGGGCCCGCAGACGCGGGCTGCTGGGCTACGTCCCCCAGTCCGAACAGGTGGACTGGGCCTTCCCGGTGCGGGTGGTCGACGTGGTGATGATGGGACGCTACGGCCACATGGGCCCCACCCGCCGCCCCCGCAGAGCCGACCACGAGGCGGTGGCCGAGGCCCTGGAACGCACGGGGCTGAGCGACCTGGCCCACCGGCAGATCGGCGCGCTCTCCGGCGGCCAGCGCAAACGCGCGTTCGTGGCCCGCGGCATCGCCCAGGGGGCCAGCGTGTTCCTGCTGGACGAGCCGTTCGCGGGGGTGGACAAGCCCTCCGAGCGCACCATCATCCAGGTGCTGCGCGAGATGCGCGCCGCCGGAGCCACCCTGCTGGTGTCCACCCACGACCTGGCCGGAGTGGGCGAGCTGTGCGACGAGGCGGTGCTGCTGCACCGGCGCGTCGTGGCGCACGGCCCTCCCGAGGAGGTCCTCGCCCCCGAGATGCTGCTGCGCGCGTTCGGCCTGGAGGAGACCGCATGACGCTCGTCGACTGGCTCGTCATCCCCTTCACCTTCGAGTTCATGCAGCGGGCGCTGCTGGTCAGCGTGCTGGCCGGCGCGGTGTGCGCGGTGCTGTCGTGCTGGGTGACACTGATCGGCTGGTCGCTGATGGGCGACGCCGTCTCCCACGCGGTGCTGCCCGGCGTGGTCCTGTCCTACCTGTTGGGACTGCCCTTCGCGGTGGGGGCGCTGGTGTTCGGCGTGGGGTCGGTGGCGCTGATCGGCGCGGTCAACCGCACCTCCCGGGTCAAGGAGGACGCCGCGATCGGCATCGTGTTCACCGCGATGTTCGCGCTGGGCATCGTGGTGATCTCCCGGATCTCCAGCGACACCGACCTGCGGCACATCCTGTTCGGCGACCCGCTGGGCGTCAGCGACACCGAGATCGTGCAGATCGTGGTGATGACCGTGGTGGCGCTGACGGTGGTGGCGTTCAAGCACCGCGACCTGACCCTGTACGCCTTCGACCCCACCCACGCGCACGCCATCGGGCTGCGCCCGCGCCGCCTGGAGACGCTGCTGCTGGGCCTGCTGGCGGTGACGGTGGTCATCGCGTTGCAGGTGCTCGGCATCATCATGGTGGTCGCGATGCTGATCATCCCCGGCGCCACCGCCTACCTGCTCACCGACCGCTTCGAGCGGATGGTCCTCATCGCGGTGGCGGTGTCGGTGACCGCCTCGGTCGTGGGTGTCTACGCCAGCTTCCTGCTGGACGTGGCCCCCGGCGGCATGATCGTCCTGGTCCAGGCGCTGGCCTTCACCGCCGCCTACCTGCTGGCCCC